>OLRF01002860.1_pt1 | contig 14432 bp, 7 predicted proteins | sample 1672061 | NCBI WGS metagenome assembly OLRF01 (sample SAMEA3136641, study PRJEB25190) | human gut metagenome | reverse complement strand
ATAACTTAACTCTCATAAAATATTATTATTTATATCTATTATTAAAAAACTTTCCACCTATACCTCTACCATTGTCTATTATTTCACATTGCAAATGTAAGCCCGACAGATTAATGCTTCAGTTATATTTCAATTAGCTTACACTTAATTTTCAATTAATATGAGGATTGTTTGCCTTTCCTATATTAAAATCATCTTAAAAGTGTCTTTTTAAAGATTATTAAAACAGATTTCGAATGTAGTTAATACGAAATTAATCACAAGATAACAACCCGGACTTACCTTTGTACATAGTTTATAACTCATAGTTCAACTACTAATAAAGAATATTATGAAAAAAGTTTTTTCAAACCGTATGAATGGATGCTCACTGATACACTTCTCATTTCTGTTAGCTTTCCTCTTTCTTTCTGTCAACGCAGAAGCTAAAGTAAAACTCCCCTCCGTACTTGCAGATAATATGGTGTTGCAACAACAGACAGACGTCAAACTCTGGGGGCAAGCGCAAGCCAAAGCAACCCTGACAGTAAAGACCTCGTGGAACAACAAAACATACAAGGCTATCGCTGACAATAAAGGCCAATGGGAACTACAGATCCCCACTCCACAGGCAGGTGGACCTTACGAGATAACTTTCAATGACGGTGAACCGCTCACTTTAAAAAACGTATTGATAGGTGAAGTCTGGTTCTGTTCCGGACAGTCGAATATGGAAATGCCGATGGGAGGATTCGACCGTCAACCTACCAAAGAAACCAATGATCTGATTGCCAAAGCAAAACCATCTACCCCTATCCGCATATACAATACCGACTCTCAAGAAGGTAAATGGGTGCGCCAATTCAGCAAGACCCCACAAAAAGACTGTCAGGGTGAATGGTTGGAAAACACTCCGGTGAATGTAGCAAACACTAGTGCCGCCGCTTATTATTTCGCCCGATATATACAGGAAGTTCTGGAAGTACCGGTTGGTATTATCGTTTCTACCCTGGGAGGTTCTAAAGTGGAAGCATGGATGAGCCGGGAAGCGATTTCTCCTTTCAAAAGTATCAATCTGTCGATCCTTGACAATGATGAGCAGATAAAGAATATAACCGCTACTCCCTGTGTACTGTATAATGCCAAAGTAGCCCCTTTCACAAACTTTGCTATCAAAGGCTTCCTCTGGTACCAAGGGGAAAGTAACCGAGACAATGCCAATCTGTATCAAAGCCTGATGCCGGCCTTTGTAAAAGACTTGCGAAACAAATGGAACCGAGGTGAGCTTCCCTTCTATTTTGTGGAAATAGCCCCGTTCAATTATGAAGGAGCAGATGGAACTTCAGCTGCACGGATGCGCGAAGTACAACTGCAAAACATGAAAGATATTCCGAATAGCGGTATGGTTTCAACTTTAGACATAGGGCATCCCGTCTTTATACATCCCATGGATAAAGAGACTGTCGGAAACCGTCTGGCGCTCTGGGCACTTGCAAAGACTTACGGTAAGAAAGGATTCGGATATGCATCACCTATTTATAAATCCATGGAGATATCCGATAACAAAATATACATCAATGTTGAAAATGCCCAACGGGGATTGTGCCCGATGTGGACTTCTCTCAAGGGGTTTGAGATAGCAGGAGAAGACAAAGTATTCTATCCGGCATTTGCTGAAATAGAAACCAGCACTACCCGCCTGGCAGTATCCAGTGATAAAGTACCTCATCCGGTAGCAGTTCGGTATGCCTATAAAAACTATGCAGAAGCCAATGTTTTCAATATTCATGGTCTGCCACTGATTCCTTTCCGAACAGATAACTGGTAAAAAGATAAATTAAGAGATACCTCCTGACCGAGAGAATCTTAGTACAGAACGTGTACAGCTCTGATATAACTTACTTATAATAAACATCTTGCGATGGCTACACCCTTTTACCCGGATGGCTACACCCTTTTGTGGTCAAGGCTACACCATCCGGGTAAAAGGGTGTAGCCATTCCACAATGTCACATTCACAAGAATCTATCCATCCAACATCTACTTCTTATCAGATCCATAAATCAATCCCTCTCCCGACTTATTAAACCGGAAACCGGAAATATAGTAGTTGTTAGTAAACTCTATCGATTTACCCTGCGCTCCCAGTCTGGCGTACCCTTCATCTTTGACAGTTGTCTCCGTCATTTTTTGAGCGAAATAAGAAGTATAGACATGCGCTTTACCACCTCTAACATCTACCCCCTGCGTACCGGAACGTGAGAAATTAGCTTGTTGGAAAGATACAATACCATTATTTATTATCGCCCCGATGACAGGGCTGCCCCAAAATGCACTATTGTACAAAATCAATTTAGCATCAGGATGAACTTTATCGGTATTGACCTTATCTCCCATGAGAACATAAGACCTGACCGGCTCATTTGGAATTTTAGTATTGACCAATTCTGAGTTAATGGCAACTATCTTAGTATCCTTATCCGCATCTTCTACAAACAGAGAATAAGTACACCCGTCAGAACCATGACCTATAACGGTCATTTCCCCCGGATACTTGCCTGTTATTGCATCTTTCAGAAAATGGATTCCATATACCGAGCCATAAACGAAATTATTGAAAATAGTCTGATTCTTGACATCTGCAAATTTAAGCGCACTGCAATTGGACTGTACGAAGCGCATCATAAATACTTCCGGATATCCTTGCCCCCCTTCCGGAAGCCTTGATCCGTAATGAGGATTCAACTGCATATTGCGGATGAATCCGCCTTCGGCGCCACCGCCAACCCAGATACCTGCCCTTAAAGGTACACCACCCAGATAATCGACATAATGCCCGCTCGTGTCGTATGAAGCCAAGTCTATCCCTTTGTCACCTACAGCTATGGTTACGTTTATAATATACACCTTCGGACCTTGTCCCTGTATCAGGAACGGGGTCTTTCTCGGGTTTTCAATACTAAAACCATCGGAAGCGATATTAAGCTGTGCCAGCGTAATACCTCTGATACCTGCATGGGCTTCAAGCTGTATGAGCGAAGGCCCGCTTTCTCCTGCGTTTCCGCCATCATAATTGGTAAATATGGCAGTTCCACCACTTTGTGTGTGATGTTGTACATCCCATGATCCCCGCAGTTCAACCCCCGAAGGTACTTTTATAGGGTTATTCACTAAATATCTTCCGGCCGGCAGGTAGAGCGTACCTCCGCCAGCGGCTTTCACAGCATCCAGCGCAGACTGCAAATCAGCCGATACGTCTTTTACGGGACGATCATTATTAAAGCCAGTCGCCCTCGCTAAATCCGCTTTCAATACTCTATCCGATACCGGTCTTGGATGCACGTCTATATTTGTTTTCACATTTTTAGGAATGGGCTCAAAGAAGTATTTCTTCCCTGTGATAACTTCCACTTTAGCGGAAGTACTGTGATTATCCACCTTCAGTTTAGATTTATAGCCCGAATTAACCGATTTCAAGGTATGCATATTCGCTCCGAGATAGACATGCCCGGCATTTTTTTTAAATTCGCACTGGGACAACAATACATTACCCCTGTTCATCCTAAGAGCATAATCATTATATTCACTGAATGTACAACTTTCAAACGATACGACCCCTCCGTCGCCATCGCCTACGACAGAACCTTTGAAATCCACACCGTTGAATTGTACAGAAGTGCTGAAATCCTTATAGAAATACACTGCATTACCATCTTGACCCGCTCCGAAGGATGAGTTAGATATAAGTATGCCATACGGATTGACATCTTCAACGTACAACCCGTTACCGCAGTCGCCTACATGCACCTCATACAACTGAGCGTTGGGAGCATCGGCAAAACCGGGTTCACGCCCTATCCACACACCTGTTTTATAACCTGATATATACAGATAAGAAACATACTCCCAGTCTGAACGGTGCATTTGATATCCCGTGCCATTTGTCCTTGTATAAGCTGTTACATCCTCAAGAGAAGGTGCTCCCGGAAGACCGGAATTTGCCCAGTATTCAGGACTTATCCTGACATTCTCAATGCGTCCGATATCGGTACATACATGCACTTCGATACCTTTATTAAGAGCCGTCATATAACTGTTCAGAACATAATGTAACTCACTCGGAGCAGAATTAAAACCATTGTAAGAGTTTACAAGAGTGACACGTTCTATCGTAGCACAATCTCCCTGGGTTTGGAACAGCGTCCACGGATATGGTTTTACATGATGGATATCCTGTTCAGGATACCAGATAGAGAGATTAGTAACTCCAGTGCCCGCGTTCATCTCTATGAATCTATCAGCTATACTGGTATAGGTGGTACGAAGCGCATTATCTGCCTGGCCGTCGTTCCACCAGCTTTCAACACTTCCATCGTAATTCGGTGAGTCTTTACCGACACGTACTTCGAGAATTGTTCCAAGGACTTTCCCATTATGGGATGCCGGATCAGCCCAATCACCACGAAGCTGCACACCAGGGTGGAGACGCAGAACATACTCAAAATGAAAATCTTTCTTTGTTTCCGAAGGGCCTTGACGAACTCTGACGTTTTTAGTACCGACCTGCGTACTACGGAACTCATAATTTCCGGCTGGTATATATACTACTCCGCCACCACTTTGATATGCAGCATCAATAGCTGCTTGAAAAGCAGCTCTATTATCAAATCCCGGTTCAGCTTTAGCTCCAAATTCAGGGGCAGTCACAACAAAGTCGGATATGGCCCAGTCTTTTGTGGGATAAATAGTTTTGATACTTTGCTGTGGTACCTGCTGCTTTGTTTGCGAACAGGCGACATTCACAGGAAGCATCATCGTTAGGGTTATCATAGCTGTTGCCCACAACTTAGAAAACGTTTCTGTAGTTTCGTTATTTCGATTCATAATTATTGATTGTTCTAAAAAGGGATTAAGACTCACCACAGATTACGCAGATTAACACAGATTGATGAATTATTTCGTTGATTATTAGATTCATGAATCTGTGTCAATCTGTGTAATCTGTGGTGATTTGTATTATCTGTAGTGAACTTACATTCCTAACGCAAAGAGTATTTAATATAGTTACACAAAATCTTTCGAGCCACTTCTGCCGGACCTGACGGATCACTCAAATTATCAGCGATATCCAGAGAAGAGAAAATAATCTTCCCTTTTCCGCAAGGAATAACTCCCACTGCTGTACCCAATTCAAACGGAGTACTCCGATAAGAGCCCACCACTAACTCTTCTCCTTGCATACGGAAGCCGAATCTACGATCCCCATTCTTTACTACGACCTGATAGGGCCAATTCAAAGCATCGTCCACCGGAAGACCTTCAAATAAAGGATGCTTCTTCACAAAATGAATTCCTCCAATCCAGTCTTTCCCAACATTATAATAACCGTTGTATACCGTATTCGTATATTCAGCAACAGACTTCATCCAAGTTTCAGTGGAGCCAAGCAGAATCAATGTGGTACCCTCATTCTTTACCCGCTCAAACAACTTCTGCGGAGCTATGGTGGCAGCACTGGGTTGAGACCACTTCAACTGTATCTGACCGAACTGACGGGTTTGTCGATACACCAGCCTAACTTTTACCGGTTTACCCGCTTCCATCACCACAGGTCTATCCTGCTTCATGGGAGATTCATTATAATATTCATCAATCAACTGCCGGCCGTCCACATACATACGTACTCCACGATCCGTTTCAACACCAAGCAGATACTGCCCCGACTCAGGCGGATAGATCTCTCCCTCCCATACAACAGAGAAAGGCTGATTGGCAGGAACCGACTCATCAGGTTGCGCACCGTCTACGAAAGTCCGGTTAATTTCTGTAGCACTCTTTACAGCTGCTACAATGTTCATATCTGCCTCACTATACCAAGTAGCCTTCAAACTGGACTTCCCATCTTTATCCTTGAAATAAGCTGAAGGGATCACAACCGGTTCATCCAGTGATGAACGATTAACAACAAGCCAGTCCAGCTTTCCCATTTCAGAAGTAAACGCCGGAAGTTCCTTACCGGTGGCTTGTTTGTAAAAAGCGGCTACTTTATCATTATTGCTTCCATAATAAGCACCCTTTCCGGCCAAATCACTTGCCTGCCAGCTTACAGCAACCACCTCGTCATTTCCCAAAGCAAAGATCTCCTGACCGCCTGCTTTCAGGCCGGCTTCTACGCGATAAGTACCTGCCATTCCATTGATAGGAATCTCTACATTCTCCAGTAAAAGCTGGCCAAAGTTCTCGCCACCCTTAATGTTTACTTCTTCATTTCTGGTATAAACCACTTTTCCATCGGGAGCAATCAGTTTGATGTCAAGCGTATGAGCGCCTTTCAAGTTTTCCTCATTCACTATGTAAAAGTCTACCATCGCTATGCCTGGAAGCTTAACAACTTGATTGCGTGAAGCAACGGCTACATACAGCGACTGGTTATAGTACGCCAAAACAGAAGCATCTCCCTTAGGATTACGATAGATATCCACAATACCGGAATGATTGTCATAGGGCATCGCTTCCCAACCGTTCACCATATAGGCATCGCCCAGGTTCTGCATTCGCATACCTTCGATACGTCTTCCCTGATGTTCAAAAGAGACATTGCCCATTGCACGTGTCAAAGCATCGAGGCTACCAAAGTGAGGAGCAAGTCCTTTCTTTTGAAAATAATCAGTGAAAGCCTTATATTGGCTCTGCCAGAACAGACCGTCCCAACCTGTTTTACCCGTACTCTTTATTTGATCGTATATCATCTGGATGCGAGGAGGAGTAGATATGGCACCCTCTTCACCGCGCAGATAAACTTCCGTACGGTTGCTGGTGTACATAATATTGTCTTTAGGACCTTTATAATAATTCTCAACCCAGGTTTCAGGACCTCCGGCACGGTGATTATCATACCATCCTTTCCGATACAGAGTAGTATCAAACGGTAACATGTGCGCCTTGGAGTCTTCTTCTTTATCTTCACTACCTGCCCAGCCGGATGTGAATGACATGATTCTACTGGGATCAACGGCATGTGCCTCACGCATGTCATTCATGCGCTTGGCAACAAGCGCTTTATCTTGCGACAACGGCCCGCCAAATTCATTGATCAGATTAAAGATAACCAAACTCGGATGACTACGGTCCCGATATACCATTCGTTTCAGTTTCTCATTCACTATGGTACGAATAAACGGATCATGATTGGCTGAGTGGAAAGACCCCGGCTCTTCATAATATAACAATCCCAGTTCGTCCGCCTTTTCAAGAACAACCGGACTGCCTATGCAACGATGAAAATTCAGCATATTCAAGCCCAGACTCTTAGCAGTACGTACTTGCTTCTCAGCCATTTCGGTTGTTGCTATCAATCCCGTCACCGGAAAGTAACCCCAACTGATCGCACTTCTCAGCATAATGCGCCGCCCATTCAGACGCAAAACAGCATCCTTACCGACACCGTCTACAGTAAACCAGCGGAAACCAAAATCTTTCTTATCCTGATCGAGCGTCTTCTTGCCCTTCTTTATCAACACATTGCAAGTATACAGTTCCGGAGTAGAGAGATCCCATAATTTGGCATCGGGAACATTGACAGGAATTGTCACTTCATGATTTCCTGCGGGGAACGAAATAGCCTTCAAGGTTTGCCGGAATACGACTTTATCAGGATTGCCTTTTTCATTCACTATCAGCTCCACATCCTGCTTCACGCTGGAAGATGTTTCGTTAGTGAAAGACAGAATGGCATTCACCTTAGTCAGCTCAGGCGTATTTTGCATATAGATATCAGAAATAAAAACCGGATTCACACTCTCCAGCTTGACTCTGCCGATAATTCCGGTGAAGCTTCTCGAAGGAGGAATATTGTATTCTCCCCATTTCATTATGTCGAAATCCTGCCAGTGGAAATTGCCTCCGGGATTGGTGACACGTATCGCCAACAACTGCTCTTTTCCGGGTTTTGCTTCATCGGTAATATCCACATGGAAAGGTGTTTCACCAATCAGGTCATAGGCCACAAGCTTACCGTCAAGATAAACTTCTGCGCGCATCCGGACAGATTCAAAGTAAATTATAAAGCGTTTCTTTTGCTGATCTGCCGGAATCGTAATTTTACGATACCACCAGCTCACTCCCCGAAAGTTCTCCGGACGAGGATTATCAGTAACAGTGAGATATTCTTCCACCGTACCCGGTACCTCGACAGGAACTGCATCGGGATTATGACTCAGGGTTTGCCAACCACCTGTGGGGACATTTACCGGCAACAATGACAAATCTGTTATCTCATGAGGAAGGTAAAGGCGGTCATTCTGCCAACTCGCTTCTTTATCGAGCCACAGCGACCAGCCACCTCCCGTCAACGGAATAGTATATCTTCCTTCTCCTGCATGAGCCGAAAAAGCGCAAAGCAGGTAGAAGACCCAAAATAAAGGAAAATACTTTTTCATAAATATTCGTGTTAGATATTAGTAGGTTCTGATTTTTATTTCTTTACTGTAATCGTAAGTTTCTGCAAGGCTTTCTCATCCGAAGTTCCACCATAGAGCAACTCATACTTTCCGGGAAGAATTTCCATCCGGTTGGTAGACGGATTAAAACACTCAAATGTCGAAGCGGGTAATTCGATCCGGATATTTTCCGTCTGACCGGCTGGAAGGGAAACTCTACGGAATGCTCTTAAAGTCTTAATCGGTCCTTCCTTATCAGCAGGATTGCGTAAATAAACTTGTATCACTTCATCTCCATCCAGCTTACCGGTATTCTTCAAAGGTATTGTCAAAGTCATTCCTTCACCTGCACGAACGTTTTGTTTGTCCACTTTGGCCTTACCATAATCAAAAATAGTATAGCTCAAACCATGTCCGAAAGGAAACAGGGCTTTACCTTTGAAATAACGATAGGTACGATTACTCATGTCATAGTCCTCAAAATCGGGGAGATCATTGCTCGAAGCATAGAAGGTAAGCGGTAAACGTCCGGCAGGATTATAGTCGCCAAACAGGACATCGGCCACAGCTGTTCCCCCTTGCTGACCGGGATACCATGCTTCCAGGATTGCGTCCAGATTCTCAGCCTCCCAAGGTAACGCCAGTGTACTGCCGGAGCATAATACGAAAATAACCGGTTTACCTGTCTTTTTCAAGGCTTTCAGCATTTCCGCTTGCACATGCGGTAAATCAATGTTAGTACGGTCACCTTTTCTGAAACCGGATAGATCCACAGGCATTTCTTCACCTTCCAATGTGGGAGAAAGTCCACCTACAAAAATGATAGCATCAGCTTCAGCTGCTTTATCCGCTACCTCTTTATAATTAATTTCTTTCTTAATACCTATATCAAACTTCAATGAGGCTTCTCCACCAGCTTGAAAATATTCCAATACAACTTTGTAATTCTTCCCTTTCACAGCATTCAAGCGATACATTTGCTCTTTCGCAGGTCCGTCATGCCAGTCTGAGTACACTTCTTTTCCGTCAATGAACAAACGGGAACCGTCATCAGCAGAGATAATAAAAGATACTTCACCTGATTCCTTCGGAGTATATACCGATTCAAAACGTGCTGAAAAGTTGTTCAACTTTACTCCTGGCATAAACACCGTGTTACCTCCATTGCCAAAATTAAGCGGCTCGCTGAAATGCCCCGTTGCTGCGGCTTCGCCTTTCAGTTCTTTATTATTCCAAAAAGTAGCCTTAAAGCCTTTCTTGCCATTATAGGAACAGCAGTCGAAATAGCTAAATACAGTTTGAGTATTTACATAGTCACACCCCTTCTCATAGTACACCGTTCCTTCCGGGAGTTTACTTTTAATGCCTTCAAGAATGGTGACAGATTTTGTCGGAAAACCATTATAGTTAGCCCAAAGCATCACAGAATCGTTTGCATTAGGTCCCAGCACTGCCACCTTACGGATAGATTTACTTAAAGGCAGCGTATGATTCTTGTTAGTCAGTAACACCATACTCTTACGCGCCATTTCCAAAGCCTTGGCCACATGTTCTTTTGACTCTACAACCGAGTAAGGTATCTCCGACCAAGATACAAGTGCATCATCATCAAACATACCCAACTGAAAACGAGCACGCAATAGGCGAAAGACCGATTCATTTATCTTTTCTTCTGAAATCAATCCCTTCCGTACAGCCTCATTCAAAGAAGAATAACTACCGCCACACTCCAAATCCGTACCGGATACAACCGCATCGGCCGAAGCAGCGGCAGCTGTCGGATGAGTTTCATGATGATTGGGATAATAAAAGTCACCAATAGCTCCACAGTCCGAAACGACTATATCATCATATCCCCAATCTTCACGCAGGATACGAATCAGTAATTGTTTGTTCGAACAGCAGGGTTCCCCTTCAAAACGGTTATAGGCACACATCACCTCCTTCACCTTTCCTTCCTTCACCAAAGTTTTGAAAGCGGGTAGATAAGTCTCCCATAAATCACGTTGGGAAATATTCTTGGCATCAAAACTATGTCTGTTCCATTCCGGACCACTGTGCACGGCATAATGCTTTGCACAGGCATGTGCTTTATCGTATTTCCCGGTACCACCACCTTGCAGACCTTTTACTACTGCCAGCCCCATCAGCGAAGTCAGATAAGGGTCTTCTCCATAAGTTTCCATACCACGTCCCCAACGCGGATCACGATAAATGTTGATATTCGGAGTCCAAAAAGTCAACCCTTTGTAACCATCCCGCTCGCCTTTGCGCTGAAAGTCGTGATACTTGGCACGGGCTTCATCAGAGACGATATCAAAAGTTCCATAAACAGCCTGATTATCGAAAGTAGCGGCAAGCCCTATTGCTTGTGGAAAAACCGTTGCCTTGCCGGCGCGTGCCACTCCATGCAACGCTTCATTCCACCAGTCGTATGCAGGTATTCCGAGGCGTTCAATAGCCGAAGAACCGTTTTTCATCTGGCTTACTTTTTCTTCCAGGGTCATACGTTTCAGTAGATCCCACGCACGCTCAGAAGGCGATAATTCAGGATTCTTATAAGGTTCATTCTGAGCGGTAACATTTAAAGTCATCGCACTCAGCCACAATATTATCCATCTTTTCTTCATACATTCATTCGATTATATAACCAAAGAAATAGCAAAAGAGAGTCATTTTCAACTTAATTTATAAGCCGAAAATGACTCTCACTACCATTTAATCAATAAATTGCTAATCTGTTACCTCTATCAATTAACTTTCTGCATCTTTATTGTCAACTGTACTTGTCCACCTACCCCTGACTCCAGAGATTGGACATATACAATGCCTCTGAGAGAGTCATCTTCGTTCTTGAACAAATAGGACTTACCTTCAGCTATGGAAACAGAAGTATATGTTCCATATTCGATAGGGTTCAGATTGCGCATAAAAGCATCATTCTTCAAATTATCAAACACGTCTTTGGTAAACGGTATATTATTGAAGGCTACGATCTCGCAAAAACTAGAAATACTATTACCTTTATAATCACCCAGAATCGTTTGATTAATCAGCTCTGTCGGAGAAACAAACATCGGCTGCTTTTTATTGATGTTATAACCAAAGCATAAACCTTCCGGATCGGTCATTTTCATCATCTCAGTAACCGAATAAACCTTCTGGTCTTTGAAGGAGAAGAAAAATCCCTGATAAGGATTGTATTGTGCTCCCATAGTCACCTGACAGGCATCAATCGGTGCTGATGTAAGGAAATGGAATGACTTAGTTACCACATTCCCCATCTGATCTGTCAGAACAAAGGGAATATCAAATGCAGCCGTTTTGCCTTTAAGCGGTACATTACACTCAAACGTCTTGTTAGGATCATCTCCCAAATCCTCTCTTCCCAGTTCCTGATCTCCCATACTGAATGCCTTGAATAAGCCTTGAGCCGAAATGCTTCCTTTAACGGTAAAGTCTGCAGGATTCGAATTATCAAGATCCATCACATACGTATCTACATCGTAAGTAAAGAATATGTAAGGAGGCATCATTTCGATTTCGTCATTGTCACATGCAGTCAGTAACAATGGTAAAATGAACAGTGCTATAAAATATCGTTTCATATCGTTTGCTCTTTAATAATTTACTGTAACCTTATACGTTTTTGTATTCTCTCCGTTTTCGGAAACTACTTTATACTCCACCGGATTAGTGAAATCTTGCAGTTCTCCTGTTTTCGGAGTAACTACCGCTCCTTCCGAAATCAGTACTTCCGGCCGAATTGTACGTTTATCAATTCCTTCAGGAATAGTCAACACCACAGTATTTTCTTCCGCATCAATCGTTCCGTCAAAAAAGAGATTCTGATTCTGATAAATCCGGAAACGTACAATATTGGCATTTACACTCTTCTCGGGCATCATACCTTCTTCGGGCTTCTCACAGCTAACAATGCACATCAGCATGAAGAATATATATATATATCTTTTCATGATTCTTAGTTTGATTATTTGGTTGATAATTTAGGCCATCCCGGGTTTTGTTCAAGTGCCGGGTTCATCAATATCTCCTTGGTAGAAAGCGGATACAGATAATGCTTCTTCTCAAACACCATCGGATCGCCTACAGTAACGAGGGTATAGAAACCACCCTTTTCACCCTTGGTTACATCGTAACCATGTAGATGTCCATTCAATACCTTCTCACCGATTCTCCAACGACGCACATCAAAGAAACGGAAATCTTCAAATGCCAATTCCACGCGACGTTCATGTTGGATTTTCTCACGCATCTGGTCTTGGTTCAAGCCTGTCGGCAAAGCCGGCATGCCAACACGGGCACGAATATCATTAATTGCTTTATAAACATCTGTTGTAGGACCGCTGAATTCATTCATAGCTTCCGCATAAATCAAGAGGATCTCATTGTAACGGAAAAGATGATTAATATTCTTACGCAAATTACGCGGAAGTCCTAGAGCATCGTTGAATAGCGGATCTATATACTTTTGCAAACACATTCCTGTTTTCTGACTTTGCAAGTGGCTTGCACTTCCACCTTGCCAAGGCTTGAAACCATACGCATCATATTGAGCACCAGGATACGAAATCGTAGCCTTGAAACGTGGGTCACGGTTCTTGCCCGGATCATTGAAGTCATAACCACTTTCCGGTTCTTCCGGCAATTTACCATTCAGCATTTCATACTCTTTTGCAAGTTCATAAGTCGGGTTTACCCAGTTCCAACCACCAGCAGAACGATTCAACCAGGGAATCTTCACATAATCCCATTCCTTCTTCTCATAAGAAATCCATATGGACTCTTTTCCTACAATAAAGTATCTACCCAAAAAACGACGATAGTAGTTTTCCCAACTATCCGGATCTACACCGGTTTCATTCGTCATATCCAACCCATAGTACTGGCTTCTTTGTTCCATGATGAATCTGCAAGCATCAGCTGCCAATTTCCATCTGTTCTTATCATAGTTACCGTAATAGTGTGTAGTATTATAATCTGAAAGAACCGGACTATCCGTATTGAACAAAGGACTAGCTGCCGTGATGCGTAAACGAGCCATCACGGCATAGCAAGCCGCATCTGTTGCACGCCCCACATCGGAAGCCGAGCAAACCGGAGGAAGATCTCTGGCAGCTTCTGACAGTTCATTGCAAACCCATTCAACAGAATTTTCAAATGTTTCGCGTGGTTGGTTTGTCAACGCTGAATAATCATTAGCATCTATGGAATGATCCAATATAATAACTCCACCAAAACGTCTGATTAGCTCAGAGTAGTAGAAAGCACGCAAGAAACGGGCCTCTGCATACATACGAGTCTTCTCAGACTCATCACCCTTTGCTCTATAAAGGTTTTCCAAAAACAAGTTCGCTTTTCTGACTCTCTTATAAGTATTATTCCAGAAGCTACATGTAGGAGATCCACCTTGATTATCATCTCCCATATTAGGATCATCATCCGGCGTCCAGGAACCACTATGGAATTTATCTCCCCAAAGGCCTGACCCAGGTAATCCATCATCACACGCCTGCGCATAAGGTATTTTACGCGTATTCACATTATAAGCTGCCGTTCTTACTTCATAATAAAGATTATTCAGAACCTTTCTTGCCGATTTCACCGTTTCAAAAGCCTTATCAACAGTAACATCATCGCTATCTGGCTTATCCAGATATCCTTCACACGCACTCAGGAGTGGTAATACAAGGATTAACAATAAACTATATATCTTCTTCATTTCGATTCCACTTTAGAATGTTACTTTAACTCCAAAATTAATAATTCGCATCAAGGGATATTTGGTTTCCGTATTTTCCGGATCATATACAGGTACATTGTCCCAAGTAAGCAGGTTAGTTCCATTAACATACAGACGAGCGTTTTCCGCACCGATCACACCTATCCAACGTTCCGGTATCTTATAGCCAATCTCAACATTTTTCAATCTCAGATAGTTTCCGTTCTTCTGCCAGAAAGTACTATGCTGGTAGTTATTATTGCCGGGACGGG
>OLRF01002852.1_pt1 | contig 14458 bp, 14 predicted proteins | sample 1672061 | NCBI WGS metagenome assembly OLRF01 (sample SAMEA3136641, study PRJEB25190) | human gut metagenome | reverse complement strand
TGCTGTCATATCCGTTTGCTGCTTTTGCTTTATCCACCCATTTCTGAAGCTCTGTCTTCGGAATCGTTGCGCCTGTCGGGTTATTCGGAAAGCAAAGATAAATGATATCCGGTGTTTCTTTTGGAAGTTCCGGTACAAAATTATTTTCTGCGGTACATGGCATATAAATTACATTTGACCATGCTTCTTTCTCTTTCACGTAGTCTCCGGTTCTACCTGCCATGGCATTGGTATCTACATAAACCGGGTAAACCGGATCACATACTGCGATACGGTTATTCTGTGCGAAAATGTCTCCGATGTTTCCGGAATCACTCTTTGCTCCGTCGCTGACGAAGATCTCATCGATGGCAATGTCCACGCCGCGTGCTTTGTAATCGTTTTCTACGATCGCACTGCGCAGAAATTCATAGCCAAGATCCGGTGCATACCCATGAAATGTCTCAGCATGAGCCATCTCATCAACGGCTTTGTGCATTGCGTCAATGACTGCCGGCGCAAGAGGAAGTGTTACGTCTCCGATTCCGAGACGGATCACTTTTTTGTCCGGATTTGCTGCCGTATACGCATTTACTTTCTTCGCAATCGTCGAAAAAAGGTAACTTCCAGGTAATTTTAAATAGTTGTCATTAATTTTATACATGTCATTCCTCCATACAAATTGATACTGATTTATCTGCTGATGACAGTCGCTTTTTATCTGGCATTCGTCAACGCCCCCGTCCGGCAGGAAAGCTCGCGCACCAACGGCTTTTTCATCAATCAGCTGTTTCTGCATGTTTTGTGGACTTTTGCCTTTTTTTACACCGGTCACACCGGGCTGGCTCTGCTCATCGTAATCGTGCTTAATATTGTCGTTTTCAGAAGCATTTACTGGTTTTGGCGCGTTTCTCCCGTTTCCGCCTTGCTGCTGGTGCCTTATCAGGGCTGGCTGCTGTTTGCCGCCTGGCTCAACGCCGGCTTTGTCTATCTCCACGGATATACGGTAACTTTTTAGGAATTTTTACCAATTTTCTATAGACAGATAAAGAAGATTGCATTAAAAGTTAGGGTTAGTTTTTTTAGTCCCATTTAATGTATTTGGAAAGAAATTGGTTATGACGACGACTGTAAATCAGATAAGAAGCACTTTTCTCGACTATTTTGCCAAAAACGGACATAAGATTGTCCCGTCATCCCCGCTCGTGCCCGACAACGACCCGACCCTGATGTTTACCAACTCAGGGATGGTGCAATTTAAAAACATTCTTGCCGGCAACGAAACCCGGGATTATACCCGCGCCGCCTCTTCGCCGAAAAGCGTGCGCGCCGGCGGCAAACACAACGACCTCGACAGTGTCGGCTACGACGTCCGCCACCACACTTTCTTTGAAATGCTCGGCAACTTCTCTTTCGGTGACTATTTTAAAGAAGGCGCCATCAGCTATGCCTGGGAACTTTTGACCAAGTATTTCGACCTGCCGGCAGACCGGCTGGCGGTAACCATTTATCATAACGACGAAGAAGCCTACGCGCTGTGGAAAAAGATTTCCGGCCTGCCGGACGACAGAATCATCCGCATTGCCACCAAAGACAACTTCTGGCAAATGGGCGACACCGGCCCCTGCGGCCCTTGTTCGGAAATCTTTTACGACCACGGGCCGGAAGTCTGGGGCGGCCTGCCCGGCACCCCGGAAGAAGACGGCGACCGCTTCATCGAAATCTGGAACCTGGTTTTCGACCAGTTCGAAGACCTGCCCGACGGCAGCCGCATCAACCTGAAAAAGCCCTCCATCGATACCGGCATGGGGCTGGAACGCATTGCCGCCATTCTGCAGGGCGTACATTCCAACTTTGACATCGACCTTTTCCGCAACCTGATCAAGTCGATTGCCGACATTGCCAACTCCGATCCCGAAGGTCCGCTCAAAGCTTCCCACAACGTAATTGCCGACCACCTGCGTTCGGCCGCTTTCCTGATTGCCGACGGCGTGCTGCCTTCAAACGAAGGGCGCGGCTACGTTCTGCGCCGCATTATGCGCCGTGCGATGCGTCACGTTCACCTTCTGGGCGTCAGAGAACCGATGATGTACAAGCTGTTGCCTTCCCTGCAGCGGGAAATGGGCGAAGCCTACCCCGAACTTTACCGGGCGGAAGCGCTGATCACGGAAACGCTGAAAACCGAAGAAAGCAAATTTATCCGCACACTGGAAAAAGGCCTGCGGCTCTTGGACGACGAAACCGCAAATCTGAAAGCCGGCGACACCCTGCCCGGCAAAACCGCGTTCAAACTTTACGACACTTACGGCTTCCCGCTTGACCTCACCCAGGATGCGCTGAAAGCCAAAAACATCGGCGTCGATACCGAAGGTTTTGACCACGCCATGGAACAGCAGCGTGCCGAAGCCCGCAAAAACTGGGCAGGTTCCGGCGACGAAGGAATCGAAAAAATCTGGTTTGAAATGTTTGACAAACTGGGCAAAAGCGAATTTCTCGGCTATACCTGCACCAAAGCCGACGGACAGATCACCGCGCTGGTACAAAACGGACGGCCGGTCGAAAGCGTCAGCGGCGGCGAATTTTACCTGATTGCCAACCAAACGCCTTTTTACGGAGAATCCGGCGGCCAGGTCGGCGACATCGGCCGCATCAACGGCAAGGATTTTGCCATAGAAGTCACCGACACCAAAAAGAAAATCGACGGCATGGTCGTTCACTGCTGCAAAATGATCGACGGCACCGTCAAAACCGGCGACATCGCCTCGTTTGAAGTCGATGAGGAAAACCGCGACAAAATCCGCGCCAACCACTCGGTCACCCACCTTTTGCACCGCGCCCTGCGCGACATCCTCGGCGACCACGTCACGCAAAAAGGCTCCTATGTCTGCGCCGGCCGCGCCCGTTTCGATATCTCACACCCCAAACAGATTACGAATGAAGAACTGCGCAAAGCCGAAGATATCGTTAATGCCGCCGTTCGCAAAAACTACAAAACGGTCACCCGCATCATGACGCCGGATGAGGCGATCAAACTCGGCGCCATGGCTCTGTTCGGCGAAAAATACGGCGAAACGGTACGGGTCGTCAGCATGGAAAACGATGATGAAGTTTTCTCCCGCGAACTCTGCGGCGGCACCCATGTCCGTTCTACCGGCGACATCGGCTATTTTAACATCGTCAGCGAAAGCGCCGTTGCCGCAGGCATCCGCCGGGTTGAATTCGTAACCGGTCACGCGGCCGAAAAATATGCGCAGGACATTGAGGACAAGCTGCATGACATCAGCCGGATTTTAAAAACCAATACCAACGACTTGGAAGCGCGAGTTAATCTTTTGCTTGAAGACAAGAAACGCCTGGAAACGGAAATTCTCAACCTGAAAAAACAATTTGTCAGCCACAAAACTGCCGACAATCAGGACAAAATCGAAACCGTCAATGGCATCAAATTCGTCGCCAAACAGATTGATAACGTTCAGGCCAAAGAGCTGAAAGCCTTTGTCGACGAAATCAAGGAACAAATCAAAAGCGGCATCATCGCCCTGTTCTCGTGCAACGAAGGCAAAGTTTCCGCCGTTATCGGCGTTACCGACGACCTCACCGGCAAATATTCGGCCGTCGGTCTGATCAAAACCGTGGCACCGTTTATCGGCGCAAACGGCGGCGGCGGACGTCCCGACATGGCACAGACCGGCGGCGCGGAAACTTCCCGCATCAACGAAGCGATTGAAGCGCTGCGGAAAAGCATCTGACGTTTCCGGCAAGAGGTAAAAGTATGTTTAAGCCGCTGAAAATACCGGTCAAATTTAAAAAGATCAACCTGCGCAACCGTTACTGGCAGGCGCAGGATTATCATTTTCGCGACTACCTGCATACTTTTACCCGCCAGCTTAAGGTTGACGTCAACAAGTCTTTCCGCCGCGAACTCTATCGCAAGCTGATTCATCTCAGTTCGCTTTGGATTCCGCTGACGATATATTTTGTCAGGGAAGAAATAGCGATAGCAATATTTTCCGCCATTTTTATCGGCAACGGCCTGCTTGAGTACGGCAACTTCAAAAAGTGGAAATGGGCGCGCATCCTTTTCGGGCGTCTGTTCTCGCGCACTTTGCGCAGCAAGGAAAGTGCCCGCGCGCGCTTTCAGTTCAGCGGTTCGATGTACGTAATGGCGGCAGCAGTCCTGTGCACCGTCTTTTTCGGCAAGGTTATCGCAGTTCTCTCAATGACGGTCATGCTGGTGTCGGACGCCTGTTCGGCGTTGTTCGGCAAGGCCTACGGCACCCGCCAGATTTATCCGCATAAGTCGCTTGAGGGCACTACCGCCTTTTTCGTCAGCGCCCTTCTGATCAATATGCTGTTTCACAATCTGGAACCTTTCGGTTACGCCAGCGTCATCGCCTGTATTTTTGCCACCCTGGCCGAAGTTTTTGAGAATAAAACCCGGATTGACGACAATCTGGCGATTCCTCTCGCCGTCGGCCTGGTTTTGACCTTTTTAAATTAAATCGTACAACCTTACCGGTGCCGCACCGTCAAAAAAAACGTCCCCGCCTTTGGACGTCTTTCCCTGAAATGGGAAAATCCGCTTGTTTTTTCTGCCGTTTGAGGATACCATAAAACCCCGAAAAAACGCGGCGCGTTCCCCGCGCTTGCAACTTTTCTTCCCGAAATTTAAGAACTGGGAAAGGCAAAAATGAAACTTTACCATTATATTACCAAAGGAAATTCCGCACTGACGGACGGCATTTTGTCTTTTGCCCGCAACCCGCAGGCAGACCTGACATATTATTACAGACGCTCCGGCGTTGACACGCATGAGGGCATCATACGTTGGATGGAAAGCTGTTTTGCCGGCAGAAGCCGCGGTATCCGGGGTTTTACCGAGCCGATACAATGGACGCGGCACAGTTTGAACCTGAAAAGCTTCGTCGACAACGCCGACCTTTTTGCCATCGACCTCGCCGCTCTCGATGCCGACGGACGAATTGAAGCCGTATATGTCAGTCCTCCGGTAACGGAAATTCCCGGCATAAAGGAAAGCCGTGACTGTGATGAAATATTGCAAAAACTTTCCGGTATCGGAGAAATCAGTCTTTCCCCGATCAACTGGAGCGTATGTAACGATAAACTCGGCCGCCGGTTTGCCTATATCCGCTATTACCTTGTCATAGTCAAAGACGGCATTATCCCGCCCCGCTACATCAGCCAAATACCATAAATCGCCCGATCCGGCATCGACGCAAAACATACCCCGCGTCAAACGCGGGGTCCTTTCTTAACGGGTGTAGCCCTAACAACACCGGCGGACGCTTAAAGGACGAATGGAATTCTGAGGGAATAAAAATTATCGGCCGCCCGCAAACCGGGCAGAAGCCGCGGTCAACTGAATTTTATATAGCGCTTTCTTTCGGCCGGTCACAAATTTTCCCGTAATTTTCGGGTATTTTTCCCATTGTATCACCATAGCACCCCTTACACCCAAATTTTCTGTTTCTATATCGAAATTTTGTATTTTTCCATCGTTTATACATCTGCAAACGCCTCTTATCCCATGATGAAAATTATCAAGAACATGGTCGGACAGACTTCTGCTTCTGTCCTACCTGTCCCTTTCCATCGGCATAAGTCCCCGAGATCCGTCCCATCTCCACACGTCAACTTCCGCAAAACGCCTTTTTATGATACTTCGGTGGAAGACAATATGATATTTACAATTCCATGTTGTATGTACCGATGTATTTTTATGTCATAAACAAACTCCTTTGCTTTTTATATCCGGTCAAATCTCTCTTGATATAACAAAGGAGTTTTTTTTGTTCGCAAAGCTTTAAGACCTTTGGAACCACGTGCCCCGCGCATGGTTCTCCCGTTAAAAAAACGGATCGTTTTTATAAAAACGATCCGTTTTTGCGCTTACAGCCTTTGCTATTGAAGCGTTTTTACCGTTTCGACAAAGCTGTCAAAGAAACCGGTGGAATTCATGATTTCAAAACTTTCATCCATCAGTTTGCAATATTCGACCGGCGATATCATCCGGTCATATTCCGTTTTCCAGACCAAATTCTCCGGTTTCTCACCGGTTTCTTCCGCAATCGTCAGTCTGATCAGATCTTTCCGCCCGTTTTCAAAAACCTCATACAGCATTTCCTTGTTCTCCTGTAAAGAAGCTTCCATGCCGGATTTAAAAATTTCATCCTTTTCCAACCAGTCGTTTACCTTTGTGATTTCATCGGCATAAGTCTGCCGGAACTGTTCCGGAAACTTTTGCAGTTCAACTCCGCTCCCGAGACAGTAGTTAATGACTCCGTCGGTATTGCGGCTGATAAAACCATAGGAAAAGGCAAGCGCCTTCCGCTGCTCGTCCGTCAACGAACTTTTGTACATAAAGATATTGTAGGCCATGAACGATGCGATCAAAACTACCGGAAAAGCAAGGGCAATCAACGTATCTTTTACATAATGACCGCGACCGGCAAGGTTATGCTTATGACGATAGTTTTCGATCCTGAAGGCGGTAAGCATAGCGCCGACGATAACCAGCCACCAGATCAGCAGCCACCACAGCCCCGAACCCGAAGCCTGTCCGCTTTCCGCTCTCATGTAGAGAACGGAAACCCTGTCAAAAGTATACAAGGCGGCAAACAACAGCAGCGACCAGCGATATCCTTTAACGTTCAGATAGCACAGCGGACATAAGATAACGGAAACGCCGACCGCCTCCGAATAGCTTCCCGTCACCGCCGCCCCTATCCAGGTTAAAATCAGCACCAGCATCGACGGCCAGAAGCGGGCCGATTTGTACCATTTTACCTCGCCGTAACGTTCCGCACCTTTGCGAATATCCTCTTTATCCGCCCACAAAGAAGCGCTGATCCAGTTTCTCTCCTTCGCCTTTTCCTCGGCGGCCGGTTGTTTGTCTTTGTTTTCAGTCATGGTTTACTCCTAGTCTTTTTTAAATTTCATATACTCCGGGGAAAAGCCGTGCGGATGACGAGCCCGCAGTTTTTCCACATTGTGACGGATCACTTCGTCCATGTCAACGTCAAGCGCGATCGCCGCCTGCATGGCATACCAGCAGACGTCGCTCAGTTCATCGACCAGTTTCTGCCGGTTTTCCTCGCTCAGTTCCTTGTTATGGAATTTCAGCTTTTTCCACAAGTCTCCGATCTCTCCCGCTTCGCCGGCCAAACCTGCCACCGCATTGTCCATGCGGGAAAAGTTGCCGTCCAGCCAGCGGGAAATTTCCGCCGCGCGTTCCATAAAAAGTTCGTCTTTTTTGCCGATTTCGGAAGTCACGTCATCGACAAATTTTGCATATTCGTCGAAAAAACCTTTTATTTCATTCATTTAACTCTCCTCATTAAACCGCCACTTGAGCCTTGATAGCATCATAACATTGATAATCAGTCAGCTCAAAGTCCTCATATCGGAAATCGTTTATGTCCCTGACGGCCGGATTGATCTTCATCGTCGGCAGCGCCAGCGGCCGTCGGGACAATTGTTCTTTTACCTGATCAAAGTGATTATGATAAATATGCGTGTCGCCCAGCGTATGCACAAACTCGCCCGGCTCAAACCCGGTAACCTGCGCCACCATCATTGTCAAAAGCGCATAAGAGGCAATATTGAACGGTACCCCCAAAAACATGTCGCAACTGCGCTGATAAAGCATGCAGGAAAGCCGGTTGCCGGCAGTGTAAAACTGAAACACCATATGGCACGGCGGCAGCCGCATCTCTTTGATTTTGCCGACGTTCCAGGCCGAAACGATCATCCGCCGGTCGTTGGGATCGTGTTTTAATTTTTCAATCACTTCGGCCAGCTGATCTATCCCTTCGTTGTTCCAGTTGCGCCACTGGGAACCGTAAACCGGGCCGAGGTCGCCGTTTTCGTCCGCCCATTCGTTCCAGATGCGGACGCCGTGTTCCTGCAGGTATCTGACGTTGGTATCGCCTTTGATAAACCATAAAAGCTCATAAATAATGCTTTTCAGGTGCATTTTTTTGGTTGTCATCAAAGGAAAGCCTTTGGTCAAATCAAACCGCATCTGCCGGCCGAAAACCGAGCGGGTGCCGACCCCGGTGCGGTCTTCTTTGTCAACCCCGTTCTCCAAAACGTCTTTTAACAGATCCAAATACTGCTGCATCAGTCCATCCCTTCCTCAATTGCCCCGACGATATGTTTCAACACGCTCTGGTCAACAAACTCGCCCCGGCGGACCAGAACCCGGGTCGTAATGCCGTCCAGCTCATAATCGGCGGAAATCTGCCGGTAATTTTTGTTTAAAACTTCGACACAGGAGGTTATCGTTACCGGTTCGCCCTCAAGTCCCGCCGTCAGTTCGCCGTCGTAAACGCAGTCGACAACAATTTCGGGCATCAGCTTGGCGCCGCCGGTCATAAACAGTTTGTAAATCGTCGCTCCGCCGACAATGTACAAATCTTCCTCAAAATTCTTGAAAAACCGAACGTCGTTCACGATAAAATGCTTCTCCGGATCGGAAACTTCATAGTTTTCTTCCGACGTCAATACGAAAATTCTGCGATCGGGCAGCGTCCGCCCGGGAAAACTCTCATAAGTCTTCTGTCCCGCCGCCAGCGCCTGCCCGGTCGTAATCCGGCGAAAACGCCGGAAGTCGGATTTCACGTGCCAGGGGATATGCGGCCCGATTCCGATAATATTATCCCCTTTGTGACGGCACCAGATTGCAACTTTTGTCATTGCGCCCCTTCCTAATATGTCACTTACGGGAACGTATCTTATCATTTGTCCGCCGCTTGACAAGCCGGTTAGTCAAGTTATCACACAATATTTGCGTTAAAGCACTTGCAAAATAACCAAAGATCGCTTAGAATAATAAGCGTTGAGCAATCAACTGTGACACCAGAGGCTGTGTGAAATAGATATTCTGGACCCGGGGGCGGTACCCGGCGCCTCCACCAAAAAGCTTTTTTAAGGGGGCGAAACAGGATCGACAGGGTATAATAAAGGCATTTTGCCGTGTCCGGTGAGATACCACCGTTATCGGTTCAAAACAAAATGAATGCTAACGATAATGAATTAGCACCCGTTGCTTTGGCTGCTTAATTTAGCAGTTGCAACAAACGCAAATTCTCATGACTATGGTTAGTCGTGAGTGGGGAGTGAGCCACCCAGCAACAGAACGGCTCGTTTTTTTGAGTTTAAACGACGGGAACGGCACAAAATGGAAAAATATTTGAGCGAAATCAATTATGATCAATTGGTGGAAAAAGCTTTGAAACATGTTGTGATCGAAGCCTTGAAAATCGTCGAAAGACAAGGCCTTCCGGGAGATCATCATTTTTATGTCGCTTTCCGCACCGACCACCCGGGGGTTAAAATGGACGACCTGCTGCGCAGTCAATACCCGAAAGAAATGACCATCGTGCTGCAAAACCAGTTTTCCGACCTTGCGGTAAACGACAACGGTTTTGCCGTCACCCTCAAATTCAGCCGGGTTCCCTACCGGTTGGAAATTCCCTTTGCCGCCGTTACCTATTTCGGCGATCCGAGCGTGCGCTTCGGTGTCAGCTTCGGCAGCGAAATAGACAGCAACACCCCGCCGGAGGAAACCAAACCGACTCCCAAAAACGCCGACGTCGTTTCCATCGACGCCTTCCGGAAAAAGGGCAATGCTTAAAAAATCCGTCATTATTGCCGGCCGGCACAATACCAGCATTTCCATTGAGCGGGAATTTTATGACGAACTGCTGGCCGTCTGCCGGGAACGAAACATCTCGCTTAACGCGCTTGTCACCGAAATAGATTCCGCCCGCGGCGGAGAAAACAACCTCTCTGCCGCAGTCCGCATTTATATCCTGCAATATCTGAAAAACAAAATACCGGGATAATTTATTGCCAAAAAAACTTGCCGGAATTTAACAAATATAGTATAATACGATCTGTATATCAAATTTGCGGAAAGAAACAAAATGGCAAACTGGTTTCAAAAAATGTTCATTGGTTCGGTATTGGCCGGTTCTCTCTCGGTTCCGCCCGTTCAAGCCGAAAACGTCGCGCAGGATGCGAAAACAAACCTGACGGAAGCGCCCGCCCCCGACAAAAAGAACCATTCGGAAATCCGTATTTTCAAAAAAGTCAACGTTATCGACATGGAGACTCCTCTGCCCGGGAGCTGGATGGGAGGCGGTCACAACCAAGAAGAAAAAGCCAGTTACGACCACGCTCACAAGCGAATCGTCTGCCAAACTTATTTCATCAGCGACGAAGTGGCCTACGCCCGCACTCCGACTACGGCGCCCCGCATGCCCCGCGCAGACTTCAAAACCGCATTGAACGAATTTAATCAGATGCTGAAAGCCGTCAAATACAAAGGACCGCTGCCCGAAACGTTGGAAGACGTGCAAAACGTCCTCGCCTCCGCCGGCAAAAACCTGGGCAAAAAAGACGCGCAAAACGTAAGCCGCACCGCCTCTTCAACGGGACTTGAGGCCGCCATCTGCTTTAAACAGTCAATTGAAAATATAAACAATGAAAACACCTCCCGCCATGTAATTGCGCACGAAATAGAACACGGAGAAACCGCCAAAATCAGGGAAAAGGCGTTTTTGCCCGAAACTTTGCTGTCACCGCAGGACTATCTGCTCTTTAACATGGCAGACGAATTGAACTCCCATTTCAAGGAAGGCGCGCTGGCCGGCAAATCGCAGCAAAAAGTCGTCGACGAATTTCGCAGCATAAAAGAAGCCTGCTATCTGGAACGTTACAGCGGTGATATAGCTCGAAACAACAGTTTCTGGCATTCCGAAACCTACCGGCATGCTTATGCCCAAAACCTCGACTTAAAAAGCTCGCAACAAATTGTCGACAGCAAGCCGATTGTTTTTGATGCGGAAACTTTCAGCGTAACCGTTGACAACATCCAATATCCGGTCAGCAAATGCGTCGACGAAACCAATCAGACCTGGTGCTACACCGTGATGGAAGGCGACGGCCGCCGGCAGCTGCCGGAAGGCACCGTCGTTACCACGCCCGGCGGCAAAAAATTTGCGGCCAACGTCCTCTACGATCAAAACGGCAAACAGGTAAAAGACAAAGACGGCAACACCGTAGGCGCCGTCGGTTATTTCAACGAGAACGACGGCTGGAGCATCCGGCTGAGTGGCAGCAGGCAAACGGCCGAAGACAATTTCAGCTCCGCCAATCTGGAAAAGCTGATGACCGAAAAATTCGGCGAAAAATCAGCCGGCAATCAATACCGCGCCCTGATTGAAGCCGAACTCGAACGCTACCGGCAGACCGACTTTTATCGGAATTTGTCCGGCGTCTGCGCCGCGGAAAGCCTTTCCCCCGAATATGTCGCCGAATGCAAGGCCTCACCGCTGACCGACGATTTTGTCCGCACCGGCAGCCAATACCGCGCGGAACAAAACGACAACACGGACGGTCTTGTCGACATCACCGCCGACTACGCCAGACAAGCCATCATCAACAATCATTTCGACTACATACGGACGGCGTTGTCGGAAAAAGACGGCAACAGGGAAGCCAAAGAAACGAAGGCCCTCACCGCCGACCGCGGAAACGCCGCCGACGTTTCCGTTTACGACCTGCTCTCCCGCCAACGGGAATAGCCCGGCGTTGCCCCGCGTCTTTGCCGGATGCGGCGTCTGCGGAAAGCAAGCCGGCTTTGCCCGCAACCGGAAAATTTAAAAATGAAAAAACTCCGGCAATCCGGAGTTTTTTTCGCTTTAAGCGTAAAGTTTCCGTATAAACGCGAGAGGAAAAACTTCATCCCCGTCGGCAGACTCGCGCCGCTTTCGGAACAGGCAGACGTCGTTTGCGGCAAACGACGAACATACCGCACGGCTTTCCGGCCTCCGTCGAAACGCTTTTTTCCGCATATGCAAAATACGCACTTATTCTTCCGTATCGTCGTCCGCTTCCGCTTCGCCGTCAACGCCGATCAAAGGCAAATCTCCCTCTTCTCCCGTCAACTCCGTCTTGCGACGGCGGCCGCGGCGCTTCTTCTGCGGTTTTTTCCTCTGTACCGCACCGATGACGTAGTTGCCGACGATTTTATACAAATCGGTCAAATGCCCGTTATACATATGGTCGCCGTCTTCAATCATCGCGAAATCGACTTCAACGCTGCGTTGTCCGTTCAGCCGTTTGGCCAAAGCCGCAACCACGGAAGGGGTAACGATCTCGTCCTGTCCGCCCTGCACGATCAGGCCCGAAGTCGGACACGGCGCCAGAAAAGAAAAGTCCTTTTCGTTTGCCGGCGGCGAAACGGCAACAAAGTTGTTGATATCGGGACGGCGCATCAAAAGCTGCAACCCTACCCAGGCGCCGAAAGAGTAACCGGCAATCCAGCATTGGCGCGCCTCGGGGTTGACCGACTGCAGCCAGTCAAGCGCCACCGTAGCGTCGGAAAGTTCGCCCGGTCCGTCCTCGAACTGCCCCTGCGAACGGCCGACCCCGCGAAAATTAAAACGCAGAACCGAAAAACCCAGATCCTTAAAACAACTGAACAACGCATATACGACTTTGTTGCTCATCGTTCCGCCGTACTGGGGATGAGGATGCAAAATCAAAGCGATCGGCGCACCCGGACGGCTGCTCTGGTGGTAGCGCCCTTCTATTCTGCCGGCATGGCCGTTAAACAATACTTCTGTCATCTGGCAATCTCTTTTTTAAGCTTGAATTTAGTCACGTTTGTTATACACTATTTTAAAATGCTGTATAAATCGTTAATTTAAGGGAATATATCATAAAAATGACGGGAAACACAAGCAGATTCTTAAAATTCCGAACATTTTGCGGCACGGATCCGGCAAGTTGTAACCGAAATGTAACTATTATTTTCAATTAACTTATGTTACTATAAAGCATAGTGGAACATTGTGGAGGCGAGAATGAAAAAATTATTCAGTACTCTGGCACTTGCCGCGGCTTTGGTCACCGCCGAAGGCGCTTCGGCTCAGCTGCCTGCCAACCCGTGGGAAATCAGCCCCAACGACGGAACTTTCGACAACGTCGACTATGCGACTTCAACCGAAGACGCGGTCACTCAGGCACCGATATACGGCAACGGCCCGACCGACGGCGAAGTCCTGCCGGTAGACCCGTGGGCCAAGGCCCGCGACAAAAGCGGCATTGAAACCTGGCGCGGTTCCGGTCAGCACGGCCGCCTGAACTATGTCGGCGAAGCAACCACTTTCGGCGACGCCCAGGGACAGGAAATGATCGCCCCCGAAGTCAACCGCCACAATATGCTGGTCGGTTTGGAGCATTTAAGAAAACTGGGCTACAAAATTCCGGCAAGCTACGACGAAAAGATCAAAAATCTGCCGAACACCTATCGCCGCATCCTGCGTGAAAACTATACCAAAGTACACTCGGCGGATGATCCTTTCGGCAGAAGCTTTGTTCATATCATGGACGGCATTGAGGAAGGAACCGGCCTGGACCTGGAAAATATCCTGTTCAACTCGCTTGACATCTTAGGCACCGACTAGAAAGGTTCCCGCCATGAAACGCATACTGTTAATCGTTGCAGTCGTTTGTTTCGGCAGCATTTCCGCAGAAGCACAGTACGGAAACGAGTCCATGCGGCCGGCAGCGGCACGGGCAACCATCGACAAAACCTTAACCGAAGAGGTGGTGGAAGCGGCCCGTCCGCTCAACAGCAAACTGGACTACATTGCGGCAACCTACGATGCCGGCGACTTGCGGGCACTGATAAAAAACTACGAAAAAACCAACAAAAAAATAGCGGCCCGACAAGGCAAAACCTATGTTCCCTATGACCGCAAGATTAACGTCGAAGATCCGCAAAAGGTAAAACGCTACTTTCATAAGCGGGTTGACATCATTTTCTAAAAAAATCCGCCTTAACCAGAAAAACTCTCCGGAAAACCGGAGAGTTTTTTTATGCTCCAAACATCTCAGCAGGCAGCCGAATCAGTCACTTCAGCCAAACAATAAGACTTCAAAGCTTTCGGGATAGGCAAATGCGGTCCGGACAGGTTAGCCGCTTGCACCGGTCAGCGGAAAAGAATATTACATCAGACCGACAACGGACAAAAATAAAATCAGCCAAACAAGGTGATCAAAAAGAAAAATATCGACCGACGATACGAAAACAGAAAAAACGCTGTTCTTTCCCTTTCTCCGCTGCCTTCTACCGTTGACAACTGCTCTGCCCGCCGCCCAAACCCCCGTTGTCATTCGGAACGCCGTCCGCCTTTCTGTTACACCTTTGTATTAATCATGATAATGCATTAAACCTTCTACCGCCAACGCTTGTTCTGAGGACCCGCTTCCGGTTTTTACTGCTCTTTTTGTCCTTCCCCCGATACTGCCTTTCCGCAAGGAAAATAAAGCTTCATTTGTCATCTTTCCGTAAACGAATACCCCGTCCGCAGACAATTGCAACCACTTTGCCCGCTCGTCCCCGCCCTTTCACGGATCCTCCCGCGAACAGATAAAAAACTTC
>OLRF01002850.1_pt1 | contig 14460 bp, 14 predicted proteins | sample 1672061 | NCBI WGS metagenome assembly OLRF01 (sample SAMEA3136641, study PRJEB25190) | human gut metagenome | reverse complement strand
CTACAGGCAATCAAAATCTGTCTAATTCCCTCTCCACTTTTTGGGGTACGGTTCATTGCCTGACCGGCGAGCGTTAGAATAACCCAGCATCGTATTGTTCAGCTTCGCCGTAAGGTGGGGTTCATTGAATCACCTTGCAAACCGGCCTTGTGGTATAATGAAATGGAAAAGCAAATTTTGCATGGAGATGGAATTTTGCTGCGATAGAGAATTTTGTGCTGAAAAGCGCTTGCAAAAACCTGATCTTTATGTTAAATTATTAGAAGCGAAAATGAATAAGCGACGCGGAGGATTGACCGAGTGGCTAAGGAGCTTGATTGGAAATCAAGTAAGGCGGCAACGCCCCGTGGGTTCGAGTCCCATGTCCTCCGCCAATAACAAAAGAACGGCTTAAGCCGTTCTTTTGTTATTTTCAGATGATGCGCAGCTCGAACCCACGGGAGTGGGTGAGAAAGTCCCATCCCCATTTTGCGCAGGGCTTTGCCCGCAATGCAAAAAGGGAGAGCGGAGCGAGCGAAAATTTGGGCGAGGGAAGAAAAGCAACTCGAGAGAAGCGAGCGCAAGAGAGAGGCGCGCAAGCGGCGAACGTTGTCCTCAGATTTCATAAGACCTTTGAAAAAATAATGCTTGTAAAAATTTTACAGCATGGTAAAATAAATATGAAAATAATATCTGATAACCAAGGTAACTCGCCCGGCTTACTGGGCATTTACACCAATGGCTTGCTGCTTGGCGGTTTGGTCACTCCCCAATGAAAGGGGGTGGTCGCTGTGTACATAACGCTTACTGAAACAATTCAGCTCATGCTGCTTGTCATAGCCGTTATCACTCTTTGAAAAAAGAGCGATAAATAATGCAAAACCGCCAAACTAATAAGTTTGACGGTTTACACTAACTTTTTAGGACTAAACCGCCTGACTAAAAGCGGCAACCCTTTATTAACTAATATATATCACAGTTCAAAATAAATGTCAAATCCATGGCCGCATCATCAAAGATAAAATAAATAAACTAAAAGCCTCTCTCTTCTCATCTTCTATCATGTTAACGATATGAACAGCCTTTAGGCTGTTTTTTTGATGATTTAAGAGTCTGCAGAATTTTTCCTCCGAAATACTGGAATATTACACTACTGCGGCACTATGAGCTGTGCAGCCGGCGCATAAACAGCAACTCAATGGGCAAAAGCAAAAGAAAATCCTGTGAATCCCTGTTTTAAAAGCAAAAGTCAGAACAGCCAGCATATATTGTACTGAAACATTCGGACAGGAGGAATCAGCTGATGTCGGTCAGAGAAGAGATAATACATATCATAGAGAAAAAAAGCGCGTATCCCTTGACGGTAACTGAAAAGACCAACTTGTACGGAGATGTTAAAATGAACTCGTTTTGCTTTATAAAGCTCCTGCTTGAACTTGAAGAAAAATATCAGATTACTTTCGGGCTGGCGGAAATGGAAAGCTGCCTCATCGTAGGGAGGCTCATAGATACGGTGGAAAGTAAAGTCAGAAAAAAAGGCGGGGCTTGATTATTGAGCCTATGTCAATCCAAATATTGCTGTTCCTGATTGCAGCGAATCAAAAAAGCTGCACCGATTTTAAGCGGTACAGCCCCTTTTTGCTTAATATGATTTTTCAGGAGACAAAGCTGCGGACAAAAATCAGTCGCATATATAGTCTTTGTGGCCAAGCATCAGATGGAGAATTTCCTTGTCGGTGCTCTTCATGCCGTATTTTCCTATCTTGCCCATGTTGTCTATGGTTTCTTCGATGTCCTCTTCTACGAAGCCTTCGCCAGAGCGGAAACAGAGGTCATCTTTAGCCATGTCATATCCCAGAAATGCCGCTTCCAATGATGAGGCGATTTTGGCCGCGCAGGAAGCTTTTGCTCCGTCGCATACTATGCCGCCTACGTTGCCAAGAGTGTTTGAGATGGTATGACAAATCTGGCGGTAATCAGCACCCTCGAGATAAGCTATGGCCGCGGCACTGCCGCACGAGGCGCTGACTGCACCGCAGAAAGCAGAAAGCTTTCCTATGTGATGCTTTATGTGGATCGAGATGAGATTGCTTATGGAAAGTGCTTTGTAAAGCATGGCCTTGTCTATGTTCATTTCCCTGGCATATTCTACGACAGGAACGGTGACGGTTATGCCCTGGTTGCCGCTTCCTGAATTTATGACCACAGGCATGGTGCATCCGTTCATTCTGGCGTCGGAACCTGCGGCGGCTTTGGCGACGGCGCGCGTCCTCAGCGAGCGGTCACCGCGTTTCAGAAGCGTCTGGCCGACTTTTGCGCCGTAATCTCGGCAGAGTCCCTCTTCTGCGATAGCGGTGTTTGCCTCCACTTGAGAGGCAAAAATGCTTTCGCCGTCATTTTCCGTGAGAGCATCGGCAAAATTTAAAATTTCCTTTACAGAAAGGCTGTTTCTGGGATCTTCAGATTTCGTGCCTGCGCTTGCGGAACTGGCGGATGACAGAACCTCTCCATCGAGGATCTTGGACGTTATGTTGGTGTGGCCGTCCTTGACAGTTATTTGAGCTTCATGACCTTCCGCCTTTGCGGAAACTTTTATGTATAAGTTAGGAGTGTCTTCTTTGAGATGACAGAGGCAGAAGCCCTGACTCAGCAAACGCTGGGCTTCTTCAATGTCGCTGCTTTCGACGCTGCTCAAGACTTCAAGATCGCATATGTCTGATTTGCCGCCGGCAAGAACTCCGAGACATGCGGCGGCTTCGATTCCCCTCATGCCGCCTGAATTGGGAACTATGACGCCTTTCACATTTTTTACGATGTTTCCGCTGCACCAGAGCTCTATGGAGTCGGGCATGTCTCCGAGAAGTATCCTTGCTTGAGCGGCAGCGTATGCTATGGCGCCCGGTTCGGTGCAGCCAAGGGCGGGGAGAAGCTCAGCTTCAAGTATTTTTTTATAATTTTCGTAAAGCATTTTGTCCATAAATATACCCTCCGGATCTGCGAAAATCAAGTTTGATTATATTACTGATAATATCAGAAATAATATCTAAGGTCAAGAGAAGTAAAGGCCATTTTGGTTTACTTTTTTAAAGGTCAGTTTCGGTTTACTTTTTTGTCAAAAAATGATATATTTAAAATATAAAATCAGAGAACGGTGAAAGGATTATGAAAAAAGAAAATCTTAAGAAAAAAGTCTATGACGATGTTCTTCGAGCAATAATAGAGGGGGAATATTCCGCTGAAGATATAATCAGCGAAGCGATGCTGATTGAAAAATACAACGTGAGCAAGTCTCCGGTAAGGGAGGCTCTCGTACAGCTCTGCGGTGAAAACGTTTTGAAGAGCATACCAAGGTGCGGATATATGGTTGTCAAGCTGACGGGCGGAGACATAGAAAATATTCTCGATTACAGAATGGCTTTCGAGTCAGGGATGCTCAGACAGACTATAGACAGCATTTCCGAAGAACAGCTCGCAGAGCTGGAGGAAATAGACAATTTATGCACGGGCGAAGAAGCGGTCAAGGATTTTTGGCTACATTGGGAATATAACAAAAAGTTTCATCTCAAGCTGATGTCATTTACTCACAATGAATTCGCGTATAAATCTCTTGAGCAGGCTCTCACGACACTTACCCGAGCATACGCACAGTTCTACTGGAATCAGTGGAAAGCCATACCTTATCCATATGACACGAAATATCACAAGGACATCATAGAGGCCATAAGGCAAAGGGATGCTGATAAGGCGGCCATGTATCTCAGCGCGGATCTGCAGGATTTCGGCAGAAAATAGCGGACGGATAATTTCATATCTTGATTTCTAACGGGCATAGCATAGCTTCAAGTCTGCAGGGACACAGCGGTGCTATGTTTTTATTTGCTTTTTTCGCGCCGCTTTACATATGCTGAAATGATAATTTATGCAGAACCGTGCGGCATTTTATTATAAGAAAATATTACGTCAAAATCTTACGGGGTGGGGTAATGTCTGATATAATGAATTCGGTTAAAACAGCAAATAAATAAAGAATGGTAATTTCCGGGCGCATCGTTAAGAGCTTGAGTCTTATGATACTCAGGCAGCAGAACAGATTTGCGCCGGAGAGATTTAAAAGGGAAGCCGGTGAGAATCCGGCACAGTCGCCTCTACTGTATTGCAGACGAGGAAGCTTATGCCACTGTCGGGGTTTTAACAGGGATAGCTTGTTAAAGCTTAATGGGAAGGCGCTTCCGAGGAAGAAGCTAAGTCAGGATACCTGCCACTTTTAAGATTATTCCCGGGCCGGGGGGAGGATAGTCTTTTTGTTTTGCAAAAATTCCGGCTTATTTAACAGAACGTCTTTTAGACGAAGAATACGAGTTAAAGGCTGGGAGGTGAGAATGATAAAAAGCAGCAGATGAGGAACGTGAGAAGAAGAAAGCCTTATCTGTTTTATTTTGCGCAATTATTGGTGCGAGACCGGTCAAAGGACTGGCCTAACATAGATTGTGAAAGAGAAAGGAGCAATTTGGTGAAATGATTGTTAATCAGAAGAAACGGGCGGTAAGCCTGATTGTCATACTGGCCATGCTGTTCAGCCTGATCATGCCTGTGCAGACGGCCTTTGCCGCTGATGCAGATTCAGATAAAGAGTATGCGTATGTGACGATCGAATATAAATCAACGCAAGACGGAGAATATAAATATCTGCTGGAGCCGACCAAGGTGGAGCTGGACGGTTTAAATATGACTGGAGACACATGCCTTGTATATGAAGTAGCCAACAAAGGGTATTCCGGATCTGTAAGTTATAGTTTAGATATGCCTACTTATTCTTACATAACCAATGTAACACCTGACGGAGGTCAAACGATAAAAGATGGAGGCGATAAAAAATGGTCATATATAGTTGATGGGAGCTATTCTGCACTTTATCAAGTAAGAACTGCGAGAGTTGGCAATGATAGAGTCGCCAGAATGGTCTATTCCTACGACAAAGGAAAGGACGTAAAAACCATAGCCTCCGTCAACAAAGACAGCCTGCTCAAAGCCTTGGCAGAGCTTACAGAGGAACAGAAGAAAGACAATGCGGAGACCTATAAAGCTGCTCTTGCCGTAGGTCTGAGTACCACAGCCACTCAGACTGAAGTAGACGAAGCCACAGCTACCATAGATGAAATACTCAATCCCCCAAAACCTGCGACAAAAGTCACAGTAAAGCCCTCCAGCGTGGAGATGATGAAAGGGCAGACCGCTGAACTCACGGCAGCCCTTGAACCTACAGATTCCACAGACCAAGTAACATGGGAAAGCAACAATGATAAAGTTGCCACGGTATCCAAATCAGGAAAGGTGACCGCTGTCAAAGAGGGCAGCGCCAGAATAATTGCGAGAGCCAACGACGACGTTTACGGATATGCAGACATAACTGTCTCAGGAGTAAGCACGACTGACATAAACCTGAGCGAAAAAGAAATTTCCATTGAAGAGGGCGGAAGCCGGCAGCTTACAGCTACTCTGACCCCTGCTGACTCCACGGACGAAGCTGTTTGGGCCAGCCAGGACGAAGATATAGCGACGGTGAGCGATTCCGGCCTCGTAATAGGTCAGAAAGAGGGAACGACCGTCATCACAGTGTCTGCCGGCGCAGTGACCGCTAAATGTGAAGTCAAAGTAGAGGCACGCGAAAAAGGCGAAAAGCCTGCAGTGATTTTCCGCCATGCAGACGGCAGAATTACTGAAGTTGTGGACGGTGAAATCGTATTGTCCTGTCTCGACGCCGGAACCTTCGAATACGCAGGATACGATGGATACGTATACTGGAAAGGCTCCGGATCAGCAGATCCTTCGGGTAAATTCCTTCCGGCTAATAGAGAAGCCAAGATAACTATAGAGGCAATTGTTGGAGAGTGGGATGATTTTTTAGACCAAATAGGCGACAAATATCCAGAAGAAAAGCTCACCAGCTTAACGCTGAAAGTGGAAAAAATGAACCTGACCGAGCTATTGCTGTATAAAGACGAAAAGCCTGTCGACACCAGCGAACCGTTATACGCCAACGGCACGGAACCGTTTGATGTAAGCATAAAGGGCAGAACTGAGGACGGCAGTCTTGTCGATGTGCCGAACGGTAATTTTAAATATGATGCCCAAAACAGCAATAATTCATCAAACGTCGGCTTTAGGGCGAACGACGATAATCCATATCTGATGACTGTCTACCCAACCGGAAACGGAACCGATACTTTCACGGCTGCGCTCAAGGAGGATAGCAGCCTTAAGGTTGAATTTACCGTCAGCGGAGAAAAGGTGACTGTAGAAAGAATAGAAGTCAAAGTTCCGAGCGTGTTCGAGATCGAGAGCTGGGATATGCTCTACGGCGGCTGGAACGGAATTCCTGTAAGCGGCTCCAACAGCCTCTCGGTAAATGTATATCCAAATAACGCTTCTGTAAAGAGCGTGAAATGGACTTCCGAGAACCCTGAAGTAGCCTATTATAAGCCAACTTATAATTCCGGCATAGTACCTGTAAAGCCGGGCATCGCCAAATTTACCGTTACCAGCGTTGATAATCCTGCTGTCAGCACCGAAGTGACGATTGAATTCAAATATGCCAAACCTCTTGAGAGCGCATCGATAGAGAAAGACCATTACGACCTCAAAGCAGGCGATAGTATCCTGCTGAATATTACTTCGGCCTTGTGGACGCTACAGAGCAGACTTTTGACTGGACATATAGCGAGGATGGTATAGTTCAGGTCAGAGACACCAGATACAGGGAAGACCCATCTAATGTGACATCGCCTGTGATATTGGAGCACAAGCTGACAGCTCTGAAAGAAGGCACGGCCACAGTTACAGGAACGCCTAAAGACGATACGAAAGGAGCTAAGCCTGTAGTATTTACCGTGACGGTGGGAAAAGGCGATACAGTAACCTTTGACTATGACAAATACGTGACTCAGAATATCGCCCACGGAAATGAAAGCATTAAGAAGGCTCTTGAAGGAAACTATGTATACGGTGCGGAATGGTATATTTTCACCGCCCTCAGAAGCGGCGGGAATCTTTCTACAGCCGACTTGGAAGACTATTATGAAAGCGTGACCGACAAGCTGAAAAACGGCTCAGGACGCATGCAGCCTACAGATTACTTCCTCATAGCCGTAACGCTTGAAGTCATGGGCAAAGACCCTACCGATGCGGATGGCGTCAACGTAATAGAGAAAATATATAATTTTGAAAACCTCGATAAATATTCTTCAAATCAGATTGCTTTCGCTTTGCTGGCCCTTGACAGCAAAAACTATAGAATACCTGAAAACGCCAAATGGTCGAGGGAGGATATGATTGAAGCGCTTCTGTCTTTCCAGAAACTTTCAGGAGACGATGAGGGCGGCTTCGGTCTCGGCGGCAGCGAAACGGCGTCAGTGGATATAACAGCGATGATCCTGCAGGCTCTCGCTCCTTATAACGACGAGGAGCATCCTAAAGTGGCTGCTGCTGTGACGAAAGCACTGAAATATCTGCAAAAGGAGCAAAGTGCCGACGGCGGATACTGGGCTGAAGGGTATGATAATGGCTGCACAGCGGCTCAGGTTTTGACAGCTCTCTGCGCACTTGGTATAGATCCTCTGGATGAAGACAATGGATTCGTAAAAGCCGGCAATATCTTTGCCACAATGTCAAGTGATGAATTCAAAAAGGCAAAAAAATAGGCACTCACAAAAAGTTGTGAGTGCCTATTCTAATTCTGTGCTATATGTGAAGGGTGAGGTTTTAGTGACGTTTTTGAAAGACGTCAGCGACATTTTGCCGCTGATGTTCTGCATGACGTTTATGGCATAAAAAAGAGCGCTGCAAAAAGGCAGAGGTGCATAAAGAAGTATTGTAAAAATACTAACCTATGCCAAGTAGGCGGGAAATAAGAAAACCCTATGTGAATGGATGAACCATTTGCATAGAGTTTTTCTTTTGAACATAAAAAATTTAGTGTCTGCAAGAACGCGAAGCTGTTACCTGTGGTAACGATCTTGGGGGTTATCCCTCAACAAGCATTTTTGCAGGTAGAAACCTGCAAAAAATCGTAAATATGTACATGTTTGCATTGCTTGCCGATCTGCAAAAGCTCGTATTGAATTCTTGACAATACACTATCCTTATGATAAAATGAAAATAATTTTCAAATTAGAAAGGAGGCAATTCATTGGCACGCAAAGCGCAATATCAAACAAAGCAGATGGCCGAATTGCTCACTTTCATTAAATCCGTTCCCGGCAGCCATGTCACGGTCAATGACATTTGCGATCATTTCAAAAAGGAAGGCATCTCGGTGGGAATGACGACAGTATATCGTCATTTAGAGCGCATGGTAAAGCAGGGAGTAGTTGCAAAATATACGATTGAGGGGACAAGCAGCGCCTGCTTTGAGTATATTGGAGAACGGAATAACTGCGAACCATCAAACTGCTACCATTGCAAATGTGAGAAATGCGGCAGGCTGATCCATGTCCGGTGTGATGAAGTCGCTCATTTGGGGCAGCATATGCTGGAACAACATGGCTTTGAAGTAGATGCCTTGCGAACTGTATTTTACGGAATTTGTGGTGAATGCCGCAAAACAGACTGCTGATAGGCAAAATAATTTTACGAAGGAGGGAAAAGTATGGTTACAAGGAAACAAAGATTTCTTGCTGGTTTTACCTGTACGGCTTTTGTGATTGTCGCTTTCTTTTCTCTTCTTTTCATCGTAAACGGGACTCATCACGACTGCACAGGAGAGGATTGCCCTGTTTGCGCCTGCATTCATCAGGCCGAACAAACACTAAAACAGATCGGCGCCGGCTCGTCTGAAACAGCCGGGGCATTTGCGCCTCAATTTCCACTGTTTGTGGCATTTCTTTGTCTCCCTCTGTTTGTACCTGTCGTTTCCCTTATCAGCCAGAAAGTAAGAATGAACAATTAAACAGAATCCTTTGATACAAGGGAATACTATGCCCATTTTTCAATCGGGAAGGTTACCCCTTGTATTTTTGCGCCCATTTTTAAGAAAATACGCGAATTTACGGAGGATTTAATTTCATGAAAAAATATATTTCAATTCTGTTGGCGGCAGTACTGGCTCTTGCCTGCCTGTCCGCCTGTGGCACTTCCGATAAACCGGCTGATGCTGGTGATTCGGAGAAGCTGTCCGTTGTAACCACGATTTTCCCCCAATATGATTTTACCCGCCAGATCGTAGACAACAAGGCAGACGTTACAATGCTGTTGAAGCCCGGCGCAGAAAGCCATTCCTATGAGCCGACCCCGCAGGATATTAAGACGATTCAGAACTGCGATTTGTTCATCTACACCGGAGGCGAGAACGATGTATGGGTGGATGATATTCTGAATTCTATGGGCGATCAAAAACCGGATACCCTGCGCCTGATTGATTGTGTTCCCACCGTTACTGAAGAAATCGTTGAAGGGATGGAACACGAGCATGACCACGATCATGGAGAGATTGTCGAAAGTGAGATAAAAGACCGCCCGCTTTCTGATTTTGCGGGGGATTTTCAGTCAGTACTCCCCTATTTTGAGGACGGAACGCTGGACGAGTATATCACAAAGGAAGCAGAGGAACGTGAGAAATCCTTTGAAGAAATGAATCTGGAATTTTTGGAAAAAAGAAAATCAAATTACGATACGCTCTCCATCAAGGACAATATCGTTTCTTTCCAGACATCCTCCGGGGTTGTATCTGCGGAGTATGAATACCTGGATTTTCAGACGGTAAAAGATGACGATGGGGATATAACCAGCGTATGGTACACATTTCAGTCGAAAGACCCTGCTTCCGGCACGCCCGCCTACCTGGCTTTCAATGACCATGGTATCGGCGCAGACGGCCATGAAGAAGAACACGAGGAACACGAAGAAGAAATCGCTCATTTCCATCTGCGCTATGGCGACGAAAATATTGACGTTTTGATAGATGAAGAAAATTGGGCCCCCACTTTCTATGCGGGCAATGCGTCGCCGGAAGAAATCAAAGAAGCTGTTGTAGGGCATTTTCATGAGCATGAAGAAGAAACAGACGAGCATGTGTGGACTTCTCCCCAAAATGCGATTGAAATTGTGGATAAAATTACGGCTCTTGTCTGCGATAAGGATCAGAAGAACGCAGATGCCTATGAAGCCAACAGTGCCACTTACAAAGAACAGTTGGAACAGCTGGACGCTTCTTTCCGTGAAGTTGTAGACAGTGCGAAGCGAAAAACGATTTTATTTGGCGACCGTTTCCCGTTCCGGTATTTTGCCGATGAGTATGGTCTTAGCTATTATGCCGCATTTACCGGCTGCTCGACGGAAGCCGAGGCCAGCGCCGCAACAGTTGCGTTTTTGACCGATAAGGTAAAGGAAGAACAGATTCCAGTGGTGTTTACGATTGAACTTTCCAATGGTAAAATTGCGGATTCCATCTGTGAGGCTACCGGAGCAAAAAAGATGACCTTGTATTCCTGCCATAATGTAACAAAAAATCAAATGGAGGACGGGGCTACCTACCTGTCTATGATGACAGAAAATGTAGACAGCCTGCGCACTGCCTTAAACTAACGGTAAAAGCAGCGGTGGGCGTTTCAAACCATCGCTGCTTTTTGAAAAGGAGGTTACAGGAATACAATGGATCTAATTACATGCAAAAATATATCTTTTGTTTACAACGGCGTTCCAGCCGTAAAGAATTTGAATTTTTCCGTAGCGCAGAATGACTATCTTTGCATCGTTGGTGAAAACGGAGCAGGAAAAAGTACACTGATAAAAGGTCTCCTGCGTTTGAAGAAGCCGTCCTCGGGTACAATCCGTTTGGGAAACGGACTTTTAGCGAAAGAGATTGGCTACCTGCCGCAACAGACGGCAGTACAGAAAGATTTCCCTGCAAGCGTTTATGAGGTTGTCCTTTCCGGCTGCTTAAACCGATTGGGGGCGAAGCCTTTTTATACCAAAAGGGAAAAGAAGATTACAAATGAAAATCTTCGGAAGATGGGAATTGAAAATTTGAAAAACCGCTGTTATCGCGAGTTGTCCGGCGGTCAGCAGCAAAGAGTACTGTTGGCCAGAGCCTTGTGTGCCGCAAAGAAAGTCATTTTATTGGATGAACCTGCTGCCGGGTTAGATCCTGTGGCGACGCAGAGTTTATATGAGCTGATCCGCCAGCTCAATGAAGATATGGGGGTTACCGTTATCATGGTATCACATGACATCCATGCGGCAGTCCAATACGCAAAGCACATTTTGCACCTGTGCCATTCCCAGCTTTTCTTTGGAACAACGGAGGAATATCTGAACAGTGAAGCAGGCAGCCATTTTATAGGGGGTGTTTCCAATGCTTGACTTGTTGAAAGAGATGTTTTCCTATCCATTTATGGTTCGCGCAATCCTCGTGGGAACGATCGTCGCCCTTTGCTCTTCCCTGCTGGGCGTAAGCCTCGTCCTGAAACGGTATTCTATGATCGGGGATGGGCTTTCCCATGTCGGATTCGGTGCGCTTGCTTTGGCAACGGCGCTGAATATGGCTCCGTTGACGGTTTCTATTCCCATTGTAGTGTTAGCCGCTTTTCTGCTGCTTCGGATTAGTGAAAGCAGTAAGATTAAAGGCGATGCAGCGATTGCCCTAATTTCGACAGGAGCGTTAGCTGTGGGGGTTATGGTTATATCTGTCACAACAGGAATGAATACGGATGTGTGTAACTATCTGTTTGGAAGTATTCTGAGCATGTCGCAAAGCGATGTGAATTTAAGTGTTGTTTTATCTGTTATCTTATTAGTGCTATTCGTTTTATTCTATAATCGGATTTTTGCGGTCACATTTGATGAATCCTTTGCAAAGGCAACTGGCACAAATGCGGGACTTTACAACATGCTGATCGCCCTGCTGACAGCCCTGATTATTGTCTTGGGAATGCGGATGATGGGTGCGCTTCTGATTACGAGTTTAATTGTGTTTCCTGCCCTCACCTCGATGCGGTTATGTACAAGGTTCAAAGCTGTGATTATCAATTCCGCCATTATATCCGTACTGTGTTTATGGGTCGGTCTTACAATTTCTTATGTATATGCCACTCCTACAGGCGCAAGCACTGTCTTATGCAATATCATTGTCTTTTTCCTCTATTGGATCATACAAAGCGTGAAAGGAGTGGTTGGACATGCGTAAAATTTGGAAAAGCATTGTACCTGCTTTAGTAATCTGCATACTTCTGTCTGCCTGCGGTAATGGAGGTGGCAAAACAGGGTTTAATGTTGCGCCTCCTGATTCAAACAGCCAAGAGCCTTCCTTAGAGATCGAATCTGCCGATCCTGAAGCTAACGCCTTGGAAGAACCTTCTTCCAGTGTGCCAGAAAGCCCATCCTCCACGCCTGACAGCGATCCATCCAGCACACCGGCGACAGACACGGTGGGTGAAGCGGCTGAGGATGATGTGCTGGAAATCGGGGAAAAGATGTTTTTAACGCAGATCAACGATATGTACTATAATTTCGATAATTATAAGGACAAAACAATCATCGTGGAGGGAATATATGCGTTGTTCTATTCTTGGGACGGCGACGAAACCGCTCCAGTTGTGTACCGAAACGGCCCCGGCTGTTGTGGGAATGACGGCTGGGGAGGCTTCCTGCTAAAATACAATGGGGAGTATCCCAATGAAAATGATTGGATCAGGGTGACTGGCACTCCTGAATTAGTCGAAGAAGGATATTTCTTAAACCTGTATTTGAACGTCACATCGCTCGAGGTAAAAACAGAACGCGGGGCAGAGTTTGTCACGCAATAAATTATGGCAAAAATAAAATCACTTCGATATATAGATAGTTGGGTGGTGGTGATATGGGAAATTAAGGTTGTTCAAAAATAGGCAAGTTATATTGAGGAGAATATTTACAAGCATTGCATTATGCTGTAAAAATGCCCTCCCGGCGTAGGGAGGGCATTACAATTATTATGCTGCAAATTCCGGGATTTCCCCGACAAAGTTGTAGACAATCCTGACTTCCTGCGTCTTTTGCCCGTCAACCTTTTTGACCTCGCCAATCAGAATCCGGCTGATCAGCCGGTTCAGCACCGTTTCATCTAACTCCTGAATGGTGGCATACTGCCGGATTTCCCGGATAAAGGTGCGGACTTCGCTTTCCTGTGCATCGGACTGGCGCAGCATCCGCAGCAGTTCCTGCAAACGCCGCTGGTTTTCGTCCTGTTCCTGTTCCATAGCCGCAGTCAGCTTTAGAAACCGCTGTTCGGAAAGGATGCCTTTTGCCTTATCGCTGTAAAGGCTCAGGAACATTTCATCAATTTCCCGGTTTCTGGCTTCCAGCCGATCCCGTTCTTTCTGCATCCCGGCAGCATCCGCCAGATACCTGCGCTCCATCCGGCTGCTGAGCCGCTGGTAAAAGGCATCGGCATCCCTGAGCGCCGTCTTTGCCAAATTCTGAATATCTTTCAGCACCAGATTATACAAATCCCTGGCTTCTATCTTGTGGCTGGTGCAGGCGTTCTTTCCCAGCCGGTTGTAGGTCTGGCAGATATAATACGCCTTATCAATCGGCTCTCGCATCTCGCCGGTAAAGCGGTTTTTGCCGGTTCTGCCGACCTTTTCATACCGCACCTGCATGGATCTCCCACAGGTAGCACAGCAGACAAGCCCGTGGAAGATGTTATAATAGGGGCAGGAATTCCCCTGGATGGTCGGCCTGCGGTCAATTAGCTTCTGAACCGTATCCCATTCCTCCGGGGACACAATGGCTTCATGACAGTTCTCGATGATTTCCCAGTCCTCACGGGGGATGATGTCATAAGTGTTGGAACGGATACCTTTCTGGTGCGTCCGAAAAACCAGATGCGCCCCCTTATAAAAGGGATTTCGCAGGATATGGCTAATTCGGGAACCAGCCCAGTAATAATAGTTTTCTTTGCGTTCCGTGTTGGACTTTACATGGGTGACGGGGATTTTTTCTTCCATCAGCTTTTTAGAAATCCTCATACATCTCAGCCCGTCAAGGGCATAATCATAAATTTTACGGATAATCGGCGCTGTTTTGGGGTCAATAATAAGATGTCCCTTGTCCTCCGGGTCACTCATCAACCCCAGCGGCGTTGTCCCTCCGCAGAATTTCCCCTGCCGGGAACGGGTCATGCGCCCCGCCAAAACCTTTTTGGAAATATCCCGGCTATACATGTCGTTCAGGATGTTCTTAAAGGGCGTGATGTCCATTTCCTGACGGGTCAGGCTGTCCACATCATCTGTGATGGCGATATACCGGACATTGTGCCTGGGGAAGAAGATTTCAATATAGCTTCCGGCTTCGATATAGTTTCTTCCCAGTCTGGACAGGTCTTTCGTGACCACACAACCGACTTTCCCTGCCTCAATGTCAGCAATCATGCGCTGGAACGAGTGGCGGTTGAAATTGCGGCCTGTGTAACCGTCATCCACATAATATCATACTGGAACATCCCATTTT
>OLRF01002827.1_pt1 | contig 14566 bp, 12 predicted proteins | sample 1672061 | NCBI WGS metagenome assembly OLRF01 (sample SAMEA3136641, study PRJEB25190) | human gut metagenome | reverse complement strand
AGAAAGCAGGAGCTCATGCTGCGGAACGGAATCGAACAAATGGGATTTTACGACAGACGCCGGGCAAAATCAGAACGAAAAACGATCACCGAAAACGATATTTCCGAGGTCGTATCCATTTGGACGGGAATCCCTCTTGCAAAGCTGGATGTGGACGAGGCGCAGCGGCTTTTGAACATCGAGAACATTATGCATCAGAGAGTGATCGGGCAGGAGGAAGCGGTATCTTCCGTCGCAAAAGCGATCCGCCGGGGAAGAACGGGGCTGAAGGATCCGAAAAAGCCTGTTGGTTCCTTCATTTTTCTCGGCCCCACCGGCGTCGGAAAGACGGAGGTGTCCAGAGCTCTGGCAGAAGCGCTTTTCGGAGACGAGCATTCCCTGATCCGATTTGACATGTCGGAGTACATGGAAGCGCACAGCGTGTCTAAATTGATCGGTTCGCCGCCTGGATACGTCGGCTTCTCCGATGAACCGATTCTTTCGCAGAAGGTCAGAAATCAGCCGTACTCCGTCGTACTTTTCGATGAAATTGAGAAAGCGCACCCCGATATTTTCAATATTTTGCTTCAGATCCTGGACGAGGGACAGATTACGGATGCAAAAGGACGGCAGATCGATTTCAAAAATACGGTCATTATCATGACGTCAAACGTAGGGGCCCGGAATATTACCGAGCCGAAGACGCTGGGCTTTACCCAGTACAGCGAGGCGGAAAAATATGAACGAATGAAGGCGGGAATCAATGAAGAGCTGAAGCGGACATTCAAACCGGAATTTCTGAACCGAATCGACGATATTCTTGTCTTTAAGCAGCTGACAAAGGCGGAAATCCGAAAAATTACGGATATCCTGATCCGCCAGCTGCAGGAACGGGCCGCGCTCAGCGGCATTCATCTGCAAATTGATGATGCCGCCGCAGATTATATCGCAGAAAAGGGATACAGTCCGCTGTACGGCGCGAGACCGATCAAGCGACTGCTGCAAAATGAAGTAGAAGACAAAGTAGCGGAGCTGATGCTGTCTTCAAAGAAAAAAGACATTCATATTTCTGCCAAAGACGGCGCAGTGGTGATTGTCGATGGCTAAAACAAAGACCGTATATTATTGCACGGAATGCGGCTACGAATCGAGCGGCTGGCTCGGAAAATGTCCTGGCTGCCAAAACTGGAATACTTTTGTGGAGGAGCGGCTCCAGCCGGATAAAAAGTCTGCGGGAGGCAATTCCTTTGGCTTTTCGGGCGTCCATTCCCAGACAAAAGCAGCGCCGATTCGTGAAATCACCGCTGATGTCAGCAAACGTGAAGCTACGGGCATCGGAGAGCTGGATCGGGTGCTCGGAGGCGGCATCGTAAAGGGCTCACTGATTCTCGCCGCGGGAGATCCGGGAATTGGAAAATCCACAATGATGCTGATGCTGTCGGGAAATATGGCCCGGACACGGAACGTGCTGTATGTGTCGGGAGAAGAGTCGGCCCAGCAAATCAAAATGCGCGCCGACAGACTCCGTGTCAGCGGCGAGCATCTGTTTGTTTTCTCGGAAACGTTGATTGCAAGTATTGAAAACGAAATCGAACGCATCAAACCGGACTGCATCGTCATCGATTCCATACAGACCATATACGACGAGGAAATCGCATCTGCACCGGGCAGCGTCAGCCAGGTCCGCGAAGTTACGGGGCGTCTGATGCGTATCGCCAAGGGCCTGAATATTTCCGTATTCATTATTGGGCACGTTACGAAGGACGGGGGGATCGCGGGACCGAGGGTACTGGAGCATATGGTGGACACCGTGCTGTATTTTGAAGGAGAACGTCATCAGGTGTACCGGATTTTGCGCTGTGTGAAAAACCGGTTCGGCTCCACCAACGAAATCGGGGTGTTTGAAATGCGGGAGGACGGCCTGGCGGAAGTCAAAAACCCCTCGGCCGCCATGCTGGAGGGCAGACCTGCGGATGCCTCGGGCACTTCTGTAGTATGTACGCTCGAGGGAACGCGCCCCATGCTTCTTGAGGTGCAGGCGCTGGTTTCCGGCACCACGCTTGCCAACCCGAGAAGGATGACGACAGGACTGGATTACAACAGAGTATCTCTGCTGCTTGCGGTGCTTGAAAAGCGAGCGGGATACAAGCTGGGCGAATGCGACGTATATGTCAACGTCGTAGGAGGAATGCGGATTTATGAGACTGCCGCCGACGCTGCGGTCGCCGCCGCGCTGATGTCCTCATATCGGAATAAAATGATCCCGCACGACACGGTCCTTTTCGGCGAGGTTGGTTTGACCGGCGAAATCCGGAGCGTCAGTCAGGCGGATAAACGCGTATCGGAAGCATTTCGGATGGGATTCCGCAGGTGCATCCTTCCAAAGGGAAACGAAGACGGCATACGGAAATTATTGGAATCCGGTTTGTATGAGGGCTGTATTGCCGAATACATATCGGGAATCAACGATCTGAACCGGCTGTTTGCACAGCCGGCGGACGGATAAACCTGTAATTTGAACGCAGGAATCATTTTATGAAAGGATTTTGTTGCTATGAAAATGTTGATGCTTTTTTCAGACGGTTTTGAGGAAATCGAAGCGGCGGCGCCCGTCGATCTTTTAAGAAGGGCGGGGGTATCGGTGGAAACCTGCAGTATTACGGAAAATTCGACGCTGACCGGAGCGCACGGCATCCCGCTTGGCTCGGACAGCATTCTGCCGCCGGAGATCGACGCCCCAAAAGCGGAAACGCTTGCGGCGGCATACGATGGCCTTCTGCTGCCGGGAGGTCAGCCGAATGCGGGAACGCTCTGCGGCGATGCCCGCGTGATCCGGATCGTACAGGCCTTTTTTGCCGCAGGCAAAATTACGGCAGCGATCTGCGCCGCGCCCTGTGTGTTCGAACGCGCCGGAATTTTGACGGACAAAAAGGCGACCTCCTATCCCGGCTGCATCGATCCGGCCTCGTGTGCGGAATACCGTCAGGACCGCGTCGTGCGGGACGGAACCGTTATTACAAGCCGCGCTGCGGGGACGGCAATCGACTTTGGACTGGAAATTTTGCGGGGACTTGGCCTCGCTGAACAGGCGGAATCGGTTCGCGCGCAGATTTTATATTAAAACAATTCTCTGGCTCCGTCTCCGGCGGTGCAGAGGTAAAATTCGGGAACGATTCCCGTTCTTTGCGTATATGCTCTGCCCACGTCTCGGATGAACGCTTCGGCCGACTCCTTTCGAACGATATTGACGGTACATCCGCCAAAGCCGGCGCCTGTCATACGCGCGCCGATACAGCCGTCCGTGTGGGAGGCGATTTCAAACATTGTATCGAGCTCCGGGCCTGTAACCTCATACAGATCTCGAATTGACGCATGCGCTTCACATAGAATTGTTCCAAAGGCCTTTAAATTGCCGTTTTCTAATGCGGAAACGGCTCTTTTTACGCGCTCGTTTTCGAAAATTACATGCTTGACGCGGTCTTTCACTTTGTCGGGGCCGAGCCTTGCTTCCGCAGCAGCGTATTCCGCTTCGCTGAAATCACAGAGATTTGCGCGGTTCTCTCCAAGCGCGGCGTTGAGCCTGCGAAGCCCCTCTGCCACCTCTTCTCGGCGTTTATTGTATTCCGAAGCGCCAAGCGCGTGCTTCTTACAGGTGTTTGCAAGCACAAGCGTATAGTCTCCCAGTGCAAGGGGGACGTATTTGTAGTTCAGAGAGGCGCAATCCAGGAGGATGGCATGATCCCTTTTCCCCATTGCAGAGGCAAACTGATCCATGATGCCGCAATTCACGCCGCAGAAGGTATGCTCGGCTAACTGTCCGAGCTGTGCCATGCGAATGAGGTCGAGGCCTTTTTCTTCATAGTTCTCCGAAAGCGTGGCGGCGGCGACCGCGGTAGTCAGCTCGATTGCGGCGGAAGAGGAAAGCCCCGATCCGAACGGGATATTTCCGGTAAAAAGAAAATCCATCCCGCGGATCAGGTAGCCCTCCTCCAGCAGAGCGTTAATCACGCCGGCCTGATAATTTCCCCATTTCAGCCTTTTGCCGGCCTGCGGATCTCGTAATGAAAAGGTATAGACGTCTTCCAGATCGTCAGCGCCAAGCCGGATCCAATCGGTTCCGTTCAGCCGGACGGCGGCGGTACAGGACAGCGTAAGCGCTGCGGGAAATACAGATCCGCCGCAATAATCGATATGCTCCCCGATCAGATTGACTCTGCCGGGTGCCGTAAAAATCCGGATCTCGTGATCCGATTCGCCGTAATACTTTACAAAAAGTTCTTTTAAATCAGATAGATTTATCCCGTTTCCGCTCATGTTCGCGCCTCTTTCCGACTTGTTTTTTACGGGGTATTAGTATATAATAGAAAGGACTTTAAGTACAGCTTTTTTTATGAAATGCTTTGAATAAGAGGTCTTGGTATGAAATATAAGATAGGGGATAAGGTCGTGCATCCGTTTCACGGAGCCGGCATTATCACTTCGATCGAGGAAAAGGAATGCTTTGGGGAAACGCATTTGTATTATTTGCTAAACCTTCCGCACAGTAAGCTTGAACTGAATATCCCTGTGGATTCCGCCGACAGCATCGGACTGCGTCCCGTCATGCCTCCGGAGGAAGCCGATGCGGTTTTTGCGCAGCTCGCTCTTCCCTGTGAAATCAATACGGTAAACTGGAACAAAAAGCATCGCGAGAATTTGGACAAGCTGCGGACCGGAAACATTTTGGACGCAGTGGACGTATATAAATACCTGCGCCTGCGCGAAAGGAAAAGAAGCCTTTCCACGGGGGAGAAAAAATTGCTGACCAATTCCAAAAACGCGATTTTCAGTGAACTGATGTTTGCCACAGGCGTTTCAGAGGAGGCGCTTACGGAGAAAATAGACGCGATTTTCATAAAGCTCGAACAGGAATGCGGATTGTAAAATTTTGAAAAGGAGAATGCTTCTTGGTAGACCCGACGTCGCTAAATGAGAAAAAAAGACAAAGCCCGGAAAGGGAAGAAACGAAAAACCTGCGCGCCTTTCTTTTTTCTCTGCTTGGCGCGCTCGCAGGGGCGGCAGTCTGCGTGGCGATAGACTATTATTTTATGGGCAACATCACGGGCCTGATATACCTGTTCGCAGGGATGACCTCGTACGCCTTTTACCAGTATTTTGTGGAGCGTAAGGATCAGAAACCGATCCATCTGCTGTTTATTGCGCTGTCCTGCGTGCTCGCGGCGACGCTCGCGGTGTTTATCAGCTGCCTGATTCTATATGCGGGACAGGTACAGGAGCCGGGTATGAATTTTCTCGAAAAAACATTTGAGCTTTATCGCCTCAATGTCACGGCAAACGGACTGCAAAATTATCAGCACGCTTACAACGGCAGCGGGGAGACCATGTATTTTGACCTTTCCCTTCTATCCTTTCACATTGTCTGCGCGGTGATGGCGCTGCTCGGCCTGCTGCTTTCTTGGGGCTTTGTAAAACTGGCGACCAATGTCTGGGAAAAGAGACACGGAAACCAGAATACAAATTACAGCTATACCAGCAGAAAAAAGAATCCAAAAAGGAAACGCAAGCACCGGTGATGAACATTTTTCGCATTTTTCAAAAGAATTTTAAGAAGCTGCTGCTTCTTGCCCTGATGATCGTACTGCCGATTTACGTGATACAGGAATTTCTTATTATTCCTTCGCTTCCCGATGATCTTGAGACGGGTGATCTGCGAATGATCTGGTACACCCTGAGCATCTGGCTGATCAGTCTTTTTCTATACGTCTTCCGGATTTCCGTGATCAAGCTTTCGTATGATTCTCTGGAAGAAAAAGACACAGGCATTTCGGAACTGATGGATTTCTCGGTTCGCCTCTGGCCGAAGGTCCTGCTGACGACGCTGCTGTACGCGCTTTCTGTTGCATGCGGACTGATGCTCTTCTTTTTTCCGGGACTGATTTTATTCGTCGCCTATGCGTTTTATCAGTACATATCCGTAAAGACGGGACTGTGGGGCAGAAAGGCGCTGTTTTTATCTTCTCTCTATACGAAAAAAAATCTGGGAAAAGCGGCTGCCATTGCGTTTGGCAGCGTGATGCTGCGGTACGCGTTGTCATACGGCGCTTCTGCTCTGGAAGGAAGAATTGCAAACGCTCTGCTGCGCCCGGCAATTGCTGTCGTTCTGTTTGTCCTTTTGGAACTCGTGGCGTGCCTGATCGACATTTTTGCTGCAAATTACATCTTTAACACGAAAATAGACTTCGATATCACTGTTTTACAGAAAAAAAAGAGTGCGGATGATGCGGAACGTTAAGCTTGTCATTGAATTTGACGGGACCGGCTACTCCGGTTGGATGCGGCAGGGGAAAAAGCCCGGCATTTCTACAGTACAGAGCGTGTTGGAAGACGCTGTTGAAAAGCTGACGGGGGAACGGGTGACAATCATCGGCTGCAGCCGTACGGATGCGGGCGTTCATGCGCTGAATTATGTTGCGAATTTTTCAACGGAATCTACGATCCCCTCGGAAAATCTGTATCGCGCGCTGAATCCGCTTTTGCCGCCGGACATCAAGGTGAAGTCCTCCGAGACGGCGGCGGATCATTTTCACGCCGTTTATTCGGCAAAAAATAAGACCTACCGTTATTTCTTTTATTTTGGAGAAACATATCGTCCCTTGCTTCAAAACAGAGCCTGGAATGCCGCAAGGAAGCAGCCGCTTCCCGCAGAGGAGCTTCTGCTCAGAGCGAACGAGGCTTGCCGATATTTCATAGGAACGCATGATTTTACGGCCTTCAAAGCTTCCGGCGGACTGGCAAAGACAACGGTGCGCACGATTCTGTCCGCGCGTGTCAGCGCATTTCCGGAGAATCTTTTTTATCTGGAAATCTGCGGAGACGGATTTTTATATAATATGGTACGGATCATCGCAGGAACGGTCGTGGGCGTCATAGAGGGCAGATTTGAGCCGCGCCAGATCGAAGAGATGCTGCTGCTGCGCGAGAGAAAAAGAGCGGGGATGACAGCACCCCCGCACGGTCTCTATCTTTATAAGGTATCGTATTAGCCCAACATGGCTGCTCCGATAATTCCGGCATCATTTCCGAGCAGAGCGCATTCGATTTTCGTTCTCGGCAGGAAATCATGCCCGTAGGAATAACGGAAAACATATTCGCGGAGCGGCTCGAGAAGGTAATCGCCTTCCTTGGAAATACCGCCGCCAAGCAGAATGATTTCCGGCTGGAAGATATTAATATAATTGATAATGCCTTCTCCAAGATCCCGGATGTACTTGTCCACGATCTCCGCGCCGATTTTGTCTCCGGCGCGTTTCGCATCAAACGGCGTCTTAGCGTTGATTTTGTTCAGGTCGCCGTCGCAGAGCGTACGGATCATACAGTCGGGATGCTCCTGGAAGGCGCGCTTAGATTCGCGGATTAACGCCGTCGCAGACGCATACGCTTCGAGACAGCCTTTCCTGCCGCAGGCACACGGTTCTCCTCCCGCGCGGATCGTGATATGTCCCATCTCGCCGGCAGCATGATTAAAACCGGTATATATTTTGCCGTCAATGATGATGCCGCCGCCGACGCCCGTGCCAAGCGTCAGCGTGATGGAGCTTTTATACCCTTTTGCTCCGCCTGCTACGACTTCACCCAGCGCCGCGCAATTGGCGTCGTTTGCAAGATGCACCGGCGCGCTGATAAATTTTGAGAAAATTTCCGCGATTTTAGTGTTGCGGAAAGGAAGATTGACGGTATAAAGCAGAATTCCGTTTTCATCGTCGCAGACACCGGGACATCCGATTCCGATAGAATCGATATCCCGCGCGGAAATGTCGCAGCGCTTAGCGATCTGAATACAGAATTTTGCCATCAATTCCGTAATTTCCGCATCCGAACCGCCCATTTCAGTCGGCATTGAGGATTTGTACAATAATTTTCCTTCGTCGCCTACAAGACCGGCAGAAATATTCGTTCCGCCTAAATCTATCCCTATCCTATACATTTTGTGCGTTTCCTCCTGACGGTTTAGAAAATAAATCAAATTTGCAAGAGCATTATATCATGTTTCAGGTAAAATTTACATTAAAATTTTATCCTGGATGAAATGAAAGATGAGAAAACGAGAGAAACAAAGAAAAAACAAGAGAAAAAGAGCGAATAAGAGATATATTTTAAAAATACTGGAATTCTTTGTTGACAGCGCGAAAAAAGTATAGTATCATCTCTTTTGCTGCCCGCAGGACGGGCTTTACTATAAGGAGGTTTATAGAATCATGAAAACATACGTGCCTAATGCGGCCGCGATAAATACCGCCAACAAAAAATGGTATATCATTGACGCCGAAGGAAAAACGTTGGGAAGACTCGCGACGGAAGCCGCAAAGATCCTGATGGGGAAGCACAAGCCGACGTATACGCCGAACTGCGATATGGGCGACTTCGTCATTGTAATCAATGCGGAGAAGGCGATCGTAACGGGAAAGAAAACAACGGATAAGCTTTACCGCCATCATACGGGATATCCCGGAGGACTGAAGGAGGTTCCGTATAAGGATCTGCTGAAAAAGCATCCTACCGCGCCTGTTGAGCTTGCAGTCAAAGGAATGCTTCCGAAGAACTCGCTTGGAAGAGCAATGATCAAAAAGCTCAAGGTTTACGCTGGTCCGGAGCATGTTAACCAGGCGCAGAAACCCGAAATTTACGAATTTTGATAAAGGAGGCAGATGAACATGGCAGATCAGTATTTTGCAACAGGAAGAAGAAAAAAATCGGTTGCGCGTGTGGAGCTTATCCCGGGAACGGGAGCCGTCACGATCAACGGAAAAAGTATAGACGAATATTTTGGTCTGGAGACGCTGAAGCTGATCGTGCGTCAGCCGCTGGCCATTACCGGTACGGAGGGAAAGCTTGACGTAAAATGCAAAGTAACCGGAGGCGGCTTTACCGGCCAGGCAGGCGCGATCCGTCACGGAATTTCCAGAGCGCTGCTGGAATATGATGAAACCCTGCGTCCCGTCCTGAAACAGGCCGGATTCCTGACGCGGGATCCAAGAATGAAAGAAAGAAAGAAGTACGGTCTCAAAAAAGCCAGAAGAGCGCCGCAGTTCTCTAAACGTTAAGGAAGCGCTATTCTGATTATCCAAGAGATAACGGAAAAAACAGTAAAAATGCGGAAAAACTCAGAAACATTATGTTTCTGAGTTTTTTTTATCCCCCGAAACGTGCTGAAAGCGTATAAAGCCGGATCAGCCGCAGCATCTTACGCTATGATGCAGCAATACAAGACCTATTTATTTTTAGGGATTGCATGTGTTCCCAATATATGGTAAAATTATTTTAAATATTTGGAAATACAAAAGAAAATGTTAAAAATAAATGTAGGCGAGAAGGGATCATTATAAATAATGGCAGAATAAAAGATCCGATTTTCTTGAAAAATGACACGTATTTTGCGCATGTTGTTTTGGAAAATGGAACTACACAAAGTGTAAGGGAACATCTCTCGGGCACGAAGGAGCTTGCCGAAAAGAATTGTCCTTTAAAAATCCTGGAAAATATTGTTATATCAGAAGCACTTCTTCATGATGCGGGAAAACTGAGCGAAGAATTTTTCGAGTATATGGACGATATCCGGAAAAACGGGGAACAGGCAAGGAAGCGAATCGTCGATCATACATCTGCCGGCGGCAGAATCCTGGAAAGCCTTGCAGGGAAGGGAGCGCTTTTTGAATTGATCGGGACGGCGGTATACGCCCATCACGGGCTGCAGGATAATATCGATATGGAATCGGGAGAAACACTTTATGAAAAGCGGCGGAAGAAAGAGCTTGAATTTGAAGCGATACAGCAAAGATATTTCGAGATTATAGACAAAAACCTTCTGATAAAATATCTTCACGCCGCACATGCTGATCTGCAGGAAATTTTCAGAGAGATTGATCATTTCGTGCGCAGTACAGAAAAAAGAAAATGCGGAAGCAGGGATTTCTATCTTGGGATGTTTGAGAGAGTAGCGCTGTCGGTTTTGATTGACAGCGACTGGACTGACACGGCGTGCTTTTGCCGGGGAGAGCCGCACCCGGAACGGATCTCAGAAGAAAGAACACAGGAGATCTGGAGGGAATCGATCGCACATTTCAAAGACTATAGGAATCATCTGACTGATTCTGCGGAAAAAAGTCCGCTGAATGAATATCGGGATGAAATATCAGAGCTTTGCTTTCAGGCGGCAAAGGAAGAGAAAAATCTATACCGTCTGACCGTTCCTACCGGAGCGGGAAAAACATTCAGCAGTCTCCGCTTTGCGCTCTGCCACGCCCAGAAATATCATAAGAAACATATTATATATGTCGCACCTTACAACTCCATATTGGAACAGAACGCCGAGGATATCAGACGGGCAGTAGGAAAGCAAGAATTCGTGCTGGAGCATCACTGCAATATCTTCTATGAAGATGAGAGCAGAGAAAGCGCATATAAGAGGCTGACGGAAAACTGGGACAGCCCTTTTATTCTGACTTCGGCAGTGCAGATGCTGAATACATTATTTTCCGGAGAAAAGAGCAGCATCCGCAGAATGTACAACTTATGCAACAGCGTGATTATTTTTGATGAAGTGCAGGCTTTTCCGGTGAAGGGAACCGAGCTGTTTCATCTGGCGGTAAATTTTCTGACCGCCTTCTGCAATACGACGGTTATCTTATGCTCGGCGACGCAGCCCTCGCTGGCACATCTAAAGGAAAATAATTTATTTGACTGCATAGAGATGACTGGTTCCTCCGGAAGATATGCGGACGCGTTCCGGCGTGTGGAAATCGAGGATAAGACGAAGCTTGTGCCGGGCGGCATGGAGCCGGAAGATGTAGGAGAATTTGCAGTAAAGGCTTTCCGGGAATTTGGTTCTGTGCTGATTATTGTAAACACAACGAAGTGTGCGAAAAGGATATACGAAGAACTGAAAAGACGCTGTGGCGAGAGCTGTGCATTATATCATCTGAGTACCAGGATGTGTCCTAAGAACAGAAAGGAGGAGCTGGAATCGATAAAACGGGATCTGAAAGATAAAAAGCCTCTCATCTGCGTCAGTACACAGCTGATCGAAGCAGGAGTGAATTTGTCCTTTTGCTGCGTGATCCGTTCTCTGGCGGGACTGGACAGCATTATTCAGGCAGCGGGGCGCTGCAACCGGCATAAAGAGAGGGCACAGGTCTATATTGTTAAACTGTCGCAGGCTGCAGAACGGATTGACAGTCTTTATGATATCAGGCGGGCGCAGGAAGCCGCAGAGAAGTTTTTATATTACTTTAACCAAACGCCGGAAGAGTTTGGAGGCTTCCTGGATTCTGAGGCTTCGGTGAAAGCATATTATGAGGAATACTTTTATGATTCGAATGCAGAGCCCACGAAATATCCCAGCAGCTCCTGCGAAACGACGCTGGAAGAGCTGCTGGGAAGAAACAAGCCGGGACGCGGCCAGTTTGTCAGACGACATGGAGGCAGCGAAAAAGCGCCACTTATGTGCCAGGCCTTTGCAACCGCAGGAAATGAATACAAGGGAATCGAGGAAGACGCAAAAGTAACGGTTGTGATTCCTTACGATAAAGCTGCGGAAAAAGCGATCGATCTGTTGGAGGACAGATCTGCATCGCTGGCAGAGCAAAAAAAAGCGGCCCGAACGTTACAGCAGTATTCGGTGGGAATTTCGGAATCGCTTTTCCGGAAACTGGGCAGAGCAGTCCACAATATCGGAGATACGGCAGTTAACGTTTTAAGTATTGATTATTACGACAGAAAGCAAGGCGTGCTGGAAGAACCGAGAAGCCGGTTTCTAAATTATTAAAGAGGTGAAGAGAAAGGAATGGAAAAGTACAGGAATACGATCGAATATGAGGTGCATGGAATTTATGCGCTGTTTTCGGATCCGGTGACAAGAGTCGGCGGAGAAAAATCCAGTTATCATATCCCTACCTATGAGGCGCTGAAGGGGATTACGGAAAGCATCTACTGGAAGCCGACAATCAAATGGATCGTGGACGCGGTTCGCGTGATGAACCCGATCCGGACGGAAACAAAAGCGATCCGTCTGATTAAATATAGCAAATCACGATCCGAAAAACAATCATTATGCGGAAACGAGCTGGCATACTATACATATTTGAAAGACGTATGCTATCAGGTACGGGCGCATTTTGAATTTAATCTGAATCATCCCGAGCTCGAAGCGGACAGAAACGAAAACAAGCACCATAATTTCGCCAAACGGATGGTAGAAAGAGGCGGCAGAAGGGATATTTTTCTGGGGACCAGAGAATGTCAGGCGTTTGCAGGGCCCTGCGTATTTGGCAAAGGCGAAAGCTATTATGATGATATGCCCGGCGAGGTGTCATACGGGTTTCTGTATCACAGCATCACATATGCAGATGAGGCGGAGCTGCCGGAGGAACGCGATAAAATGACGGTAAATTTCTGGAGACCTGTAATGAAAGCAGGCGGAGTGATCGAATTCCTTCGCCCGGAAAAATGTCCGGAAAAGCGTTTTATAAAGGAAATGAAACGCAGGGTTTTCGGACAGAAGGACGCTTCCGGATCTCAGAAATTGAATGAAGAGAAGGTGACAAATTGAGCTGGGAAGAGGAACTGATCCATTTATACGATAAAAACACTTCACAAATCGGGAGAATCCAGTTAAAGTCGTTTCAGAGCAGCGGAAAAGAGGAGCAAATCCCCTATGTTCTCCTGCCGCCTTTCCATACTACTGTGACGGCGCAGATTCAAGTGACGCTCAGTGCAGACGGAGACTTTCTGGGGGCGTCAAAGGTAGAAAGCAAGGACAAGCTGACGATGATTCCGGTGACAGAGAAGTCTGCCAGCAGGACAGCCGGAAAGGCGCCGCATCCGCTCTGCGACAGCTTGAAATATCTGGCCGGCGATTACGGAAGGTACGTGCGGGATACAAACGGCGATGCTGAACGCTGTCATAAACTATATATGGAAGAACTGAAAAAATGGCATTGTTCTTCCTTTTCGCATGAAAAGGTGGATGCGGTCTGGACTTATCTGGAGAAAGGAACGCTGATGCAGGATTTGCTGCGGGAAAAGGTTCTGCAGCAAAATGAGGAGGGGCATCTGGATGATGCGGTCAAGCTCGAGGGAGTGGCGCAGGACAGCGCATTTGTCCGCTTCCTTGTCAGAGGAAGGGCTGGGATGCGGGACGGACAGACCAGTGATGCGTGTTGGAAGGATTCCTCTCTTTGGGACTGCTTTATCCGGTATTATCAATCGATGGAAGGGATAAAAGACCTGGATTATCTTACAGGAGAACGGCAGCCGCCTTCTTATCTTCATTCTAAAAAAATTCGGAACGAAGGGGATGGCGCTAAGCTGATTTCATCGAATGATGAGGCAAACTTTACCTTTCGAGGCCGCTTTGCAACAAAAGAACAGGCCTTTGCCATCGGAATTGAGACGTCGCAGAAGCTGCATAATGCTTTGAAATGGATCATCCGGAAACAAGGCAGGAGCTTTGATACCCTGACTATGGTCACATGGGAGTCCGATCTGAAGGAAATGCCGCCGTGGGATGCGGATACAGAGACGATCGCTTCCGCGGCGTTCCCGGAAACCCTACCGGAAGCAGCCGGAGAAGAGTTTCAGAATCCGTTTCAGGATGATTTGCCGGACGGCTGGGAAGAGGAGCCGGAGGAAACTGCAGTGCCTGATGAAAATCCGATGACTGCAAGGCAGTTTTACAGCGCGCTTGCGGGATACAGAAAGCAGGTGGAGAATCCTTCGCATATGATCCTCCTGGCATTTGACGCGGCGACAACGGGAAGACTTTCTCTGGCAGAGTTTAAAACGCTCGATACGGCAAGATATTTAGAGAATATCCAAAAATGGCATGAGCAGTGCGGATGGATCCAATGGAAATACAAAGATGGGCATAGAAAAGACTTTTATGGTGTGCCCGGCATACGCGATATCACGGAGCTTTTATATGGCGCAGAATCAAATGGGAGGCTCCTCCTCGCTGACAAAAACGGGAAAAGACTGTGTGCTGAATTAGGCCGCAGACTGCTTCCCTGCATTTGGGACAACAGGGAGCTCCCTTATGATCTTGTTGCGGCGGCTGTGAACAGGGCATCTATGCCCCAGGCGTATAAAGAACGGCATAACTGGGAACGGGTTTTGACTTTGGCCTGTTCTTTTGTGAAAAAGCACAGATATGAAAAAGAGAAGGAGGAATGGAACGTGGCATTGGATAATGAATGCAACAACAGAGATTATTTATATGGAAGGCTGCTTGCGGTGGCAGACAGAATCGAATATAAGACATTCGACAAAGAAAAAGACGCTGCGAGAATGACGAATGCAAAACGGTATATGAGTACCTTTTCCCAGAGGCCGTTTGAGACATGGAAGATCATTGAAGAAAATCTGCAGCCATATCTCAATAAGCTTCCGATTCAGGAGAGGCTGTACTATGAAAATCTGCTTGACGGCATCTGCGAGCGGTTCTCTGTGGAGGAGTTTCGGAAAAATGACAAATTGGACGGACTTTACCTTTTAGGATTCCACAGTCAATCTTATGCTCTGAAAAATAACAAAA
>OLRF01002824.1_pt1 | contig 14568 bp, 14 predicted proteins | sample 1672061 | NCBI WGS metagenome assembly OLRF01 (sample SAMEA3136641, study PRJEB25190) | human gut metagenome | reverse complement strand
ATCCGGAACGTGTGATTGAAGAGATTGAGGATGTGATCGGAATAGAGGCAGAGGATGCGCCGCAGATTTCTGCAAAGACCGGACTGAATGTAGATCAGGTGCTGGAAGAAATCGTAGCAAAGATACCGGCACCAACCGGAGATCCGAAAGCACCGCTTCAGGCGTTGATCTTTGATTCCTTATATGATGCGTATAAAGGTGTTATCGTATTTTGCAGAATCAAAGAAGGAACTGTAAAAAAAGGAACACCGATCCTTATGATGGCGACAGGAGCTAAGGCAGAAGTAGTAGAAGTTGGTTATTTTGGGGCCGGACAGTTTATTCCGTGTGAGGAACTGAGTGCCGGAATGGTAGGCTATATTACGGCAAGCCTTAAGAACGTAAAGGATACCCGCGTGGGTGATACGGTAACCAATGCGGCACATCCATGTGCAGAACCGCTTCCGGGATATAAGAAAGTAAATCCAATGGTTTACTGTGGATTATATCCGGCAGATGGCGCAAAATACCCGGATCTCAGGGATGCGTTGGAGAAATTACAGTTGAATGATGCATCACTGCAGTTCGAACCTGAGACTTCAATTGCACTGGGATTCGGATTCCGCTGTGGATTCCTTGGACTTCTGCATCTGGAGATCATTCAGGAACGTCTGGAAAGAGAATATAATCTGGATCTGGTAACAACTGCGCCGGGGGTTATCTATAAAGTACACAAGACAAATGGAGATGTGATAGAGCTTACGAATCCATCGAACCTTCCGGATCCTTCAGAGATCGAATATATGGAAGAGCCAATGGTAAAAGCAGAGATCATGGTGACATCGGAGTTTATCGGTGCGATCATGGATCTGTGCCAGGAACGTCGAGGCGTATATGAAGGTATGGAGTATATTGAAGAGACACGTGCAGTATTACATTACCAGCTCCCGCTTAATGAAATCATTTATGATTTCTTTGATGCATTAAAATCAAGATCAAGAGGATATGCTTCGTTTGACTATGAGATGGCCGGTTATGTGAAGTCAGAACTTGTCAAACTGGATATCCTGATCAATAAAGAAGAAGTCGATGCATTGTCATTTATCATTCATGCAGATACTGCATACGAACGCGGAAGAAAGATGTGCGAGAAGTTAAAAGAAGAGATCCCGAGACAGTTATTCGAGATTCCAATCCAGGCAGCAATCGGAAGTAAGATCATCGCGCGTGAAACAGTTCGTGCGATGCGTAAAGACGTGCTGGCAAAATGTTATGGTGGAGATATCAGCCGTAAGAGAAAGCTTCTGGAAAAACAGAAAGAAGGAAAGAAACGTATGCGTCAGGTGGGCAACGTAGAGATTCCGCAGAAAGCATTTATGAGTGTATTGAAGCTGGATGATAAATAATGAGACCATTAGAGTTATATATCCATATTCCATTTTGTGTAAAAAAATGTCGGTACTGTGATTTCCTGTCTGCGCCTGCAACACCTGAAGCGAGACAGGAGTATGTCATGGGCTTGTGCCAGAAGATCCGTTCTTATTATGATCTTGCCGGTATGTACCATGTAAGCAGTATTTTTATAGGAGGCGGTACACCGTCCATATTAGAAACTCAGCAGATGAGGAGTATCTTCGATGCGATACGTGCTACATTTCCAATTGATTCGGACGCGGAGATCACGGTAGAAGTGAACCCGGGGACAGTAGATAAGTTGAAATTGATGGCATATCGGAATGTCGGGATTAATCGTCTGAGTATCGGATTACAGTCAACGGATGATCAGGAATTAAAGATGCTCGGAAGAATTCATACATATAAAGACTTCCTGGATACCTATACGCTTGCAAGAGAAGTAGGATTTCAGAATATCAATGTAGATCTGATGTCGGGAATTCCATTTCAGACATTGGGAGGATGGGAAGATACATTAAAAAAAGTGGCAGAACTTGGTCCGGAACATATCTCCGCATACAGTCTGATCATCGAAGAAGGAACGCCGTTCTATGAAAAGTACGGAGAGGGTGAACGCGCTGAGGCGAGAAGAAGAAGAGAACTTCCGGATGAAGATACGGAACGGATGATGTATCAGTTTACAAAAAATATTTTGTGGAGTTACGGCTATCACAGATATGAGATATCTAATTATGCCAAAGAAGGATATGAATGCCGGCATAACCTTGGATACTGGAACCGCACAGAATATCTGGGAATCGGAACCGGTGCGGCATCTCTTATCAATAACCAACGATTCGTAGAAGGCGGTGAGATCGAAGTTCTTAGTTTGCAGAATCAGATGGAAGAATATATGTTTCTGGGGCTCAGAAAAATCGAAGGAGTATCCAAGACTGACTTCAGGCAGACTTTCGGAAGAAGTATTGAAAATGCATATGGGAAAGTACTGATCGATATGTACCAAAAGCAGTTGATTGAAGACACCGGCGAATACATCCGGTTAACAGAAAAAGGAATCGATGTCAGCAACTATGTCATGAGCGAGTTTCTATTTTAAATTGTTCCAATCAAGATATCACAACGGTTAAGGTTCCATTATATAATTATTATGGCATACAAAAACGTAACTGAATAAAAGGATAGAAGCCATTTCTCCATGATTGAATCAGCACAGAAATGGCTTCTATCCTTTTATTCAGGTCCGGGGTAAGTCACCAAAATAATTACTACAACAACTTCGCCATTACTAACGCATAAATCTCCTGGTTCCGTTTCTGCCAGTTGTTTGCAATGGTTGCAGCTTCGGATTCTGTCGGGGCTGTTACGGTGAGGTCGATCAGAGGAAGTCCCTGTTCGATGACCTGACAACGTACAGAATATTCCATGTTGGAATTCTCGAAATAGTCCGCTTTTACGGACATCTCATTTTTTAATTCGTAATGTTTCTCTTTTAAAAATTCGTCGATATCATGCTGGATTGCCGGAGAGATATCGTTTGTAAAATAATGGATGGTCTCTGCTCCGTCTTCCGTAAGATGGTAAAATGTACGGTGATGAGTAGATTCTTCACGAATAAATCCTGATTCCAGAAGTTCGGATAAAGCCTGCTGTAATTTAAAGTAGGTTGTATATCCTTCATCCAGAATAAATTCTGATATCTGGGAATTGGTAAGAGGAAAATCAACTTCGTTCAACATATACAAAATGATCAATTTATATAACGTAAAAGATTTGGCCAAGGTTAACACTCCTTTCCCTGCCAGATGTCATGTGTTTTTAAGTAAGACTGGAACTGATTCAGAACTTGCCTTTTGTTACAGGTCCATAAAGGGGCGATCAAAAGATTTTTTGGTCCGTCTCCGGTTAATCGGTGGATAACGATGTCCGGTCTTAAGTGGCTGATACACATCCCGAGAAGCTGGTAGTATTCTTCCGGTGTGGGAATGTAGAATGGAGAGGCCAGGTAGATGTCGGCCAGATCGGTATCTTTTAATACATGTAAAAGCTGCAGTTTGACGCCCTGAATATCCTGGTGGTTCAGGTATTCTATGGTCTGGAGTATATCCTGTTCGGTTTCATTTGGAAGACACAGGATTGTATGGACAATAACATCGATTCCACGCTTTCGAAGCTCGGATACTGCATTTTCAAATACCGGAAGCTCATAACCTCTGCGGATATATCGGGCGCTTTCTTCATGAATAGTCTGAAGACCAAGTTCAACCCAGACTGGTTTGATCCGGTTTAAATTTTCCAGGAGATCCAGAATCTTTTCGCTTAGACAATCCGGTCTGGTAGCTATGGAAAGAATCCGGATATCAGGATGTGTAATTGCTTCCATATATAATGTTTCCAGATATTCTAAAGAAGCATAAGTGTTGGTATATGCCTGAAAATAAGCAATGTAAGATGATCCGGTATATTTTTTTGCAGACTGCTGCTTCCCAGCTTCAATCTGCTCTGTGACAGACAGAGTACGACTGGCGGCAAAATCGCCGGAACCTCCACGGCTGCAGAAAATACAACCGTGGGTTCCGAGGGTACCATCCCTGTTTGGACATGTCATGCCGCCGTCGAGAGATATCTTATAGAGCTTTTCACCATAAGTCTTTTTCAGATAATAATCCAGAGAATAGTATCTTTTTTCTCCCCAGTGTACGGTCATATCAGATCAGTTCCTTTACAGCACGGCTTACAACATCTGCAACACGTGGGTCAAATGCTTCAGGAAGAATATTATTTTCATTCAGCTCTTCATCAGGAACAAGACCTGCGATTGCTTTTGCAGTAGCCAGTTTCATATCTTCGGTGATGGCAGTAGCACGTCCCTCGAGAGCACCTTTGAAGATACCAGGGAAAGCAACCACGTTATTTACCTGGTTCGGGAAGTCGGAACGGCCGGTTCCTACTACTTTAGCGCCCGCAGCTTTTGCAATATCCGGCATGATTTCAGGTACCGGATTGGCCATGGCAAATAAGATGGCATCTTTGTTCATAGAAGCAACCATTTCCGGTGTAACAATATTCGGAGCCGATACGCCGACAAAAATATCAGCGCCTTTTAATGCATCGGCGAGTTTACCGGTTTTCTGTTCCAGGTTGGTTACTTCAACCATCTTCTCCTGCATCCAGTTGAGGTCTTTGGAATCTTTTCCGAGAATTCCATTTATGTCGCACATGGTGACATGTTTAAAGCCGTAGGTCAGGAGCAGTTTGGTAATGGCAACTCCGGCAGAACCGGCACCATTTACGACAACTTTGGAAGATTCCTTATCTTTTCCGGTTACTTTCATAGCATTAATGATTCCGGCAAGAACTACGATAGCAGTTCCGTGCTGGTCATCATGAAATACAGGAATATCCAGCAGTTCTTTCAGTCGTTCTTCGATTTCAAAGCATCTTGGAGCACTGATGTCTTCCAGATTGATCCCTCCGAAAGCAGGGGCGATATTTACAACTGTTTTGATGATCTCTTCAGTATCCTGTGTGTCAAGACAGATCGGTACAGCGTTGACACCACCGAATTCTTTAAAAAGAACAGCCTTTCCTTCCATAACGGGCATTGCCGCAAGAGCACCGATATTACCAAGACCGAGTACGGCACTTCCGTCAGAAACAACAGCTACAGTATTGGATTTCATAGTATAAGTATAGGCAGCCTCGGGATCTTTTGCGATTACCTTACAAGGTTCTGCAACACCAGGGGTATAGGCAATTGCAAGATCTTCACGTGAATTTACGTGGGATTTTGCACAAGTTTCAACCTTTCCATGCCATTCTTCGTGCATTTTCAGGGCTTTTTCACTATTCGTCATTTTATGGATACCACCTTTTCATAAGTTTGTTTAATCATATCATTCATAGAAGTTCAAGTCAATATACGCACAAAAGAGGAATTGGGTAGAATAGATATACCGTTATGAAAAAGAACTTTAAAAAAGAACAAAGATGTAGTATAATATCTCCATGTTTCAAATAGTATCGTCATTTCTGACGTGATTTTCCAGTAAAGTAAGAGATGCTACTTAATAAATGAAGAAACTAGAATGAAAGCAGTTTGATGTGAAAGGACTAATATGATGAGAGAAAAATATGAATCTCTTCCGCTGGCGACGTTAAAAGATCTCGCTAAAGCAAGAGGATTAAAGGGAATTTCCACCATGAAAAAGGCAGAACTGATAGAGCGTATGCTGGAAGAAGATGAAAAAGAAAAGAAATCGGCACGAGAAACCGTGAAAGAATTATCTGCTAATACAGGAGATAAAGAAGTACATGATATAGATAAGCTGGACAGTGGAATTACGGCACATGGGATTCTTGAAGTTATGCAGGATGGTTATGGATTTATCCGAAGTGCTAATTATCTGCCGGGGGAAAACGATGTCTATGTATCTCCGTCTCAGATCCGAAGATTTAATCTGAAAACAGGAGATATACTGGAAGGAAATACAAGAATCAAAACACAGCAGGAAAAATTCAGTGCACTTTTATATCTTTCAAAGATCAATGAGATGGATCCTATGAAGGCTATGCACAGAAAAAATTTTGAAGATATGACACCAATCTTTCCGAATGAAAGACTGAGCCTGGAATGTGGAAAGACAAGTACTGCAATGCGCATTATGGATTTGATGTCTCCGATCGGAAAAGGACAGAGAGGTATGATCGTCTCACCACCGAAAGCAGGAAAGACAACCTTATTAAAGCAGGTTGCATTATCCGTACAAAAGAATAATCCGGAAGTACATCTTTTGATTCTTCTGATCGATGAGCGTCCGGAAGAAGTAACGGATATCCGTGAATCAATAGAGGGACCGAATGTAGAAGTGATCTATTCTACGTTTGATGAGCTTCCTGAGCACCATAAGCGTGTATCAGAGATGGTGATCGAACGGGCCAAACGACTGGTAGAGCACAAAAAAGATGTCATGATCCTGATTGACAGTATTACAAGACTGGCAAGAGCTTATAACCTTACAGTACCTCCGTCAGGAAGAACATTATCCGGAGGACTTGATCCTGCAGCACTTCACATGCCGAAGCGTTTCTTTGGTGCGGCGAGAAATATGAGAGAAGGCGGAAGTCTTACAATACTGGCAACGGCACTTGTGGATACGGGAAGCAAGATGGACGATGTTGTATATGAAGAATTTAAAGGAACCGGTAATATGGAACTGGTATTGGACCGCAAGCTTTCCGAAAAAAGAATGTTTCCTGCTATTGATATCTTAAAATCAGGAACAAGAAGAGAAGATCTTCTGCTTTCAAAAGAGGAACAGGAAGCTGTTGAAAGTATGAGAAGAGCACTGAACGGACTGCGTCCGGAAGAGGCGGTAGATAACATACTGAATATGTTCTCAAGAACGCGGAATAATGAAGAATTAATACAAATGGTAAAAAAGACAAAATTTATCTAGACAAAATTTGATTCTTGTGTTACAATGAACGAGCTGTGTAAATAAAAGAAATTTACTGCACATTAAGTGCGTGTCAAAAAATAAAGAAGAGGTGAAAATCATGAAAGAAGGAATACATCCAAATTATTATCAGGCAACTGTAACTTGTAACTGTGGAAATACATTCGTAACAGGATCTACAAGTGAAGAAATCCACGTAGAAATCTGTTCTAAATGTCATCCATTCTATACAGGACAGCAGAAAGCAACTCAGGCTCGTGGCCGTGTTGATAAGTTCAATAAGAAATACGGAATGGACAAATAAGATTACAAGTATTGGGTTGAGGTTTTTGAATCTCAACCCTTTTTTCATTACAATAGATCTTCGGGCAAGAGATAGTCTTTGTTCCAGAAGATGTGGTATAAGGAGAATATATGAAATCATCAAATATCGGCGGACAGGCAGTTTTAGAGGGAATCATGATGAAAAATCAGGATCGTTATGCTGTGGCTGTCAGAAAACCGGACGGAGAGATCTTTGTTCAGACAGAGACGTTTCACAGTATTACCGGCAATTGGAAAAAACTGACTACGATTCCTTTTGTCCGGGGGGTTTTTAATTTTATTGATTCCATGGTACTTGGAATCAAGACGCTGACTTTTTCGGCGAGTTTTTACGAAGAGGAAGAAGAAAAAGAGCTTTCCGGAAAAGATCTGAAAAAGAAAGAAAAGCAAGAGAACCTGATGATGGCAGGAACGGTTGCCTTTTCCATTGTTGCAGCAGTTGCAATCTTTATGATATTGCCGTATTTTCTGTCGACACTTATGAAACCGGTTATTCCGTCGTATCATCTTAGAACCGTGATAGAAGGTGTTGTCCGGATTGGAATTTTTATTGTGTATATTTTGCTGATTTCCAGAATGGAGGATATTCAGAGAACATTTATGTACCACGGTGCGGAGCATAAGTGTATCAACTGTATTGAACATGGGCTGCCGCTTACGGTGGAGAATGTAAGGAAAAGTTCGAGACAGCATAAAAGATGTGGGACAAGTTTTCTGTTTTTTGTGCTGGCGATCAGTATTATTTTACTGTTGCTGATTCGGGTGGAATCTCCTTTGATGCGGGTGGTTGTCCGTATTGCACTGCTTCCGGTGATCGCCGGAATCTCTTATGAGGTGTTGAAACTGGCGGGGAACAGTGAAAATGCCCTGGTCAATCTGTTAAGTAAGCCGGGAATGGCAATTCAGATGATGACAACCAGTGAACCGGATGATGATATGATAGAAGTAGCGATACAGGCAGTAGAAGCTGTATTTGACTGGAGGGCGTATGAACGGGAAAATTTTCACACTTCGTAATCTCTACCAGAGTGGAACAGAAAAACTTGAAAAGGCAGGGATACGGGAAGCAAAACTGGATGCCTGGTATCTGCTTGAGTATAAGACCGGAATCAGCAGAGCAGTATTTTTGGCAGACCCGGACAGAGAAGTAGAAGAAGAAAAAGCAGAAAGCTATCAGAAAGATATCTGCACAAGAGCAAGAAGAATTCCACTTCAGCATATTACCGGTGAACAGGAATTCATGGGATTAAATTTTAAAGTGAATGAAAATGTGCTGGTTCCAAGACAGGATACAGAGATTCTGGTAGAAGAGGCTTTAAAACGGATCAGACCAGATATGCAGATCCTGGACATGTGTACCGGTTCGGGATGTATTCTGGAAAGTATTTTGAAATTCGGCGAAAAAAAACAGATGCATCTGAAAGGAACCGGCTGCGATATTTCGGAAGAGGCATTGAAAGTTGCACGAGAAAACAACAGTCGTCTGGGAACAGATGCAAGATTTATAAAAAGTGATCTGTTTGAATCTGTCACCGGAAAATACGATATGATCGTGTCTAATCCGCCTTATATCAGGACAGAAGAAATCAGTCGTCTGGATGAGGAAGTAAAACTTCATGATCCATGGATTGCGCTGGATGGAAAAGAGGACGGACTTTATTTTTATCGTCTGATCGTAAAAGACAGTATAAGATATCTGAACAAGGGAGGATATATCCTGTTCGAGATTGGCTTTGATCAGGGAAAAGATGTATCAGAACTTTTGAAAAATGAAGGATATGAGGAAATCGAGATAAAAAAGGATTTAGCGGGACTTGACCGCGTAGTTATGGGAAGGTACAATAAAGAGTAATGTTAAGGAGGAAATACCATGTTTGATAAATTAGAAGATCTGCGCATCCGTCTGGATGAGATATTAAATGAACTTCAGGAACCGGATGTGGCAAATGACCAGAACCGCTTCCGCAAACTTATGAAAGAGCAGAATGATCTGACTCCGATTGTAGAGGCGTATAATGAATACAAAGAATGCAAGCAGGCAATTGAGGACAGCCTTGAGATGTTAGAGGAAGAGTCCGATGAAGAGATGCGTGAACTTGCAAAAGAAGAGTTGAATGATAACAAGAAACGTGTAGAAGAACTGGAACAGGAACTGAAGATCCTTCTTCTTCCAAAGGACCCTAACGATGAAAAGAACGTTATCGTTGAGATCCGTGCCGGTGCAGGCGGAGATGAGGCTGCACTTTTTGCGGCAGAGATCTACCGTATGTATATGCATTATGCAGAAAGCCAGAGATGGAAAGTCGAGCTGGTAGAATGTGAAGAGATCGGTATCGGCGGAATGAAAAATGTAACATTCATGATCGATGGTAAAGGTGCTTATTCCAAGATGAAATACGAATCCGGGGTACACCGTGTACAGCGTGTACCGGAGACCGAATCCGGTGGACGTATCCATACCTCTACGATCACAGTAGCGGTGATGCCGGAGGCAGAAGATGTAGATATCCAGATTGATGAGAAAGATATCCGTATTGATGTTATGCGTGCATCTGGTAACGGTGGACAGTGTGTCAATACCACGGACTCTGCTGTACGACTGACACATTATCCGACAGGAATTGTAATCTACAGCCAGACAGAGAAATCTCAGTTACAGAATAAAGACAAAGCGTTCGCTCTTTTACGTGCGAAGTTATATGATCTGGAATGCCAGAAACGTCATGATGCAGAAGCAGAAGCAAGAAAGAGCCAGATCGGTACCGGAGACAGATCGGAAAAGATCCGTACTTACAACTTCCCACAGGGACGTGTGACAGATCACCGTATCGGACTTACATTATACAAACTGGATAAGATCATGAACGGTGATATTCAGGAGATCATTGATGCTTGTATCGCGGCTGATCAGGCAGCAAAACTTGCAAATATGAATGAAGAAATGTAAGAAGCCAGAATATAAGATTTTAGAAAGAATCCGGAAAATTAAAGAAGGTAAATACAGAATATGGGAGCAACACAGTTTAAACGTGCAGAATTAGAGGATCAGGAGATTATCTCACATTACTTTGAACATCATACCAGCAGAAGCTGTGAGAGAACATTTGCCAATGTGTATCTCTGGTCCAGACAGTATCCGGTAAAATGGGCGATCATCAAGAATGCACTGGTATTCAAAAGTGAGGATGAGAATCACGTATCCTTTGCCTACCCGGCCGGAGCACCGGAAGATGTGAAGAATGCCCTGGAAGAGATGATGGAATATTCCAAAGCGAAGGGCAGGCCATTCCTGATGTACAATGTGACACCGGAATATTTTGCCCAGTTAGAGGAGTGGTATCCGGGAAGATTCCAGATTGAATACGACAGAGATTCTGCAGATTACGTCTATGAATCTGAGAAACTGGCAACACTTTCGGGAAAGAAACTTCACGGAAAGCGGAATCATATCAACAAATTCAAAAGCCTGTTCGAAGACCGCTGGTCTTATGAAAGTATGACAAAAGATAATCTGGAAGAATGTTTCCAGATGGCACTTAAGTGGCGGACAGAGAATGACTGTGAAGATGATGATGAAAAAAGGGGAGAGATGTGCGTAGCACTGAATTCCCTGAGACTGTTTGAAGAACTTCACCTGACGGGAGGAGTCTTAAGGATCGATGGTAAAGTTGTTGCATTTACGATCGGAGAGCCGATATGCGAAGACACTTATGTCGTGCATATTGAAAAAGCATATGCCGATGTACAGGGCGCATATACGATGATCAATCAGCAGTTTGTAGAGCATGAATGCATGAACTATAAATATGTAAACCGGGAAGATGATACCGGAGCAGAAGGCCTTAGAAAGGCAAAGCTTTCTTACCGTCCAGCTTTTATGGTAGAAAAGGGTGATGTGACAGAGAAAGCGCAGGGCTAAGACTTACAAATGAGAGACTTGTAGTGAGAAAGGAGCAACAAAATGATAGCGGATAAGATGAAAAATATGGTAGCCAACAGTTCGGCTATCCGTGCAATGTTTGAGGAAGGTAACCGTCTGGCAGGAATTTACGGAGCTGAGAATGTATTTGATTTCAGTCTGGGCAATCCGAACGTGCCGGCACCGGAGGCCGTGAAGAATGCGATCATTGAGATTGTAAGTGAGGAAGATCCAATCGTACTTCACGGATATACCAACAGCAACTGCGGATATGCAGATGTAAGAGAGGCAGTAGCTGATTCTTTAAATAAGCGTTTTGATACGCATTTTGAAGGCAAAAATATTGTCATGACGGTTGGTGCAGCCGGTGGATTAAATGTTATCTTGAAAGCGCTGATCAATCCGGGAGATGAAGTGATCGCATTTGCACCATATTTTGGAGAATATCGTTCTTATACGAACAACTACGATGGTGTACTGGTAGAAATCTCACCGAATACCGTTGACTTCCAGCCAAAACTGGATGAATTTGAACAAAAGATCACACCAAAGACAAAAGCCGTTATCGTCAATAATCCGAACAACCCGACTGGTGTTGTATATTCCGAAGAGACGATCAAAAAGCTCGCCGCTATCATGGAGGCAAAGCAGAAAGAATTCGGAACAGACATCGTTCTGATCTCCGACGAGCCTTATCGTGAGCTGGCTTATGACGGAGTAGAAGTTCCGTATCTCACAAAATATTATGACAATACCGTAGTGGGATACTCCTACAGCAAATCATTGTCACTTCCGGGAGAACGTATCGGATACTTGGTTATTCCGGATGAATTAAAAGACAGTGAAGAAGTACTTTCCGCAGCCAATGTCGCAACACGTATCCTCGGATTTGTTAATGCACCGACACTGCAGCAGAAGGTAGTAGAAAAATGCCTGAATGAAAAGACAGACCTTTCTTTCTATGATCGCAACAGAGAAGATCTGTATAACGGACTGAAAGAGTGCGGATTTGAGTGCATTAAGCCACAGGGAGCATTTTATCTGTTTGTGAAATCACCGGTTCCGAATGAGAAGGAATTCTGTGAGGCTGCAAAGAAATATAATATTCTGATCGTGCCGGGAAGTTCGTTTGCATGCCCTGGATATGTAAGACTTGCGTACTGCGTATCACATGAGACAATCGTGAATTCCCTTCCAAAATTCAAAGAACTGGCGAAAGAATATTTCTAGGAGAGCAGCATGAAAGCATTTGAAAAGAACATTCGAAAAGTAGAACCGTATGTGCCGGGCGAGCAGCCACAGCGCAAAGTAATCAAGTTGAATACCAATGAAAACCCATACGCACCTGCACCGGGCGTGACAAAGGCATTGGAGGAGATGAATACAGACCGTCTGCGTCTGTATCCGGATCCGACGGCGGCACCACTCGTAAATGCGCTGGCTGATTTTTATCATGTGAATCCGGATCAGGTATTCGTAGGAGTAGGATCGGATGATGTGTTATCCATGTGTTTCCTGACATTTTTTAACTCAGAGAAACCAATCTTTTTTCCGGATATCACCTATTCTTTCTATAAGGTATGGGCAGATCTGTACCGCATTCCGTATGAATGCCAGAAGCTTGACGAGAACTTTAAGATTGTAAAAGAAGATTATTACAAAGAAAATGGTGGTGTGATCTTCCCAAATCCGAATGCACCGACAGGACTTTATGAAGATCTGGTTGATGTAGAAGATATTATCGCACACAATCAGGATGTAATTGTGATCGTGGATGAAGCTTACGTTGATTTCGCAGGAAGTTCTGCAATGGAACTGATCGATAAATATGAAAATCTGATCATCGTTCAGACGTTTTCAAAAGCAAGATCAATGGCAGGAATGCGTATTGGTTACGCGATCAGTAATCCGACACTGATCAAGTACCTGAATGATGCAAAGTATTCTTTCAACTCTTACACCATGAATCAGACATCACTGGTATGCGGTGTGGAAGCGGTGAAAGATAAGGCATATTTTGAAGAATGTGTGAATAAGATTATCGAGACACGGGAATGGGCGAAAGAAGAGTTAAAGAATCTCGGATTCCACTGTCTGGATTCCAAATCGAACTTCATCTTTGCCATGCATCCGGATTATGATGCAAAAGAATTATTTGAAGCACTGAAAGAGAATGACATCTATGTGCGTTTCTGGGGCAGTGAAAGAATTGAACAGTATATGCGTATCACTGTGGGAACCAGAGAAGAGATGGAAGCAATGTTTGCATTTCTGAAAAAATATATGAATAAATAAGAGGAGTTTCTTATGACCAATACGTTAATACATGGGATTATTGATGCGTTAAGCGGAAGTGTGAGTAAAGAAGTGATTGTATTTCTGATCTCGATGATCCCGATCCTTGAACTTCGCGGGGCGCTGCTTGTTGCAGGACCGATCCTTGGAGTAAAGGTATCGACTGCGATTCCACTTTGCATTATCGGAAATATCATTCCGGTTCCATTTATTTTGCTTCTGATTACACCGGTATTTAACTGGATGAAGGGAACGAAAACATTCAAGCCGCTGGTGGATAAACTGGAATCCAAGGCGATGCGGCAGAAGGACCAGATTGAAAAATATGAATTCTGGGGACTGGTGTTATTCGTGGGAATTCCTCTTCCGGGAACCGGCGCATGGACAGGGTCTCTGATTGCAGCACTTCTGGGAATGAAATTTAAGAAAGCATTTCCGGCTGTTATCATTGGAATTTGTATGGCAACTGTAATTATGTGGTTTATATCGTATGTACTTCTTGGAGGGGTACATCTGTTAGGATAAAGATAAGGGAAAAGATATGTCTATGAAAGTAAATAAAGTTCTGCCATCACCGGCAGAACTGAAAGAAGAATATCCGGATCGGGAGATTCGGTGTGTAGATACTTTATGCGCTTGTGCCGGGGAAGGTTTTTTAGTCTATGAAGCTGCAAAAAAGTGGCTGGGCGGGGAGAGCCTTGATGAAGTAGCAAAATGGACGAAAAAATACAGGTTAAACGTATGCCACTGGTTTACTGTAGACACCCTGAAATATTTGGAAAAAGGTGGAAGAATCAGTAAGGCAGCCGCTGCAATGGGAACTGCTCTTCAAATAAAACCATTGCTTCGGGTTGATGAGTCAGGAAAACTGATCATAGCAGGGAAACCAAGAGGACGACGTCAGCCAATGGAAGCGAAGATTAAGGAAATGGGAAAAAGCTGGCTTCCGGAAATGGAGACGCTTTCGAGGAGGCCTGCAGAATGAAGCAGGAAATTCAAAAAAAATTTCCTTTATCTGAGTGCTATATTGTGCCGGTAAGTCCTGTAATAGGAATTCATACCGGCCCCGGGATGCAGGCGATTATATTCTGGGGGAAGAACAGGCAGTCTTATATGGAATATATGAAAAAAGAATAACGAAGAAATAATCAAGGATCTATCATATCCTGTTTACTTTCT
>OLRF01002822.1_pt1 | contig 14581 bp, 5 predicted proteins | sample 1672061 | NCBI WGS metagenome assembly OLRF01 (sample SAMEA3136641, study PRJEB25190) | human gut metagenome | reverse complement strand
GCAGGCGAATGGGTAGTCAGGATAATCTGCACATTCGGATTCAGTTCCCGTATCATTGAAATTAATCTCTGCTGCCATTCGATATGAAGGGAAGCCTCCGGTTCATCCATAAACAACACACAATGGCTGTTATCCTGCACGAGTACCGTCAACAGAATTACTAACATCTGCTTTTCACCGGAAGACAGTTTATAGGGAAACAGCAGTTCGCCATCCTGATAGAAAGCAATGTCGTTCCGTTTACGGTCTATCTTCTTACGGGTATAGCTGAACAGTTCGTCAATCATATCCTGAAAACGACGTTTGGCAATCGACAGGGTCGCGGCTTTTCGCCGTTCTTCTTCATCGTTGCTCGAAAGCATTTCTATCATTTTATTGCCTATGTTGACCTGATAATCAAGATAACGGCGTTGGAGAAGGTAGAGCTGCCAGTCCAGTTCGGACTTCACATTCTTATCTGCCATACGGGCTGTAAAGTCGCCCATAATCAGGGGGCGGTCGTAACTGCGAATCACATCATACGGTATATAGGTGGCCTCGGGATTGTCGAAGAAAAGACGCACGCCGTTTTTTTCGTCGCTTTTCATCTCGCCGGAAAGGTCTTCAAGATAGCCGACGGAACGATTGAGAATCGTTGTCTTCCCCACTCCGTTAATGCCGGAAAGGATATTTACGTCGGGACGTAAATCCCAGCTTATATTAAAACGTCCCCATAGTCCGTGGATTTCGATACGACGGATATAATTGGCTTGTTGTTCCATAATATTCAAGTTTAATCAAGGCAAATATAAATAAAATGTCCCGTTTTCATGCACAAACGGGACATTTTGTTTTATCGTCTTCTCCTTTCTCTGTTTCAACAGAAATGAGACTACTTCATTTCTATCTCCGGTGTGGACGAGGACGCGGTCTGGCAGTAGTCCGCCGAGAAGATGATTACATAGTATCGCAATGTCTGCCACAACACCTTTCTTTATCATTTATCAAATGCTTATTATGATTAAGTCTTTGTCTGTGCAGGGAAGAATTATTCCCCTTGCCATTTTTTCTCAAAGTATGTCAGTTTATTTACCGGATTGAGAAAATACAAGAATAAAAAAGTTACCTTTGCCAACCGTTTTTTCTAATTAGATGTTATTCTTATAAGATTATATTAAATCACTATTATCAGCATGGACAAAAGTAAGAATCTACACGGTCATCTGTTTGCGTTGACAGCAAACGTTATGTGGGGCTTAATGGCTCCTATTGGTAAATCGGCTCTGCAAGAGTTTTCCGCTCTTTCCGTCACTACATTCCGTATGATAGGAGCTGCGGCTGCTTTCTGGATGTTATCTATATTCTGTAAACAAGAGCACGTCAACCACAGGGATATGCTAAAGATTTTCTTTGCTTCTCTGTTTGCCTTAGTATTTAATCAGGGGATCTTTATTTTCGGACTTTCCATGACTTCGCCTATCGACGCCTCTATCGTAACTACTACTTTGCCGATAGTAACCATGATTGTGGCTGCCATTTATCTGAAAGAACCGATTACAAACAAGAAGGTATTGGGAATTTTTGTAGGTGCTATGGGGGCACTTATCCTTATTTTAAGTAGTCAGGCTGCAAGTGGCGGTAACAGAAACCTTATCGGCGACTTGCTCTGTCTGGTAGCACAAATCAGTTTCTCTATCTATCTGACGGTATTCAAAGGACTATCTCAGCAGTATTCAGCGGTAACAATCAATAAATGGATGTTCGTTTACGCCTCGATATGTTATATACCTTTCTCCTATTATGACATTTCAACGATTCAGTGGGCCTCTATTTCCACCGTTGCTATCATACAAGTGCTCTATGTAGTACTAGGGGGAAGTTTCCTAGCCTATCTCTGCATTATGACGGCACAAAAACTGCTTCGTCCTACCGTTGTCAGTATGTATAATTATATGCAGCCGATTGTGGCTACGATTGCTGCCATTATTATGGGAATCGGAAGTTTCGGCTGGCAGAAAGGACTTGCCATTGCGCTCGTATTTCTCGGTGTATATATTGTAACGCAAAGTAAGTCGAAGGCTGATTTCGAGAAAGCGGGAAGGGAATTGTAATAACCACCAATCATAATTAGTTATCAGACACGGATTACACAAATTTCACAGTTCTTTGATTGACTAAAACTGTGAAGTCCGTGTAATCTGTGCCTGAATAGTTTTATTCTAGTTAGCCAGGATAGTCACTTCTGCACCGGACGCAAAGTCTTGTCCGTTCTGCGAACTCAAAGCAGTAAAGCGAATATAACGTGCCTTTACCGGTTTGTCGAACATCACCCTCTTTTCCTTTGAGTTATTAGCAAAAGTACCTTTCTTGACCGGATCACCCCATTCTTTACCATCCATGCTGACTTGAATAGAGTAATCCTTGATATTACCATTATTTCCATTCTGACGCGGCAGATAGGTAAAGCCTTTGATTTCTTTTACTTCACCTGCATCAAGATCCACCCAATGCGGATATTTGGCAACCGTTACTGAATACATTGTATGCCATATCGTACTAGGATCACCGTCAACCAGATTAGCAGCATCTCCATCGCCTGATTCCTGGCTGCTAGCATATACCACCTGCATCTGGATACTTTCTATCTTTTCAAACTTCATAACGGCACTAATATCCTTATTGTCCTTATACCATGCTTTCACAGTACCTCCATTACGCAAAGGAATAGGTTCTGTATATTCCTGTACCTTTTTACTACCGTCAATCGTATAGCAGAATACAGCGTCTTTCTTTGCCGACGTCAATTCTACCATCCCGGCAGGAGTACGTGTGATAGACAAAGGAATATCTCCGGCAGGAGCAACATTAGCAACAGCTGCCAAATTCGCACCAACAGCCGGACGGATAATAAAGCCCATATTATGATGACCGGCAAATACCCTGTCTTGAACAAGAGGGCCACCTTGACCGCAGCTATTACCACCCAAACCGGTAACTGCACAATCCAGATGCAAATAAGTATCACCTGCTTTAGGCAATTGATATGGATGAGAAGCCAGGATCAAATCAAGAGCAGAATATTGAAGTGCAGACACCGACAGGCGATCGGTAGCTATAAAGACTGCCCCTTGTCCTGCCTGATTCGTCAATGCACACCAACGTACATCTTCATGATTACCCATATCCTGCGGCTTCGGGAAATTCACAAACTCACCCGCTACCGTATTCGTATGTTGCTCTATAAACTGGCCACTCTTACGGTCGGCATAGTTATCAATCGGTCCACGACCATAATAAGTAAAGTTAGCATATTCCTGAGGAACTTTCATCACATAGCCAAGACGTGGCAAAGTCAGGCTGGGACGAGTAGAAGTAATACTGGACTGCAATTCGATAGAGCCGTCCGGATAAACCGTCCACACCTGATTGGTAATAAACTTAAAGTCATTGGCTCCAAATTTCCGGTCTGTCAGTTCCACAATACTATTCTTACCGGAACTGGTTCCCCCTTTAATGCTTGCAGCATTCGGCGCCTGCGATTCTACGGTAAAACTCAATACCATTTTACCATCCTTCTCACGAGCTGTTACCTCTATCATTTTATGTTGCAGGTTATGCAAACCATATTCAAACCAAGGAGTATAGAACCAGTTATCATTGTTTGTAAAGGCACGAAGTGCATCAAGTTTCGGTCCGTTTCCGGCCGCAATAATTGTTTTATCGCCGTATTTCAAGCTATAAATACTTCCGGTCTGCTGATCGAATTCCGCTTCAAAGCCGTCCCCTTTAATTTCGATTCTCTCTGTACTCGGGTTCATACGACTCTTCAGACTTCCCGCAGTAGCGGCAGCCACTTCACTGATTAACGGACGATCCGTAGCTTCCTTCACCAGTACCTGTTCTTCCGCCATTACGAAGTCTTTATCAGCCCAAGGCATCTTGTCTTTCAATATAAACTGCACTTTCACAAAGTACTCCGCATCTTTTTTAAACGCAGCACGATTATAGGGAAGAGAGATTTGCATCCGCTGGCGGGGAGCCAGATTGATGTCTTTCTTCAGAGTTGCCTGAATAGCCTTGCCGTCCTCATAAACGGACCACATCAAATAGTAGTCGTCCGCCAGATTCTTGAAATAATACTTATTGAAGATCTCAAAGACACCCTTCTCAACATCGACAGCTTTCACTCCGATATTCTGATATACTTTTCTCACTTCATAATATTGAGGTTTCGGTTCCAGATCTCCGAACACGATTCCGTTCATTACAAACTGCCCATCATTGGGAGTATCGCCGAAGTCACCTCCATAAGCCAGATAACGCGTACCCGTTTTCGGATCGTAATTATACATGGACTGGTCTACCCAATCCCATATAGCACCGCCACAGAAGAAGTTGGTAGACTCCATAGCTTCCCAATAATCAATAAGATTACCGCAAGCATTTCCCATTGAATGAGCATACTCGGAGATATGGAACGGATATTTAATATCATATTTCCCCTGTACAGCACCACGTACCCAACCGATAGACGGATACTGATTCGAACCCATATCAACAATATCATTGTTACGTTCATATTGTACGGGACGGGAAGTATCGAACTTCTTCAACGCATCATAAGCCGCCACAAAATTCTTACCCGGACCGGCCTCATTACCTAACGACCAAATCACGATAGAAGGATTGTTGACATTGGCATGCACCATTTCCATAACACGAGCCACATGAGCATTTTGCCATTCCACCGGATGAGAAAGCGAAGCGGCACCATAATAATATTCGTGTGATTCGATGTTAGCCTCATCTTCCAGATAGATACCATATTTGTTGCACAGGAAGTACCAATACGGATCATCCGGATAGTGAGAGTTACGAACATGGTTGATGTTAGCACGCTTCATCAGCATAATTTCTTTTTCCATCATCTCACGGGTAATGGCATGTCCCACAGCAGGGTTGGATTCATGACGGTTCACCCCTTTCAGTTTAACGGTCTTTCCGTTCACATAATAATAGCGTCCGGCAAGCCCGAACTCATCTTCTGACGCAGGTGTATCTTTGATTTCCACTTTCCTGAAACCTACGATAGTAGAAACCGTTTCAATAGTCCTGTTCTTTTTATCTTTCAGTTCAGCAACAAGCGTATAGCGATAAGGAAACTCCGCCGACCACTTGTTAGGAGCCTTCACCTGAAAAACAGTTTGAACCTTACCAATCTCATTCGGAACGATCTTCTCTATAACCGGAGATGAAACGCCGTCTACCAACGTATTTTCATCAGAATACAGTTTATTGGCATACAAAGAATAATATACTTTATAATCCTTGGCTGCCTTTTTATCCAAGTTACGGATATCAGCGTTGATAGTCAAAGAACCATCCGTATAAGTAGCGTCCAAATCGGGAATAGCCACCAAGTCACGGAAATGAACCTTGGGAACCGAGTACAAAGCTACCGTACGGAAGATACCCGGCAGACGGAACATATCCTGTGCCTCCAGAAATGAACCATCCGAGCTACGATATACTTCGGCTGCTACGATATTTTTGCCTTTCTGAAGATAAGGGGTAATATTGAAATTAGCGGTATTGCGCGAGTTCTTGGAGAACCCCACATACTTACCGTTAATCCAAAGATAGAAGAAAGAATCCACACCGTCGAAACTGATGAATACTTCCCTGCCATCCCAATCCTGAGGAATCTCAAAATCGCGGCGGAAGGAACCAACCTCATTACGGTGCTTATAAGTAGTCCAGTTAGCGGGCGGAGTACGCATCACTCCTCCGCGCCAGTCGTCTACCTTCACGCTATGTTGGAAGATAACCGGTTGATTGACATAAATAGGAGTTCCATACTTCAAGCTTCCGTCTTTCTGAATACCATAGATATTCCAGCTCGACGGTACAGGGATTACGTCCCACGAAGTCACATCATAATTCGTCTGATAGAAATCTGCCGGACGGGAATCGGGGTCGGGTGCCCAATGAAACTTCCAGTCGCCATTGAGAGACTGCCAGAACTTACTGTTTTCGGGCAATACTTTGCGAGCACTTTCCAAGTCTTGAAACGGAAAGAAATAAGCATGCGGCTGCTCCTTATTGAGTGCCAAGTTTTCGGGAGATTCCCACTCCGCTCCTGTCGGAGCATTCAAGGTAGCATAGGTAAACCCTTCCAAAGGTTGGTCTGCGAAACTCTGTACTGTGAGGGTGCAGCACAGAAGACCTGTTAACAAGGTTTTGTTCATAAGGTATTTTAAGTCAATAAATAATATTCTGTGTCCAATATTCATGGTTCTCTGAATGTAAATACAATCAGAAAGCATACCACCCCTATTTTTTCATCCGCTTTTTAACGTTCTTTTTCTAGTCGTCCCGTTTCAGGTCTGCGAAATAAGTATCGAGTAGGCTCTTTGCGGCTATAAATGATGTCAGATTTCCTTGCAACACTTGCTGTTCCTTTTCCAGAAGCATGGCTTCAATCTTCGGATTATGATAGAAACTGTCACGAAGTTGTTCGTTGATCGTTTCATACATCCAGTATTTACTTTGCTCGTTACGACGATATTCAAAATAACCGTTGGTCTTCACAAAGTCAATATATTCATAAATCATATCCCATATCTCCTTCACTCCGATATTATAAAAACCGGAATAGGTCAACACTTGGGGAGTCCATCCCGATTCGGGAGCAGGGAAAAGATGCAAAGCGTTACGAAATTGAGTAGCAGCCAGTTTTGCACGTTCCAGATTATCCCCGTCGGCCTTGTTGATCACAATGCCGTCGGCCATTTCCATAATACCGCGCTTAATGCCTTGCAACTCGTCTCCTGTACCTGCCAACTGAATCAGCAGGAAGAAATCTACCATAGAATGAACAGCCGTTTCACTCTGTCCCACCCCGACGGTTTCCACAAAAATCTTATCGAATCCGGCAGCCTCGCAGAGTACAATCGTCTCACGCGTTTTGCGTGCCACTCCTCCCAACGAACCTGCCGAGGGGCTAGGGCGGATAAATGACTTCGGATGTACGGAAAGCTGTTCCATACGCGTCTTATCTCCTAAGATACTGCCTTTACTACGTTCGCTACTGGGGTCGATAGCCAACACAGCCAGCTTTCCTCCTTTTTCAAGCACGTGCAAACCGAATACATCTATCGAAGTACTCTTTCCCGCGCCGGGAACTCCGCTGATACCTATACGGACAGAATTTCCGGAATGAGGCAGGCATTTCTCTATCACCTCTTGTGCTACGACCTGATGTTCCGGTTTCACACTTTCCACTAATGTCACAGCCTGGCTCAAAATAGTAATGTCGCCTTTCACAATCCCCTCAACAAACTCCGCCACCGAAAGCTGACGCTTTTTCGGCTTACGTTTCAGGTAAGGATTTACAGATGAAGGCTGCTCGATGCCTTTGTTGACAGCAAGCCCTTTGTATTCTCCACTATTTTCAGGATGTTCCATAGCCATAGAATTTAGCGTTTGATATTGATTTCAACTTTGGGATTCAACGGGTCGTTTGTAATCATAAGAATGCGTAAATGATGCTTCTTATTACCGACGTCACGTTTACGAATCGTCACTTTCAGTTTCGTCATTCCGTCCGGCGGCAACACGGTCTTTTTCAGACTAACGCCCACAGAAGAATTAAACACCTGCAACTTACTGATTACTAACGGAGTCTTTCCGGCATTAGCAATCAAGATATTGTAGCTGGCTTTCTTTTTCTTTATCAATGGTACACTGAGGTCTATATTTGTTTCCGAGATACGGATAGCCGGTGCGTCCAACGAATCTTTCGCCGTCATCCGCGAGAAATCAGGAAGTAGAATAGCCGAAACGGGAATTTCATTATCCTCACTGACCTTATCACCGGCAAAACGGGAGAGATAGACGGAAGTCTGTGTCAATCCGTAATCATTCAGTTGGCTGGCATCCAGCGTCAGTTTGACAGTTCCTTTCTTTCCTTTGAGCAGCACTTTAGGTTCCGCCTCCATTTTCAGGTAAGGAGGAAGATGCATCAGTACCGGTTCATAAGGACGGTCGGAAAGGTTGGCAATGCTGAACATCATAGTTGGTTGCTGTCCGCGATATACATCGGGGAAGGCAAATTCATCCCGGTCGATACGGATATTACCGATAGCGAAAGGATGAGTCTTCGTATAATCCTTTATTTCCTGCACCACTTCACCCGTAAACTTCAGATAAACCAGATTCGGAGTAGCATTGCTATAAATACCAACCGACTTCTCGAAACGTCCCAATGCTTTGGCATCAAATGAAGCCTTTACAATACCTTTCGCTCCGGGAGCAATCGGTTCTTTTGTCCAGTCGGCCACGGCACAGGCACAAGAAGTGGTGACGTTGGTCAGCACCAAAGGCTGATTTCCGGTATTGGTAATGGTATACTCCACTGTCACCGGACGTTTCCATTCTATTTGTCCGAAGTTGTGCGTCTCCTTATTAGAAGAAATACGAGGTTGGGCGACAGCTGCCAAAGTGACAATAAGCAGAAAAAATATAGATAGTAAACTACGTTTCATGTGATATATTTTATTTTGGTGTACAAATGTAGGAGTTTTAGATGAGATATGAAACGTATTGAAAGGATTATTAACGGTGAACGTTTACCGTTCACCGTTAATAAGTTAATTATTTCACTTCTACCGTCATTGAAGCCGAATGAGAAGCATATTCCGGCGCATAGGCACATTGCATGGTTGCCAGCCCCGTTTCGTAAGTTCCCGCACGACTGACACGGTAACTATATTCCAGTACATAAACTCCCTTCCCCAAGTGATCGAAGAAGAAATTGGTAGAAGCATCTTTAATGTCCACATAATAGCCGATTCCGTTATTCCAGCGATAACCGGAGACACTGCCGATCGGCTCGAAACAAGCGCCACGCTGATCTTTCAACTGTACAAAGTCCATTGCACGGTCTACACGGATACTCAAACGGGAAACAACCTTATCACCTACCTGAAGCACCGTCTTTGCCGTGACCGGTTGCAGCTGAGGGGTATCATTCACCGTACGTTCCACATATAATTGTTTCTGTACATTTAACTCACCTCCCTGTTGCTTCACATCCTTGATCGGCGATTCATATTCTGCATAAACAGCTCCCCAGGCAATCCCCGGATTTCTCTTTTCCACTTCAATCTTGCGGGCATCCATGACATTCTTCTGTGTAAACGAACGTTTGATATATCCCAGTCCCGGCACCGTAGTCTTGCTCGGACTCACCGTTTCCAGTACTTCATTGGCAATCACAATCCGTACATCGCCCTGATTGTCAAGCAAATTAGTACCTTTCATCAACAGTGCATACACCGCATCTGCCGTAGTTACAGGGGAATCCCATTGTTGCGTCTGCTTCTGTTTCAACAGCCAGAGTTTCATTTCTTCCACCGTTTCGCTGTTTCCGCCGATCAATTCCAAAGCTTCCATAACGTCTACATGAGCCTGCATCCTCATTCCTCCCCACGCATAAGGATTCTCGTTGAAAGCGAAGAACATCCCCTGTTCGTCCGTCTTTGTCAGATGTTCTTTCAGAGAAGCAACAAATTCCTGCGCTTCTTTCTTTTGTCCGGCTTTATCGAGCACGATAGCAGCAATCGCCTTCGTATTCATTGAAGCTGCCGGAAGCAACTCTTTCACTTTAGAAAGATAATAAGCATACGCAGCTTTATTGGCAGCAGGAACCTGTCCGCCGGAAATAGCGACAATATACAGATATTGCAGGATAGAGCCCGACACTCCTGTGAACTTCACTCCTTCTTTCTGTGCTTTAAGAATATTTTTGTATTCTTCCAAAGCTGATTGGTGAAGATAAGTCAACGCCTTTTCCTGTAAAGCAAGTGCTGGTCCGTCCAACTTCTCACCGGTCAGCAGAGCAAGGCGGGCATTCAATTCGGCAATATAGGCCGTGACATAACCGCTGCCGTTCATTCCTTTATACCATGACCAGGCACCGTTGGAATTTTGCAATTCCTGCAATCTGGTCAGTGCAGCGATATTATTGTTACGGATATTATTCAAGTCGAACAGTGTAGCGATACGCTCTTTCTGCTGTTCTTCAGTCTGTGCTTCGAGTACCCACGGAGATTCGGACAACAGAATATTCTTCACTTCCTGATTCTTTTGCAAGTTGCTCAAGAAGGTTTCCTTCGTACCGCCCTGAAGTCTCCAGCTATCAAACACAGCCTTGATGCGTGGCTGACTGTTCATTATATACGAAGCCAATGTATTCGCATAGTAGGCGGTAGCCCATGAAATAGCGTTATTATTGACCGGAAGGCTCAAAGAAGGCAATGCCTGAATAGCATACCAAGCAGGATTTCCGGTAAATTCAATCGTCAGTTTACGGTCTGTTGCCGTTTTATTATGCCGGTTGAACAAACTGTCGAGCGAGAAGGTGCGAGTTTCTTCTCCACGTATAGGCATGGGCAGTGTCTCTACCAAATGTTCCTTGTTGCTGAGTACCGGAACCAATTGTTGCTCTCCGTCGCTAAATGTGCCGCTATCGGCTATCATCCGACAACCCAGTACCTCGTATTTATCACTGACGGTAAACATGAAGTTCACGCCAATTGTCTTGCCTGCCTCAACGGAGAACTTCTGTTTCTGTGTGTCGACAACCTTCTCCGTCACCGGATCGAAAAGAATCATGCTTACTGTTCCTGCTTGCGGCTTGCCAGTCATGTTAGAGACAGAGGCAGCAATAGAGGTCTTATCGCCCACACGCACGAAACGTGGCAGATTCGGGGTCAGCATAAATTCTTTACTGGTAATAGCTTCTCCGTCCAGCGTTCCCATTAACATTCCCTTGGTGTGAGCATATCCACGGAAATTCCAACGTGTCAGACTTTCGGGCATAGTGAAAGAGAAAGAAACCTCTCCCTGCTCATTGGTACGGAGTTGGGGATAGAAGAAAGCAGTCTCGGCAAGATTTGTACGCAAGCCGGCAGGAGCTTCAGGAAGCGCTTCTTCTCCGGAAGCGGCATCGGCCTTTCCTGCTACCATTGGCACTAACTCCGATTCAAACATTGTATCCGCAGCATCTTCGGAAACTAGCGCCGATGCATATCTCACCGCATTGCTCCGGCTTACAACGCTGCCTGTCACCGACATTTTCTTTTGCACTGCATATCCTCTGACCACTACTCCATCAGCTATGGATTCTGACATCGCATATGCATTTCTTATATCAGGCTGCATAGCGAATCTGTCATACAACATTGCAGGTACTTTGAGAGACTTACGATCCCACCAATAATTGTAGGAGTTATTTCCAACATATCCGTTCATCCAATCGGAATAAGGAAGCAGTTGCTGGTAGTAAACCCGGAAATCCTGCCGGCGGTTCCAGATTTTATCAAGTGAGGCATCATACATCGTCGCCAACATTTCGGCATGAGCAGCCTGTCCCTGCGGTGTCTTGATTGTCAGTTTCCATTCCTCTTTCTGTCCGGGACGCAATTTATCACGGAATACGTCCCACTTCATCACCAATGTCTTGTCCGGCAAACGTTTTCTCGCCTGAACCCGTTCCTGATAAACCTGTCCGTCCCTCACCATACAGAAGTTCACGAAGATACCGTTACCGTAACTTTCCTGATACGGATATTGAAAACGAACAATCGTATCGGACAGATTCAGTGCCTTGCTTTCCAGCAGTTTATCACCGCAAAATACATTCATCATTATATAGGTATCCTTTTCCGAAGTTCCGAAATAGAATACCGCCGGATGAGCAGTGTCAAATTCCGTATTCTCTGCATAGAACCACACGGCGGACTGAACAGGCGGACGTTTGTCGTCAGAAGAGAAAAGAATCGTATTTGCTTCCGCCGTCACTTCTTTTCCCTGGTTATCTTTCACCGTTGCCTTCAGCACATACGGCCCGGAAGAAAATTTCCCCCAATTGAAGGTCATTTCCTTATTAGAAGTAAACGTTCCGGTTGCAACCGGTTTCTCGCCCAGTTGCTTGTAGTCCTTATCTTTCGCCGGATATAAAGAGTATGTACCTTTCACTTCCACAGGCTGTCCGTTCAGATTCTGTGCTTCAAACACAATGTTGAACGGCCTATCCTTGCAAATCTTTTCTTTCAACTCCGTCTGCAAAATCAATGAACGCTGTCCTGCCGAAATCATCTCCGTAGACGACTGTGTTTCACCTGCCGCATTGATAACAGTCGCTTCAACAGAATAACGATAATATATTTTATCATTATTCTTATAATCTGCACTTTCTTCCAGGCGAACCGGGATCGTAAATTCTCCGTTCCCGTTGGCAGTCACTTCACCCGAAGCAATCTGTACAGCCTCCGAAATCCTCCAGAAACTGCGAACAGAACGCTTCACCGTATACTTTACCGGAAGGTCCTGAAGCATCACACCGCTATAAGACTGTATCTTGCCTTTTACCTGCACTTCATCTCCGAGTCGGTAACTTTCCGTTTGCTTTTCAAACGTAATATCGAATGTCGGACGTTTATAATCCTCCACACGGATATTCGTTCTACTTTCTCCCGCCGTCAAAGAAAACATTCCGTTCAGACAGGCCGAAGGTAATGCGAAATCGGTGGTAAACGAACCGAATTCATTGGTACGTACCGACTTACGCCCCACTTCCTGATTATTTGTGTCCAACAAAGTTACAGTATAATCTTTACCGGGAAGCACATTGGCTGTATCCGATTTCTGCATATAAGCAATACCTTTCACATACACTGTCTGACCGGGACGGTACAAGGAACGGTCGGTCAATAACGTCATACTTTCCGTCGCTTCATCCTCATCATCGTAATAACCGTAGCTTCCGCCGTAAATACTTCGTTTCGGCATGGCTGTATCCACGCCTTTCGAAGCTTTCAAATATCTGTATTCGGATTTCCAGGGGAACACCACTTTTCCTTCTTCTCCCGTCGTAAACTCCTGCAACACTTTTTCGTCATTACTATACAATATTATCTTTGCGTTGGGTACAGGATGCCCGGTTTGAGCGTCCAAGGCCGCCACTTCATACTGTTGCCTCGGCAAACGGCACGTCAACACTTTGAAGCGGGTCACGTTAAACTCACTTTCACTATCCCGCTTGGCACGAATATCAGGAACAATACGCATGACGTAAGCTCCCACTTCCGGGGACTTGAAAGTGAACACCGTGTCCTGCGTCCGATAATCTTCCGGACGAAGAACCGAATAATGCTGTTCCTTCACCAACTTCTTCGCTTTATTAAAAAGGCGTACCGTAAAACCGTCCAGATTCTTATGCGAAGCTCTCAGTTTAATTTCTTCGCCGGGAAAAGCCTGGCTGATCACATTGACATTCAAGTAAGGAGATAGAATCTCCTGCCTCAGATTCTTCAAAGCATTAATCCTATGGTAAGACGGATAAAGTCCGATTGCCTCGTCACACAGTTTCAAGGCACTTACCGGCTGGTCTTTTTCAATTGCAAACTGAGCTTGCGCCAAATAAACTTCAGCACATATCGGTTCCGATTTGAATTTGCTTTTCAGTTCATTCAATGCAGCCAAATAAGGATCTTGCGTCAGTCCTATCAACCCGTTTTTAGCCTGGAAGGAACGGAACGCCTGATCCGCCATGCGTCGCCACTGCAAATAGTTGAGCAGTGCCAACACGTATCCTTCGTTCAGACCGGCTGCCTGATAGGCGGAAATCATATTTCCATAGATAGATATAATATCCTGTTTTACCGGATCCGAAGAAATATCGCCCGGTAATGTTCCGCTACTAAGTCTTTCTATCCGGTTCAAGGATTCTATGCCACGGGAAGCCAACAAATGATACATATCATGGTGATAATATTCACTAGTCTCCCCTAATTCCACAAAAGGAATATAATCGCGTGAGGACGTTTTGAGCAGCAGCACAGAGTCTGCCAGAGCCTCTTTCACATTTGTCCGCACTTTCTCTACGAATATATTTGCTGTCCATTCGCGTAGATCTGCGGAAGGAGCTTCCTCCACGATTTCCGTCCTTCTCCGGAGCTCCCATTGGTTATTGGCTGCATAATCAGCATAGATTCCCGCTATCAATGAGTGCAATATAGCACGGTCCATAGGCTGTTTTGTTTGTTTCGCCCATTGTTCCAGCCCGGTCAGACCGACATAAAAACTGTCGGGAGTCACTATTTCCTGATATTTCATCCTCCACATATATGCCTTCAGCATCTGGGCGGAATTCTTTTCTTTTTCTCCCTTCCGGTAAATCTCGTCAGTCAATTTTATTACTGTTTTAGGCAAACTCTTTTTTCCTGCCTGTTCTACTTCTTTCCATAATTTGTCGAAACTCTGTGCCTGCACTGCCGGAATCACTCCCAACCATAACAGCACCACCATACAAATCTGCCTTATTTTCATAATCTTTCTAGTTTAAGTTCGCTATAAGTCTCACTGTATAAATAACAAAGTAAAGAAATAAAGTTTAAACAATCATCTTTTTTTGAATAAATATAATAGATTTGCACAATCATAACAGATATAACAACCACAATGATTGTGATCATAAAACAGAGTTATCGCCGTTAATCCTCTCCTAACAAATTGTTTATGATATAAAACTGACACT
>OLRF01002821.1_pt1 | contig 14584 bp, 20 predicted proteins | sample 1672061 | NCBI WGS metagenome assembly OLRF01 (sample SAMEA3136641, study PRJEB25190) | human gut metagenome | reverse complement strand
AAAAGATGTATAAAACAGATAATATGATATTAGAGGAATTAAAGGAAAAATGTATTGGAAACACATATGACGACTATATGTATGATATTATTATTGAAATTTTTGATTCTGAAAATGCTGTATATATAAACAATAGCTCAAATTCTGGGTATGATTTAATTGCATATGAAGATAAAGCAAACAGCACCTGTTTTTGCTTTGAAACGAATGAAAAAGGAGTTATCACAGATATATGGATATAAGTACATAAATATTGAGATAACTACTTGACAATTACAACCTCATATGGTACAATTGTGTTGTACCGATGAGGTACTAAAAATTGCAAGTTGAAAAAAGAAGAAAGAGAGGCAAAAAAAAATGACAAGAACAGTAGTAACTACAAAGGCATTGTGTAAAGTGCTAAACAAAAAAGAAGAAAAAATTGAAGAGGTTGAAATTGTCTTAGTAGGAACATTTCAGAAACCTGAAAGAAAAGATTCTGCTTTAATTAAAGTAGTCGAAGAAATGGGATATACCTACATTTCAAAAATTTCTGAAACAGTTACAGATGAGGTATACACAATGTCAGATTCTGAATTTATTAAATACGCAAAAAAAGTTGAAAAAGAAGAGAAATAAGAAAGTGAGGTATAAGCGATGGCAATAGAAATAAGAGAAAAAAGTAGAGAGTTCACGAAAAAGGAGTTGTACCTGATGACGCAGGGGGCAGAAATCCGCACTATTAAAGATGTGCCTGACGGCACACTCATTGAAATTTCAGGTTACTTGTATTTCGATGACAAGAAAGAAGAGGAAACAGCTCATTTATTGTCTATTTTGGATAATGACGGTAATGTGTTTACAACGCAGTCAAAGACATTTAAGGATTCGTTTGAATCTATTGCTGAAATTATGGAAGATGAACCATTCACAATAAAAAAAGTTTCCGGCGAATCTAAAGCAGGTAGACACTTTGTAGATTGTACACTGGTTTAAATCGTAACAGATAAATGAATTAAAAAATCTTTTTTTGTATCAAATTAAAAACCATTTCCGCTGTTAATCTAACAGCCATAAAATTCTATATTTCATAAAAAAGGGTATATCGTAAAAAAAAAACGGTATACCCTTTTTGTCTTATAGAGTATATGTTTCACATGAAACATTTAAGAAAGTGAGGTAATAATATGGTAAGAAAGAAAAGAAGTAAAATAGAACAGGAATATTATAAAGAAAGAAAGAGAATACAAAACTATATTAACAAAAAAGAAAAACAAGATTTTTACTATATGTCTAATCTTCCTAATACCCCGAAGAAAATAACAAAGGCGTCTGTAAATAGATTAAAAAAATTAACAGCTAAAAAATTGGTTTCACAAATGCGATTTTTAGTTGATAGAGAGACAGGAGAATCTACAAGTGGCGAAAGAGGTATTGATATCCTTAGAAGTCGTTCTGCGAAAAAAGCGGCGGCAACAAGAAAAGCAAAAAAGAAAGCTGAACAAGAATTTTTTGGTGGAGATGTTTTTGACAATATCCCTGAAATTCCCACGACTGGCGGAGTAAATATTTCTGTTAGAGTTGATGAGGTTCTAAAAAAGTCTATTGAAACGTTATTTGAACTCGAAAACGAATCGGCGTGGGTTAATTCAAAAGGGAAATATATTCGTAACGATATGAAAAACATGGTTCAACGAAAAGTAGCTGATATTAGAACTGTCTACGAACACAATAAGAGCGGAGAATATTTTCATTACTTAAATGAAAACGCAGAAAGAATAAACAATTTAATTGACACGGCACTTAGGGATTCAGAACAAAATATTATTGAATTATCTTTAACGCAGTTATACACAATATTTGCACGAACGTATACACTATCAGACTTGAAAAACATAGAGAATGAATATGGAGAGTGATTTTTATGAAAAAGAATACATCTATTTTTTGTTGTGATTTTGAAACGATTGTTGATGAAAACACAACAACGCAGAATAAAACGGCGGTTTGGTCATCTGCGTTAGTAGAATTAAATACTGAAGATGTAAAACTTTTTAATAATATAGCAGAAACACTGGACTATATAACAGAATTAAAGAAAGATGTTTTATTGTATTATCATAATTTAAAATTTGATGGTTCGTTTTATATTAATTATTTATTAAAAAATAATTATAAACAAGCTTTTATTATTACAGATGAAAATACAGGTGCGGGATATTTTAAAGAAGAAAAAGAATTGATGAATAATGAATTTATTTATTCTATTTCTGACAGAGGACAATTTTATTCTCTTACATTAAAAAAGAACAATAAAATTATAGATATCCGTGATTCTTTAAAATTACTACCTTTTTCTTTATCTGATTGCGGAAAAGCATTTAAAACAAAACATAGAAAGACAGAAATGAACTACAAATCTGTAAAATCTCTTAATGAATGTAATGAAAAAGATATAGATTACATAAAAAACGATGTTTTAGTATTAAAAGAATGTATCGAATTTATGTACGAAAAAGGGCACACAAAATTAACAATTGGTTCGTGTTGTAAGTCTGAATATCTTAAAATTATTAAAGAGAAAAAACTAAATAATTTAATAGATGATAAATACGGAACACCGAACAACAAAGAAGTTTTATTTCCCGACTTAACTAAAATAAAAGTTAGAAATAAAAATGAAAATTTCGATGAATGGGTTCGTAAATCTTATCGGGGCGGGTGGTGTTACGTTGTTAAGGGTAAAGAAAATAAAAAATATGGGAAAGGAACTACAGCGGATGTTAATAGTCTTTACCCCTCTATGATGTCATCTGAATCAGGCAACAAATTTCCAATCGGAAAACCTTTTTATTTTAATATAGAAGAACACGAATTAATTCCTGACGAAATGTTACAAAATAAAGATAAATATTATTATTTTATACATTTTACTTGTAGATTTAAAATAAAAGAGGGGTATTTGCCATTTGTGCAAATTAAAAATAATTTAATGTATGATGGTACAGAATGTTTGGAAACGTCGGATATATGGGATTCACGAACAAAAACATACAATCCATATTTCGCTGATTTCGACGGAAAAACAAAATTAGCAACAGTATCAATGACAATGACAGAAACAGACTGGGAATTGTTTAAAGAACACTATAATATCACAAATTTAAAAATTCACGATATCACATATTTTCATGCAGAAATTGGAATTTTTGACGAATATATTAACAGATATAGAAAAATTAAAGAAGAAAGTGCAGGTGCAATGCGAACTTTAGCAAAATTATTTTTAAATAATTTGTACGGTAAACTTGCGACAAGTTCAGATTCTTCTTTTAAAGTTGCATATATTAATGAAGATGAAGGTTTGGGTTTTTACGTTGTAGAAGAACACAAAAAAGACACATGGTATATTCCATGTGGTTCTGCAATTACAAGTTATGCAAGGAATTTTACAATTCGTGCGGCACAAAAAAACTATTATGGTAAAGATAAACGTGGTTTTATTTACGCAGACACGGATTCTATACACTGCGACATTGAACCAGATGAATTTAAAGGCATTAAAGTTCACAGCACAAAATTTTGTTGTTGGAAATTAGAAACACACTGGACAGAATCTATATTTGTAAGACAAAAAACGTATATAGAGAAAGTAGACAAAGAGAATTTAACAGAAAATGAAATAGGAATTTATACAGGAGAAAAAGTTAAAAATGAAAAAGGGTATTATTACAATGTAAAGTGTGCAGGTATGCCCGAAAAAAGTAAGGAAATATTTATAAAAGCAATAGAAAACGAATTAACAGAAGAACAACAAGAAAAATACGAAATTTTTTTATTTAAAAAAGATAAAAACGGAAACTATAACAGGGCAGAAAAAAGATACAAAGATATTACAGATTTTAAAGTAGGGCTTGAACTACCATGTAAGCTTAGGCCTAAACAGGTGGACGGCGGTGTACTACTTGTAGAAACAAGTTATAAAATGCGGTAGAAAACTACTTGACAGAATTGTAAAAATATGTTAATATAAAGATGTGATTGAAATAAGTCTGTAATAAATGTAATATTTAAAGGAAAACAGTGGGAATTGTGTATATTACATCTTTCGGAATATTCCTAACCGATTATTACAGCATTTTCAAATCCAATTATAAACTTATATCGACCCTGTTTTGAAAAATAGGGTTGATATTTAAAGGAAGTGAAAAAAATAAAATATTATAAAATAAATAAAATTGATAGTTATAACAGAATTATTAATTTTATAGTTGGTGCTAGGTCAATAGGAAAAACCTATGCATTAAAAGAGAAATGTATAAAACAATTTAAGAAAAACGGCTATAAGTTTATCTATATGCGTAGATATTACGAGGAAATTAAAAGCATAAAAGATAAATTATTCGATGATATGAAACTTATCTTAGATGAAAATGAAAGTATCGAAGTCGTTGGAAACGAAATTTTTTTAACTAAAAAAATAAAAACCGATTCAGGAAAAGAAAAAAAGAATTCAAAAAAAATGGGTGAATTTTTATGGCTTGCGAAATCGCAAACAATAAAATCAGCAAGTTTTATCGAGTATCGTACATTAATTTATGACGAATTTATTATAGAAGATACAATTCATCATTATTTTAACAATGAAGTAGCAAGTTCTTTTATGTCTATTGTTTCAACAATTATTAGATTATCAAAAAATCCAGCTGAAACTTGTAAATTCTATTTACTGGCAAATAGTGTTTCTAAATACAACCCATATTTTGATTTTTTTCATATAACAAATTTAACAAATAAAAAACAATTTTACACAGAATTTAATAAAATGGTTGTATTAGAATATAATACAGACACAACTTTTATAGAACAAGCAAACGACACAATTATATCCGAGTTGATAAAAGGGACAGAACAAGAAAAATACATGATAAAAAATGAATTTTATCTTGATGACGAAATTTCGTTTATTCGTAACAAAATAAATAGAGATTTTCTTTATACACTCACAATACGTTACAAAAATATTAATTATGGTGTTTTTAGCGATGTAAGAACGATATGGATAACAGACAAAATTGATGAATCTTTTAAAGAAAAATATTCTGTGTTTAAAGATGATATCACACCCGACTATCCAATTATTTCTGATAAATTTAAAATGTTAATAAGTTATTTCTATAAATCAGGAAATGTTTATTATAAAAACGTGAAAATCAGAAACGCTATGCGTGACTGTTTTCAATATATTTAAAAAGAAAGAGAGGTATTATAATGAATGAAATTGTTTCTATAATTTCCAGTGTAGGTTTTCCAATAGCTTGCTGTTTAGGGCTTGGTTACTACGTTTTTAAAGTAACTGAATCTAACAGACACGAACTAAAAAATGTTAATGAAAAATTACAGGAAATTATTGAAAAAACAAGCGAATGTATCACAAACAACACAAACGCACTTTACGAACTAAAAGTATCAATTTTAAAAGGAGCTAAAAAAGATGTTTAAAGATGAATTTATTGAAACCATCGGTGAACTTGCAAATCAGGTTAATAATACATTAACAAAGCATATTTTACCGTCTATCTGCGTTGCACAGGCTTGTTTAGAAACAGGGTACGGACAGTCAGAAACAATGTTAAAATATAATGCCCCATTCGGAATTAAAGCGACTACATCATGGAGTGGAAGTTGCTACAACGCAACTACACATGAATATTACAATAATGTTAAAGTCGCAGAGGGTGGATGTTTTCGTGCTTACGATTCCTTAAAGTCAGCGGTCGCCGATTATTACAATTTATTAACAGAATCTACATACTATACAGGTGCTGTTAATAATTATGATTTTGTTAATGCTGTTGAACACTTAAAAACATACGCTACTGACCCAAATTATACGGAAATGTTAAAATCAATTATTGTTACAAATAATTTAACAAGATTTGATAATTCATGCGATTCAGGGAATATCACAGAAATTGCATTAGCTGTTTTTCGTGGGGAATATGGAGAAGGCTTAGAAAGAAAAGCTGTACTTGGTTCAAAATATGAAAAAGTACAGAATGAGGTAAACAGACTTTATAATTTAGCAACGCAGACAGAAAACGGCAATTTTGGAAATGGTCAGGAAAGAAAATCAGCTTTAGGTGTAGACTATTCGGCGGTACAGTATTTAATCAACAATAATTTAATATAATTAATATTTGCTGACGTATCGGCAATACGGCGGAAAGTGAGGTAAATATGACAGAACTAGAGGCATTAAACATTATTATTGAAAAGATTCCCGATATCGAAACTGTTGATAATGAATTAAATGTAATTAAAACAGCATTAGAAAACAAAGAAAATAGCACTGAAAAGGGTGAGGATTTTAGAGCAAAATATGAAGAATTGCGTGAAAAATATATTGCACGTTTTAAAGGGTTCACACCTGAAAAAGAAGAAAAAGAAGAAAAAGAAGAAAGAGAAGAAATTGAAGAAAAAGAAGAAAGTGATTATTCAGAATTATTAGAATAGAAAGTGAGGTATTACAAATATGTTAAAAGCAAAAAACAGCGAAATTATAGCCGCATTAAATAAAAATACAGGAAGTGCAGTTTATTCGGCCTTTACGCAGGCAGATTTAGCTGACATTAACGGCGTTTATGATAATATCATGCAGAATCGAACTCTTAGAAACGACTTTGTAAACTCTTTAGTTACGCAGATAGGTTTCATTTCTGTTAATAAAATGTTATTTGAAAATGAACTTGCTGAATTAAAAAAAGCACCTATGCGATACGGCCAGACTGAACAGGAAATTTTTGTAAATATGATTGAAAGTTCAGATTACAACTTTTTCGCAGATGAAAAAGAAATATTTCAGCTATATAAATCAAATATTATGACTGCGTTTCACGATGTAAATTTCAGAAAAAAATGGGCAGTAACAATTTCATACGATGAATTACGAAATGCTTTTAGGGATGAATACGGGTTACAGTCTTTAATAAATGCAAAATTAGATGTGCTTTATAGTTCCGCGAGTTACAAAGAATATTTATTAACAAAAAACCTTTTAACGCAGGGGTACGAACACGGATGTATTTATCCTATTGAAGTTCCTGAACCATCAACAGAGTCAAATATTAAGGAAATGTTAATTGCGATTCGTTCTACGATTGATACGTTAAGATTTCCCAATCCAAAATTTAATTACGCAGGTTCTGACGCAACCTCAAGACCCGAAGATTTAGTATTTGTGACCACACCCGATATTAACGCTCGAATTGATGTAAATGCGTTAGCTTATGCCTTTAATATGAGCAAAGCGGAAGTTTCTACAAGAACTATTATCGTAGATTCACTTCCTACAAATGTTTACGGTTTTATTACAGATGTAAGATTCTTTAATATCAGAGAACAGCACAGGGAATTTGCAGAAAATTATCGTGGAGATAATTTAAGATGGAACTTTTTCTATCATTTGTGGGAAATGTTTTCAATTTCTCCATTTAGACCGTGTGTAGTATTTACATCCAATCCAATCGTAGGTGATGGTATTACTATTTCAGGGCCTGATTCTATTACAAGAGATTCACAGACAGTTTATAAAGCTGAAATATCTGATTCAAATTCAACACCAGGAGCGGTTATTCCGCAGGCTGTTGACTGGGAAATCGTTGGAACGGTAACAGGAAATACGACAGGATTCGTTTCAGGTTCAGGTATTTTGATTGTAGATAAAAATGAAACCGTCGCGTCTATTACAATTAAAGCTATTAGTAGATACAATCCTAGTGTTTCTATTACTAAGCAGATTACAGTAACAGCGTAATAAATATTTAATATCTACCCTACAAAATTGTAGGGTAGAATGTGAGGTAAAATATGATTGATTTTCCAAACGTACCTGATATTACAGGGATATTAATAAATTCAGAAATACATATTTGCAAGGAAATTCCGTGGGATTCTGAATATAAAAATGTTAGATTGTTTTCAAATAAGGAAAAAGCATGGGAATACGTTACATCGAAAGAAATATATTCATATACTTGTACATCTGTTAAAAACAATCGAATTAAAGTTGCGTGTGATTATTCTGTAACACTTGCAAATGCAAATTATCTGTGTTTTAAAAATAATGACAATATGTTTTTTGCATTTATTATGGATATGTCTTATATTTCACAAACCGTTGTAGAATTTACATTTAAAATAGATATATTTCAAACTTATTTCTATGAATGTAATATGCTCCCTTGCTTTGTAGAAAGAGAACATATTAATAGAGGTGAGGATATAATTGGTAATAACACACTACCTGAACCTGTAAGCACAGGCGAATATATGTTATCTGAAAAGCAGAGTGTTCAATATAACGATATGAGAGTTTTAGTTTATACGACAGCGACAGAAACAGCGACAAGTGTAAAAATGTATTACGGCGGTATGAATAATGTATTTTCAGGAGTTAATATTTTTTCAGGTACCAATATTACAATTGTTCCACAATTAGCAATGTTAATTTTAGCGGGAAAAGAATCTGAAATAATTCAAATACAAATGTGTCCAACTTTTTGCGGAGATTTGACAGACCCTGAAAACCCTGTTTTTGCAAATACTGTAAATGTGAGTGTTAATGTTTCAAATTTATTTAACGGTTATATACCAAAAAATAAAAAATTATATACGAATCCATATTGTTTTGTACAGGTAGACAATAACTCGGGCGGAACGATGGAATTACGTTTTGAATTATCAAATGACAAAAACACACTTACAGTAAGAACGACTGGGTGTCTTTGTACAACCCCCTCAATAATTTCATATCCTATTGATTATAACAATCAGACAGAATTTAGGAATGAATCTATTGTACATTCTAACTTTCCTACTTGCGTAACGTCAGGAAATGCTTATGCACAGTGGCTTAATGCTAACAATATTACACTTGCGACAGCCGCACAAGCTCAAGCAATGCGGACAGAGTTTTCAAGTTTAGCTAATATTACGCAGGGGGCAATAGGTGGTATTTCAAATGCAATTTCAGGAAATATTACAGGTGTATTAAATAATGCTACATCTACTTTATTAAATCAAACTGGTATTAATCTTAATCAGGGAATTTATGAAATGACAATGGACGCACAGTATAAACAAGCGGCACAAAAACCGAACGGTTCAGTAGGGTCAATAGGTGCTAGTTCTATTAACACGGCAATTAATAGAAATCAGACAGATGTAATTTCATATTCGATACGAGATTACAAAAGTGTGGATGATTTTTTAAGTGTATACGGATATACCACAAAGAAAATAAAAAAGCCAAACTTAAATAATCGAAAATTATGGAATTATATTCAGACCACTAATTGTGTCTTACAGGGTTCATGCGGTAATAATTATTTAACAGCTTTACAAAGTATTTTTAATAAGGGTGTCTTTATATGGCATACAAACGAAATAGGGAATTTCGATGTAAATAATAATGGATAGAAAAGAGGTGTGATAAATTTGTATAATTTAACAAACCAATATAATAGTATTGATTTCAGATTAAATGAAAAGAAATTATTAAAAACACAGAATCAAGCTAAACTTATTACAACGGATTTTAATGTTTTATATAATAATTTCTTAACAAGATTAACAAATATATATGTTAATCGGTTTGTGTGGGATAATTTACCCATAGAGATTGAACCGTGGTTTCTTGAAAGAAGTTTATTAATGAATGGTGTATGCGTTTTTTTCTATGACGAAATTATGAATGAATATTTAATAACATTTGTTAATTTATCGGGTAAAATGAATGTGTATAATATTCCGCAGAAATGGAAAGCGTATGCCGCAAACGGATATTCAAGAAATTTAAGTTCAAAAAATGCTGTTATTATTTATAACAATAACGACTTCATGCCTGATTTTAATACACTTTGTTTATATGCGGAAAGAATGGCTTATATTTATGTAATTTATATGAAAAATATTGCTTTACAGAAAAATTCAATTTCTATTGCTACAACTAAAGATACTTTACTTTCTTCTAAAAATATTGTAAATCAGATTGATGAGGGAAAAGATTACATATTTATTAAAGATATGTTTGATGTTGATAAAATAAAGCCGATTGATTTACAAGTAGAATTTAAAGCGGATAGATTGCGTGCTGAATTGCGGAGTGAATTTAATGATTTTTTAAATTGGTGTGGAATAGAATCATTTACATCTGATAAAAAGGAAAGGCTTGTGTCTGGTGAGGTTTCAGGAAATAATGGGTATGTAGAAATTCAGAGAAATATCGGTTTAAACGCAAGAAAAATTGCTGAAAGAAGAATAAACAATATGTTTAATTTAGAATTAAATGTTAAATTCAATTCCGAAATTGCTACACTTGTTAATTTAGGGAGTGATTATATTTCAGAAATAATACAAAAAGGTGGTGCTGAAATTGAGTAAATACACATTATCTATTTACGAGTGGGCAGTCGGAATGATTGGAAATGAAAATGCTACACTTGATAATGTTAAACAAATTGCAAAAAGTCTTGTTTTCAATAAAGATTTTAATTTTTATAATGATTCTGTAAACGATAAAAATGAATTTATTAATAAATTTATTAATAAGTATTTATATGAAGAAATGGGATTGGAAACCCCTGCATTGTGGAGAGATAGGGTTTATAATAGATTAAATATTAAAATGCCTTATTATAAAAACTTGTATAATACATTAATAAATTCATTAAACGATTTACAGATTGTAAATTCAGATACGACTACAAGAAATAAAAGTAACACTGATAAAATTGAAGAATCTAACAGTAATTCGAGTAAAACAGATAGCAATGTGAATGTTACAAGTAGTAATAATAATGTTACAAATAGTACAAATTCGGCTACTTCAAACACTGATAATAATAGTCAGAATTTAAGAAGTGACGAGCCACAAAGCACTATTACAAGTAATGCATACGCAAGTTTACTTGAACGTAATGAAAATATTACAAATGTTAATAATTCTGAAAACACTAAAAGCGATTCGGCGGATTTAGGAAAAAGTGATTCTGTAAGCAATGTCGGGAGAAACGAAATCGAAAATAAGTCTGAAAATAGAAATGGTTCTGAAAGTGAAGTTGTTACGAAAGAATTTACAGGTAGTAATAAGGCCGAAATGTATAAAATATACAGAGATATGATTTTAAATATTGATGAATTATTGCTATCTGATTTTGAGAACTTGTTTATGCAGATATTTTAAGTGAGGTGTGATATATGATTTCTAAATTAATAACATACAGAGCAGAAGAAAGAATTTATTCTACAAGTTTATTAATGAATGATTTATTTTTTAAAAAATATGAAAATAATGATACTGACGCAGTAAACGCATTATTCGAATATTTAAAATATTATGAAATTATTAACGGTAGAAGTGGGAACGTAGAAACAATTATAGAGATTAGATAGGTGGTGTATTAAATGAGTTGTAATAATTATCGTGAGTGGTGCAAAGCTTACGGAATAACCCCGACTGAATATGATAATGAAAGTTTAAGTTATTACCAGGTTTTGTGTAAAGTTTTAAGTAGACTGACAGAATTGGAAAGAATTTTTAGTTGTGAAACATCTGAAAAAGTGTTGGAAATACTTGATTCTGTGTTAGGAAACGCAACGTATGATAAAGAAAATAATAAAATTATCTTTTCATATGAAATAAATGTAACAAGTTGTTTACATAATTATAACCTTGAAAATGAAGAAATAAAAATTGAAAGTGAGGAAAAGAAAAATGGATGCATCAAAGTTTGTACTGAATAATGAAACAATTAATTTGAAAGACGCACAGGCAAGAGGTAATATCACATCAATTCAAGGGGATATTACTACTATTAAAAGCGATATTACAAATATTAAATCAGATATTTCTGCTATTAATAATTTTGAAATATCGTATAGCAGTTCAACAGAAACAATAACAATTGTAAAACAGTAAAGGAGAAATGAAAATGTCAGATTATGTTGATAAATTCGGGTTATTTGGAAAAGAAATATTAATAAGAGACACAGAAACGCATAATAGATTAAATAATTATAAAGTTTCAAATGATAATAATGTTAATACTCTGTTAACTGATGTTTCTAATTTGAATAGTTCTGTTAGCGACTTAACAAATAGAATGAGAACGGCAGAATACAATATAACAAATATAAAACAAAATTATATACCAATACCGGTTTCTGATAGAAAAATATTTGTTGTAGATACAAATGGGGATGGGGATTTTTCATCTATTACAAATTGCTTAAACTATATTTATCATAGGTCAGATATAAAAACAAATGGAGATGATAATTCACCGGAAAACTGTACAATTTTAATCATGTCTGGGTCATATTCAGAAGATATAGACTTGTCAAACCGTTCTGGAATTACGTTTGTAGGCGTTGGTCGAGTTGTAGTATCTGCAAAAACGACAAAATTAAATGGTGCTGTATATATTACAGGGTTCTTAATATTTAATAATATTTTATTTTATAATAATCAGACAAATGGGTATGCGGTTCATTATGAAGGGGGCGGTCATACACACTCTTCTAATTCTGCAAAATACTATGAAACTCAATTTAATAATTGTTCAATGTTTGCAGAAAAAAATGCTGGTGTAGGAATAGGATGTTCAAATGACCATACAAGAATAAGGTTTAATAGTTGTGAATTTAGAGGGTATAACGGAAGAGATGTTTATCTTCATAATTCTGTCTATACCGGTGTAGATAACATTATCGTTTTTCAGAACTGCGTCGCTTTTCAAAGTGGGGTCCTTGAAATAGATGATTCCGCAAACTTTAACGGAAATGTTAATAAGTTATCACTAATTATAGTTGGTTGTACATTTATGAAAATGAATTTTAGAAGAATAGAATCGAGAACAAATCACTTTATTGATGATAACACTAACATTACACTTTCTCCTCTGTCTGGAGGAAATACGGGTGTAGCATTTAACTATAAAACCTATCAAGGTTATACCGTTGTGTGTTATAAAAATTATAATTTTACTACAGGTTCGTCAAGTTCGGACACATATTACACTTCAATAGAATTTCCGAATTCGCAGATGTATGATGTAAAATTAATAAATGTTACTGTTGCTTCTAACAATCAGGATATTACAAATGCGTGTCAGATTGTAAATTCACAGAACGCAGTTAATATCGCGGTTCCGCAGACGATAGCAAGTGGGTCAGATTTATTAGCAATTTCGGTCGTGGGATATCCTAAATAAAAATAAAAAGAGAGAGTTTTTACTCTCTCTTTTCTTCTATTTTGCTAATAATATAAATAAAGCAATCTTTTAAGTCACAAGAATGAAAATAATGTAATTTATTTTTATATTTTATAGAAATCCCGCAAAAGCAATCTACATATATTTCAATATTTTTCTTGTTTGTAATAATCACACTATCCTCTACTGTATAATTAACATTATATTTTTCAAGTAATATGCAAATCTGATTAAAAATAAAGTAATAACCCATTTTTTCTCCTAATTACACTAAGACAATAAAATCATTGATTTTAATATAAGCCCTATATCATATATAAATTCTTTCCCATTTTCATCAACTACTATAATTTCTTTTTTATCAAAATCAAAACCTATGAATAACCGTTTTTTAGGAATAAGTAAATTATATATCACTTCGTTTCCTTTCTCTTCCTTTAAAATTATAGTTCGATATCCAACGGTTTTAAAATACACACTCATGAAATTAATTATTTCTTCTTTCATTTTTTCATTCATTATATTGTACCCCCTTTTTTTATTTTCCAAAATCCATCGTTTTCATTCAGGATTTTTTTTAAATATTTTGGGGTTGTATTCGTGTAAACAATGCATACTTTTTTTAATATTCTTTTTCCGTTGTGTGTACATCTACCATCATTGACGGATATCTGATAGATATTTAAACTTCCGACTTTAACACTCTCTACACCATTTCTTATTATTTCACCGGTTTGATTTGAATATTCTGTAAAATTAATATGTTTACGGTATCCATTTACTATTAGATTGTTATTTATTTCATTAATATTGTATATTTTCATATTATAATACCCCCCTTTTATAACTCTCTTATTTCTAATATTTCTATATATTCGTTACCGTCCTCGAGAGTTTCTAGTAAATTAAATCGAACATATACCCGTGCTGAATCATTAATAGTAAAACTGTATGAAAATATATCGGTACTTTCCTGTGTACAAGATTCTATATTTTCAAATACTCCAATTAAATCGGATAAATTCATTTTATCGTTCAAATCAATATCTGGAATTCTATCGTTAAACTGTTCTTTATTTCTTGCATTCATTGCGTTCTCAATTATTTTATTTCGCATATTTACCTCTTTTCTGCCCGTCCTGCCGATAGCACAGCTAAATTATATTATAAATTAAAATTGTCTGTTATTTCTAAAAATTTCATCAATGCATTGTGTTCACCCTCAATCCTGTTATATAGTTCAACATATTTATACCATTTAACAGATGATACACCTGCTTCTGTGCCATGTTGCAACTCTTTGTTTCATTTCCAATTTTTTCATTTTA
>OLRF01002794.1_pt1 | contig 14729 bp, 9 predicted proteins | sample 1672061 | NCBI WGS metagenome assembly OLRF01 (sample SAMEA3136641, study PRJEB25190) | human gut metagenome | reverse complement strand
TTTGGACCATTTCAGATAAGACTTCCATTCATACACTACAAGATAGAATCTGTTGAGTTCATTCAGGGTCTGATCCTGGGCGTAACAGCACTGGCAGCTGTTCCCTATCTGGAGCAATATCTGGGGCTTCCTTATGAGCTGGCGTGGAGCTGTGTAATTATTGAAACCTTCCTTTATCTGCTTCACAGCCTGCTTGGCGATCCGGTAGTACCGGGGTGGATCACACCCACACTGCCGCTGACCATTGTATTTCTGGAAGGCTTTCCCATGGGAAAAGAGCGAATACAGGCTATGATCGCACTACAGATGCTGGTAGGTCTGGTATTTATCTTTATGGGTGTGACCAGACTGGCGGATAAATTTGTTCATGCAGTTCCCAATTCTGTCAAAGGCGGAATCCTTCTTGCAGCACCGGTTACAGTTATGGCAGGACAGCTGGGAGAGAACGGAAATATGCACAAATATCCTCTGGCTATTGTTGCAGGTGTAGGTCTCCTGATCCTGATCAGCTTCTCTGACAAATATCAGGAGAAGAGAAAAACAAATAAGTTTCTTGATCTTGTTGCGAGATACGGAAATCTTTTCCCCTATCTTATCGCAATGGTAGTAGGACTTCTGGTTGGCGAACTGGATGCCCCGGGACTGGAGATTGGTACCTTTATCAAGATTCCTCAGTTCAAAGATATCATTGATCAGGTGAGTATCTTCGGCGTAGGGATTCCTCCTGCATCTATGTTTATCAAAGCATTGCCACTGGCACTGGTGTGTTATGTTATTGCATTTGGTGATTTTGTTACTACAGAGACTCTTGTATCAGAGGCACGTCACGCAAGAGATGATGAGTATATTGATTTCAATTCCAGTCGTTCCAATCTGGTCAGCGGTCTGAGAAACCTGATCCTGTCCATCATCGCACCATTTCCTCCTCTTTCCGGTCCATTATGGGTTGGAATGACTGTATCCGTATCCATGCGTTATAAAGAAGGAAAGAAAGCAATGAAGTCTCTTCTCGGAGGAATGGCTTCTTTCAGACTGGCCACATTCTTAAGTGTGCTGATCATTCCTGTAGTAAGCTTCTTTCGCCCGATCTTCGGAGTAGGATCTTCCATTACTCTGATATTCCAGGCGTTTGTATGTGCAAGAATCGGTATGGATTACTGCAAGAGCGACAGAGACAAGATGATCGCAGGCGTAATGGCAGCAGTCCTCGCAACCCAGGGAACCGCATGGGCATCTGCATGGGCATTGGCAGTTGGCTTCGGACTGAATGTTTTCCTGTCCAACTGGAATCCCCTTGAGAAAAAATAATATAAGCAAAAACCAAGAAGAACAGCCGGGACTTGGGGCTGTTCTTCTTGGTTTTCATCAATTATTATTTTAAGGAGTCATAATTATTAAATTCAAATTTTGTAACAATCTGTTGACGAATATGAGTGATATCAGCTATAGGCAAGAATAACATCTGATATCACATCATTCATCAACAGATCACAGACTGCTGTGAATGATATCCAGCACCTGTTTTAATTCATGCACGCCGACCTGTCCCGGAGCAGAAGCTTTGGAAGCAGCACCGAAAGTGAGAGCGGAGCCGAATGTCTCACCTGTCAGACGGCTTACAACGCCTGTTCCTGCCATGGACATGGTAATGATCGGGCGGTCTGCATATTTCTCAGACATTTCCAGAGTAGCAGAGAGGAGTGTAAGAACATCCTGTTTGCAGGTCGGCATAACAGCCATTTTCGGAATATCAGCACCGAAATCCTGCATCATACGAAGACGTCTGATAATCTCCTCCTTCTCCGGAGTCTTAAAGAAATCATGGTTGGAAGCAATTACCTTTACACCTGCCTCATGAGCAGCATTGATGATTGTCTTAACAGCTTCATCACCTGTAAATGCTTCTACATCAATTAAATCTACATAACCGCTCTGAGCAGCAGCAATATTTAAAGCAGCATAATCACTTACAGAGATCTCTTTTTCGCCGCCTTCTTTGGAAGTACGGAATGTAAGGAGAACAGGAATGTCTTTTAAAACTTCCTGAAGCTCTTTTGCGGTTTCTAATACTTTCTCAGTAGCAAAGACATCATCAAACCAGTCTACACGCCACTCAACTACATCAACAGGAAGAGTAGTGATCTTTTTGGCTTCTTCGAGAATGTCTGTTTTTGTTTTTCCTACGATGGGAACGCAGATCTTAGGTCTGCCCTCGCCGATCACAGTGTTTTTTACCTGAACTGTGTTCATCTGTTTATCCTCATATTTTCTGTTGTATTATAGTAGTTCCGGATTATTATGGAACTGTTATAAGAATAACCGTAACATAACCGCATGATCAACAGCTTTTTGAAGCAAACTGCAGAATATGTACATTCTGCGCGGAGTAATATATCAGTACATCTCCTGCAGTACGCCGAAAAGCGGTATATATCAAATATTATGTGCAGAAAGATCAGTGAAATGATTTGTTCTGCATCACAATATGAGATATCTTTACTGAAGATACCATCAGGTATCAGTCATCATAGGAGATGTGAAGAATCTCTTTCATATGTTCGATAGGCATTGGTTCGCCTGTCCATAACTCAAATGCAGCGGAACCCTGGAATAACATCATTCCCAGACCATTCATAGTCTTACATCCAACTTCCTTGGCCATGGAACGCATCTTTGTTTCCAGAGGAGAGTAAGGAACATCTATAACGATCAGCTCAGGACGGAAGTAAGACTTGTCCGGAACAACGGACTGGCCTTCCAGAGGTTTCATTCCCACACCTGTAGCATTGACAAAAATGTAGCTGTCATCCATCTCGGCTTTCAGTTTATCAAGGTCTGCCAGATCATAAAGAACTGCATGGCAGGATGTCTTTGTGTTGATCTTCTCTACTGTGGATACTGCACGATCCCAGAATTCATCCTTGCGGTTAAAGATTGTGATCTCGGCAACGCCGTCCAAAGCAGCCTGGATCTCGATAGCAGTGGCAGCACCGCCTGCACCGACGATAGTCATTTTCTTTCCAATCACATCAATATCATTATCTTTCAGGGCAGACATAAATCCGATACCGTCAGTGATATGACCTGTAAGATGACCATTGTCATTTACGATCGTGTTAACTGCACCGCATAATTCTGCAGCAGGAGAAAGCTCATCCAGGTATTTTCCAACCAGAGTTTTGTTTGGCATGGAAACATTGGATCCTCTCATTTTCAGAGTGCGGATTGCTTTTACTGCATCCTCAATTTCATCTGCGCCAACCTCGAAAGCAAGGTAAGCGTAGTCATACCCGAGTTTTGCAAAAGCCTCATTCTGCATTGCAGGAGAGCTGGAGTGACGGATCGGGTAAGCCATCAGACCGATTAATTCAGTATGTCCGGTAATTCTTTCAGCCATTATAATATCCCCTTTCGTATTTTGTTGTAAAGGTTTTTATTGAAGGTATCCCATCTGAGTCAGTGTATTAAGGATATTTCTTCCTTCCAGAGTTCCGTCGATGATTCTTCTTGCACGTTTGCTGTCTCCGATGTTCAGGATTTCAACATCATCAGAAACAAAAGCATCGGAAAGCTCTGCGAAAAGCTGTCCCTGAGCTCTCATACCAAGACATACGAATCCGTAGTCAAATGGAAGCTCACGTTCACCTTCTGCATCTTTTACAAGGAAAGAGCTGTCTTTTACTTCCTGAAGAGCTGTCTTTGTAAGCTGAGCCACATGATGTTTCTTCATCTGGTCCTTCATGTCATTCTTTGTAACAGGATCCAGGTCACGTCCGATCTGATCCATCATCTCCACGATAGAGATCTCTGCATTTCTTGATGCAAAGAATTCCACAACATCAAGACCAACAGCACCGCCGCCCACAACAACAACCTTCTTGCCTGTCATATCTTCCGGATAGTCATTGATGTGATTGATCATTCCCAGGATAGAAGCAACCTTGCTGCCTTCTTTGTCAATGCGGTCGTGAAGTCCCCTGATCGGAGGAAGTAGTGGTGCGGAACCTGTGGAGCTTACGATCAGGTTCGGATGGAACTTGCGGATATTTTCCGGTGTTCCTTCTGTGTTTGTGAAGATATAAAGATTCTCAAGCTGCTCTGCTCTGTGGATCAGATAGTTCGGGAAATCAGCCAGACGCTTCTTTGCAGGAATCTTAGAGATCACAGAAGCAAGACCGCCAAGAGTCTCACCTTTTTCCAGAAGGAAGGTATTACAGCCTACTTCTGCGGCTGTACAGGCAGCTTCCAGTCCGGCAGTACCGCCTCCGATTACTACAACGTTACAGTTTTTGTTCACTTTCTGATTCTTATAAACATCACCTTCCAGAACAGCCGGGTTTACAGTACAGCGGATCGGACGGTTAAAGCCGATTCTGTTTCCTGCACATCCGATGTTACAGGAGATACATTTGCGAAGGTCACATTCTCTGCCTGTAGCTACTTTGTTTACCCATGCAGGTTCTGCGATAAGACCACGTCCCATACCGATCAGGTCTGCATCGCCGTCAGCGAGGATCTGCTCAGCAACCTTCGGGTTACGGATATTTCCCATGGAGATACATGGTTTGCCGAATTTCTCTCTGACAGCTTTAGGCATATAGGAACGCCATCCGTCTTTCATGTAGTTGGCATCGATCTGATACTGGATAGAACCGTTTAAACCGCAGGAAACATCGAAGATATCAACTTCATCCTGAATATATTCCAGATATTCAAGAGTGTCCTCGAGAGTGTTGCCGCCTTCCATCAGCTCATCTGCGCTGAGACGGAGCATGATCGGGAAGAAAGGTCCAACCTGTTTTCTTACTTCCTCAATGACCATACGGCAGAAACGTGTTCTGTTTTCCACAGATCCGCCGAACTCATCTGTACGTTTGTTTGTAAGAGGAGAGAGGAACTGGCTGATCAGATAGGAATGTCCCGCATGGATTTCTACTGCGTCAAAACCTGCAGCCTGGGCTCTCTTTGCAGCCTCGCCGTATTTCTTTACAATGTGATGGATTTCTTCCACTGATAACGGACGCGGAATCTCTCCGCCTTCTTTGGACGGAATATCAGATGCGGAAACCGGCTGCATATTTGTACGTGCGGAAACAGCGGAAGCACCTGCGTGGTTGATCTGGATCGCAATACAGGTACCATATTTGTGGATCTCTTCACAGAATTTGTACAGACGCGGCAGATAGTTGTCGTGGTCAATACGAAGCTGAGTAGTTCCGTTGGAACCCTGCGGAGAATCTACGCTTGCATTCTCTACGATGATCAGACCTGTGCCGCCTTTGGCACGCTCTTTATAATAATTAATGTGAAGAAAACTCATTTCGCCGTTCTGTTCCCCGTAATTGGTTCCCATAGGCATCATAACGATACGGTTTTTGATAGTCATATTTTTTACTGTGAGTGGTGTGAAAATATGCTGGTAATTGCTTTTCATTACGTCTTTCCTCCTGAAATTTTCTGTTGGATCTATAATTGTTCAGTGCTTTAGCTGTGGCCTGAATTTCTTTGATGTGTTAATTATATAACGGGATAATCCGTAAATCTAATTGATAATTCGTGCTATATAATAAAAAACATCTATGGTTTTCCGTGCACTGTCCGCGTACTGAATGAAAGCATTCGCAACTGCATCCACAGCATGGGAAAATCCTGCTGAACCTGTATGACTATAGTATTTTTTCACCGAGCTGCGCTGAGACTTTTATACTTGTGCAGTCGGATTCTCAGACAAGTGAGTGGTATAGTTATCTCAAACACGCTCTGGTGTGCCGACAAGTTGATTCTTGAAACAATCTTGCAGGATAGAAATAAGAAATTCAGACGCAGGATTGTTCGAGAAATCAACTTGTCGACACACTGGTTTGCGGGAGAGGGTGAAATACAGGACAATACAAAATAACCGTAATACCCTCTATTAAATAGGAAGAAATGCTCAAAAAAACAAAATTTGGAGAAACCTGACAAATTTTTCTGCTATATTTTTAACGAAAATGACAAATAAATGTTGAAATTTTCTGCCGGAAAAGGTAAAATTAAAATCGGCTAAATTTTTGGGTTAACTTTTAAATATTCTCATAAAGATGGAGGGCAAACAAGAATGAGTAATGCAACACAAAGCTTAGCAGGCACAAGAATTACTTCTTTGCTTGACGCAAACAGTTTTGTCGAAATCGGACAGGGTGTAACAGCCAGATCCACAGACTTCAACATGACTGCAAACAAGGCACCATCTGACGGTGTTATCACCGGATATGGTGTGATCGATGACAAACTGGTTTATGTATACAGCCAGGATGCATCTGTATTAAACGGTACTGTTGGTGAAATGCATGCAAAGAAGATCACAAGACTTTATGATCTTGCCATGAAAACAGGCGCTCCGGTTATCGGACTTGTTGACTGTGCAGGTATCCGTCTTCAGGAAGCAACAGACGCACTGGAAGCTTTCGGACAGATCTATCTGAAACAGACACTGGCATCCGGTGTGATCCCGCAGATCACAGCAATCTTCGGAACATGCGGCGGTGGTATGGCAGTTATCCCGTCCCTGACAGATTTCACATTCATGGAATCCAAAAAAGGAAAAATGTTCGTCAACACACCAAACGCACTGGAAGGAAACAACACAGACAAATGCGACACAGCAGCAGCTGATTTCCAGAGCAAAGAGACAGGTGTGATTGATGGCGTTGGTACAGAGGATGAGATTCTTGGCCAGATCCGTTCCTTAGTATCACTTCTTCCTTCTAATAATGAAGACACAGACAATTACACAGAGTGTACAGATGATCTTAACCGCGTATGCGCAGATCTTGCAAACTGTGCAGGTGACACAGCAATCGCACTTTCCCAGATCGCTGACAACGGTGAATTCTTCGAGACAAAAGCAGACTATGCAAAAGACATGGTTACAGGCTTTATCCGTTTAAACGGCGCTACAGTAGGTGCTGTTGCAAACAGAAGCGAAGTATATGACGCAGAAGGTAAGAAAGTAGAAACATTTGACGGAAGCATCTCTGCAAGAGGCGCAAGAAAAGCAGCAGATTTCGTGAAATTCTGCGACGCTTTTGATATTCCGGTACTTACACTTACAAACGCAACAGGCTTCATGGCAACCTTATGCAGCGAGAAGATGATGGCGAAATCCGTAGGTGAACTGGTAGCTGCATTCGCAGACGCAACAGTTCCGAAGGTAAACGTGATCATCGGCAAAGCTTACGGTACAGCTTACGTGGCAATGAACAGCAAATCTATCGGTGCAGACCTTGTATATGCATGGGATAACGCAGAGATCGGTATGATGGATGCTTCCCTGGCAGCCAAGATCATGTACGCAGATGCAGATGCTGCTGAACTGAATGAGAAAGCTGCTCAGTACAGAGAGCTTCAGAATGGTGTTGCTTCCGCAGCAGCAAGAGGCTATGTTGACACTGTGATCAGCCCGGCTGACACAAGAAAATATGTAATCGGTGCATTTGAGATGCTGTTCACAAAGAGAGAAGATCGTCCGTCTAAGAAACATGGAACGGTCTAAGCGGGGTGACGCATATGAAAATGATCAAAAAAATAACTTCTGTATTCATGACATTTCTCATAATGGCTGCGCTGGTAATCGGCAGCACCTCTGTGGTATTTGCCGCAGATAAGGTTGATGATACTGTTAAGTCCACACTGGTAACTACAGCAGAAGGACTGACAGATGCCATTGTCCAGCTTAAAGATGAAGAAATCGAGAATTACATGAGTTCAGGAGATGACTTTACAACAAGTGCCATGCAGTCCTGGCAGACATCCAAGGATGAACTTGGCGCAAAGAAGGACAGCAATGGTGAAACTACTGTAACTTTCAAAGATGATCAGTACACAGTTACTGTTCCTCTTAAATTTGAGAAAGCAGAAGCAAACTTTGTATATGTCTTTGACTCACAGGGAACACCGACTTCCATGTCTGTAGATGTACAGTATGGTATGGGCAAGACTCTTCAGAGAGCAGGTCTTAATACTCTGATGGGTATTGGAACTGTATTCGTAATGCTGATTTTATTAAGCCTTCTGATTTCTCTGTTTAGATTTATTCCGAATCCGGAAGCAAAGAAAGCAGCAGAAGCAAAAGCAGCCAAAGCTGCAAAAGAGGCAGAGGCAGCAGCCATCGCACAGACAGCACCTGCACAGGCAGAAGAGAACCTTGCAGATGACGGAGAGCTGGTAGCTGTTATCGCAGCAGCTATCGCAGCAGCAGAAGGAACTACAACAGATGGCTTCGTAGTTCGTTCCATCCGTAAAGTAAAAAGAAATAGAAGATAATTGTCATTTATTTAGGAGGATTTTAAAATGAAAAGCTATACAATTACAGTAAATGGTACAGCATATGAAGTAACTGTTGAAGAAACAGGAAGCGTATCCGCTCCTGCAGCAGCTCCAAAAGCAGCACCTAAGGCTGCACCTGCAGCAGCTCCGAAAGCAGCAGCTCCTGCAGCAGGCGCCGGCGCAGTAAAAGTAACTGCTTCCGTACCTGGTAAAGTTGTCAAAGTAGCAGCAAGCGTTGGACAGGCAGTAAAAGCCGGAGACAGCGTAATTATTCTTGAATCCATGAAAATGGAAATCCCTGTAGTAGCTCCTCAGGACGGTACTATCGCAAGCATTGATGTTGCAGAAGGTGCCTCTGTAGAAAACGGAGATACTTTAGCAACAATGAACTAAGACGGGAGGTAGTCAAATGTCTTATGTAACAGAAACATTGTCCAACCTGATTCACCAGACAGCATTTTTCAATCTGACATGGGGCAATTACCTGATGATCGCAGTAGCCTGCGTATTCCTTTACCTTGCTATCAAGAAGGGATTCGAGCCGCTTCTGCTTGTTCCTATCGCATTCGGTATGCTGCTTGTAAATATCTATCCGGACATTATGGCAAACCCGGAAGATATGTCCAATGGTGTAGGTGGACTTCTTCATTATTTCTACATCCTTGATGAGTGGAGTATCTTACCATCCCTGATCTTCATGGGTGTAGGTGCCATGACAGACTTCGGTCCGCTGATCGCAAACCCGATCAGCTTCCTGATGGGTGCTGCAGCACAGCTTGGTATCTATGCAGCTTACTTCCTTGCAATCTTCCTCGGATTCAACGGAAAAGCAGCAGCAGCTATCTCCATCATCGGTGGTGCTGATGGCCCGACTTCCATTTTCCTTGCAGGTAAACTTGGACAGTCTGCACTGATGGGACCGATTGCAGTGGCAGCATATTCCTATATGTCACTGGTTCCGATCATCCAGCCGCCTATCATGAAACTCTGCACAACAGAGAAAGAACGTAAGATCAAAATGGACCAGCTTCGCCCGGTTTCCAAACTGGAGAAGATCCTGTTCCCGATCGTTATCACAATCGTTGTCTGCCTGATCCTGCCTACAACAGCTCCGCTGGTTGGTATGCTCATGCTTGGTAACCTGTTCAGAGAGTGCGGTGTTGTAAAACAGTTGACAGAAACAGCTTCCAATGCCCTGATGTATATCGTAGTTATCCTTCTGGGTACATCCGTAGGTGCTTCCACAAGTGCAGAAGCATTCATAAACGCAGATACTCTGAAGATCGTAGTTTTAGGTCTTGTTGCATTCGCAATCGGTACATTCGGCGGATGTATGCTTGGTAAACTGCTCTGCAAACTGACTCATGGAAAGATCAACCCGCTGATCGGTTCCGCAGGTGTATCCGCAGTACCTATGGCAGCCCGTGTATCCCAGAAAGTGGGTGCAGAGGCAGATCCTACAAACTTCCTTCTGATGCACGCAATGGGCCCGAACGTTGCCGGTGTTATCGGTACAGCCGTAGCAGCCGGAACATTCATGGCTATTTTCGGAGTATAACCAAATCAAGCAAGCTATCTTGCTTGTATCAGGAGGAGTGCAACTCCTTCTGATAAGCTGCGGAGCAGCTATTTGGTTATGAGCAAGTAGCGAAGCGGATTGCGAATATCCGATTAAACAGAACTATAAAGGAGATTTAATAATGGCAGAATTAGAGAAAAAACCTGTTAAAATTGTGGAAACCATTCTCCGTGATGCTCATCAGTCCCAGATCGCAACACGTATGACCACAGAACAGATGCTTCCGATCGTAGATAAACTTGATAAAGTCGGCTATCACGCAGTAGAGTGCTGGGGTGGTGCAACATTCGATGCATCCCTTCGTTTCCTTCACGAAGATCCATGGGAAAGACTTCGTAAATTACGTGACGGCTTCAAAAACACAAAACTTCAGATGCTTTTCCGTGGACAGAACATCCTTGGATACCGTCCATATGCAGATGACGTTGTAGAATACTTCGTACAGAAATCTGCTGCAAACGGAATCGACATCATCCGTATTTTTGACTGTCTCAATGACCTTCGTAACCTTCAGACAGCTGTAAGCGCTGCAAACAAAGAGAAGGCTCATGCACAGGTAGCTCTTTCCTACACATTAGGAGATGCTTACACACTGGAATACTGGACAGACATTGCAAAACGTATCGAAGATATGGGCGCTGATTCCATCTGTATCAAAGATATGGCAGGTCTTCTCCTTCCAAACAAAGCTACAGAGCTTGTAACAGCATTAAAAGAAACAGTTAAGATCCCGATCGACCTTCATACACATTACACCTCAGGTGTAGCTTCCATGACTTACTTAAAAGCAGTAGAAGCAGGTGTGGATATCATCGATACAGCAATGTCTCCATTTGCACTGGGAACATCCCAGCCTGCAACAGAGGTTATGGTTGAGACATTCAAGGATACACCATACGACACAGGATTTGATCAGAAGCTTCTCTCCGAGATCGCTGACTACTTCCGTCCGATCCGTGACGAAGCTCTTGACAGCGGACTGCTCAATCCTAAGAACCTTGGTGTTAACATCAAGACTTTACTGTATCAGGTACCGGGCGGTATGCTCTCCAACCTGACTTCCCAGCTGAAAGAACAGCACGCAGAAGACAAATTCTACGATGTTCTCGAGGAAGTTCCGCGTGTACGTAAAGACCTTGGTGAACCGCCACTTGTTACTCCGTCTTCACAGATCGTTGGTACACAGGCTGTATTCAACGTACTCATGGGCGAGAGATACAAAATGGTTACAAAAGAAACAAAAGATATCCTGTTAGGAAAATACGGCGCAACTGTAAAACCGTTTAATCCGGAAGTACAGAAGAAGTGCATCGGCGATGAGAAACCGATCACATGCCGTCCTGCAGACCTTCTTGACAACGAGCTTGAGAAACTTGAGAGCGAAATGGCTCAGTACAAGGAACAGGATGAAGACGTATTAACATACGCACTGTTCCCACAGGTAGCTATGGACTTCTTCAAATACCGTCAGGCTCAGAAAACAAAAGTTGACGAGAAAGCAGCTGACAAAAAGAACGGAGCATATCCTGTATAATTGATCAGTAATTAAATATGTCCAAACGAAAAAAGGAGCTTGCGCAAGCAGGCTCCTTTGCGTTATTATGAAAGAATATGATACCCGGGAATATAATGTGCCAATGGGTATATGCTGCCAGTGGTACATATCTATATTGATCGTAGCGAAGCGGAGACGTGGAACCATGATGAAATAGACAATCTGCAGGGTAAAATAAATACAGGAGAATATTCCATGAGCAAAGTTATAATAATCGGCGGCGGAGCCGCCGGAATGATGGCAGGGGTTTTTGCAGCCCGTAACCATCATGAAGTTCATATATTAGAGAAGAACGAGAAACTGGGAAAGAAAGTCTTCATCACAGGAAAAGGCAGATGCAATGTGACAAATGCCTGCGACACAGAAGAACTCTTTCCTGCAATGATGAGCAATCCCAAGTTCCTCTACAGCAGTTTCTATTCATTTACCCCTCAGGATGTAATGGAGTTCTTTGAGAAAGCAGGTGTCCCTCTGAAGGTAGAGCGTGGAAACCGCGTATTTCCGCAGTCTGACCATTCCTCAGACATCATCCGCGCATTGGAACGTGAACTGAAGAAAGCAGGAGCAAAGATTCATCTTCACACTGCTGTACAGGAAATTGTAAAGAAACCTGTAACAAATTCAGCAAATACCCTGGAATCAGAAGCCGCATTAACAGAATCAGGATCTGCTGCAGGAAAAGGCAGAAAAGGAAAAAAATCACCTGACATACCGCAGGAGAAGATCACAGGAGTCATCCTTACAGATGGTACCTTCATAGAAGGCGATGCAGTCATCGTGGCAACCGGCGGATTCTCTTATCAGAGTACCGGTTCCACAGGTGACGGATACCGCTTCGCAAGAGAACTTGGATTGAAGGTCACAGACATTGCACCTTCTCTTGTCCCATTAAAGACAAAAGAAGACTATGTCCCTAAGCTTCAGGGACTTTCCCTTAAGAATACAGGACTTACCATAAAGAATGGAAAGAAAGTACTCTATGAGGATTTCGGAGAGATGATGTTTACCCATTTCGGAGTCACAGGCCCAATGATCCTCTCCGCCAGTGCCCACATCGGTGCAAAACTGGCGAAAGCACCAAATGGCGAGCTGTCCGCATACCTGGATCTGAAGCCAGCCCTTACAAAGGAACAGCTGGATGCCAGAATCCTGCGTGAATTTGAAGCAGGACCAAACAAACAGTTCAAGAACGTGATTGGCGTACTTTTCCCGTCATCTCTGACTCCGGTAATGCTGGAACTGGGTGGAATTCCCGCAGAGAAGAAAATCCACGACATCTCCAGAGAAGAACGCCAGCACTTCATTGACCTTATCAAAGCCTTCCCCTTCACAATCACAGGAATGGGTGAGTTCAAAGAAGCCATCATCACCAGAGGCGGCGTCTCTGTCAAAGAGATCAACCCCGGAACAATGGAATCAAAGAAAATCTCAGGTCTTTACTTCGCAGGCGAGGTACTGGATCTGGATGCAGTGACAGGTGGATATAACTTACAGATTGCCTGGTCTACCGCATATCTGGCAGCGCAGGCTATACGTTACTGTTCACTCCGTTCACAGTAACGGCTATACAGTAAGCTGAAACAAGCAGATGATGAGTACCTTGTAGGTGGATGATATCTATGATATGATTCAGCTATACGTTATTTACCGATTCATAAACATCAATCAATAATAAAACAGAGAAAATCTGTTTGAATAATAGAAACAGGAGGAACCACGAAAATGGGATGTAACATAGCCATCGACGGACCTGCAGGAGCAGGAAAGAGCACCATCGCAAAGAAAGTAGCGAAAGAATTATCATTTATCTATGTAGATACAGGAGCCATGTACAGGGCAATGGCTTTATATCTTCTGAACCATGGCGTAAACGGAGAAAATCAGGAAGAGATCGAGGCTGTATGTTCCGGCGCTGACATTTCCATTGAATACAAAAACGGAGAACAGATTGTCATCCTCAACGGAGAAAACGTAAATGCTATGATCCGCACCGAACAGGTAGGAAACATGGCATCCAAAAGTTCCGCAAACCCGAAAGTCAGAGCTCATCTTCTGAAACTTCAGAGAACTCTGGCAGAGAAAAACGACGTAGTCATGGACGGCAGAGATATCGGCACAACTATCCTTCCAAACGCAGAAGTAAAGATTTACCTCACAGCAAGCGCAGATACCAGAGCAAAGAGAAGAGCACTGGAATATGAGCAGAAAGGTGAGCCTTTCGACCTGGATCAGATCCGAAAAGACATCATCGAGCGCGACCAGCGAGACATGAACCGCGAAATCTCCCCTCTGAAACAGGCAGATGACGCAGTGCTCGTAGATTCTTCAGAAATGGGAATTGATGATGTTGTCAATGCAATTCTTAATGTATATAAAGAAAAGATGCAGAAATGATCAGATAACTGCCTGTAGTTCATCAGAAGATGACACACGCAAAGATATCTGACACAGGATTTCACGCTCTGATGAGCTGGATTAAGATGCATTATTTCAGAGGATTGCTATAAATTCCAGAAGAATGGCAATGAATATAAATTAAGAGGATTAGTAATGAAAGTTAAAGTAGCAGAAACAGCAGGCTTCTGCTTCGGTGTCAAACGTGCAGTAGACAAAGTCTACGAACTCATAGACACAGAACAGAAACCAATCTTCACTCTGGGTCCGATCATCCACAACGAAGGTGTAGTAGCGGATCTGGAAGCCCGTGGCGTCCACGTTATCACAGAAGCAGACCTGGATTCCCCGGATGACACTCTGCAGAACGGAACAGTAGTCATCCGCTCTCACGGTGTAGGCAAAGCCATCTACGATAAGCTGAAAGAAAAAAACATCTCTTATGTAGATGTGACCTGCCCCTTCGTTCTGAAAATCCACAGGATCGTGGAAAAAGAAAGCCTTGCAGGAAACCACATCATCATCATCGGCGACAAAGACCACCCCGAAGTACAGGGCATCTGCGGCTGGTGTCAGGGACCGTACACGGTGATCAGAAACAAAGAAGAAGCCGAAGTATTTGTACCCCCAAAAGGCAAAAAAATAAGTATTGTGTCCCAGACGACATTTAATTACAACAAATTTAAAGATTTAGTTGAAATTCTTTGCAAAAAGAGGTATGATAATAATGTTTTAAATATTCTCAATATTTTAAACACTATTTGTAATGCTACCGAAGAACGGCAGAAAGAAGCAAAAAACATAGCCGGAGAGGTAGACACTATGTTGGTCGTAGGTGGCCGGCACAGTTCCAATACTCAAAAGCTGTTTGAAATATGTAAAAAGGAATGTGGA
>OLRF01002779.1_pt1 | contig 14787 bp, 14 predicted proteins | sample 1672061 | NCBI WGS metagenome assembly OLRF01 (sample SAMEA3136641, study PRJEB25190) | human gut metagenome | reverse complement strand
CTTACTGCTTTTTCCGGCCTGCCAGTACTGTGGAAAAACTGCACAGTATGTTTCTCTGACGTATCTCTACACTGATAGGTTCGTGTTCAAACAAACTGGTAGTGCTCTGAGTTTTATATACAGCCTCATTCCCACTCGATGGCGGGCATATGGCTTCTACTATATACAGTGTCTGTTGCAATCTGATAAACGCTATATCTGTATATATTATATAGATTATCAGGGTTTACTGCATCGTTTGTGGTCAAAATGAGGTCACGGAACCGTTACTCAAGATCTTGCGCTCACTCCATATTTCTCACATGGTAGGATATTTCCTGCCGATTATTATAGCGCAACAATGTAAGGCTACACAAAAAAATTTTTATAATGCAACTGTAAGTTATCTGCTTCTATGCGAAACAGATAACTTATCTTTAGAAATAACCCCAGGCTATTAGGGGGAGTATTTTCTCCTAATACCGTAGTACACCATACTAAGGCCTTATTCTACTAGCATTTTTGTCTGTTTGGTCACCGGGCCGGAAGTTCCACGGTGAAGCGATTGTATCCACCGCTGCTCTCCACCCAGATGCGCCCGTGGTGCTCCTCTGTGATGCGCTGGGCGATGGAGAGGCCCAGACCGAAGCTGCCGTCCCGGCTCCGGGCTGGATCTGTCCGATAGAAGCGCTTGAAAATATCCTTCTGCTCCGCCGCCGAGAGAGGCGGGCCGGGATTGCTTACAGTCAGCCGGCAGCGGTGGTGCCCCCATCGCTCCAGACGGACGTTCACAGTTCCTGGCGGCTCGGTATATTTCCGGGCATTGTCCAGCAGGATATCCAGCACCTCTTTGAGCCGGCCGGCATCCCCGTTGACGTTGATCCCCTCGGCGAGTTGGCTGGACAGCATCAACCCCTGCTCGAAAAACACCGGATCGAAAGGCAGCAGAGCGTCCGCTGCCAAAGTGCTCAGATCCACCGGCCTCAGGTCCGCCTTTCCCTGGCCGCTGTCCGCCCGGGCCAGCTCCAGCATTTGCTCCACCAGGGCCCGCATCTGCCGGGACATGGTGAGAATGTTGGCAGAAAACCGCACCTGGCTGTCCCGGTCATTTTCTTCGCTTTGCAGCAGCTCCGCATTGGTCATGATGACGGTAAGGGGAGTCTTCAGCTCGTGGGAGGCGTCGGAAACAAACTGGCGCTGCTGCTGCCAAGCCCACTCCACCGGTTTCACTGTCCAGGCGGCCAGTTTGATGCTGATCCCCAGAAAAGCAAAAAAGCAGAGCACGCCGGTGAGGATGCAGTTCTTGACCAGATTGTTTAAGGTGGACTGCTCACTGGTGGTATCTGCAAAAATCACACTCTGTCCAAACGGAGCGTCTACTCGCAGAAAACGCAGATGATACTGCTTCAACTCCCCGGATGGGCGGTTCACCCGCTCCACCTCCTGGATCAGTTCCTGCAAAAAAGTTTGGTCAAAGGCTTCTCCAGGAGACAGGTCATAATACCCCACACCGGCAGCAGTCAGTGTTCCGTCCTCCGCCTCCTGCACCACAAAAAAGGGCAGACGGACCTGCTCCTGTTGTTCACCCGGGCGTGCAAAGGGGGCAAGCGGACGATCAGGGGCCATGATACCTACCGGAACGGCGCGCATCATGGCAAAGCTTTCCTGCTCCAGGCTGCTCCGTGTAAAAAAATAGAGCATTCCAAAGACCGTACACAACATGATGGTGACGATCACCATGATGACCGCGACAAATTGAAGGCGCAGACGTTTCAGCATTCCTCATCCACCTCCAGACGATAGCCCAGCCGCCGGACTGCCTCGATGCGGATATTGGAACCGATGCTGTGCAGCTTTTTTCGGAGAAAGCCCACATAGACCTCCACATGATTCTCCACCGCATCGGAGTCATATCCCCACACCCGGGCCAGGATCACTTCCTTTGAGAGGATGGTGCTCTGGGAGCGCAGGAGAATGCGCATCACGTCAAATTCTCGGGCAGAGAGCTGGACCCGCTTTTCTCCGCAGATCAGGGTGCAGGCTCCCAGATCCAGAGCGGTATTTCCCAGGGTCACCTGATCCACCTGGGGCCCCTGCCGTCGGAGCAGGGCATTGATGCAGGCCAGCAGCTCCCGGATATCGAAGGGCTTGGTCAGATAATAGTCAGCCCCGGCATTGAGCCCCTCGATGCGGTCTTCCAATTCTGAGCGGGCGGTGAGCATCAGGATAGGGGTGCCGCAGCGCTTGACCCGCACCTCCCGGGCCACCTGACAGCCGTTCATTTTTGGCATCATCACATCCAGGATCAGCAGGTCGTAAATCCCCAGCTCCGCATACTCAGCCCCGGTCTCACCGTCGTAGACACACTCCACCTCAAAGCCCTTGCGCTCTAAAACCGACTGGATGGAGTCCGCCAGCAGTTTTTCATCCTCAATTATTAGTACTTTCATAACAGCCTCCGATGGGATGCGGTATTCCTTTTTGATATTATACTACACAAAAATACTGAATCGAAGCTGAAAAAGCAGAAAGATCCGCAGCACTTTCCCGCGTATTTTCAGTGTCTATTCAGCAAACGGTGTTATCATCAGATATCATCTGCCGTATCACTCCAGAACTTAAGTGCGGCACGAAAGGAGTTTCTCGCATATGACCTTAGTGAAACCAAAGTCCGACGACCAAGTGCAGGGAGAGCAAACGAAAAAGCGAACACACCGTCTCCCTCGCCCCAAGCACGGGAAGCGGTGGTCGCTCCTCATTGTAGCTCTCCTTCTGATCCTGGCCTTCGCCGGAAAATTCCTGCTGAGCAAAGGGCCTTCAGCGGCGGCAATCACCTACACAGAGGAAAGGGTCGCCCCACGGACCATTACCAACTCTCTTACCGGCAGCGGTACCCTCCAGCCCGCCAATTCCTATACTGTGACCACCCTGATCGAAGGCGAGGTCCTCTCTGCCGACTTTGAGGAGGGCGATATGGTGGAACAGGACAGCGTGCTCTATGAGATTGACAGCGAGGACGCCGCCGCCAACATCGAAAAGGCGCAGATCTCCCTGTCTCAGGCCCAGCGCAGCTATGAGAGCACGGCAGAAAACCAGACAGTCAAGGCAAATTCCTCCGGTACGTTGTACACATTGGATGTCAAAGAGGGGGACGAGGTCAGTCAGGGGCAGACCATCGCCACCATCCGCAACGACAGCACCATGACACTGACCGTCCCCTTCCCCGCTGAGGACGCTGCTACCTTCCACGTGGGGCAGACCGCTCAGGTGACACTGGACGGCTCTTTTGAGACGCTGACCGGTACAGTCCAGTCGATCTCCGGCGGGAATGCCGTCGGAACCGGCAACACCATTACCCGAGATGTGACCATCGCCGTGCAAAATCCCGGCGGGCTCAGTGCAGTTCAGGTAGCCACAGCCTCCGTCAACGGTCTGGGCAGCGCCGGAAACGGGACCTTTACCTACCAGTCAGAGAGCACGGTCACGGCCAGCGCCAGCGGGACTGTCGCCGCGGTCCACGTCTCTGAAGGCAGCGCTGTTTCCAAGGGACAGGTATTGATCACTCTGGGCGGTGATGATTTGGAAGATCAGCTCCAAAACGCGGCAGACAGCCTGAGAAATGCGGAGCTGTCCATGGAGAACACACAGAAGCAGCTGGAGAATTACACCATTACATCCCCTATCAGCGGGACCGTCATCGACAAGGAGTACAAGGCCGGCGATACCGTGGAATCCGGCAAGACCCTGTGTACCATCTACGACCTGAGCTATCTGGAGATGACCCTGAACATCGATGAGCTGGACATCTCCACGGTGGAGGCGGGACAAACGGTTCAGATCACTGCGGAGGCGGTGGAGGGCAAGACCTTTACCGGCGTGGTCACCAAGGTCTCGGTGGCAGGCACCACCTCCGGCGGGATCACCTCCTACCCGGTCACCGTCCGTATCGACGAGACCGACGGCCTGCTACCAGGCATGAATGTGGACGCGGAGATCGTGCTGGAGGAGGCCGCCGATACCCTGGCCATCCCCAGCAGCGCCGTCACCAGGGGCAGCGGGAACACCTCTCTGGTACTCATCACTCAGGACTCTCCCAGTGCGGAAAGCGCCGTGGAGCAGGAGTCGCCCGAGGGCTACGTCTATGTGCAGGTGGAGACCGGCATCAGCGACAACAGCTATGTCCAGATCCTCAGCGGTTTGCAGGAGGGGGACACCGTAGCGTATGTCACCCGCTCCACAGAGTCCGGCAGCATGATGATGGGCGGGATGCCCGGCGCCATGGGCGGCGATATGCCCGCCGGAATGCCAAGCGGTATGGGCAGCGCTCCCGGCGGCGGCATGCCAAGCGGCGGCGGCCCCGGAGGGGGGTTCCCGGGATGAGCGCGCTGATCGAATTTCGTCAGGTCTGCAAGACCTATCAGATGGGGGACACCACAGTTCGGGCGGCGGACCACATCTCCATGCGCATCGAAAAGGGGGAATTTGTGGCTATCGTTGGCCAGTCCGGCTCCGGAAAATCCACCTGCATGAACATCATCGGCTGCCTGGATGTGCCCACCTCCGGCACTTATCTGCTGGACGGACGGGACGTAGGGCAGATGGATACCAATCAGTTGGCAGCGATCCGCAACGAGCTGCTGGGGTTCATCTTTCAGCAGTACAACCTGCTGCCCAAGCTGGACCTGCTGGAAAATGTGGAGGTACCGCTGATGTATGCCGGCGTCCCCAAGGCGGAGCGCCGGCAGCGGGCCCGAGAGGTACTGGAGCAGGTAGGCCTGGGCGACAAGCTCCACCATCTGCCCAATCAGCTCTCCGGCGGTCAGCAGCAGCGGGTGTCCATCGCCCGGGCCCTGGCCGGCCGTCCCGCCGTCATCCTGGCCGACGAGCCCACCGGTGCCCTGGACTCTCACACCAGCCGGGAGGTGCTGGGGATGCTCCAGGACCTGCACCGTCAGGGCAACACGGTGGTACTTATCACCCATGACAACTCCATTGCGGTCCAGGCCCAGCGGATCATCCGCTTGGAGGACGGCCATGTAGTCTATGATGGGGACGCCCGCGCGCCGGAGGCCGTGGTGACCCCCGGCCTAAGGGGAGGTGTGTCGTCATGAGCCTCTGGGAGACTTTTACGCTTGCTGTCAAAAATATCTCCGGCAGCAAAATGCGGACCTTTCTCACCATGCTGGGCATCATCATCGGCGTGTGCGCCGTCATCGTCATCGTGGGCCTGGGCAACGGTATGGCCGGATATATGGAGGACAGCTTCGCGGAGATGGGGACCAACACCCTGACGGTGTCCATCATGGGCCGTGGGACCTCCCGCACCGTGTCCGAGGAGCAGATGTATCAGATCGTGGAGGACAACGCCGGCTATCTGGACCAGATTTCGCCTACTGTGTCCATGACAGGCAGTGTAAAGATCGGCAGCACCACTTACAGCTCCACCTCCGTATCCGGTGTCGGGGAGACGTGGTTTGATATGAAGGGCTACGAGGTAGCTCAGGGCCGGGGCATCGAGTATATGGACATCGTCAACCGGAAAAAGGTGTGCGTGGTGGGCAATTATGTGGCCCAGACCTGCTTTGGCGGGAATGCCGTGGGCCAGAGTCTGAAGGTGGGCGGCACCACCTTTTCCATCGTGGGCGTTATGGCTCAGGAGGCGGAGCAGATGGAGGAGGGGGGCACGGACGACTGTGTCTATGTCCCCTACTCCACCGCAGCCCGCCTGTCCTTTACCGGCACCATCAGCAGCTATACTGTGACCGTGACCGATGAGGAATACGCCGCCCTGGGGAAAGAGGCCATCGAAACCGCTCTCTACAAAATTTTTCAGGATGAAGACGCCTATACCGTGGTCAGCATGGCGGAGATGCTGGACACCATGACCAGCATGGTCAATATGGTCATCGCCATCCTGGCGGCCATCGCCGGCATCTCTCTGCTGGTGGGCGGCATTGGCATTATGAACATCATGCTGGTCTCTGTCACAGAGCGCACCCGGGAGATCGGTATCCGCAAGGCCCTGGGGGCCAGGGAGGGCATCATCCTGCGGCAGTTTGTGATCGAAGCCGCCACCACCTCCGCCCTTGGCGGAGGGCTGGGCATCATCCTTGGCTATCTCATGTCGGCGGTTGCTACACAGGTCATCAAACGGCTGATGGAGACGGCCATTACCGTCTCTCCCTCGGCCACGGCGGTCTTGGCAGCCTTTGGGATCTCCGCCGGCATCGGCATCCTGTTTGGCTATCTGCCCGCAAAAAGAGCCGCCCGCCTCGATTCCATCGAAGCCCTGCGGTATGACTGATAGGAGGTATCTGTTATATGAAATCAAAAGTTCTCTCTCTCATTCTGGCTGTGTGCACGCTCTGCTCGCTATTGGTGTCCCCGGCCTCCGCAGTCGGCGGAGACAGCGCAGTCCAGATGGTCCAGGCTTTGGGTATTTTGGACGGCACAGATCTGGAAAGCCCTGTTACCCGGGCGGAGTTTTCCAAAATGCTGGTGGCAGCCTCCTCCTATAAGGATAGCGTCAGCAGCGAGGGCAGCGGATATTCCCTGTTCAGGGATGTGAAAAGCAGCTACTGGGCCTCGGAGTATATCCGCTGCGCCGTGTCAGAGGGCTGGATGACCGGCTATACCGACGGGACCTTCCGGCCGGATGAAACAGTAAAGCTGGAGGAGGCGTGCGCCGCGGTGCTGAAGCTGCTGGGCTACGACACCTCTGCTCTGGCCGGCTCGTTCCCAAGCGCTCAGTTGAGTAAGGCCGCAGCACTGGGCCTGCGGGACGGGATCAGCCTGAAGCAGGGCGGCACTATGGCCCGGCGGGACTGCGCTGCACTTTTCTCCAATTTGATGACAGCTAAAACCAGCGGCGGTCAGATCTATGCCGAGACTCTGGGTTATACAGTGACCAACGGAGAGGTGGACTATACCGCCCTGACGCTGGAAAACCTCAGCGGCCCCTATGTAGCTGAGAACAGTTCCACCTCTCTGCCCTTCCAGCCTGCAACAGTCTACCGAAACGGAGAAATTTCCTCTTCCGCCGTACTGAATCAGTACGATGTCTACTATTATGATCAGGGCAGCAGCACGCTGTGGATCTACACCGACCGGGTCTCCGGCAAGATCACGGAGCTGTCTCCCAGCGCCACGTCTCCTACTTCCGTCACGGTAGCCGGCGCTGCCTATGAAATTGGCAGCTCTGCCGCCACTTATAAGCTGTCTGCGCTGGGCGGAGGCAAAGCCGGCACCATCGTGACGCTGCTGCTGGGGATGGACGGTTCCGTGGTGGATGTGCTCACCGGGACCAGCGTGGAAGCGGTGTACTATGGGATGGTGGAATCCTCTGAAAAAGTGGTCGCCGAGGACGGAAATGCCGCAGTTCAGACCAATGTTACCGTGCTCTGCACAGATGGCACGGCAAAAACCTTTGCGGTGGACAAAGCCATGGACTATAAGGCCGGCCGTCTGGTCTCTGTCAATGTCAGCGAGGGCAGCGTGACCATAAAAACACTGACAGAAAAGCATACCAGCGGTAAGGTGAACAGCACTGCTACAAAGCTCGGCGATCTTTCCTTTGCGGACAATGTTGAGATCCTGGATACCAGCAGCGAAGGTACTGCTGCTGCCGTGGATGCCTCCCGTCTGTCCGGGATGAGCCTGGACAGTGACGACATCCGTTATTACGGACTGAACGAGGAAGGCAGGATCGAGTATCTTATTCTGGATGATGTAACTGGAGACCTCTGGACCTACGCCTATCTGACCAATCTGGAGGATCAGTCCCAGGAGATGTCCATCAATGTCACCTACACCTATTTGGTAGACGGCACTGAACAGACCCTGCGTTCTGCTTCCGTTAAGTATCCTGTGGAGACCGGCGGCATAGCCATCGCCTATAAGTCCGACGGCAGCATCCAGACCATGCAGCGAATGAAGTCCGTAAAGCTGACGGAGCTGTCCGGAAGCTGGGCTATGGCCTCCAATCAGAGGTACGCCATTGCGGATGATGTGCAGGTCTACCTGCGTAAAAACGGTTCTTACTACCTGACTGCCCTTTCCGCTGTCAATGTGGAGGACTATACGCTGACCGGCTGGTACAACAATTCCAGCAGCAGTGCAGGCAGACAGATCAGGATCATCATCGCGACGGCGCTGGAAAGTTGACCGGATCGATTCCCTCGATCCTATCCTGTTGACAAGGTAAAGGCCGAAGGACCAGCCGTAATGGCTTGCCCTTCGGCCTTTTTTATTCATCTGAGGCTGTGCTCAGTGCCAGCCGATCGTTCACCGTGTCGATCTGTTTTTTCACATTTCCGACAATAGGGGCGCCGATGATATTGCCCTCACCGTCCACGATGTAGGTGGTGGGATAGCTGAAGATCTCAGAGACAAAGTCCTTGTAGAACTCGCCTTCCGGGTCCGGGGAGATGTTCACATAGGTAACGCCCTTCTCCTTTAGAATGTTTTGGGCGGTCTCCAGCTGCTCCTCTCCCTCGCCGGAGTCGGTGCCTACGCCGATGAGATTGATGTTCCGCTCCTGAAGCTGGTGATACAGCTCCTCCAGCTCCGGCATCTCCTCAATGCAGGTGCCGCAGCCGTTGTTCCAGAAGTTGACGATGGTGGCGTCGTAGTCTGCGAAGATGTCGCTGCTCACCGGGTTCCCTTCGGTGTCCGCCTCTGAGAACTCCGGGAAGGGCGTTTTGGATACCAGGGAGTTGTCCTCCCCGGTGGAACAGCCGGCCAGCGCAGCCAGCAGCAGGACCGATGCCAACATCAGAGAAGATCCTTTTTTCATTATATAGTCTCCTTCTTGTTCGTTTGTTTTTTCAGAGAAAAGGTCTTGGTGATGGCCTGATGGGGGCAGGCGGCCACGCAGTCCCCGCAGCGGATGCACTCGGCGTGGTTGGGTGTGCGGAATACGTCCACATCCATCTGACACACCCGGCTGCACGCACCGCAGGAGGTGCATTTGCTTTGATCTACCTCCAGCCGATAGACCGAGATCTTGTTGCACAGGCCGTAAAAGGCCCCCAGAGGGCACAGCCATTTACAGAAGGGCCGGTAGAAGAACACCGACAGCACCACGACGCCCAGCAGGATACAGTTCTTCCAGGTGAAGAGCCAGCCCAGACTGGCCCGGATGCCGGTGTCGGCCAGGGACAGAGGGATTCCGCCCTCCAAGATCCCGGCGGGACAGAGGTATTTGCAGAAAAAGGGGTCCCCCATTCCCACCTCGTTCACCACCGTCATAGGCAGGACAATGACAAAGAGGACCAGGATCACATATTTCAAATAGGTAAGGATATGGAACCGCTTTGTGCTGAATTTTTTTGTAGGGATCTTGTGGAGCAGCTCCTGAAACCAGCCGAAGGGACATAGAAAGCCGCATACCACCCGGCCCAGCAGGACGCCGATGAACAGCAGAAAACCCACTACATAGTAGGCAAAATGGAATTTGGAGGAGCCGATCACGGCCTGGACCGCCCCGATGGGACAGGAGGCCGCCGCAGCTGGACAGGAGTAGCAGTTCAGTCCAGGGACGCAGACCCCCTTCAGCTTTCCACGAGAGATATTCCCCTGAAAGAAGTTCAGAAAGAAGGGGTTGGTGGCCAGCGTCGCTCCCAGCTGGATCTTCCAGCGATGTCTGTTCTTAGCCAATGCCCACACACTCCATGCACAGATTGATCCCCTTGGAGAGGACGGTTCCCCCCTCGCCCCGCCACAGACCGAGGCCCATCATCAGCAGGGCCGCCAGCAGGCAGAGCATGGTCATCTTTCTCATGCCGGCTCAACCCATAGGGCTCATGGCAGATGCTCCGCTGCTGTCCGGATCGGAGTTTGCGCTGTCGGCCTGCCCGCTGACCTTGGCAAAGGCCGCCGCGTCCTCGGGCAGTTCTTCGGCATCCAGCACCAGTGCCCAGGCGGACAGGAAGGAACCGTTCACATACCAGGAGGCCGTGTTTGGCACATCCTTGTCCTCCACCATGCCGCTGTTGTTCCCCAGCGCCTCCTTGAGAGAGTCGTTATAGAGGATCACCGGGAAGGGGGCGTCGGCAAACTGTCCGCGCTCATCCTCACCCTTGAGGCAGAGCACCATCCCGGCTCCCGCCTCCTGCACACCGTCCCACGCCGCCGTCATTGCGTCATAAAATGCGCCTGCATCCTCACTGGCCGGATCTACAAAGGCAAACAGGAGCACATGCCCCAGATCCTCCTGAGTAAAGGGCTCACCGGACAGGGTCGTTGTAGTAAACTCTCCCACCCGGTTGATCTCGATTTTATCCACGGCGGGTACCGTGCGCGCTTCCCAATAGCCATCCACCCACGCCTGGTCCACCCAGCCCTTGTCCTGAGCGTCCTCTACGGTGAGTGTCCCGGCCTCGATGGCCTGCTCCACTTCCTCCAGGCTGGGCGCCTTTTCGCCGCAGGCAGCCAGGGAGAGGGTTAGCAGTGCGGCCAGCCCCAGAGCCGCCGCCCGTTTCTTCGTCCAAAATTTCATCCATAAAACCTCCTTGTTCTGATGGAACAGGAGGGAGTATATCAAATACCATGTAAATTTTTCATAAAGGCAGCCTATTGCGGGAATATACTGATATCCTCTTGACAAGTAAACGTCTGTTCACTATACTGTTTAAGTGAACAGACGTTTACTTATTGGGAGGGTCATGGTAATGAATACGAAGGAGAAAATATTGGTGACTGCCTTACGGCTCTTTGCCGTTTATGGATATGAGGCGGTATCTGTCAGCCGGATCGCTGGAGAATTAGGCATAACGAAGGGCGCCTTATATAAGCACTACAAAAACAAGAGAGACATTTTTAACTGTATCTTTGAATATGTCTGTCAGTTGGACGTGGAGCGTTCTCGAAAAAGCGGCGTTCCGGAACAGGACTACTCAGATATGCCGGAAGCTTTTTCTCATGTACTGCCAAAAAGTTTAGGCGATTATATGAAAGCGCAATTCCATTATTGGAGCGAAGATGAAATTGCTTGCAACTTTCGTAAAATGCTGACGCTTGAACAATACAAGTCTTCGGAAATGAGCGCTTTATATCAAAAAGTTCTTGTCAGCGGACCATTGGAGTATATTGAGCGTTTGCTTTGTGAAATGTCAAAGAGACAAAAGAAACAGCTTCCCTCCCCTCATGCGTTGGCAGTCGAGTTTTATTCTCCCTTTTATTTGTTGCTCAGCATGTCCGATGGGGTAGAGCGTAAAGAAACAAAAGAGGAAATCGCCAAAAGCTATGAGTGTTATATTGACGATTTTCTTCAAAGACATTTTTCGCAAAAACTGAAAGAAGAAAGGAAATTATAGTGGAGCATTTCGTTCTCATAAAAAAATATGGATTTTCCGAAGTATTTTTAAGTCAAATTTCGCAAGAGAATCATTTAGAACCAGCTCGCGTTCTTTCACAGGAGAAAGGGTTTTATCGAATTATAACGGACAAAGGAGAAAAGTTGGCAGAGGTGTCAGGAAAGTTCCGATTTCAAGCTGTAGTTTCTTCCGACTATCCGGCTGTTGGAGACTTTGTACTGGTAAATTGGAACGGATCCGGCAGCAGCGCCATCATTGAATCGGTTCTGCCCCGAAAAGGCGCTTTTGTCCGAAAAGCAGCCGGAGAACCACAACAGGAGCAGATCGTTGCTGCGAACATTGACACTGTATTTCTGTGCATGGCATTGAACCATGATTTTAATCTGAGACGGTTGGAACGATATATTTCGATCGCGTGGGACAGCGGCGCCATGCCGGTCATTATCCTGACAAAATCGGATCTATGTGATGATTTGGAAAACAAACTTTCAGAAGTATCTTCGGTTGCTTTTGGAATAGATGTTCTGGTCACGACTTCAACAGAAGAAAATGGATACAAGGAACTTCTTCCATTGATTTCGGAGGGAAAAACGATTGCTTTTATCGGCTCTTCCGGCGTGGGGAAATCCACCCTGATCAATCGTCTATTGGGGAAAGAACGGCTGAAAACAAATGGGCTTCGCAATGACGATAAGGGCAGGCACACCACGACTCGCAGAGAATTGTTCCTCCTCCCCTCTGGCGGCATGGTAATCGATACCCCGGGCATGCGTGAATTGGGAATGTGGGACAATGATGACGGAATTGAGAGAACCTTTAGGGACATTGAGGAGCTTGCTTCTCAGTGTAAATTCCGCAACTGTACTCACACAAACGAGCCCGGATGTGCTATTCAGAAAGCACTGGAAATGGGAGAATTGGACATGGACCGCTGGCAATCTTATCGGAAGTTAAAGGCTGAAAATGATTATATGGAAGATAAAGAGAGCTACATGATTGCAAAGGGAAGACGGGAAAAAGAAATTTCAAAGCTGATTAGAAAAATGCCAATCAGAGTGTAAAAGGAGGTACTGCTTTATGGAAGAAAATATTGTTATTAGAAATGAAAAGAAAGAAGATTGGGAAACTGTAGAGAAAATCACAAGACAAGCCTTCTATAATCTTTATGTGCCGGGGTGTGTGGAACACTATTTGGTCCACATCATGCGGGAACATGAGGATTTTATTCCGGAACTGGATTTTGTATTGGAACTGGACGGACAGGTGATCGGCAATATCATTTATACAAAAGCAAAATTGATCGATGAAAATGGAACTGAAAAAGAAATTTTAACATTTGGTCCAGTTAGTATCCATCCAGGTTATCAGAGAATGGGGTATGGAAAAATGCTTATGGAGCATTCATTCCAATCAGCCATACAGTCAGGATATGATACGATTGTTATCTTTGGCAGTCCTGTCAACTATGTCAGCCGTGGATTCAAAAGCTGCAAAAAATATAATGTCTGTATCGAAAGTGGGAAATACCCTGCTGCGATGATGGTCAAAGAACTGCGTCCTCATGCACTGGATTGTCATAAATGGGTCTATCAGGATAGTCCTGTTATGGCAATCAGTGAGGAAGAGGCGGAACGCTATGATGCTGCATTGGAGCCTATGGAAAAGAAGCACCTTCCAAGCCAAGAAGAATTTTATATTATGAGTCGTTCCTTCGTGGAGGGATGATGAGCCGTGTCCAAGAACCGCTCATTTGCCCTTGATGAAAAATTTACAGTTTTCTGTTATCATGGTATATCATGCGGAGGAGGGCTGATGATGCGTATTCTGGTGGTCGAGGACGAAAAGCTGCTGTGCGATGGTATTGCGGAGGATCTGGAACTTGAAAAATACACGGTGGAACGGTGCTATGACGGCGCGGAAGCCTATGACCTGCTTCTGAGCGAGTCCTTTGACCTGCTGATCCTGGACCTGAATCTGCCCGGCATGGACGGGCTGGACCTGCTGCGGGCCGTTCGCGCGGAGCAGCCAGAGCTGCGGGTGCTGATCCTGTCGGCCAGAGCGGAGTTATCCGACCGGGTGGCGGGGCTGGATCTGGGGGCAGACGAGCAGATATTAAGAAAAGCACTTGCAAGCCTTCCGGTGGGAGGCTTTGAGATAGCAGTTACAAGAAAAGTAAAGTCAGGATTAGATGTCTGTGATTTTGATGTGATATTGGATGCGGAACATGAGAACCATGACCATGACATGGACTATCTTTACGGCAATCTGACCTTGGCGGCAGGATCGGGATGCTCTTGTCATGAGGAATCGGACAGAGAAGAACATCACTGCCATTGCCATGAGGAAGGGCATGACGGGGAGGCACATCACTGCTGCCGTCAGGGAAAAGATCATTATCATACCCATCGGGGGCTTGCGGAAATTCTTCCGATGATCGATGCCTGTGATATGACGGAAACAGCAAAAGCGCTGGCCCGTAAAATATTCCGGATTATTGGCGAAGCGGAAGCGAAAGCCCATGACTTGCCCCTTGACGAAGTCCATTTTCATGAGGTGGGAGCGCTCGACTCCATTGTGGATGTGGTGGCGGCTGCCGTTACTTTTGACAGCCTTCACATCAAAGAGGTGATTGTTCCTAAACTTACGGAAGGGACAGGGACAGTTCGGTGCCGGCATGGAGTCATGCCCGTGCCTGTCCCTGCGACAGTGAATATTGTTTCCGCTTATAAAATCCCCATGGAGCTCACCGGGGCGAAAGGGGAGTATGTGACGCCTACCGGCGCGGCCATTGCGGCGGCCATTTCCACAAGCCATCAGCTGCCGCCGTCTTTTGTTATCAAGAAGGCAGGCCTTGGCGCGGGAAAACGAGCATGCACGGATCGAAGCGGTATTCTCCGGGCATTCCTTATCCAGGGGGAGGAGAATGAAGGCCGTGATAAAGTTGTGAAACTGGAAACGGATATTGATGACTGCTCCGGCGAGGTTTTGGGGTATGTCATGAAGAAATTGTTCAAGGCAGGAGCGAAAGATGTCCATTATGCTCCCATTTTCATGAAAAAGAACCGTCCGGCCTGGGAGCTGACGGTGATCTGCAAGGAAGATCAGGTGGAAGCGCTGGAACAAATTATTTTCACGGAAACCACGACGATCGGGATTCGCGAGTACCCTCTCATGCGCTCTATCTTAGATAGAGAAGAAAAAGAAGTGGAAACGGTTTACGGCAAAGCCGCTGTAAAGCAGGTGACTTTTAGGGATATGACGCGAGCCTATCCTGAATACGATACCGTGAAAAAACTGGCGAAGAGAAATAAAGTGCCTTTTATGGATGTTTTTGACGCGGTGAAAGAGGCGGCAAAGGAAAAATAACGGGCGCTGATATGGTAAGAAGCGTTTCTTGTGGAGCGCTTCTTCTTTTTTCCCTTTCTTTTGTGATAGAATGACTCATTATAAATAAAAGGAAGTACATCTATGAAAAAAAGAAACCTGGGGTTAG
>OLRF01002762.1_pt1 | contig 14873 bp, 12 predicted proteins | sample 1672061 | NCBI WGS metagenome assembly OLRF01 (sample SAMEA3136641, study PRJEB25190) | human gut metagenome | reverse complement strand
CCCGCCTGCTCGCCGATGTTGGAGACCACCCGGTAGCTGTCCAGCCCCTTTTCCTTTGTCAGCTTGGCAATGACCTCGAAGATATGAGCCACCACTGTGCTGTTGTCCGCGGTGATCTCAGACACAGAGCCAATGTGGGCCTTGGGTACCACCAGGAAGTGGGTGGGCGCCTGGGGATCAATGTCATTGAAGGCGTAGCACACGTCGTCCTCGTAGACCTTGCTGCTGGGGATCTCCCCGGCAACGATCTTGCAGAATAGGCAATCGGACATTTTCAAACCTCCTTTGATGTGATCGGTATAAACTGATGATAAACGGGATCGTAGCGATAGTCAACCCCCGCCAGCGTCTCCCGCAGGGACTGCTCGTCCGCATCCAGGGACGCGCACAGATCCTCCAGGTCCGCATACTGGTCCCGGAGGCGGGCGTTGAGGAAGCTCAGAAGAATGTAGGGGTCCTTGGGCAGCAGCATGGCAGCCCCCTTTCTCTGTAAAGGGAAAATACTTGCGATATTCTGAAAGTAAATAATTTTACCGCACGGGTGTGTAGTTGACGGATGCTTCCTCCTCTGTGGTCTCCAGCTTGAAGATCACGGGGCGGAGCCCATCGTTGCAGGAGCAGATGGCCACGCCGGGCCTGCGGATCCAGTCGCCGTAATAGAACAGACCCTCTCCCGCCCCGTGGGCCAGGGCGAACACATACTGATAGATAGCCTTCCAGGCCTCGTCACAGAGGCCATCCGGCTTGGCGTAGTCGGCGTAGAACACCTGGCCTTCCCGCAGCATGGGGCAGGGGCCCAGCCCTTCAGCGCCGTATTCCGCCGCCAGCTCTTCATCCAGGGTGGTTTTCAAGACGGTGATCTTGACTTTTTTCATGGATCGTCCTCCTGGTAAAGATCAAATGTGATAGGTGGAAATTCAAACAGGGGCTTTTCCTTCCTCTGCATCCCCCGCTTGGGCTTCTCTAACCCCAGTGTGTCATAATATGCGTCGGAGAAATTCAGGACCGACGGGTCAAAGCCCGTCTGGAGCTCCTTCACCCGCTGGAATGGGTCCCGGGACCGGATGTGGAATGTCTCCGCCAACAGGTCCAGGGATGCGTCCCGGCTCTTGAAGTCCTCCTCGCAGCCCGGCCAGGTGTTGGCATCGTTGTCCTCCAGAAGCTTCCGGAACCGGGTCGCGTCCAGCATGAAGATCTGCGCCAGAGGACTGGTACATTTGCAGTAGAACAGATGGGAAAGGAACTCCCGGAAGTCCGCCCCCACCGGCAGCACAAAGGTGCCCTCTTCTGCCAGCTCCGGCTCCACGCAGTACACCGCCTCATCCCCCGGCAGGAGGACGAAGTGCGTCCCGCAACTGCCCCAGCCAATGATCTCGGCATTTTCCGGGGTACAGAAATACCGTACCGGGTCGGCGTCTGTCTCCGGTTCCAGCTCCAGCATGGAGAAGTCCAGAGGCAGGCCGAAAAACGTCTTGACGTCCTCTCGAGTTGACATAAAGTTCTCCCACTCCACTCTGCTCCCGCCAGGCCTTTGCCCGGCGAGGCCCCGGGGAAGGTGTCATCTACAGCTTACTTCAGCTTTTCCGCCACAAAATCATCCACGGTGGCCAGTGCATCATCCAGCTTCAGCAGGTCACTGCCGCCGCCCATGGCGCTATCAGGCTTGCCGCCGCCCTTGCCGCCGCAGATGGCGCAGACACTCTTCACCAGGTCGCCGGCCTTGATGCCGCGCTTCACCGCCTCGGGACCGCAGACTGCCAGGAAGGTGATCTTCTCCCCATTGGCAGAAGCCAGCACTGCCACAACATCCGGGGCCTTGTCCCGCAGGAAATCGCCCATCTGCCGCAGGGCGTTCGCATCCATGCCGTTACGGATAGCGGTCAGGACCTTCAGGCCGCCCACGTTCTTGGCGGCGGTCAGGAATTGCCGGGCCTCGCCCAGGGACGCCTCGGACTTGAACTTCTCCAGCTCATGGCGCAGCTCCTTCATCTCCGCTGCCTGCTGCTCCGCCTTGGCGGCCAGCTCACCAGGTGTTGTCTTCAGCACTTGAGCGGCGTGGAACAGCAGCTCCTGATTCCGGTTCATGGTGTCCAGGCTCAGTCGGCCCACCGTGGCCTCGATCCGGCGGACGCCCGAGGCGACGGAGCCCTCGGACTTGATGCGGAAGGGACCGGCCTTGGCGGTGTTGTCCAGATGGGTGCCGCCGCAGAACTCCATGGAGAAGTCGCCCATCTCCACCACGCGGACGATATCGCCGTACTTCTCACCGAACATGGCCACGGCGCCCTTCTTTTTGGCCTCCTCGATGGGCAGCACCTCCGTCGCTACGGGGTAGCCCTCCAGGATGGCGTCGTTCACCAGCTTGTCGATCTGAGCCAGCTGCTCCGGGGTGATAGCCTCAAAGTGCGTAAAGTCAAAGCGCAGCCGGTCCGGCTCCACCAGGGAGCCCGCCTGATGCACATGGTCGCCCAGGACCTTCTTCAGGGCAGCGTCCAGCAGATGCGTGGCGCTGTGAGCCCGCATGATGGCCTTCCGGCGCTCCATGTCGATGGATGCGGTGACGGTCTCCCCCACGCTGAGGGTGCCGGAGACCACCTTGCCGGAGTGCATGAACTTGCCGCCCTTGTTCTTCTGAACATCCGTCACCTGGAAGGTGCCGTTGGGTCCCTGAATGGTGCCGTGGTCTCCCACCTGGCCGCCCATCTCGGCATAGAACGGCGTCTGGTCCAGCACCAGGATGCCCTCCACGCCCTGAGCCAGCTCGTCCCGCAGTTCCCCGTCGGCCACCAGGGCCAGGACTCTGCCCTGCTCGCTGGAGCGATCATAGCCTACGAACTCCGTGGCGGGCATGTCCTTGCCGAACTCGATGCCTGCCCAGCCCAGGTCGCCCAGGGCCTCCCGGGCCTTGCGGGCGCGGACCTTCTGCTCTTCCATCAGAGCCTTGAAGCCCTCCTGGTCCACGGTCATGCCGGCCTCCTCCGCCATCTCCACGGTCAGGTCGATGGGGAAGCCGTAGGTGTCGTACAGCTTGAAGGCGTCAGCGCCGGAGAACACGGTCTCCCCCTGGGCCTTGTGGGCGGAGAGCATATCGTCATAGATCTTCATGCCGGCGTCCAGGGTCTTGGCGAAGTTCTCCTCCTCCGTGCGGATGACCTTGGTGATATAGGCTTGCCGCTCCCGCAGCTCGGGATAGTGGCCCTCGTTCTCATGGACCACGGTGTCGCACACCTCATATAAGAAGGGATGGTTCACTCCCAGCAGCTTGCCGTGCCGGGCGGCCCGGCGCAGCAGGCGGCGCAGCACATAGCCCCGGCCCTCGTTGCTGGGCAGAACACCGTCACAGATCATGAAGGTGGCGGAGCGGATATGGTCGGTGATGACCCGCAGGGAGACGTCGATCTTGTCGCTCTGCTCGTACTTGGCGCCGGTGATCTCGCTGACCTTGTTGGTGATGTTCATGACGGTGTCCACGTCGAACAGACTGGCCACGTTCTGGCTGACGCAGGCCAAACGCTCCAGGCCCATGCCAGTGTCGATGTTCTTCTGCTTCAGCTCGGTGTAGTGGCCCTCTCCGTCGTTGTCGAACTGGGAGAACACCACGTTCCAGACCTCGATATACCGGTCGCAGTCGCAGCCCACGGTGCAGCCGGGCTTTCCGCAGCCCCACTCAGGGCCCCGGTCATAGTAGATCTCGGAGCAGGGGCCGCAGGGGCCGGAGCCGTGCTCCCAGAAGTTGTCCTCCTTGCCGAAGCGGAAGATCTTCTCGGCGGGGATGCCGATCTCGTCGTGCCAGATGTTCCATGCCTCGTCGTCGCTCTCATAGATGGAGGGGTACAGACGGTCCTCCTCCAGACCGACGACCTTCGTCAGGAACTCCCAGCTCCAGGCGATGGCCTCGTGCTTGAAGTAGTCGCCGAAGGAGAAGTTGCCCAGCATCTCGAAGTAGGTGCCGTGGCGGGCGGTCTTGCCGACGTTCTCGATGTCGCCCGTGCGGATGCACTTCTGGCAGGTGCAGACGCGGCGGCGCGGCGGCTCCTCCTCGCCCTTGAACCAGGGCTTCATCGGCGTCATGCCGGCGTTGATGAGGAGGATGGAGTTGTCGTTCTGCGGCACGAGCGAGAAACTCGGCAGACGCAGGTGGTCTTTCGTCTCAAAGAAGCTCAGGAACATCTCCCGCAGCTCGTTGAGGCCATAGTAGGGATGGCTCATAGTGGTTTTCTCCTTTATCGTTCAATTTATTGCTTGTTTTGGTTACGATGTTGTGTTATTTCTCCTGCGAGCGCAGCAGCTTCACCAGCTCGCGCAGCTCCTTGTCGAGACAGCTGTAAAACTGCGCGATGTGCAGCCCGTCGGCGAGCGCGTGGTTGACGAAGATGGAGACGGGCAGCGTCACGCGGCCGCCGCGCTCGGTATAGCGGCCCCAGCTGATGCGGGGATTGCTGTCGTCCGCGGAGACGACGGGGTGCTTGACCTGCAGATAGTCGAGCCACGGCAGGCACGAGACGAAGAAGTTCCCCAGCGGGTCGCCGTCCTCGGTGAGCGTCCTGCGGTCGAGCGAGAGCGTCTGCTGCCGCTGCCCCTCGGCGATGAAGTCGCCGTAGGTGCGCTCGCCCTCGATCAGGCTGTAGACATACACGCCGTCGGGCTTCATGAGCGTGTACGACGGGCTGCACCAGTCGTATTCCACGACGCGCCCGGCCAGAATCCGCCGCCGCAGCTGCGGCACACGGTTGGCCGCGCGCGTCACCGCGTACAGCAGGCTCAGAAAAAACGGCCGCCCGTCGAGCGCGGCGAGGAAATCCGTGATATCCACCGCCGCCGTCACCCCCGCGAAGGGGTCAACCATCTGCCGGAAATAGGCGAACTGCCCGCCGCGCGGATCCGCCGCCATATCCACCTCATGCCAGGACATAACCAGGGAACTCCTTTCTATCCACCGGGAACCGGAAAAAAACAAAAACGCCCCGCCCCACGCATAGGGGCGAAGCGCTGCTTCACGGTACCACCCTAATTTGACGGGCAAACCGTCCGTCATCTCAAGTCATTCTGTAACGGGAATGACCCGTCCCGCTCGTCGCGGGCCGCTGGGAGGTGGCTGTCCGCCTGCCGGTGCCGATGGGCTTGCACGCTCCCCATCTCGCTGCGGGCCGGTGTGTGGCGAACTCTTCTCCGTCGCTGCATTTGATTATAGCCCATTTTATCACAAATTTTCCGCTTGTCAACGGTTTTCTGCATCCGAAACCGGATGGAAATTTATACACTTTTCCTCTTGCGAAAGCCGCAGAAGCTGGTATACTGATAGATGTTTTTCCCCGGATTCTGACGAAATCGGACGGTTTTGACGATATGCATAAGCTGAAAAAAATAGATTTTTACAGGCATCTCTCCTTTGCCGTGGTGGGCGGCTTTTTCGCCGCGTATGCCATCCTCTGCCGCAGCGGCGTCATGGGCAACGCCCAGACGGTGAACCTGCTCGAGCTGCTGATCGACGCGCTCTTCGGGCGGGGGCTGAACGTGCTGCTGCACCTCGGCGCGCTCGCGCTCTATGTCCTCGGCACGATGCTCACGGTGCTTCTGCCGCACTGGTTCCACCTCGACATCCGCCGCACGGCGCCGGTGGTCGACGCACTGGCGGCGGTCGTGCTCGGTTTTCTCCCGGCGGAGATGCCCGTTACGCTCGCGCTCTATCCGATTTTCTTCGCCATGAGCGTGCAGTGGGGCGCGTTCAACGGCGCGCAGGGATTCAACAGCTCGACGATTTTCTCCACGAACAACACCAAGCAGACCTCGCTCGCCCTCGCGCACTATCTGTGCGAGAAGGACCCGATGTATCTGGCCAAGTGCTGGTTCTACGCCGCGACGCTGCTGTGCTTCCACCTCGGAGCGACACTGTCGTTCTTCGCGGTGAAGCTGTGGGGTCTGCGCGCGAGCTGGTGTGTGATTCCGCTCGCGGCGTGGGCGTATTACATGGTCTGCTGCGAGGAGAAATCCGAACAGCGCACGCCCGCCGAGCTGCGCGAGCGCGAGGTCACGGGCGAGACGATCGAGGAGCTGCACGAAGCCGAGGACGTCCTCCTCGAAGAAAAAAAGAAGTAATAGCCAAAAGCACAAAACACATCCGGCGGACATTGTCCGCCGGATGTGTTTTTATCTCATATCTCAAAGGCCTCGCAGAGTTCGCGGCTCGGAGTGTCGCAGCCCCGCCCATGGCAGGGCAAGGCGCGGAGCGCAGCGAAACCCCTTTTCCTGCGAGTTTTTATGTGTTCTCCCGGCTGATCGGCCGCCGGTGCAGGAGAGCGCGGAGCTTCTTGCCGTCGTAGGGGATGAGCGGGTAAAGATACCCGCGCCCGACGAGGGGTTTTGTCGTCGCGATGAGCACGAGAATGCCGACGATCCCGAGCGCGAAGCCCCACCAGTCGAAAAGCCAGATCATCACCAGCAGCGCCATGCGGCAGAGCTTGCACGCGTAGCTCATCTCAAAGCTGTGCTGCGTGAAGTTCGCGATGGCGACGAACGCCATATACACCAGCACCTCCGGCACGAGCCAGCGCGACTGCACCGCAAAGTCACCGAGGATGAGCGCGCCGAGCATGCTGAAGGAGTTGCCGAGCACGTCGGGCGTGTTGAGCGAGGCGAGCTTGAGCACGTCGATGATGAGCTCCACGAGCAGCAGCTGCAAAATGAGCGGGACGGGGCACTCCCCCTCGATGAGCAGGAAGTGGAGGTTTTCGTGGAGCGTATCGGGCGACTTGACGAGCAGGTACCAAAGCGGCGTGACGAAAATCGTCAGAAACAGCACGACGAGCCGCACGATCCGCAGATACGACCCGACGAGCGGCGGGAAGTAGTAGTCGTTGATCTCCTCGGCAAAGCGCAGGATCGAGACGGGAAAAATCATGACCGCGGGCGTGTTGTCGATAAGCAGGAGCACGTCGCCCTCCATGACGCAGGCGGTCGCCGTGTCTGGGCGCTCGGTGTAGCGTACCTTCGGAAAGGGGTTATACCACTGCTTGGGCGCGATGGCCTCGGCGATGCTCTCCTGACTCATGGCGACGGAGCCGACGTCCATGTGCGCGAGCTTTTCGCGCAGCTCGGCGATGAGCGTCTCGTCCGCCTGCCCGCGCATGTAGCACAGGGCCACGTCCGCGCGGGAGCGCCCGCCGACCTGCAGCCGCTCGAGCGTGAGCGCCGGGTCGCGGATGCGGCGGCGCAGGAGCGCGGCGTTTTTCATGATGCTCTCGACGAAGCCGTCGTGGCTGCCGCGCAGCACCTTGCTCGAATTCGGCTCCTCGACCGAGCGCAGCGGGAACTGCTTGGCGTCCATGAGCAGCCCGCCCTCGTAGCCGTCGATGATGAGGAGAGTCTTGCCCGCAAAAACGGCCGTCACCGCGGTCAGGCGGTCGCGCTCCACCGCGGCGTCGCAGATACTGACACAGCGCTCGAGAAACGCCTGCAGATCGGGCGTGTCCGCAAGGCTCCCAATGGGCCGCCACGCGGAGATGGCGCGCTCGAGCAGCGCGTCCTCGGCGTAGCCGTTCACGACCCAGAGCCGGGCGCGACGCCCCGCGATCGTGAGCGGGCGGGTGACCATGTCAAAGCTCCGCCCCGTTCCCAGCAGCTCGTCGAGCGCCGCCGCCCGCGCGTCAAATGTATCCTTCGTCGGTTCCATGAGCAGCCTCCCCATACAGAATCACTTGCAGTATGGCAGAAAACGGAAGATTTTATACGCAGGAGGGCTGCGCGGCGCGCACGCACAGCAAAAGAGCCCCCGGAGCGTCAGCTCCGGGGGCTCTGCGAAATGACTTATGCGGGTGGATCAGGTTTACGCTCAGGTGCGCTCTTTTTTGCGGGTGACCACAACGGCGCTGCCGCCGATGGCCATGACCGCGAGACCGACATAGAGCAGGACGCCGCTGTCGCCGGTCGTGGGCGGCTTATAGTTCGGGTCCTTCGCACCGCAGACGGTGCACACGCCCTTGTCATAGTGGTGCTCGCCGGTGGCCTTGATGACCGCGCCCTTGCTCTGAACCTCGCCGCAGCCGGCGCAGACCACATCGCCGGTGTAGCCGTCATCGACGCAGGTGGCGTCCTTGGCGTTCACAAGGCGGAAGTCGTGGCTGCCCTCGGTGCAGTTGGCGATGGTGATGCGACCCTGCGGCTCGGCATACTGCTCGCCGACCACGCCGCCGAGCTTCTCGGTGATGTACTCCATCAGAACCTCATCGAGTGGACGGCCGGTGTCGAACTGGCTGCTCGCCGCGGCGAAGGCATAGTAGGTATCGCCGCCGGCGGCCACGAAGTTATTCGTGATAACGGCATACTTCGCGTTCAGGTCGAAGGGCTTGCCGTTGATGCTGTTGATGACCACGCGCTGGATGCTGTGCGGGCCATAGTAGGTCGAGCCGGGGTATACGTCGGCGTTTGCATCATAGGCCTTGTCGGTGAAGATGGTGAAGTCGATACCGGCCACCTGCGGGAAGCCGCCGATCTTGGCGGGCGTGCTCTGGGTCGAGGCCTCGAGCGCCTCGAGCAGCTCCGCGCCGGTCACATAGACCACGGCCACGGTGTTGCCGAAGGGCAGGACGGTGTTGATGTCCTTCTTGGAGATGTCGCCCTGGTGGATCCACGCGCGGATGCCGCCGCCGTTGGTGAGAGAGATGATGTTGTCGGGGTCAACCTCGGTGATACTGCCGGGGTTCTGCTCGGTGAGCGACCAGAGCATCGCGTCGGTGATGAGGTCGCCGAGGTTCGTCTCCTCGGTGCGGTTGCCGGGAGCCTGGTCACCGTTGAGCTCCACGTCGCTGCGGGCGAACACCTCACCGTACTCGGCGTTGACGCGATCGATGATCTTCTGTGCGGCGGCGGCCACGGTGGGATCGCCCGCCACGCCGTCCAGCTCGACGAGTGCGTTGCCGAGGATCTCCTTGCTTTCGCTGTCGATGAGAATCATGCCGACGTTTTCAAACGCGGTGCCAGTGGACTGGATGGGTTCACCGTCCGCACCCTCCACCATCACGGTGTGGGAGTGGCCGTCGATGATGAAGTCGAGACCGGTGACATTGGCATAGAGGTCGGTGGAGCGGTTGGGGGCGGATTCCTTGTCCACGCCGAGGTGGGCGAGGCAGACAACGATGTCCGAGCCGTTTGCGCGCAGCTCGTCAATCTGCGCCTGCGCGCAGGCATAGAGATCCTTCTCAGCGTAGAAGGACAGGCCCTGCATGAGCGCGGGGTTGGCCTTGGTCTGCGCCTCGGGGGTGTCGAGACCGAAGAAGCCGATCTTCACGCCGTCCTTCTCGATGATGGTGTTGCCCTGGAAGGCGTTTTCACCATCCTTCAGGATGTTCGCGCAGAGAACGGCGAAGTCCGCCTTGCTCAGGTTCTCCTTGAGCTGGGGATAGCCGTAGTCAAACTCATGGTTGCCAAGGGTGGCCACATCGTAGCCGGCGACGTTCATCATCTCGATGGCGTCGGCACCCTTCGTGGTGCTGACATAGGGTGTGCCCTGGCTGTAGTCGCCGGCGTCGGCCAGAATGACCTCGGCACCGAGAGTCTCAAACGCGTCGCGCAGCGCGGCAATCTGAGAATAGCCCATGATATTGCCGTGTACGTCATTGGAGTGCAGGATGATGACCAGCCCCTCGAGGGAGGAGGGCAGGCCGCTGAGCGTCAGCAGGAGGGAGCCGATCTCCTCGGCGTTCAGGCCGATCTCCAGCAGATAATCCAGCGCCTCGGCCTGCAGGTCGGCCTTCGACAGATCCTCCACGCCGAACATGGTCTGCAGCGCGGAGACAATGCCGTACTTGGCGATGTTGGCGGCCTTCTCGGTGCCGGGCTGGATGCCGTAGTAGTTGTAGTAGGTCACGAGGTAGTCGGCGACGACCTCGCCATAGCTCGCGCCCATGAAGCACTCGAGCACGGCGCTGGCGATGCCGCAGCGGTCCTTACCCTCGGTGCAGTGCATGTAGTAGGGGGCCTCCGTCTCGCTGGAGGCGATGTAGCGGTAGCCGTTTGCAAGACCGGTCTTGAAGGCGTCCGTCGTGAACGCGACGGGCATGTTCAGAAAGACGGCGTCCTGCGTGGAGTAGTAGCTGCCTTCCCAGCCGGGATAGGCCTTCGCGGCGGCCTCGGAGTCGGCGAGGTTGATGAAGGTCTTGATGCCCGCAGCCTTGGCGGCGGCGTCGGCATAGGGGTTGCGGCCCTCAACGGCGTCGTTGATGGGGGAGCTGCCGCGGTAGAGAACGCCCTCGCCCATGCCGGTGGTCTCGATCGCGCGGACATTGGCGAACTCAGCGTCCGTCAGGTTCTTATACATGTCGGCATTGCGGTCGCCGGTGCGCTGGGGCAGCTGGCGGGCATCCCACTCGGCAAAATACGCGCCCTTATCCTTCATGGTGATGGTCACCTTGACGGGATAGGTCACACCGTCTGCCGCGACATACTTATCGGAGACGGCGGGGTCGGTGTTCGGCTTGGCCAGACCGGCGTCCACCGCGAGCTGGCCGTAGTTGATGGCCACGATGACGCTGGACGCGCCCTTCGTCGCGCGTACGAGCATCTTGCGGGTGTCCACGTCGTTATAGTTCGAGCAGACGGGCATCTCGTAGCTGTTGCCGTTGACGTCAACGGTGACTACGTCGCCATACGCAAACCCGGCCTTCATAAACTTCTCCGTGGAGATGTCCAGCTCAATATTTCCGTATTTCCTGGCGGTTTCGCCGAGAACCGCTTCATAGGTGGCAGAAGCAGGTTCGTCAGCGGGTTCAGCCCAAGCTGCGGGCACCATCAGAGACAGCGCCATGGCCAGAGCCAGCAGAGTCGCTAAGAATTTCCGCATGTAATCTTCCTCCTTATAATTTCCGGACGCCTGTGTGCGCCCATCAGTAATTTCTATTTTACACAAATTTTACGCGAAATGGAATCCTATTTTGTTCAGAACGACAACGAAAAACACGTCCTAATTTTGTCTATTTTACCGATAGGAAAATGTGCCGCTTTGCGGGAAATCCGTCTGGAAATCCGGGATTTTTGTGGTATACTGAATGATTGAACTGAGAGATATAAGGGAGGTTATCCTGATGAGAAAGCTCTTCAAGGGCGGCACCGTCGTCTCCGGCAAGGGGACGAAGCGCGCGGATGTCCTCGTCGACGGGGAGAAGATCGTCCGCGTCGCGCGCAGCATCACCGACCCGCTGGCGCAGACCGTCGACGTGACGGGCAAGTTCCTTCTGCCCGGCTTTATCGACGCGCACACGCACTTTGACCTCGACGTCGCGAACACGACCACCGTCGACGACTTTGACAGCGGCAGTCTCGCCGCCATCCACGGCGGAACGACCACGGTCATCGATTTCGCCTGCCCCAACAAGGGCGAGACGCTCGCCCACGGCCTGCAGCTCTGGCACGAAAAGGCCGACGGGCGCACCTGGTGCGACTACAGCTTCCACATGACGATCGACGACTGGAACGAGGACATCGCCCGCGAGATCGACGACATGTACGCCGCGGGCATCTCCTCCTTCAAGATGTATATGACCTATCCGGCCATGATGATCGGCGACGAGGCGATGTACTGGGTGCTGAAGAAGCTGAAGGAAAAGGGCGGCATCTGCGGCGTCCACTGCGAAAACAGCGGCGTGATCGACGCGCTCGTCACCGAGAAGAAGGCGGCGGGGGAGATGGGCGTCTCGTCCCACCCCGAGACACGGCCCGATTTCCTCGAGGCCGAGGCCGTCGGCCGCCTGCTCCACATCGCCGAGGCGGTGGATATCCCGGTCATCATCGTCCACCTGACGAGCGCCGCCGCCCTGCGCGAGGTCGAGGCGGCGCGCAAGCGCGGCCAGAAGGTCTATGTCGAGACGTGCCCGCAGTACCTCGTCCTCGACGACAGCGTCTATTATAACGAGGACTGGGACGAGGCGGCGAAGTTCGTCTGCTCGCCCCCGATCCGCAAGCCAGATGATCAGAAGGCGCTCTGGGCGGCGCTCCGCCGCGGCGAGATCCAGACGATCTCCACCGACCACTGCTCGTTCACGACCGAGCAGAAGGAGATGGGACGCACGGACTTTACGAAGATCCCCGGCGGCGTCCCCGGTGTGGAGACGCGCGGCGAGGTGGTCTATTCGGCGGGCGTTGCCACGCGGAAGATCAGCCTTGCGACGATGTGCCGCGTGCTGGCGGAGAACCCGGCGCGGCTTTACGGCATGTTCCCGCGCAAGGGCGTGCTCGCCAAGGGCGCGGACGCCGACATCGTCGTCTACGATCCGCAGGCCGACCACGTCATCCGCGCCGAAAATCTCTTCAGCCGCGCGGGCTACACGCCCTATGAGGGCTTTGTCACCCGCGGCGGCATCGAGCAGGTCTGGCTGCGCGGGCAGCTGATGGTCCGCGGCGGCAGCGTCGTGGGCGAGTGCGGCGGGAAGTTCATTCCCCGCGGCAAATGCGCGCTGTAAGCGCCGCAGGAAAGAGAGGTTCACAGTATGGATAAAACGCTCGGTTATCTGCTCTGCTGTCAGTCGCCGGCCCTGTTTCTGGGGGCTCTGGCGCTGCTGGCGGGCTATATCATCCGCCATCGCAACCACCGCGTCCACGCGGCGCTCGATCTGGTGCTGGCGATCGTCTGCCTGCTCGGCGGCGTGGCGCTGTACTATCTCGGCATGCTCTATGACCATTTCACCATCCACGACTTCTGGCAGATCCGCGTGCCGGGCTGGGTGGGGCTGGTGCTGGCGGCGATTGTGATCGTCGTCCTGTTTGTTCAGAACATCGGCAAGGCCGCCGCGCGCCGCCGCAGTGAGAAGGAGGCCGCCCGCGCCGAGGACGCGCGCCGCAAGGAGCTCGAGGAGGCCAAGAGCGCCGCCTTCGCCTCCGGCCAGGCCGCCGCAGCATCTGTGCAGCCCGACCCACAGGAAAAAACAGAGGAAAAACCCGAATAACCCCAAAGAAATGCGTCCGCAACAGCGGACGTATTTCTTTGCAAAAAAGTCTCGCGCGGAGCGAGCGTCGCAGGCTGGCATAGCCAGCCGAGGCGCAGAGCGAAGCGAAACCCATACTCATATGGCGTAACAAAGAACTTTGTTCTTTGTTACGCCATATGAGTAGTGTAGGCCGGTGCGCACACAGCACACCGGCCCGAAAAAACCAATCCTGCGAGCTTACTTCGCCACGGCATCCTTCAGAGCCTTACCGGCCTTGAAGACGGGAACCTGCGTCGCGGCAATCTCGACGGGCTCCTTCGTGCGGGGGTTCAGACCCGTGCGGGCGGCGCGCTTCTTCATCTCGAAGGAGCCGAAGCCCACGAGCTGCACCTTCTCTTCATCCTGCAGCGCAGCGGTGATGGTGTTCAGCGTGGCGTTGATGACAGCCTCGGTGTCCTTCTTGGACAGACCGGCCTTCTCGGCGACGGCGGCGATCAGTTCAGCTTTATTCATGGTGTTTCCTCCTAAATTCATTTCATTCGTACTTTCTTCTTATATCCTAAAACGATATTCTGTATTCTATCGCATTAAGAACGCTTCGATGCATCGTACAGCGCGAGCATTTCCTGCCCTGAGAGATCCGAGACGGCGCGGCCTTGCGCCGCGGCACCCTCCTCCACCGTGCGGAAGCGGCGGATGAATTTCTCACAGGTCGCGGCGATGGCGGCTTCCGGATCGACCCCGGCAAAACGCGCGGCCTTCACGGCCGCAAACAGCACATCGCCCAGCTCCTCTTCGACGCCCTCGCCGCTCTCCACGGCCTCGTGCAGCTCCTGCACCTCTTCGTCGAGCTTGTCCATCGCGCCGGAGATGTCCGGCCAGTCAAAGCCCGTACCGGCGGCCTTCGCCTGAATCTTCTCCGCGCGCCACAGACCCGGCAGACTATGGGCGACCTCTTCCATCGCCTGCGCGGTGGAGCGCTGTCCCTTCTCGCGGCGCTTGAGCTCCTCCCACGGGAGGGCTTCGCCGTCGCCGAAGACGTGCGGGTGGCGCGAGATCATCTTTCTGCAGACCGCGTCGGCCACGTCGTCAAGCGTGAACGCGCCGCGGTCGGCCTCGAGATCGGCATGAAAAACGACCTGCAGCAAGACATCGCCCAACTCCTCGCGCAGCGCCGCCGCGTCCTCGCGGTCGATGGCGTCCACCACCTCCCACGCCTCCTCCAGCATCTGGCGGCGCAGGGACGCGTGCGTCTGCGCGGCGTCCCACGGGCAGCCGCCCGGCGCGCGCAGCAGATGAACGATCTGCCGCAGATCCTGCAGATCGTAGTGTGCTTTCTCTTCAAAATGTACCATATTTACGCTCCTATTGCAAGGGGTTTTCCCGTATACGCGCAATTTCTTCACCGCAGATGCAGCTTATCCGCGATTTTTTCGCCCTTCGGCAGGGCGAGCAGATCCTCGCGCCGCACCGCGCCCAGCGCGACGGCGAGCACGCCGTAGACCAGCGCCGCGAGCGCAATCGCGCCCAGCACGGCGACACCGTTTCCGGCCGCGCGGCTGAGCAGGCCATAGACCGCCCGCGCCGTCACGGCCATCACCGCCGTCATGACGAGCGGCTTTCCGAAGATCTCGCCGAGACGCACCTGCGTCGGGATCGAGCGGCGGATGGCCCCAAGGTTCAGCGCCGCGATCAGCCCGTAGCACAGCAGTGTGCTGATCGGCGCGCCGTGGATGCCGATGTCCGGGCGGCTGACAAGCGCAATGCTCGCCGCGATTTTCACCGCGCCGCCCGCGAGCAGCGTCCATACCGGGAGCTTTTCGCGGCCGTAGGCCTGCAGGATACCGCTGCTCGCGACCATCAGGCACACGAACACCGACGCCACGCCCAGCACCGACAGATGCCACGCCGCCGCCGCGGCCTCCTCCGGCCGCGCGGGGTAGAGCAGGTGCAGGATCG
>OLRF01002738.1_pt1 | contig 14994 bp, 16 predicted proteins | sample 1672061 | NCBI WGS metagenome assembly OLRF01 (sample SAMEA3136641, study PRJEB25190) | human gut metagenome | reverse complement strand
GGACGTTCTTTGATCTTTGGTGATGTTGTTTGTCGTGTAAGCGCTTCATATGCAACAGCTATGCATATTGATACTGATGAAAGTAATGCAGCAGCTTGTGGTAGAGAAGTTTACGGTAAAATCATTAAATAAGAAAAAGCAGGCCATCTTTTTCTCTATTTTGAGAAAAGTGGTGATCGTGGTGCCGCTGACGATCCTGCTGCCTTATGTGAATGGACTGGGAACAGACGGCGTGTTCTGGGCGGAACCGGTTTCCAACCTTGTAGGCGGCTGTGCATGCTTTTTTACCATGCTGGTGACGGTACTGCCGGAGCTGAACAAACGTAAGGCATAAGACGGGCCGGATAAAGGTTTGCGGGAAATTTTGATATGTGTTAGAATGGACGGGATGATTTTTCTGCAAACTAAGCAGAAATCTTAAGAAGGGCCGGCATATGGCCGGGCAGGAATGAGAGGAAAACACAATGGCTTTATTTCAGGCATTTCGGGCAGTAAGACCTGCTTCAGAAAAAGCAGAAAAGGTGGCTGCACTTCCCTATGACGTAGTCAGCAGAGAAGAAGCGAGAGAGATCGGGGAAAAAAATCCGGAATCTTTTCTCCATATAGACCGTGCGGAGATGGATCTGGACCCGGAAACTGATCTTTATGATCCGAAGGTTTATCAGAAGGCAAGGGAAAATCTGGATCGTTTCCAGAAAGAAGGGATCCTGATCCAGGATGAGAAACCGAACTATTATCTGTATGAACTGATCCGTAAGGGAAGATCCCAGACCGGGATCGTAGGTGTCAGCTCCATTGATGATTACATGAATGGTGTGATCAAAAAGCATGAGCTTACAAGAGAGGATAAGGAGCAGGACCGCATCCGTCATGTGGATGTCTGTGATGCCAACACAGGTCCTATTTTTCTGGCGTGCAGATATCCGGCAGAGCTTCTTACTCTTATGGAAGAATGGAAAAATGCACATGCTCCTGTGTATGATTTTACTTCCGGTGATGAGATCACACATCGTGTATGGGTCGTAGATGAGGAAGAAAAGATCCGGACTATACATAGTCTTTTTGGCGGGATCTCCTCTATCTATATTGCAGATGGCCACCACAGAGCAGCCTCCGCAGTAAAGGTTGGACAGAAGAGAAGAGCGGAGCATCCGGACTACACCGGAAAAGAAGAATTTAACTTTTTCCTGTCGGTGGTATTTCCGTATGACCAGCTGACCATCCTTCCGTATCACAGGATCGTAAAGGATATCAAGGGTATGGAACCCAAAGCCTTTATCGGAAGCATGAAGTTTAATTTTGAGCTGATGGCAATGCCGGGATTTCCATGTAAACCGGTGGAGAAACACTGCTTTGGGCTGTATGTAGACGGAGAATGGTTCCATCTGAAGGCATATCCGGATATCTATGCGGGTAAAGACAGCGTAGGTCAGCTGGATGTGTCTATTCTTCAGGATAAGGTCCTGGGTCCGGTTCTGGGGATCAGTGACCCGCGTACCGATGAGAGGATCCGCTTTATGGGAGGAAACCACCGGTTGAAGGATCTGGCAGCAGCTGCAGATGAGACAGGAGGAGCTGCCTTTGCCATGTATCCTACATCCATGGAGGAGCTGATGACGATCGCAGACGAGGGTAAGCTTATGCCGCCAAAGAGCACCTGGTTTGAACCGAAGCTCCGCAGTGGTCTTTTTATCCATAAGCTTTCAGACTGATGCCGGATGCTTTATAGATTTTTAATAAAATGGTCAGGAAAATCTTAGGAAATCACTACAGATTGCTCACATTTGTCCGGTAAGATAAAAGTATATTCTGAGCAAACGCGAAAGAGGGTTTTTCATGACAAACGAACAGTATTACGATTGTATCCAGCCATATCAGAACGCATGTCAGATCATGCGCGCCAAGCTTGAGGTGCTCAACGGAAGCCTGTATCAGAAGTCTTCCGTATCTCCGATCCACAATATCCAGGAACGGATCAAATCCAAGAAGAGCATCGAAAAGAAGCTGGAGAAGCTGGGACATTCGGACAGTGTGCAGAACGCCAAGGATCATCTCCGGGATATCGCCGGGATCCGTGTGATCTGCTACTTTATTGATGATATATACAATCTTGTAAATGCGCTGAAGCGGCAGAGTGAGCTGATCTTTATCAGGGAAAAGGATTACATACAGAATCCCAAGCCTAACGGATACCGCAGCTTTCACGTGATCATTGCAGTTCCGGTGTATTATCTGGATACCATGGAGTATTTTCCGGTGGAGATCCAGCTGAGGACGATGACCATGGATCTCTGGGCAAGCATGGAGCATCGTGTCTGTTACAAGAAGCTTCCGGAACATAGGGATGAGCTGGCGGAGGCCTTCTGTCAGTATGCAGATATCCTTGGAAAAATCGAGGAACAGTTTGAAGCCTACAATGAAACAGGAATGCTGGAGGAGATCACACCTGCCCAGATTACTGAGAATCCGACGGAGGGATAGGAATGGAGATCGAAGAGGAATTTATATCCGGTTTCTGCCGTACCATGAACGGGGGCGAAACCGTCTGCTGTGAGTATACACGGCAGGAGAACAGCAGCAGGAAGCTGACCTTTATGGACTGCGCGCATGAAAGATGTGTAAACACAGGCGCCTGTGAGATCTTCAAACAGGCTCATGAGCTGGAGCAGAAATAAAAGATCAAAGAAAAGAGAACTGCGAAAAAGCAATAATGATAAAACAGCAATTATAAAAAAATCACAGAATACAGGAGAAGTACGTATGAAGCACACAGTAGATGCAATGGGGAAACAGTGTCCGATCCCGGTTGTGATGACCAAGAAGATCCTTGACAAGGCAGAGCAGGGAGACGAGATCCGGATCCTGGTAGATAATGAAACAGCAGTAAACAACTTAAGCAGACTTGCCGGAAGTACCGGATGCAGCTTCGTATCCAGAAAAACAGAAGGTGGTTACGAGATCAATATGACAGTAAAATCTGATCCTGCTGCAAGAAGTCAGGCAGAGCCTGAGATCGTCTGCACACCGGCTGTTCCGCAGGGAGATTATACCGTTGCCATCACTTCCGATAAGATGGGAGATGGAGATCCGGAGCTTGGCGGGATCCTGATCAAGGGATTTGTGTATGCGCTGACACAGCTGGAGACACCGCCGTCAGTTATGCTGTTTTATAATGGCGGAGCCAGACTTACCGCACAGGATTCACCATGTATCGAAGACCTTAAGACCTTACAGGAGCAGGGAACAGAGATCCTGACCTGCGGAACCTGCGTGAACTTCTACGGACTGAAGGAACCGGCAGTGGGAACCGTAACAAATATGTATACCATAGCGGAAAAGCTCACAAAAGCAGGAAAAGTGATCCGCCCGTAAACAGAAAAACATATAGAAACAACAAAAGCATATAGAAACAATAGAAACTTACAGAAACAGACAGAAACAAATAGAAATACACAGAAATGCCGCAGAGCCATTTTGAAGCCTGCGGCATTTTTGATATCTGGTTGATATTCGCTTGATATCCGGTTATGAGCAAGCAGCGAAGCGGATCGGATCGCAAATATCCGTCTGACTTAGCTCCGAACTTAAAATTCCACATCAAGCTGCTGCTCCTCAATATGATGACGCTTTGCATAGCCGGTAAGCATCAGTGTCAGTGCACCGTCGCCGGTCACGTTGCATGCAGTTCCGAAGCTGTCCTGCAGTGCAAAGATGGTAAGCATCAGTGCAGTGCCGGAGCTGTCGAATTTCAGTATTCCGGTAATGATGCCAAGGGATGCCATGACGGTTCCTCCGGGAACACCGGGAGCTCCGATGGCAAAGATACCCAGAAGAAGGCAGAACAGAACCATGGTACCCGGCGTGGGAACGGAACCGTACAGGATCTTCGAAATCGCCATACAGAAGAAAACCTCTGTCAGGACGGAGCCACAGAGATGGATGTTTGCAAACAGAGGGATCCCGAAGCTGACCAGATCCTTACGGAGTGGTTTTGCCTTGGAGGCACACTGCAGTGCAACGGCCAGTGTGGCTGCAGATGACATGGTCCCTACGGCAGTCAGATAGGCAGGACCATAATGGCGGACAACCTCCAGAGGATTTTCTCCGGAATAGATTCCTGCAAGGATGTAAAGAAGCGCCATCCAGATAAAATGTCCGGCCAGGACCAGTACGATGATCTTCAGAAAAACAGGCAGCTGTCTGGTAATGGTTCCCTCGTAGGCAAGGCCGCAGAAGGTAGTGCCGATAAATAACGGAAGAATGGGGATGATGATCCGAGCCACCAGAGAAAGAACGATTTTCTGAAATTCATCCAGGAGCCCAGTGATCAGCTTCGCCTTTGTCCAGGTGGCGGCAAGTCCCAGCATCATTGCAAAAACAAGAGCACTCATAACGGACATGATCTGCGGGATCTCCAGCTCAAAGATCACCTCCGGCAGCCGCTTCAGTCCTGCAGCATAGGAATGGATGGACAGATGTGGAATGATGAGAAAGCCAGAGGCTGTGGAAAAAAGCGCTGCGCCAACAGAGGAGCCGTAAGCGAGGACAACCGCAACACCCAGCATCAGCGAAGCATTTTTGCCAAGCCTGGTAATGGACGGAGCGATAAATCCCAGCACGATCAGCGGCACGCAGAAGGTAATGAGCTGGCCCAGAATGTACTTGATAGTAACTGTGATATTAAGAACTGCCATAGAGATTCCGTTGGTGCTGTACCGGTTCAGGATAAGCCCGGCTATGATCCCCAGGATCACAGCGACCAGCAGCTTAAATGGCAGACTGTTGAAAAAAGATGTTTTTTTCATTGGAAAACCTCCTCGGATAGTATAAAATAAAGCCAGAGTTTATTATAAAGGTATTTGATAAAAATCACAAGGAGGATGAAATGATTTATCTGGATAACGCGGCTACAAGCTTTCATAAGCCGGACTGTGTGCTACGTGCTGTGGTGGAAGCCATGCAGCATGCAGGAAACAGCGGAAGGGGCAGCAGCAGCGAAGCAATGGCAGCCTCAAGGCTTATTTTCAATACAAGATGCCAGATCGCGGAGATGTTTGACGTATGGGGACCGGAATGTGTGGCCTTTACATCCAATGACACGGAAGCGCTCAATATCGCCCTGCAGGGAACACTTCATCCAGAGGAGGGAACTATCCATGCGATCTGTACGGAGATGGATCACAACAGTGTGCTCCGTCCGCTGTACCGCCTGGAAAAAAAAGGCATGAAGCTTACGATCCTGCCGGCAGACCGCAAGGGACGGATCTCCCTTACGGAGCTTGAAGCAGCCATCCGTCCGGAGACGAAGGTGATCGTCTGTACCCACGCTTCCAATCTGACAGGAAATCTCAATGATATCCATGCCATCGGTGCGATCGCACAGAAGCACCAGAAGCTTTTTATTGTGGATGCTGCCCAGACAGCAGGAGTATTTCCGATTTCCATGAAAAAAGATCATATAGATATTCTTTGCTTTTCCGGACATAAGGGCCTTATGGGACCCCAGGGCACAGGCGCCATCTGCGTTCGGCCGGGGGTATCTGTGGAGCCTCTGAAGGTAGGCGGAAGCGGCGTCCTCACCTTTCAGAGAGAGCATCCGCAGGATATGCCGGAGACACTGGAGGCAGGCACCCTGAACAGCCACGGGATCGCAGGTCTTGGCGCAGCCATCAGCTGGATTACCGAAATTGGAACAGAACAGATCCGAAAAAGAGAGCAGCAGCTGATGTGGCGTTTTTATGACCAGGTAAAGGAAATTCCGGGAGTTACCCTGTACGGAGATTTTTCCAGGGAAGAACGCTCCCCTGTGGTGACTCTGAATATTGCAGAGATGGATTCGGCAGAGGTGGCCATGATCCTTGATGAAGAGTACGGGATCAGTGTAAGAGCCGGCGGCCACTGTGCACCGCTGATGCACAAAGCACTGGGAACCGAAAAAACAGGAGCTGTCCGCTTTAGCTTTTCTTATTTTAATACGGAAGAAGAGGTGGACACTGCTGCCGGGGCGGTAAAGGAGCTTGCCGCGGAATAAACAGCGAAAGACGGACAGAAAGGACACAGAGAATGTATCAGACAATATATGATGTGGTAGAAAAAAGAGGGCGTGTAAAAACAGGAATCCTCCTGAACGGAGAGGATGCCGGGCTGAAATATCTTTTGGAAGAAAGCAGCTTTTTTTATCCGAAGAGAGCAGAAAGAAATAAAGAAGCAGAAGAATTCCTGAAAGCTTCCGTGGAAGCAGCTGTGGAAACCGGCGTTGTGAAAAACGGAGACCGGGAGATATTTGTGGAAACCTACGAGAAGAATCCCAGGCTGATCATACTGGGTGGCGGCCATGTTTCTCTTCCGGTAGCAGAGATCGGCAGGATGCTGGGCTTTCATGTAACAGTCATGGATGACCGGGAGGAATTTGTGACGGAGAAAAGATTTCCCATGGTAGATGAGAGAATCTTTGGAGATTTTGATACCCTGTCCGACAGGATCCCTCCCTATGAAAATGCCTACTATGTAGTGGTGACACGAGGCCATCTGGGAGATTCCGCCTGTGCAAGAGCGATCCTTAAGAGACCCTTTGCATATTTCGGAATGATCGGAAGCAGGACAAAGGTGCGGATCACCAGGGAAAAGCTCCTGAAAGAGGGCTTTACGGAGGAACAGCTGGATCAGATCCATGCCCCCATCGGACTTCCCATCGGAGGACAGATGCCGGCGGAGATCGCCGTGAGCATCATGGCAGAGATCGTGCAGGAAAAGAACCGGCATTTCCGCACCTACTGTGATGAGGAGGTGGAGGCAGCAGTACGCCGCAGGACACCGGGAACCATGGTTACGATCATCGAGAAGAAGGGCTCCTCACCAAGAGGAACCGGGAGCAAGATGTTCGTATTCCGGGACGGAAGCACGGCAGGAAGCATCGGCGGCGGGAAAGTGGAGTTTGAAGCCGGAAAACACGCAGTAAATATCCGAAATACGGAAACAAAGGTTTACGAGCTGGGACAGGGGGCAGGAGATCTGGGGATGATCTGCGGCGGAACTGTCCGGGTGCTTTTTGAGCCGGTAAATATGTGAAAGAACCGGCCAGGACTTGCATAATATTGCAGAATCGTGTATATTGGACGCAGAGAATTTTTTACCGGCGTATAAGGAGGAATCAGATAACATGAAGAAAAAATGTATTATGGCTTTGATAATAGGCGCGGCTTTCCTTGCACAGGGCTGTGGATATGAGGAAGGAACCGATGCAGTGGTAACAGTAGTAGATTCCACACCGACGCCGGAGCCCACAGAGAAGCCGAAGGCAACTGCAACACCTACACCGGAGGCAGCAGCAGATTCCACAGCAGACGGAGCAGCAGCGGCAGATTCCACCACAGCCGGGGCAGCAGATCCCTCAGCACAGACAGCAGCTACGGAGCAGACCCCAAGCGGCATCAACGTACAGGCTCAGGATGCCACCTACTATGCAGTGGAGGGTGTGAATTTACGTTCTGACGCCAATGCAGAGGCAGAGTTTGTGGCAGGTGTCCTTTCCGGAGAATCCCTGAAGTGTACCGGTGTCTGTGACAATGGATGGATCCGTGTGGATTATAATGGACAGACCTGCTACGCATCCGGTGACTATGTCAGCACAACACCGCCGGTAGGAGCAGTGGCGGCAGATACTACCGCAGAAGCAGCACAGTAGAGCACAGACTACAGGCTTTGACCAGATCAGGGAAATCCTGATCCTGCTTTAATTGCAGATATCTCCTTGATATAATAAAAAACAGGCAGCTGTATCCGATGAAATACATCGATACAGGCAGCCTGTTTTTTTGTTTCGGCATATAGTCCGTTCAGAACACAAGGATCATACCAGCGGATCGTACCCGCAGATCATTCTGGATAAACAAGACGGTCCGGTTTGATATCGTAGAGAACCTCGTTCAGGAATTTCTTTGCCAGATATTTTGCCATGCCAAGGTTCATATCCAGATAATTTCCGCAGTCCTTGGGAGAAGCTCCCGGGATCTCACCCTCAAAATCGCGGATAAATTCAAACATCTCGATCATCAGCGGAACGATATCTCTGGATTCATAATCCCCGTTAAGAAGAAGATAATTTCCGGTACGGCAGCCCATAGGACCCCAGTAAATGACCTTCGGGCCAAATTCCTTATGGTTCCGCAGGAAGGTAGCTGCCAGATGCTCCATGGTGTGAAGCTCGGCTGTGTTCATAACAGGCTCCTCATTGGGAGAAGTCATACGGATATCGAAGGTAGTGATCACCTGATCTCCAACCGGATCCTTACGTGAAACGTATACGCCAGGCTGAAGCTTGATATGGTCAATGGTAAAACTTGTGATCTTTTCCATGTTGATTCCTCACTTTCTTATATGTACGGAGCCCATAATAAGCTCCATACATGATTTTAGCAGAGAACCGGAAGAGATACAAGGCAAAACAAAGGGAATCCTGCACCTGGTTCCGTGCAAAGTTGACTTTATGAAAAGATGATGTTAAACTGAGAAAAGCTTACAGGGGAAGAGTGAAAAGCTCACCTGAAAATGCCGGAACAGGCGTTTTCGGGATCTGATAAGGAGGACTTATAAATATGAAACGTAAGGTTTTAGCCGTATTATTTGCGACAGCTCTTACCGCAGGAATGCTTTCCGGATGCGGAAGCACAGACAGTACTTCTGACAAAGCAGACCAGAAGGAAGAATCTCTGGAGGAAGAAACCTCAGAAGGACAGACAGGCGTAGATGAAGAGACAGCAGCCAATGCAGTATCCGAGGAGGAGGCTGAGGCGGCAGGCTTTTCAGACCATGAAGAAAGCGCCGATGATCAGGAGGCTTCCGGTGATGCAGAGGACACTTCACATGAAACCGAAGCTTCTGCAGACAGTACAGAGGATACAGACAGCGCAGACGGAGAATTTTCCGATGGTTCCGAGGATGCACAAATGGCAGGAACAACTGTGATCGATACCAGCCAGCAGCTGACAGGAACCCATCATGCTGCCATCACCGTAAAGGATTATGGCGAGATCGATGTAGAGTTGGATGCAGACACCGCACCCATCACAGTCACAAATTTTGTAAAGCTGGTACAGGACAACTTTTATGACGGTCTGACCTTCCACCGGATCATTGACGGATTTATGATCCAGGGCGGAGATCCAAACGGAGACGGAACCGGCGGAGCAGAGGATACCATCAAGGGCGAATTTTCCAGCAATGGAGTGAAGAACGATATTTCTCATGTAAGAGGAACCATTTCCATGGCCCGCAGCACAGATCCGGACAGCGCAAGCTCTCAGTTCTTTATCGTACAGTCCGATTCCACACATCTGGACGGCGACTATGCTGCATTCGGACACGTGACCTCTGGGATGGACATTGTAGATCAGATCTGCAAGGATGCCAAGCCGACAGACGGCAACGGAACCATTGCAAAGGATCAGCAGCCGGTGATCGAGAGTATCCGTATGGTTGACTGACAGGAGGGAGAAGGATGCTGAAAGGGAAAACAGTGCTTCTTGGCATCACAGGAAGTATTGCTGCATACAAGATCGCATATCTGGCAAGTGCATTACATAAGCTTCATGCAGATGTCCATGTACTGATGACAGAGAATGCAACGAACTTTATCAATCCGATTACATTTGAAACACTGACCGGGAATAAATGCCTGGTGGATACCTTTGACCGGAACTTTCAGTTTCAGGTAGAGCACGTATCCATTGCCAAGAAGGCAGATGTTGTGATGATCGCACCGGCCAGTGCAAACGTGATCGGAAAGCTGGCCAACGGCCTTGCGGACGATATGCTCACCACTACGGTAATGGCCTGCAGGTGTCAGAAGATCCTTGCACCGGCCATGAATACCGCCATGTATGAGAATCCTGTGGTACAGGACAATATCCGGAAGCTGCAAACCTACGGATATGAGGTGATCACACCGGCCAGTGGCTACCTGGCATGTGGGGACACCGGAGCCGGAAAAATGCCGGAGCCGGAAACCCTTCTGGAATATATCCTGAAGGAAGCCGCCTTCCAGAAAGACCTTGCCGGCAAAAAGCTCCTGGTAACGGCAGGACCTACCCAGGAGGCCATCGACCCGGTCCGCTGTCTCACCAACCATTCATCCGGAAAGATGGGATACGCCATTGCAAAAATGGCCATGCTCAGAGGAGCGGAGGTTACGCTGGTAAGCGGACCTACTGCCATTGAGCCGCCCCTTTTTGTGAAGGTCGTACCTGTGACATCCGCCAGAGATATGTTCGAGGCAGTCACCGGTTTAAGTGATGAACAGGATATCATCATCAAGGCTGCCGCAGTGGCAGACTACCGTCCGAAGCAGGTCAGCGAAGACAAGGTTAAGAAAAAAGACGATCAGGCTTCCATAGAGCTTGAGAGGACAGACGACATTCTGAAATATCTGGGCCAGCACAAAAAGCAGGGCCAGTTCCTCTGCGGATTTTCCATGGAGACCAGAGACATGCTCCGTAATTCCAGAGCTAAGCTTGAGAAGAAAAACCTGGATATGGTGGCAGCCAACAACCTGAAGGTAGAAGGTGCCGGATTCCAGGGAGATACCAATGTCCTGACTCTTATCACACAGGATGAAGAAGTGTCACTCCCGCTTATGAGCAAGGAGGATGCAGCGTTAAAGATCCTGGATAAGATCCTTCTGCTTACCACAAAGGCAGAAGCATAGCTACAGAGCCGGTCAGGGAGCCGGTTTTAACAACGAAAAGCGGAACAAAAAGATCACCGCTTTCCATCACCGTATTGTATCCGCAGAAAATGCCGGGAAATGCTGTATTTCCGGAAATATTCACAGAGCGGAACGGTAACAAGGAGGAGAAGAAATGAAAAACAACAAATTTACAACAGCGCAGCTTACGTTACTGGGCCTGATGGCAGCAATCCTTTTGCTGATGGCCTACACACCACTGGGATATCTGAACATCGGGCCACTGGCCATTTCCTTTAATGTGATCCCGGTAGCCATCAGTGCAGTCGTCCTCGGGCCCGTAGGAGGAGCCGTGGCAGGTGCGATCTTCGGCCTGACCAGCTTTCTCCAGTGCATAGGAGTAGGCGGCTCCAGTGCAATGGGAGTTGTGCTTTTCGGTATCAATCCGGTATTTGCCTTTATCCAGCGCTTCATCCCACGTCTTCTGGACGGTATCTGCCTCGGATATATTTTTAAAGGCATGCGAAAGGTCAGCAATACCTATGTGGCATGTGCAGTAACCGGATTCTTTTCCGCATTCCTGAATACACTGTTCTTCATGGCAGCACTTGTAGGACTGTTTGGAAATACCGATTATGTAAAAAATCTGATGGGCGGTCATAACATCATCATCGGCTGCTGTCTCATGGTAGGGATCAACGCAGTATGCGAAATGATTTCCTCCACAGTGATCACAGGAGCAGTGGGAGCTGCACTTTCCAAGGCACATCTGATCCCATCCGCACAGATCAGCCGTGAGAAGACAAAAGCATAAAGACAGGGAAAATAAAATTATGATATTAGCAATTGATATTGGAAATACCAACATAGTCGTGGGCTGCATCGATGATCAAAAAACATACTTCATCGAGAGACTTGCTACCGTAAGAACAAAAACAGAACTGGAATATGCCGTAGACCTGAAAACCTTACTGGAAATCTACCACATCAAAAAGGCAGACATAGAAGGCTGTATCATTTCATCTGTAGTCCCGCAGATCACCAACATTGCCAAGCTGGCAGCAGAAAAGATCCTCAAAAAAGAAGTCATGGTCCTGGGACCAGGAGTAAAAACAGGTCTGAACATCATGATGGACAACCCTGGACAGCTGGGCGCGGATCTTGTGGCAGACGCTGTGGCAGGATTAAATGAATATCCGGTTCCGTTTATTGTGATCGATATGGGAACCGCCACTACCGTTTCGGTTGTCAACAGCAAAAAGCAATACATTGGCGGAATGATCCTTCCTGGCATCGGAATATCCCTGGATGCACTGACAGCCAGAGCATCCCAGCTCAGCGGGATCAGCATCGATGCCCCGAAGCATGTGATCGGACGCAATACCATCGAATGCATGAAAAGCGGCGTGCTCTACAGTAACGCAGCAGCCATCGACGGGATCATAGACCGGGTGGAAGAAGAGCTTGGTGAGAAAACAACCGTGATCGCAACAGGCGGTCTTGCAAAAAAGATCATTTCTCACTGTAAGAAAGAAATCATTCTGGATGAGGACCTTCTGCTCAAAGGACTCCTTGTGATCTATAAAAAGAATAAATAAAAACAACAAAAAAATCAGCTGCCGGTGCAGGAAACACCTACCGGACAGCTGATTTTTTTACTGCGCAAATGCTCTGCGGAAATCCTCAGGCACAGGTGCCAGGAAACACATAGGCTCCCCGGTGATGGGGTGAGCAAATTCCAGCTGGAAGGAATGTAGGGCCTGGCGTCCGATCCGGTCAAAAACCGGATGATACAGAAAATCCCCCGGCAGCGGACAGCCGATATACTTCATATGCACCCGGATCTGATGAGTCCGCCCCGTATCCAGATGCAGCTCCACAAGAGCATATCCATTGCTGACTGCAAGACGCTCATAATGAGTCACGGCAGCCTCCCCACGCTCAAAATTAACCTCCCTTGTGATCACAGAAGCATCCATTCTCGCAACAGGAGCGGAGATCGTCCCCCTTTCCGGCGGGATCCCGTCAGTAAGTGCAAGATAGGTACGTCGGATCTGGCGCTGCTTCATCTGGGCAGAGAGAAGAGCCCCGCTCAGAGGGTTCTTGGCCAGTACCAGCACCCCGGTGGTATCCCTGTCCAGCCGGTTGATGCAGCGGTAGACAAAAGCCTTCCCCTGCTGCTTATAATACCAGGCAACACCGTTGGCAAGAGTATTCTCATAGTTCCCGGCAGAGGGATGCACAGGCATATCAGCAGGCTTGTTCAGCACAAGGATATCCTCATCCTCATGCAGGATATCCAGAGACAGCGGCACCGGAATAATGGAAGACTCCGATCCGTCCCCGGCCTCCTCCGGAACAAGGCTCCGAAGAACATCCCCCTCCCTCAGGACCGTTCTGCCAAAAGCCGGCTGCCCGTTCAGCAGGATCGCCTGCTCCGCCCGCTTCATAGTAGTCAATATATGTTTGGAAAAACCCTTCTTCCGAAGAAATCCAAGAACATTTTGCCCGGACTCCCCGGTTGAGATCGTATAGGTAATAATTCTCTCCATAGAAAAAAATCCTTTTCTGAAATTTAGCAGGCCAAAAGCCAAAACGCGCGGCCTGCGGGTATAGTATAGCATTTGGGCATGGAAATGTCGATTAGACATAAAAAAAGAGCTGGTACAAGAGGAAACATCCTTGGACAGCTCGTGGATTATGGGAATTGTGTCGCTTATTATCTTCATTAGTCACAGACCAAAAAAGATATATTTTACAGCCATATGTAAGAATACCATTGATATTTTCCTTTGTCAAGGCGTGCCAAAGACATGAAGCATGCTAATAATGTCGTTTTTTAAGCATCATATGCAGTCGTTTTCTATCAAAAAGTGAATAAACAGTCTGATAATCATCGAAATCTAACATTAGTGGTCACAAAAAGTGGTCACTTTTTTCTTGCGTAAATCCGCGTAAAATCAATACTTTTCAAGCTTTTTTCTTTTTTCTTTTCAATTATTAGTGGTCAAAATCGTGGTCAACTGTGCCGAAAAAAGCAGCATTTAACAGTGTTTCAAGCTCTTTTTCGCTAATGAAGATATTAAGCGATACCTGACAGCAGAAAGAGATGCCATGAAAACAGGATACAGTATCAAAACATGGAAAATGCGGCTCTTTTGTCCGGAAAAGCAGATGATTGAAACAACAGAAGCCCTGTATCAGGAAGCCGTAGCCTTTTACTATGAGCTCCTGAAAGAAAGCGAAGAGCTCTGGGCCGAAAATCTGCTGACCATCCAGGGACATCTGGAAAAGCTTACCGTTCCCGGAAGAGACGGAAGAGAACCAAAGTACATCCCGCCAGGCGGAAAGCTCCCCGTTTACTTTCGGAGATCTGCCATGAACAAAGCTGCAATGGCAGTAAAGACCGCAGCAAGCGCTGAAAGCTTCCCCGAAAAGATCGATGCCAATATCACCTTTTTTAAGGGAATGTACAGAGACCTGACAGACACCTCCGTAGTGCTGAAGCTCTGGAACGGAAAGAAATGGATCTGGGTACCCTGCGGACTTACAGGACGTCCCTTCCCAAAGGAAGCGGCGATCCTTTCACCAACACTGGTCCATGAGGAAAAATGGCTCATGTTCCATGTACCTGTCAAGCAGGAGAACTCCGATGCCCGGACAGCAAAGGAACGAATGCAGGAAGGCGCCAGAGTATGTAGCGTCCGTTTTACCAATACGGACAGCTTTGCAGTATGCACAGTTCTGGATGAAGGATCCAGGCAGCTGGCTGTAAAAAACTGCAGAGGTGGAAATGCATACCGACATCATTGCAAAGCTTTGATGAAAAAAGTAGAAGCATCCAGGGCATTTACCGATAAAGACAACGTCAGTCAGCCAAACAGGAAATATTACATGCATCTCAAGCACCTGAATGAACATTATGCACATCAGGTCAGCAAGGAGATCATAGATTTCTGCAAAGAAAATCACACCGGGATACTGGTACTGCCGGAGTATGATGAAGATTTTTCCAGGATATCCATGTACAGAAGCGGCAATTATTCGCCCCTTCACTTAAGTATCCGCATTCGGAATTATCTGAAATACAAAGCCTGGGCAGAGGGAATCCTGGTACTTGAGCTGCGCGCCGACGGAACAGAAAAGCAATGTTCCATCTGCGGAGCCACCGGAAAAAAACATGGCAGCGTATTCATCTGCCAGAACGGCCATCAGGTCAACCGCTTCCTGAATGGCGCCCGAAACCTGGGCCGCAAATGTCAGGAAAGCTTCCGGAAAAACAACAAACCAAGTTAATAAGCGGCAGAAATGCC
>OLRF01002737.1_pt1 | contig 15000 bp, 12 predicted proteins | sample 1672061 | NCBI WGS metagenome assembly OLRF01 (sample SAMEA3136641, study PRJEB25190) | human gut metagenome | reverse complement strand
GTATCGGTTGAGCAAAAGTCAGCGTGGGAATGGTGTGGTATCTTTATCTAAGTGATACCCCCGTTTCCCATTTAGATACGGACCTGTCTGATACCCCCCCCCCCAGCTTTTCGGCAAGTTCCACCTGTGTGAGATTTTTCTTTTTTCTGCTTTCCGCAATAAATATGCCTATCTTTTCCTGATTCATAAAAATGTCCCCCTTTTCACAGACTATCTTACAATATCAAGGCTTATTTGCACACGAACTGGAAGTAGAGTTTTAAATTTTCATATGCGGGGTTAAACATTTTTCTTCAATGGTCATTTCTTTTTTGCTTGTTTTGCTTCACTCAATAATCTATCAAAATCAGAAACATAATTTTTATCTTAAATGACTTTATATTTCTCATATTCACTTATCGCTTTATCTTCAGCTTGCTTATGTGATATTTTGCCTTTATCCTCCAGAACTTCGTAGTGGAATATCTTTAGCGCATTTTCAACTTCATTTTTCCAATCATCCATATACATTGCAATATTTCTTTCAGCATTATTTTGGGCAACAACAATATCTGATTATAATATTTGGTATTATAAGTCTGCTTTCCGCCATTACCACATGTTCCAAAATGGAACATGTGCTATTTTTTTCAAGTTCTCCATCATCATAAATATTGTTAATATGTTTTGTTATAGCAGGTCTCTTCACTAAAAAATTGCTAATTGTATTATACTATTTCAGATCTTATTTCTCAATAAATCCACTCTATAAAAAAGGGTGTCAACAAATCAATTTTTTGCTGACATCCTTTACTTTCAATAAGTTTTATTATAATTTTTTTAAACTATTTTCCACAGCAGTTCTTATATTTTTTCCCGCTGCCGCATGGACAAGGGTCGTTTCTGCCGACTTTAGGCGTCTCTCTCCTTACGGTCACAGGCTTCTGGCGCTCCTGAGGCTTAGGCGCGGCCTGAGGCATGCCCTGCTGAGCAGGCACCCGTCTCGGGTCATCGCCGGTGAAATCCTCCTTGCGCTCTTCGCCTCCCAGGATGATCTGTCTTCTCTCCGTTCCTGTCTTGAGAGTTACGTTATAGCAGTGGCGCACCGCCTCTTCACGGATCTCATTTACCATGGCCTCGAACATGTCGAAGCCCTCAGCCGCATAGGCGTTGGCCGGATTTATCTGGCCGAGGGCGCGAAGGCCTATACCCTGTTTCAGGTCGTCCATCGCATCGATGTGCTCCATCCAGTGGTTGTCTACTACGCGGAGGAGAATCATCTTCTCTACTTCGCGCATGCGCTCACTGCCGATCTCCTCTTCCTTTTTCTCGTAAAGACCGCGGAAAATCTCAAGCACGTCTTCTTCCAGCTTTTCTTCCGTCAGCTCCAGCTTTTCCTCGTCGGAGTATGACACGCCCTCAAACGAGCCTGTAATCCTCTTCAGGTTTTCATTGAGCAGCTGCAAATCCCATTCTTCGGCAAATTTGCTGGCGACAGTGACGGAAGCGACGGTGTTTTTCACCAAATCCGTCATCATTTCCATAATGTACTCTTTTATATCGTCGCCGAACAGGACTTTGCGGCGCTGGTCGTAGATGATTTCGCGCTGCTTGTTCATTACGTTGTCGTACTGGAGCACGTATTTTCTTATTTCAAAGTTGCGGCCCTCCACTTTCTTCTGGGCGTTTTCTATGGTTCTGGAAAGCATGCCTGCCGCTATGGCCTCCTCTTCCATTCCCATCTTGCCCATCAGATTCTGGATTCTTTCACCGCCAAAGAGACGCATTAGATCATCCTCGAGGGAAATGAAGAACTGGGTGACACCCGGGTCTCCCTGACGTCCTGAACGTCCTCTCAGCTGGTTATCTATACGTCTTGACTCGTGCCGTTCGGTACCGATTATGCACAGGCCTCCCAAGTCTCTGACTTTCTGCTGTTCTTCAGCCCTTTCTTCCTTGTATTTTTCAAGGAGCTTGGAAAACACCTGGCGGGCGTCGTTCATCACCGGGTCTGTACTGCTGACAAAGCTAGTGGCAAAAGAAATCTGCTCTTCCGTATACTCGAGCTTTTCCATCTCTTTTTTCGCCTCAAACTCCGGATTGCCTCCGAGGATTATATCCGTACCTCTACCTGCCATGTTGGTGGCGATGGTTACGGCTCCGAGACGGCCGGCTTCCGCTATTATCTGAGCTTCTTTTTCATGCTGCTTGGCGTTGAGCACGTTGTGCTTGATTCCTCTTTTCTTTAAGAGAGAGCTGAGCAGCTCGGAATTTTCAATGGAAATAGTGCCGACAAGCACCGGCTGTCCGGTGGCGTGGATCTCGGCTATCCTCTCGATTATGGCTTTGAGCTTGGCGTTCAAAGTAGCGTATATGGCGTCATCCATGTCTACCCTGGCGATAGGCTTGTTGGTCGGTATCACGACTACGTCCATATTGTATATTTCACGGAATTCCTCTTCCTCGGTCTTGGCGGTACCTGTCATACCGGCAAGCTTGTTGTACATGCGGAAATAATTCTGGAGAGTTATGGTGGCCAGCGTCTTGGACTCGGAGCGCACCAGAACACCTTCCTTAGCCTCTATGGCCTGATGGAGTCCGTTGCTGTATCTTCTTCCGAACATGAAACGTCCGGTGAACTCGTCTACGATGATGATTTCGCCGTCTTTAACTATATAGTCCACATCGCGCTTCATAATGTTGCGCGCCTTGAGAGCCTCGACCACGTGATGGTTGATTTCCATATTCTCAGGGTCGCCCAGGTTTTCAATGCAGAAATATTTTTCGCACTTGGCGACGCCCTCGTCGGTCAGCGTGACTTTCTTTTCTTTTTCTTCTATGGTAAAGTCCTCTTCCAGCTTGAGTCCTCTGACGCAGCGGTCTGCTTTCTGGTAAAGGTCTGTGGATTTGTCCCCTCTGCCGGAAATTATCAGCGGAGTTCTGGCTTCATCTATGAGGATGGAATCGACTTCGTCGACTATGGCGAAGTTCAGATCTCTCTGCGTCAGCTGTTCTTTGTACGTCACCATATTGTCTCTGAGGTAATCGAAGCCGAATTCGTTATTGGTGCCGTATGTAATATCGGCGGCATAGGCAGCCTTCTTTTCCTTGTCTTTGAGCCCGTGGACCACGCATCCTACGGTAAGGCCGAGGAAAGTATATATCTTTCCCATCCATTCCGCATCTCGCTTGGCCAGGTAGTCGTTGACGGTGACCACATGCACGCCTTTGCCCTCGAGGGCGTTGAGGTATGCCGCGAGCGTGGCCACGAGAGTCTTTCCTTCACCTGTCTTCATCTCGGAAATCCTGCCCTGATGAAGAGCGATACCTCCGATAACCTGTACTCTGAAATGCTTCAGACCCACGCTTCTCCAGGCACCTTCCCTGCACACCGCGAAAGCTTCAGGCAAAAGGTCGTCCAAAGTTTCGCCGGCGGCCAGTCTCTCTTTGAATTCTCCTGTCTTGGCCTTAAGCTCCTCGTCGCTCAGACTCTCCATCTGTTCCTCAAGAGCCATTACCTGATCCGCGATTTTTTCTAGTTTCTTAACTTCCTTGGAATTAAGGTCTCCAAAGACTTTCTGCATTAAACCCATAAGTTTCCCCTTTCTATTCCTCCGCAGACAGTTCACTGACGATCATATTTATTTCGAGCGCTTTCCTCTCGTCCGCCTTGGTGACTGTCACGTCAAATTCCTTGTAGTCCGCCGTATACACAAATCTGTCTCCCACAGCCGGCAGCTTGTCTATCTGAAGCACCACCCATCCGTTGACGGTGGTCGCGTCCACTTCCTCTTCAACGTCGAAGTAATCGAACATCTTGTCTATGTTTGTGCTGCACAAAACTCTGTAGCTTCCGTCCTGCTGCTGTATTATATCCTGCAGAGCGGCCGCGTCGTGCTCGTCATAGATTTCTCCGACCAGTTCTTCTATTATATCCTCCATGGTCACCAGCCCGTATGTGCCGCCGTACTCGTCGACTATGATGGCGATGTGAGTTTTGACAGTCTGGAGCTTTTTCAGAAGCTGGGCGATTCTCATGGAACCGGCGACAAAGATTACAGGTTTGACATATTCGGACATGGAAGCCTTTCCGCCCTTGATAAAGTTGTGGAAATCTTTCTGATTGAGAACGCCTATGATATTGTCCAAGTCGTCTTCATACACCGGCAGTCTGGAAAAACCCGTCTCAAGGAACAGCTTGGCGACTTCCTCTTCGTCTTCGTCTATTTCGACGGCTTTGATATCGACCCTAGGCGTAAGCACATCCCAGGCCTCAAGATCGTTAAATTCTATCGCATTTTGTATCAGTTCGCTCTGTCCCTCGTCTATTCCGCCCTCGGTCTCGGCTTCCTCGACCATGGTGAGAAGCTCGTCTTCTGTGATAGGCCGGTTGCCGTCAGCGTTGAACATCTTGGCCAGGAATTTTTTCCAGCATGCGAAAAGCCAGTTTATCGGCTTCAGTATGGTGGCGAAAAGTTTTATGATAGGTGCGGAAAACATGGCGAATTTCTCCGGGCTTTCCTTTGCTAGGCTCTTCGGTGAAATTTCTCCGAATATGAGCACTACCACAGTTGCTACGGCCGTGGCGATGGTCGCTCCGTATTTAGGGTAAAGTTCTATGAACATTACCGTGGCAATTGAAGAAAGGGCGATATTGACGATGTTGTTTCCTACCAATATGGTGGAAAGCAGATTGTCATAGTTCTCTGAAAGCTCCAGCACTTCGGCGGCTCTCCTGTCTCCGTCCTGCGCCATGTTCTTCATTCTTATCCTGTTCAGCGACGTGAACGCCGTCTCCGTCGCGGAAAAATATGCTGAAAAAGTAACCAGCACTAACATTGCTATTATACTGTAAATCAAGCTTTTCCTCCAAAAATGTATGTCTTATTTTTATTTGTTTTTATTTATTTTTATTGCAACTTAGCTTTATTTAATTTCATATAATTTCATCCGGTCGCAGCGCCGCGCCGCCAGGCCGCTCTAGTACGACGACGGCTGATGCGCTACAGGCTGACACAACGCCGACCCCACCGCTGACTGACATGGCTCTGGCTGGCGCAACGCTGGCTAATGTGATACAGACTGGTCTGTATTTGTCCGTGTTATCTTCAATGTTGAAAAATTTGCGTATTTTACGAAATTTTACAACATAATTCATGAATTATGTTGTATTTTTTTCGATTTTTTCATAAATTTACAACATCGCCTTATTTCTGCTGCGGCTTGAGGCCACAGTCTGCCTACAATGTTGTAAAATATATGATTTTTGAAAAATTCTACAACATTGAGCGGTAAGCCGCCGCTTTCCTTTATAATTTTCAATCGAAATCTGCGGCTTCCATTTTATCTATGTGCATGTATCGCATGCGAGCTGCTACTTCAGTTGAACTGCTGTTTTTGTTTCTATCTTCGCCTGCACCTAAAGATGAACACAACGGCTTTTAGATGACCTTATACCATTCAGATTATGATGTTGTAATCTGGTACTCTTATATTATTGTTGTTCTGCATTGTTGTAATATTATGGAAAATGTTGTACATTTTTTTGTTTTAATTAATTTTTGACAACATTTTCTGTGTTAAGGTGTGTCGAAATTTGTTAGATTAGCTATGAAACCGAGCGAATGTTGCCATATTTCACATCATTTGAGAATTTGCCAACATTTTTTAGGAAAAGTGTTGGCAAATTTACCCTAAATCTAAAAAATGTACAACATTGATATGATTCGGCACGTTAAATCCTCTAAAATCTTGAATTTATTTCTTAAAATGTTGGCATTTCAGTAACTTATTTAATTTTTGCCAACATTTGGCCAAATAAACCGTTTTTCCAGTTTTACAATTTCTTTTTCTATCGCTTCAGTAAAACAAATTTAGCAAAGTGATTCAATGACCCTGCCTTGCGGCAAGGCCGAACATCCTAATCATTACGTTCATTCTAACGCCCTCCAGTCAGGCAAACGGCGTTTCAATGTCCGCTTCATTGCGGCGAAGCCGAATAATACGATGTTGGGTTCATTATACCACAACCACCAACTTATTAACAGCATAGAGAAAATAAAAAAGAAGCCTTTCTCTAAGAGAAAGGCTTTAGGATTTTCATAGTCGAAAACTTATCGCAGCGTCCTGGCCAGCTAAATCGGCCTCATCCTCCAGAGAACAAAGTGCATCGCAAGAGTAATCCTCCGGAGAACAAAGTGCATCGCAAGAGTAATCCTCCGGAGAACAAAGTGCATCCACAAGGGGCCTCATGCAACGATGAGAAATCCGTAGCGTGCAGTGAGCAATCCGCAGTGAGCAATCCGCCGCGCGCCGCGGGCAATTTATAAGGCGGACGCTGGCAAACCGAAACCACATCTATCTGCAACCCGAAACCACATCTATCTGCAAACCGGAATTATATATATTTGCAAACTGGCGCTTGCGATTATCACACCTATTTATATTCCACAGCAGGAACGACTGCACTGTAATGAGCTTCTCGCTAGTCTGTGTTTGCGATTTGCATGCCTATTTGTATTTTATGGCGGTGCCGTATACGATTACCTCTGCAGAGCCCTGCATTACTGAAGCGGAACCGTAGCGAACATTGATGACTGCGTCGGCCCCGAGAGCTTCGGCGTCCTCTACCATGCGCTTAGTTGCGATCTGACGCGCTTCGTTAAGCATTTCAGTATATGAAGTGAGCTCGCCGCCGACTAGACCTTTCATTCCTGACATAAAATCCTTTCCGAAATTTTTCGACTGCACGGTGGTGCCTTTGGCAATGCCCAGCGCTTCGATTTCTTTTCCCGGAACGTAATTGATAGTAAGCAATAACATGATATGTTTCCTCCTGATTGATCAATATTTTTTGGCTTCTTCAGCCTCGCCTTTTTTAAATTCTTTAAGCCGCTGCGCGAGAGCGACGAGAATACCTATGATTACAGCCAGTATTACCGCTACCCATAATAGTAAAAAACATATGGCCAACAGGTCATCTGCGTGCGGGACGATGGCAAAAGCTGCGCAGATGAATAAAAGCGCAACGGTGATCATTACGACGGCGGAAAGTATGGCTCCGCGTTTTCTGTCAGAATTTTTTTGCATCTTTTATTTCCCCCTTATTTATTTCTTTTATACGCTGCGCCAGCGATAAAAATAATCCCAAAATTATGATGATTGGTATCGCTAAAATTATTATCATCAAAGCGATGGGCGGCCGGCCCTCGGGCTCTGTGATCATCGCCCAGAGGATGAGAAAGAAAACGGCGGCCATGAAAGTCGTTATGACTATGGCGGCAGCAACTGAACCGGCGTATTTTACGGGTTTGATATCGCTGACATGTATATCTTTAAATGACGCGCCCGATTTTTCAGCTGTTTCCATGCGTCCAAGCAGAGCATGGGCGTCCAGGTCGGCCAGCGTGATGTCAGATGAGCTCAGTTCCCGGCAAAATTCCTCCGATTGAGCAAGGTTTTGCTTGGCCCTGTCTATGGTTATGAGATGACGCTTCATGCTGTCCGCTACGGTGGAATTTTTCATCTGCATCGAACGGATTTCCTCGATGGGCAGGCCGAGTTTTCTGAACAGTTTGATTTGCTCCAAAGTCTTTATATCATCGTCCGAGTAGTCGCGATAGCCATTCTCCCTGTTTCTGAGAGGAGAAAGCAATTTTTGCTCTTCGTAGAAACGTATATTTTTCTTGGTTATGCCGACTATTTTTTCGACTTCATTTATTTTCATAAACAATAACCTCCGCAATTTATATAAATTGTATACCTTCCACCAAGGAGAAGGTCAAGGGAATTTTAGAAAAATCTAAAATTTAACTGCATATGCTGGTTTGAATACTGTATACAACAAAATATGTAATTGACAAATTTTGCTAAGGGGGGGGGTATCATATACCTATATCGCTTAAAATTTTTAAGGGGGGGGGGTAAGATAAAGGTGAACACCCTGATTAAGATTAAACAGAATTTGATACGTATACTGGTAGGCTTTTGTGCTGTTCTGCTGATTTTAGTCATGCTGCAGAGAGCTTTTGCCGGAGAAGAAAAGATAGCCGTAGACGAGGGAAGCATACTTTCCTTTGAAAGGGATAATCCGGTATACAGCTTGGAAGCTTTTAAGGGCACGGAGTTCGGGGAACTTGGTCTTCCTGAAAGCCTTAGGGCTGTAATCTCAGTGAGCGATGAGGAAAAGGCTCTCTTCGCTCAGCAACAGCTTAATCCTGACGAAGACGGTAATTTCACATATTACGATTACGGATATGTGGCGCCTGCCAACGAGGAAGAGCTGCACGAGAACGGCGAGCTGGTGATATATACCGTTTCCAAGGCAGACGGAAGCTATGAATACAGAGTATACGGAACGATAGGAGATGATGAACCTTGCTTCTACGCATGTGATGAAAATGGCAGCATTATAGGAAAGGTAACTGACATAAGCGTAGAATGGGACTCTTCTCAATATGATAAAGAGAGGATAGGCGAAGAACAGAAGCTTGCGGCGAGCTGGAGCGACGCTTTCAGCTACAGCGGTGAAGAAATTTACGCTTCTGTTACTGTTTCAAATATGACAAAAGAGGAAGCAGATGCCGCGGTCATGGAAGAAGAAAATGAAGATTCCGAAGAAATTAACGACACTGCGCCGTCTCTCCTGGCCGCGCCAAGGAGCGCGCTTCCAACCTATGAAGAAGCGCTGGCGGAAACAAGGCAGCATATGGCAGCGGAAATACTGACATAAGCAACATGGTGGTAAAGAATTCCTTGTTTTATGCAGGCGGACAAAACAAAGCTGCAGCAGATGGCAGAGCAGACTACTACGACTGGGGTAAGCATACGTCGGTGTTTGGATATTTGGGATGGACCTCAGCGAAACTGAACAAGAGCGCTGTCATAGGCTGCTATGTCTATGGCGCAGATCACACATCCGGCGTTGTAGCCAGAGCCTTTAACGGTCTCCAGGCAGAACGCACATTCCTGACAGATACTATTATATGCGGAACAGGAGGCCACTCGGCAGGATTTATCAGTTGCCAAAGTGAAGCCGGCGGCAGCAATATAAAAAATTGCTTTACCAATGTAGATATGTATGCCACAAAGGAATCGGGAGGTTTTTCATATTTAACTATAGGCAACTTTGAAAATTGCTTTTCTACCGGCAAGCTGGAGGGATATGAAAGTCTGGCTGGTTTTACAGCGGGACCAAACCCAAAATACAGCGCGGATAATCCTGTCAACTATAAAAATTGTTACTCGACTGTGCTGGTAGGTATGAGAAGCGAGAGTAACATAATAGGAGGTTTCGCCCGCGGCGTCGAGGGAACCGCCATATATGACAGCTGCTATGCTGCCGGTGAAGTCGGAGACTACAATACGGTCACCGATATGCAGGCTGAAAGCACTATAGCAGGAGGATTTTCATACGATACTTCCGGCTGCACCTTCAACAACTGCTATTACGATAAGCAGACCACGGCCATGAGGGGTTGGGTAACGTCGAAGGTCAACGAGCAGGTTTCAGACGGAGTTTCCGGCATAAAAGGCTTGCTGACCACCGATACGGATAAATCAGGCGCAGGACTTGCTGGAGAACCGGGAGATGCAGGTTTCACAGGTTTTACGGACGACAGTGCATGGCATTATGAAGAGGGGCTATATCCGCAGATAGCCAGTATCCGTAATTCGTCAGCCTCCGACTGGGGGAGCCAGGAATGTGCGGATATCGCCAAAGCAAATTCCCTGGTTTCTGTAAGCACCGTATATCTGGACACCTGGGACTAGGGATATGACTGGAACAGCAAAGGAGTAAGAAGCAAAGGCGAAGTCTCATATAACAGGACTGCAGAAGAAGCTATTTCCCAGGCACAGAAAGAGGGAGATGATACATCCTATCTGGGAAATATAAATACGTATGATACAGTGAGGGAGATAGTCAGCGATTTTACCGTGACAGACGGAGCGGGATTTGACTATGCTATTCCATCGGGGAGCATTACGGAAAAAGATAACTGGAAAGATGACCAGATTGAAAGAACCAGAGGAGCGATAACCATAAGTTCCGGAACAGGTACTGTAATAAATCCGGGAGTCGAATTGTTCAGCATATCAAGGACAAGCCAGGCAACAAGACCTATCAGACTGGTTTCCTTTATGGAAGTTGAAGCAGGTCGGGACAAAGAAGTGGCGGTAGATGAAACGTACGATCACAGACAGGACGTGGAGCTGACGATAATGGACAGCCTGACAGATAACCTGGTGATAGGTTTCCACAACAACGAGGTCTGGGGAACTGCAGCGACACAAGGCCATCCCGGTTATCAGGCCAAGTACGGAGACGATGACTTTGGTGTACTTATAGGAAAAGACGGAAATGCCGAGACAGAGCTGACGAAACATTATTACGAAGTGCCTACGGCAGAGACCGACTTCGCTTCCAGCAGGAACGCCATAATATATACGGAAATATGGTTCACAGGATATAAGGGACAGGACCCGCTGGATGAGCCGATTTCCGTGAAGGTTACGGGAGAGGGCACCAATATGCCGGTTCTGAGCGATACGGAACAGCAGTGGATAGGAGCGCTGCCGATAGGCTCCGGCATGGCCGAGGGAATGCAGTTTGAGATATCCTATTACTGGATGCTGTTTGACGGCAGATATCGTACAGACAGCAAGACCATAACTCTTACGCCGGGCAAATATGATCTGACCGAAAAAGTATACAACGAAGACGGAAGCCAGAATTCCACTGCTCTCAGACTTAAAGCAGCTGAATACGGAGGAGTTGGCGATGTTTCAGTCAGACAACAGACCAGCCATTTGGCGGAGCTGAAAGACAACGCTGGAGGAAGCGACATGCTGGCAGCCTGGGAAATAGCCGATAAAGACGAAACTTCTGTAATAAGCGTCATGATCAAATACAGTCTAGCTGATGAACTGGTCAGCAGCAAAGAAGCAATACTCTATATGCCGCAGCCTGGCGACAAGATGACGGTCAGCGTACCGTACTACGGATACAAAACAGAAACTGAGACCGACGCTCCCGGCGGAGGTAAGTATGAAAGGCTCGTCATGGAGTATGAACCTGTATATGTGGACCTTACTCTTGAAGTCAGGGAAGAACAAGCAGGGGATTCTGTTATAAGATATATCGTCTTTGACAAAGGCGCCTCCTACAACAAGGACGATGGCTGGATCAGCAAAGATAACGGAATAGAGGCCGGAGAGATACCGTTCGACATCTTGCAGATAGATGAGATAGAATTCGATATAGACGTGGTGCTGACCGTAGCTTCACATTATGACTTTTCTCTCTTTAAGACAGACGGAGCCACCGACGATCCTCTGGCCGGAGTAAGCTTCAGCCTTTATGAAGCCGCGGCTGGAGATAAGCTGACTCTGGAAGAAGTGAAAGCTCTTGGTTTGGCCGATGTCACCGTCGGAGGCGCAGAGCAGACGGCGGAGGGAAGCCAGACGAATCAGAGCGGAAATCTGATCTTCGAGGATCTGACCGTAGGCAAGTGGTATTACCTCGTTGAAACGCAGCCATTGCCAGGATATGCTGATTTCAACGGAATGATACGGATATACAGAGATACGGACGGCAGGATAACGATGCAGCCGCTTTCAGCAGAGGGAGAACCGGTTGGCAGCGCAGCCGTTTACGAACCGGGAGGAGGCGCGTCTGATGATGGAACTTTGGAACTGCCGCTTGATAAATGGCAAGACAAAGACGGCGTCTATATCCAGACATCAGTAAAAAATTATCAGAGCGTCGACATGCCGGTAAGTACAGGAGGCGGAGCTGAGGGATTTCTGATGACGGGAGGAATACTCCTGCTGGCTGGCATTTTTAGTCTTATTGCGTCGGTTTACCGCAGGGAAAAATCGTGATAAATACGATATATAAGAGTGTATGACGATTTATTTAATAGGAGGAAAAAATGAAGATCAAGAAATTATTGGCGGCATTATTGAGCTGCATGGTTATTTTCAGCTCGCTGTCTCTCGCGATGGCGGCAGAGCCTCTCAGCTTTGACCTGACGGTGAACGATTTGAACGGAGCAACGCAAGTTAAGCTGTATAGAGTAGTATCCATAGATGAAACCAACGGAACTCTCACATATAATATAAATCAAAAATATCAGGACATTTTTGACGAACTGGGTGTTGATACTGTGGCTGGACTTGAGACGCAGCAGGTAAAGGATATTTTAGATGCTCTTGAAGCAAACATAACTGACGTATCGCCGGCCGCCGACAGAACCGAGACCATAGCGGCAAGTCAGGAAGGCTTTACGCTTACCGGCATAGATATGGGTTATTACTACATCACTATGGCCGGAGCAGACGGGACCATCTATAATCCTATGCTTGTCATGGTGCCGGAGCAGGACGGAGCGGGATATAAAGATACGGTTGTAACAGCGAAGACCCATAGACCGACCATAGATAAGGAAATCAAGGAGGGAACCTCCTGGGGAAGCAAAGCTGACGCTGATGTAGGTGATATTGTAGATTTTAGAGTGACTGTTGACGTGCCGGTATATGCCGATAACGTGGATCCTGCAGACGTTGTATTCAGGCTGACCGACAAGATGAGTACCGGGCTTACATGGGTAGAAGAACAGGCTGCATCCGTAACTGATGGTGAAGGCAGCCCTGTCACGGGAGCCCTTAAAGCAGGAGGTCCGTCATCCAGCAAAGGTGTTGACGGCACCACAGTTACTTTTGACTTTGATTATGAAAAAATCAAAGATGAAAGTTCTATCATCGTCAGCTACAAAGCAGTCGTCAATAAAGACGCTGTGACCGGGGTTCCTGGAAATAATAACTCGGTTGATCTCACATATACCGATGACCCTAAAACCGGTGGAACTTTCACCATAACGCCTGATAACACTACATTGTATACTTATGGTCTGAATGTCACTAAAGCTGAACTTGGCAACGCCGATATCGTCCTTGCCGGAGCAGAGTTTACTCTTACAAAAGGAGGCAGTAAGTATTACTTCGTTAAAAATGGAAACATTTATACGGCCTTTTCAGAAGAAGCATACAGCTTTACGGCTGCAGGGGACACTTTCAGCGGCACGCCGAAGGCAGGCTATGAAAGTCTTGAAACGGTCACAGGAGCTGTCGATACAGTAGTTTCCGGATCCGACGGAAAAATCGTGATAAACGGACTTGACGCAGGAACTTATACTTTAACAGAGACGAAAGCGCCTGAAGATTATTACATAGTTTCCGATACCGTAGAATTCACAGTAGCAGCAGAGAAAATTGCCGACAATCAGGACGGACTTACCGGCAGTGTAGCCAAGTCCAGCGGAAATGAAAATACTGCTGCGGCTGACGCGTACTACTATAAGACGATATTTAACAGCACCCAGTACGTATTGCCTAAGACGGGAGACATGGGAGTTAAAATCATCATAGGATGCGGAGCTGTAATGATTGCCGCCGCGTGCGTGATGCTATGGGCAAGGCGCAAGAAAAACGAGAATCAGGAATAGATGAAAAAGAAAATAAGTCTGGCAGTGACGGCACTGCTTTTTACGGTAGGTTTCGCGCTGGTACTCTATCCGCTGATAAGTGAAATGGTCAATCACAATATACAGCAAAAAGTGATGGAGCAGTACGACAATCTTGTCAAGGAGACGGAAGACAATGCGCTGGCGGCAGAATGGGAAGCAGCGAGGGATTATAACAGCCATATGAGTTCAGGAAGCGTGGTGCTGTCAGATCCTTTTGACGACACTGAATTCTTGCCTTCCCAGGACACATATAACGAGATGCTCAACATAGACGGAGACGGCGTCATGGGCTATATAGAGATTCCTCAGATAGAAGTCAATTTAGCCATATATCATTCCACCGAAGACGAAGTGATGCGCAAAGGCGCCGGACATCTGCCCGGCACGTCACTGCCTGTAGGAGGAGAGAGCAGCCATGCTGTTATCTCTTCCCACAGGGGACTTCCCAGTGCCAAGCTGTTCACAGATTTGGATAAATTGAAAGAGGGCGATAAGCTCTATATACATGTGCTTGGCGAGACTCTGGCTTATGAAGTCGATCAGATAAAGACGGTGGAACCTGATGATGTCAGTGACCTTGCCATTGAAGAAGGGCAGGACTACGTCACTCTCGTAACCTGCACTCCATATTCAGTCAACACCCACAGACTGCTGGTGCGCGGAACGAGGATAGAAAATACCGAGGCAGCAGAAAAAGAGCAGCTGCCGAGAAGATCGCTTCCATACGGACTGCAGAGCATAGCCGTAGCCCTGCCTGCCGCAGCAATCGTCATATTGACGCTGCTGGCAACCAGGAAGGCGGCAGGAAAGCCGGCCGGAATTTCGGCGGCTGAGGAAAACAAAAAAACTGAAAGAGAATAATTACGGATTGGGCGTTCTCTGCTTAGGCGTTGAGCGCCCGCTTTTTTATTGATTTTATATGGAGCACATTTTTTGATTTTGTTCGGCGTCCTCTGCACGCCGGAGGCAAGGGAACATCGAAATTTTCGCCAGTCTGCCGTGTCCTGCAAAAATTATTCCAATTGTGCAAATTTCCACTTGATTATTTGACAGCTTTATAATATAATATTAGACTGCCACACAAAGTAATTTGTTAAGAATATAAGGAGTGATAAAGATGCCAAGACCTATAAAAGTAGGTAGAAAAGAACGTATGACATTCGCTAAAATCAACGAAGTCTGCGAGATGCCGAACCTTATTCAGATTCAGACAGAATCCTATAACTGGTTCATCGAAGAAGGCCTGAGAGAAGTCTTTGAAGACATTTCTCCTATAAAGGACTATGCTGACAATCTCGTCTTAGAGTTCATTGATTATTCCATTACAGATGCTCCGAAATATGAGCAGGAGGAATGTAAGGAAAGGGATGTTACGTACGCTGCTCCCCTTAAGGTAAAAGTCAGACTTATTAACAAAGAAACCGGAGAAGTAAAAGAGCAGGAAGTGTTCATGGGTGATTTCCCTATCATGACAGAAAAGGGAACTTTCAAGATC
>OLRF01002726.1_pt1 | contig 15050 bp, 15 predicted proteins | sample 1672061 | NCBI WGS metagenome assembly OLRF01 (sample SAMEA3136641, study PRJEB25190) | human gut metagenome | reverse complement strand
TGCTGTTTCATGCAGCTTGGTTATATTACCACCTCTTTCATATCTCTGTCAAGCGCTTTTTTCTAAAAATTTAAAACTTTTAAAATTATTGTTTATTTATTACATTTATTACTTTATATTGTATAAGGAAACAATAGAGTAAAAGGAGAAACATATTATGAAAAACAGCAATTCTACTACTTTGAAAGTCCTCGGCGTAATAATGATAATTTTCGCTATTGTTTATGCCGCTGTGGGAACCCTGACCCTGATGGGCACTTTGAGCAATGTTCTTCCGGGACATGAAAAGGAAGAAGTTATTGTTGTCGCTTTGGCATACGACGTCGCTCTGCTTTCGCTGATATGCGGAATCGTCTGCGTTAAGGGAGCTGCCAAGCAGGCAAAAGTCTTCGGAGCTTTGTTTGCTCTTCTGGGGCTTGTATCATTGGTATACGTTCAGATTACTCAGAGTTCTTTTAATGTATTCGATTTCATGGCACTGCTTTTCGGAATATCTATATTTTCTGCGGCTAAGAAAATCGACAATAACTAACCTTACAGCTAGTTGCATCTCACATCACAAGGGCATAGCCTGCCTGACGGCATGTCCGTCATACTACATAAAAAAACTTCAGCTAAGGAATTTAAGCTGAAGTTTTTCATTGCTTTATTTCTCTTTTGTACATTCCGAGCGCGATGAACAGAATCACCGCAATGGAATTAAACAGGGCGAAAAACAAATATACGGTCTTAGGTCCTGCCACATCTAATATCACGCCGCCTAAAAAAGTGCATACTATAACGCTCATATTATTTCCTACGGCGTAGAATACTGATATGGCCATGTTAGACAACCTATCTCCTGCTATCTTTCCGAAATATTTGACGACTTCCACCAGGATTATACCGTTGGTCATCCCTTGAAGAAAGAATGTCGAAAGCAGCACAGTGCAGCTCGGCCCTGTGGCATAAAACCCAAATCTGGCTACTGTCAGAAACATGGCCGCAAGCAGAAGTCTCTCTGAGCCCAGCTTTTGGGAAAGCTTAGGAGTCAGAGCCATGAAGGGAGCTTCGCTTCCCGCCATTAGGAGAAAAGCCAGGCCTATTCCCGCCACATCTCCTCCCTGTTCTTTGAACAGATAACCGAAGTAAGTGTTGTTGGCCACGCTGGTACCCATCAGGAAAAAGACTGATATGAGTAGTTTAACAAACTTCTTGTTCTTAAACAGCTCCCCCATTCTTATCTTTTCGTTTTCTTCTTTATAGTAAGGCGGCTCGCTTTCCGTAAGGGTGATGACAGCTGCAGCGGCAAATGTCGCCGCATACATATAGAATATATTTTTCAGTCCGTAACTTTCCGCATATTGACCTGCGATAAATACCGCCGCCGCGAAGCCGAAAGCCCCTGTAGCCCTTATGGCCGAAAATCTCCGGCTCTTGCTTAATATGAACGCGTCCGAAACTCCGTAAACCGGTCCCTGAAAAAAGTACATGGCGCTGTAAACCAAGGCATAAAGAGCAAATACTTCCGTAGTCATGCTGACAATACCCATGGCCGCCGCGCCTAAGCACATGCCTGCCAGTATCATCCTTTTTCTGCTGCTGTTGGAATATACCTTTCCCCAAAACAAACCTGCCAGTATGGCCGTCCCCGTCCCTAGAGAGGTGACAACGCCCACCTGTGTGCCGCTGAAACCTATCGAACTCAGATACTGCCCTATGAGAGGGCAGATTATGCCGAGAGGGCAATATATGAAAAAGTACAAAACGGCGCGTTTTAAATCACTGTCGTTCTTTCCGCTCAATATTGCTCCGGTCGTATTCGCTGCAGCCGGATTTTTTTCAGCAAAATTTTTCATGACCATAAAATCTCCTCTTATAAAAAATTTAGTATATCATATCAGAGCTTGGTAAACAATATAAATTGAAAATAATTTTGGAGGTGGGATTTTGTTAATCGTAGCAATCAGAACTCTGATCATGTATGCGGCGCTGCTGCTCTCCGTAAGGATAATGGGAAAGTCAGAGCTTTCCAAGATGTCTCCCTTTCAGCTGGTGATAGTTTTCATGATCGCGGAATTGGCGGCGATACCCATAGATTCGTCCGACGCGTCTCTGATAAACGGCCTGGTGGCCATATTCATGCTCATGTTTCTGCAGATATTCATTTCATTTCTGTCCACAAAGAGCGAACTGTTCAAAAAATTCATCAGCGGTCATCCTACAGTCCTCATCGAAAAAGGCAAATTAAATATAAAAGAGATGACCAGCCTCCGCATAACCACCACCGATCTTTTGGAGCAGCTGAGGATACAGAACTGTCCTTCTATAAGCGACGTAGAATACGCCATAATGGAATCCAACGGTCAGCTTTCAGTGATACAAAAGGCTGAAAATTCTCCGGTAACGCCTAAAGATCTGGATCTATCAGTCACACAGGGAGTGCTTCCGGCCATAATCATTTCCGACGGAAATGTCTATGACAGCAATCTAATCTTTTCCGGAATGAGTCTCGTTCAGTTCGAGGACAGGCTGAGAAAGGTCGGCATAACCAATATGCACGACGTTTTTCTGGCTTTCTGTGACGGAGAAAAGCGTATTCACGTATATATGATCGACGAAGGCAGCGGAACTTTCGCAAAGGAGGTCATAATATGAGAGACCTTATAATCTCCGCAGCGATAATGATCGTCCTCATAGGAGGCTGGCTCATTTTCGACAGCTATTCCGAAAATCATTTGAGTGATTTTGCGGATTATATAATAGACGATATCATTCCGGCAGTGGAAGAAGAAAACTGGGAGGAAAGCATCGCCATGATAGCTGATTTCAGCGACGACTGGCACGAGTACAGAAAAAAGGCTCTCATGTTTTTAGACACTGATGAAATCAACGAGATAGATTTTTGTCTGGCAAAGGCAGAAAAATATATCAAGGCCGAGGATGTTTCAAATTCTTCAGGAGAACTGAATTCTCTCGCAGAGCAGCTGATTTTCATGTACGAACAGCAGGATATAAAAGCAGCAAACATCCTGTAATGCAGGCGGCGCCAAAGCCGCGGCAAGAAACGGCGCCAGAGCTGCGGCAGGAAACGGCGCCGGAACAGCGGCAAAATCTTCTTGCCCTGCGGCTGCCTATGTGTTAATATAGTCATCAAGTAGAGTAAATATTGTGCGTTAAGTGCTATGAGATGGGATGTAGCTCATAGACGAAAATCTCCTTTGGCTGGCCAGGCTGGTATCCGGTGATTTTTCTCAGGAAATTTGCCTCTGACCAAACGGGATTGCGGTACAATATTGCGTCCGCTGCTACACTGTTTAAGTTATGGGAAATCATTCTCCTCTCTTTATGGTGTAGTTACACTATAAAGAAAGGAGATGTTTTTTTGGAAAGAAACCACGCTTACGGCAATTCTTACAGGCTGGTACTGGTGGCTTTGATGATAGCCCTGACCATTATCGTCAACAGGGTGTTTCCTGCCACTCCGGTATATCACCTCACGGTCGATTTCGTGCCTGTTTTCATAATCGCGGTGCTCTTCGGACCTTTCTGGTCAGCCCTCACTTACGCCGTCGCAGACGCAATCGCAGCCATACTGTTTCCGGTAGGACCTTTCAACCCCGGCATAACCTTCACGCTGCTTCTGATCGGCCTGGCGTTTGGCTTGATCTACTATAAGCGAGACATAAGCGGAAAGTGGATCTTTATAAGGGCTTTTTTCGCCGCGCTGGCTGCTCTGGCAGTGAAGCTCTTCGGAACTACATATTTTCTGTTCCTGACCTATGGTGCGCCTAACGGCGCAGGCTACTGGGCATACGTGATCTCAAGAATCCCAAACTGCGCCATATTCGCCGGACTGGTATTCGTCCTTTTGCCTCTGGTGCAGAAGATAATAATAGAACGAATCAAAAAGCCGCTGTAAGATCTTAAAAATTTAAAGCGAAATGCTAAAAGGAGAATGGAAAGCCTGACAGGCTCTCTGTTCTCCTTTTTATCATGCTCGGAGTCCGGGTCTGTCGTACCCGACGAGCAGGTTCATATCTGGCGGCCGGCTCGAGCACACGGGCTATTTGAGCATGCGGGCGCACGACCTGCACCTAAACCATTTCTGCTATTTCACATATCAGTCTTTCGGACTTTTCCCAGCCAAGACACGGGTCGGTTATCGACTGGCCGTAGACGCATCCGTCTATAGGCTGGCTGCCGTCTTCGATATAGCTTTCTATCATCAGACCTTTCACGATCTTATTTATATCCTCGGAAAGAGACTTGGACTGGAGCACTTCTTTGGCAATCCTTATCTGCTCCATGTATTTCTTGCCTGAATTGGCGTGATTGACGTCCACTATGACCGCCGGATTGGCCAATCCCTCCTTATTGTACATATCGCATACGATTTTGAGATCCTCGTAATGATAGTTAGGTATGGACTGGCCTCTCTTGTTGGTATGGCCTCTGAGTATGGCATGGGCATAAGGATTTCCCCTGCTGACTACTTCCCAGTTTCTATATATAAATGTATGGGAGCCCTGCGCGGCGGTGATGGAGTTCATCATCACGGAAAGGTCGCCGCTGGTCGGATTCTTCATCCCCACTGGTATGTCGAGACCGCTGGCTGTGAGTCTGTGGGACTGGTTTTCAACCGACCTGGCTCCGACGGCTATGTAGACCAGCAAGTCGCTCAAGTATCTGTACTGCTCAGGATAGAGCATCTCGTCGGCGCAGAAAAAGTCGGTTTCCTCCATAGCTCTGATATAAGTTTCCCTTATGGTAACGATGCCTCTGAGCATGTCCTCGTTCATCGTCGGATCCGGCTGGTGAAGCATGCCCTTGTAACCCATTCCCGTGGTGCGTGGCTTGTTGGTATAGACTCTCGGTATGATGCAGATTTTTTCTTCTACCTTGTCCTGCACTTTTCTCAGTCTGGACAAATAATCCAGAACGGCGTCCTCGTTGTCTGCCGAGCATGGCCCTATGAGAAGGATGAACTTATCTTTCCTGCCTGCTAGAATGTCTTCTATCTCAGCTACCTTTTTTTCCCTCATGGCTTTATATTTTTCGTTTATAGGAAACATTTCCTTTATATCTTTAGGTATAGGCAGCCTGCGTTTAAATTCCATGTTCATGAGTTTACTCCCCTTTCTCCTTGTCAAACAGCTTTCTTCTGGCTGTAGAACGTCTCATCATATCTTTGATTCCCTCTTTGTCCGCTTCCATGAGCATCCGCTCAAGCCGTGAAATCTCCATGGTAAACAGCTTCATCTGATGCAGCAGAGCGTCTTTGTTTAACAGAAACAGTTCGCTCCACATGGTTTCGTCTATTCTGGCTATTCTCGTCAGGTCTCTGAACGAGTCTCCTGTGTAGTCCTCAAGATTTTCGGTATGGTCGCATGTCATCAGGGACATGGCTATACAGTGGGTCAGCTGAGAGACAAAGCCTATCATTTCATCGTGATCTTCAGGTGAAAGCTCGGATATTTTGGCAAAATTGAGTATTTCGCCTATCTGCCTGCAGAGTTCTTTGGCGCTTTCCGTATTCTTTTCCGTAGGAACGACTATATAATTGGCATCGTAAAATATCTTCTCGTCGCTGTTTTTGATTCCCAGCCTTTCACATCCTGCCATCGGGTGAGCCGCTATGTATTCGCAGTCGTCCCGCAGCATATTCTGAATATCCCTTACCAGCTTTCCCTTAACGCCCGTGACGTCTGTGATTATGGTACCGCTCCTGAGATACCACTGGTTTTTTTCTATCCATTCCCTGAAAATATGAGGATAAAGGGCGAAGATTATCACGTCTGCCGACTCTATCATTCCTCTGTCCACCTGGGTTGCTCCCTTGGCTATTATGTTGTTTTCAAGGGCGAATTTTATCGTCTCTTCGTCTGTATCTATGGCGCTTACGGCATAGCCCGCCTTAGTAAAGCCCCTGGCGTAGCTGCCGCCTATTATTCCCAGTCCTATAATCAGTATATTTGTGTCTTTATCAATCTTCAATCTTCTTCACCTCAATTCCTAAAGCTGCCAATTTATCAAAGAAGTCCGGAAAGCTCTTCGTCACCGCTTCCGCACCGTCTATTACGCCTCCCGTAAGCGTCAGCAGGATGGCTTCCGACATGACTATCCTGTGGTCGTTGTGTCCGTAAAGTTCTGATACAGGAGTTTTAAAATCTGCCGGATAAATTACTACTTCATCGTCGTAAACTGATGATGAAACTCCAAATTTGGCCAGTTCCGACGCCATGGCCTGAGCTCTGTCGCTTTCCTTTATCCTGAGCCTTCTGGTCCCGGAGAACACGCCGCCGTTTTTGGCTGCCGCCACGGCGAACATGATCGGCGCCAAATCAGGACAGTCGGAAATGTTCAGTGCTGGCGTACCCTTTTTAAGCTGCTCAAACATCTTGCCGTACACTCTGTCGCCCTGCAGACTGTTTTCCGGAAGGTTATTGATTTTGACCTCTCCGCCGAACACGTTCAAAGCCTCAAAGAAAGCGGCGTTGGAGTAATCTCCCTCTACCCAGGCCTCCTGCGCCGAATACTCCTGATTTCCTTTTATATAAATGGTCTTCTCGTCTTTCCACGACGCTTCGACTCCAAATATTTTGAGGGCGGAAATGGTCATGTCTATATATGACCGGCTCTCTATAGGCGGCGTTATGGTGAGAACACTGTCGCCGTCAAGCAGAGGCAGCGCGAATAAAAGTCCGCTGATGAACTGACTTGACACGTTGCCGGCCATCTTAAAACTTCCCGGCCTCAGCGGTCCCTTGACCATAAGGCTGGTCCTGTCCTGAGAGAAGAGCAGACCTCTTTCTTCGCACATCGTCTCATATATACCAAGAGGCCTTTCCATCAGGCGCTCACTGCCGGACAAAACTGCGTTGGCTCCTGAGATGAGACAGAGAGGAACGAAAAACCTCAGCGTGCTTCCGCTTTCACCGCAGTTCAATATCCTACCGGCCGCCGCATTTCTTATATCGGTCCCGCTCACTGCGATGCTGTCTCCGCTTCTCTCGCACTTCACGCCCATGGCCTCAAGGCAGTCTATCGTAGCCAGCACGTCGCTGGAGCCGGCTATGCCATGAACTACGCACCTGTCCTTTGAAAGCCCCGCGCATATCAGCAGCCGGTGCGCCATGCTCTTTGACGGCGGAGCTTCCACGAAACCTGCCGCCTTACCTTTGCTTATGCTTATCTTCATAAATTTTCTCCGCTTTTATTATTTTTTCTGCAAAATTTTCTCTTTCAGAAAGTCTATCGCTTCCAGATAGCCGTCAGTTCCGCGGCCCATAACGGTAAAACAGCATGCCTGTCTTATGTAACTTATCTGACGGAAGTCCTCCCTCTCTTTTACATTGGAAATATGGACTTCGGCAGTCGGCAGACTTACGCTCTTCACCGCATCGAGAAGCGCTATGCTCGTATGGGTATATGCTCCCGGATTTATCACGATGCCGTCGGCCTGCTCGAAATACGCCTGCTGTATCCTGTCCACCAAGTCTCCCTCGTGGTTCGACTGGTAAAATTCTGCTTCTATTTCATTTTCCGCGCAGTGGTTCTTTATTTTGGCGACCAGATCGTCATAGCTTTTACTGCCGTATTTGTCGGGCTCCCTTACGCCGAGCATATTGAGGTTTGGCCCGTTGATGATCACCAGCTTCATTGAAATTCCTCCATGATCTTCTGTATAAGTTCTTCTTTGCTGCCGTTATTCTGTACTATGACGTCAGCAGCGACCTTATATATATCGTATCTTTCCTCGTATCTCCTCTTAAGCTGTTCCCTGTCGAAAGCCGTAGGGCGATCAGGAGTGGGAACAAGCAATTCAAGATCTCTGTCTATGAACACGACGCGTCCGTTCATCTTGAGAAATTTTTCGTTTTCCTTTTTTACAATGCTGCCGCCCCCTGTGGCGATTACTGCCCCGTTCCTGGCGGCTAGACTTTTAACGGTTTCAGTCTCCAGCCTTCTGAAATGTTCCTCTCCGTATTTTTCAAATATCTCAGGTATGCTGATGCCTGCCTGGGAAACTATCACCTCGTCCATGTCGAAGAATTTGCGTCCCAGCTTCTCGGCGACGGCTTTTCCCGCCGTGGTCTTGCCGCTTCCCGGCATGCCAACCAGAACTATATTGGTCTTTTCAGAGAGGATATCCCGGTAAATCCTGTCGGTCAGCTCTGATTCATATTTCACGCCGAGGAAAAATTCCGAAGCGCTGACGGCCTGAGCCACCAGCATATAAAGTCCTCCCTCAGCTTTTATTCCTTTTTGCAGAGCCTGCGTCACCAAACGGCTTCTTATGGGATTATATATCGCGTCGGCTACGCCCTCAAGGCTGAAAAAATTATCAATGTCCAGCGGAGAGTCGCCGATATTCGGATACATTCCGCATGGCGTTGTATTTATTATGAGCTGCGCGTCCTTATGCAGCATATATGCCTCATCGTATGTAACAGTACCGGGAGCGCCTGTAATACGGCTGCGGCTCACCTTTACCGCTTCGCCGGCCTCCATGCTCCTGCATACGGCAAGGGCGGTGTCCGAAGTGCCGCCGGTTCCCAGGATGAGGACTTTTTTTCCTTTAATACCTATCCCCAAGCGTCTTATCAAGGCGGACAGACCGTCGAAGTCGGTGTTGTGCCCCGTCAGCTTTCCGCCGTCGTTTCTGATGCAGTTGACCGCTCCGATTTCTGAGGCTGCCTTACTCATGCTGTCCATGAAGGGGATCACGGTCTGCTTATAGGGAATAGTTACATTGATTGCTTTAAATTTCTTTTCTCTGAGAAAGGCTTCCAGCTGCTCCGGCTCAAGCTCAATAAGCGCGTAATCATATTTGCCCAGTCTTGCGTGTATGTCTTTGGAAAAGCTGTGCCCCAGCTTTCTGCCTATGAGTCCGTATTCTGTCATCTATCGCTTTTCTCCTTTAAAAAAATCCGTTCCGAATCTCACCGTCAGCAAATCTGCCAAGGTGAGGGCCGTAACGGCGTCCACCACGGCTCTGGCCCTATGGATCACCGCCGGATCGTGTCTGCCCTGTATAATGAGTTTGGCGTTTTCTTCTTTCTCCAGGTCCACCGTATCCTGCGCCTTGTATATGGACGGCGTAGGTTTGACGGCTGTGCGGAATATTATCGGCATGCCGTTTGAAATACCGCCGTTTATGCCGCCGCTGCTGTTGGTTTTAGTGACTATCCTGCCGTTATCGTACATGAAACCGTCGTTGGCTTCCGAGCCTCTCATCTCCGCCACGGCGAACCCCGCACCGAACTCTATGCCTTTCACCGCAGGAATGGAAAAAATATTGTGAGCTATCATTCCCTCGATAGTGTCAAACCATGGCTCGCCTGTTCCCGCCGGCATATTGATGACCGCCGTTTCCAGCACGCCTCCCACGCTGTCGCCTTCGGAGGCGGCTTTGAGCATCTCAGCCTCTATTGCCTCTCTGTTTTCCAGTACCGGAAACTGCGCACTGCTCAGCAGCTTTATATCCTCTTCGTAATTTTCAAAATCCCTGTCACAGACTCCGTGGCAGCTTTTGATGTGTGTGCCTGTATATATGCCCTTATCTTCAAGAGCTCTCATGACTATGGCTCCGGCTGCCCCCAGAGCGGCTGTTATCCTGCCTGAAAAATGCCCGCCGCCCCTGAAATCCTCAAAGCCGCCGTATTTATAGGCCGCCGTCAGGTCGGCATGGGACGGCCTTGGCTTGCGTCTTATCTCTTCATAATCTCCACTCTTTGTATCCTGATTTCTTATCATAACTGCAAGGGGAGTCCCGGTGGTGTATCCGTTGTACACGCCGCTTAAAAATTCAGGCTTGTCAGGCTCGCGCCGCTTCGTCGACGCTTTGCCGTAGGGTCTGCGCTGTCCAAGCTTTTCCTGGATATATTCAACATCTATCTTTATTCCCGGGGAAATTCCGTCTATCACGGCTCCGATGGCTTCTCCGTGGCTTTCGCCGAAGAGTGTGACCGTCAGAGCGTTTCCCATCGTATTCTTCATCCGAACACCTCCGTATAAGCTTTGAGAAGCTCAGTTTTATCCATCCTGACAAATTTGTGGCTGCCGATTTTTTCCGTCTGAACTGTTATTATGGAATTGCCGTCCGCTTTCTTGTCATGCATCACGGCTTCCATCACTTCGTCGGCTCCGGCGCTGCAGCTTGTCGGCAGTCCGTGCTTTTCAAGGACTTTCTTCAGCCTCGGCCTTATGCTCTTATCTGTCATCGGCAGCATGCCGAGAGCCACGCACTGGCCGTGAAGCATGCCGGTCACGCTTTCTATGCCGTGTCCTATGGTATGGCCGAAGTTCAATGCTCGCCTTACGCCGGACTCCTTTTCGTCCTCCGCCACTACTGACGCTTTTATCTTCAAAGCTCCGGCAATCGCTTCTTCCAGCATGTTTTCGACGCCGCGTTTTTCTATCATCTCAAAGAGGCCGCTGTCAAAGGCCGCCGCCATCTTTATTATCTCCGCTGCTCCGCAGGCCGTCTGTTCCCCATCTAAAGTAGCGAGAACGTCAGGGTCTATGATGACCGCCTTTGGCTGGTAGAAAGCGCCTATTATGTTCTTTATACCGCAGAAATCCACTGCCGTCTTGCCGCCTACGGAAGAATCCACCTGTGCCAGCAGGCTGGTCGGAACGTTGTAAAAGTCTATTCCTCTCATGTAGCAGGCTGCCGCGAAGCCGGCCAGATCACCTGTCACTCCGCCGCCGACTGCCACAACGCAGTCTTTCCTTGAAAAGCCCTGACTGAGCATGGCCTCGCACAGCTTCCTAAAGCTGCCGAGATTTTTCGAAGCTTCGCCTGCCTCGATGACTATCGTCACCGGACTGGCGCACTGTCTGCTCAAGGCGGCAGCATATTCTTCAGGAATCCCGCTGTCGGTAACTATCAAAGCTTTTCTCTCGAGATTCAGGATTTCTCCCGCTCTTTTCAGCACGCCACGCTCGAGAGTTATATCGTAGCTGTCCTTTCCCAGGGCTACAGGTATTTTCATGCTAAACCTCCTGCTTTCGTCTCAAAATTTCCGCTGCTGTGCTAAATCTCCTGTTTCAGCAGAGCGTTGTAGGAGCCTACTATCTTTATCTTGTCGCAGCAGCTATTCATTTCTTCGACGCACTGCCTGCCGTTTTCGCTGTATATGTCTCCGGCGGCCTCCACATAGAAATAGTACTGCCACATCAGCTGACGCATAGGTCTTGAACGCAGCGTCCTCATGTTGAAGCCGTGTTTTCCGATTATATTCAGAGCTTCCGCCAGAGAGCCTGCTTCGTTGCGCGCAGTGAACACGAGGGAGAAATATGAATTGCCGCTGTTTCCCGTAGCGCTGTTGTCTGATGCCGAAAAAACTGCGAATCTGGTCGTGTTGGACCTGTCGTCGTTGATGCTCCTTGCCAACACCTCCAGCCCCATCAGCTTGGCTGATTCGGCGCTGGCTATGGCCGCGACGCTCTTGTCGTTTTCTTCTTTTACGTGCTGGGCGGCAAGGGCTGTATTGGAATATTCTATTTCCTTGAAGCCGTTTTCTTTTATAAACTCTGCGCACTGGGACAATGCCTGGGAATGGCTGACCACAGTCTTTACGTCCTTGAGGGTGGCTCCCTCTATGCCTAAAAGGTCGTGTGTCACTGCTAAATCATACATTCCGTTGATGAAAAGGGGACCGGAAAACATCAGGTCGTTTACCTGATCCACATATCCGGCGAAACTGTTTTCCACAGGCAGCACAGCGCAGTCACATTCTCCGTTCTGTACTGATTCATAGGCTTTCTTGAAACTGGTATAAGCGATTTTCTTGGCTTTGGGAAATATATGGGAAGCCGCTATATGGGCAAAAGCCCCCTCCGTTCCGCAATAGGCTACTTTAACTCCCTCCAGCAGTTTGGTCTGATAGCTCCTTGAGACTTTCATCGTCTCCTTCAAAAAGTTCATATAGTAAGGCTTAAGTTCGTCATCAGATATCCTTGCCGTGCCGCCGGCTATGACTTGCTCTTCCCTCTTGGCGTCCAGCACGGGAAGGCCTTTGTGCTGCTTGTATCTGGCCACCTCCGCCACCAGCTTCATCCTCCTGGTGAACAGGTCAGCCATTTCATTATCTATTTCTGTGATCTCTTTTCTTAAAATTTTCAAATCTTCCATCTTGTTTCCGTCCTGTTTTGTATTTTGCCCGCCGACTTAAATCCGGGGCAGCTTATTCACGGCTTACGTCCGCCGGCTTAAATCAGCTCGTAGCTCCTTGCCAGAGCCTCAAATGTCGGTTTTGAGTTTTCTATCTGTTTTCTGCTGACGCAGTAGGAAATTCTCACATACCCCGTCATGCCGAAGCTGTCGCTGGGAACGATGAGCAGCTCATATTTCTTTGCTCTCTCGGAAAACTCGTTTCCGTCGCCGCTTGGAGACTTGACAAAGAGGTAGAACGCCCCATCCGGCCTCACCGCTTCAAATCCGCAGCTTGTTATCATCTCATATATCAGAGCGCGGTTTTCTTCATAGGCAGAAATGTCTGACGTCAGTCCCTGATGCTTTGCGACTACTTTCTGCAGCAAGCTGGGAGCGCAGACGAAGCCCAAGCTTCTTCCGCTGCCGCATATGGTATCGAACAACTTCTTTCTGCTGACAGCTTTCGGCGACACCATCACATAGCCTATCCTCTCTCCCGGCAGCGAAAGCGATTTGCTGTAAGAATAACAGATTATCGTGTTATCGTAATAATGGGCCGGAAACGGAGCCTTTGCTCCGCCGTAGACCAGTTCTCTGTACGGCTCGTCTGAAATCAGGTATATCTCCTTGCCGTATTTTTTCTCCTTTTCACGCAGGAATCCGCCCAGCGCTTCCAGCGTTTTTTCCGTCAGCACCGCACCCGTAGGGTTGTTGGGCGAATTTATGATTACGGCCGCCGTCTTCTCCGAAAAAGCTTTTTCCAGAGCTTCAAAATCTATTTGAAAGTCCTCCGTCGAAACCGGCACTTCCACAGCTTTGGCGCCTGAATTTTCTATGAACACTTTATATTCGGGAAAATACGGCGTAAAGACTATGACCTCTTCTCCCTCCAAGGCCACTGATTTCAGAGCTATGGTCAGGGAGGCCGCCGCTCCTGCGGTCATATATACGTCCGACGCTTCCGCACCGAGGGAATATTCTGAGTTTATGTAATCGGCCACGGCTTTCCTCGCCTCCATGTCTCCGGCTGCCGAGGTATATCCGTGAAGATCCACTGGATTGGAAAGCTCCAGCAGCTCCACCATGCTCCTCGTTATCTGGTCAGGGCAGGGAACGCTTGGATTTCCTATGCTGAAATCAAACACGTTTTCCTCTCCCACTGCTGCCTTTCTCTGTCTGCCGAATTCAAACAGCTCTCTTATGACCGAGCTGTTGCGTCCTTTTTCCGTCATCGTTTCATTTATCATGAGTCCACCTCGCAAGTTATCACTGTTAACTATATTGAATTATAAACATTTATCGGCTTAAAGTCAACAGTCTCACAAAAATATTGCATGCTTTTAACAGAAAGGATATAATATGGTTAACGATATTAACTGTCCCTCTCAAAATTCGCAGACGGTTTTGGTTTGCTTCGGCGAGCATGAAGCGGCAAAGCTCTGCTGTGTGCAAAGTTCCGCGTCATGCAAAGCTTCTCGGCGTGCAAAGCTTCATGGACTGCAAAGTTTCTCGGCGTGCAAAGCTTCTCGGCGTGCAAAGCTTCTCGTCATGCGAAACTTAGCGGACTGCAAAACTTCTCGGACTTCAAAGCTTTGCGCTGCGGCCGCCGGCCTGGTGATCCCGGGCGAGTTCGAGCGAGCTCGGGGGTTGAGAAATTTTGTGTGATTCCGAGCGAGTTCGGGCCTTCAGGAAATTTCGTGTGATTCCGGATGAGTTCGAGCGATTGCAGGCGGTCTCGTGTGAGTTCTGACAAGTTTGAGCGAGTTTTAGCAAGTTTAATCGAGTTCTGGCATCATCGGACTGGGGCAAAGTTTTAAAGCTTTAATAGATTCAACAGATTTCAAGGAGATTTTTATGGAAGATACAGATGGAACGCTGGTCCTCAGAGAAAAGCTTTTATCCGCCGGTATCGACGAAATAGTAGCTCACGGAGTGAGGGATTTTTCCCTCCGCAGAGTGGCCGCCTCGTGCGGTGCCAGCTGCGCAGCGCCTTACAAACATTTTAAGAACAAAGACGAATTCATCAAAGAGATAATCGCCTACGTGGACGAAAAGTGGGAGCGTCTCCAGTCACAGATATGCTCCGCCTTTGACGACCCCGTAAGACGAATCGCCGAGCTGTGCGTGGCCAACGTCAGATTCAAAGTCGCCAATCCTTTGTACGGCATGGGCAGTTCACCTTTTGCGCCTGAGATAACCTCTCAGATAAAAGCGTATTGTGAAACTGCCGGACTGGACGATTTTGAAGTTCGCAGCTTCGCCATATCATCCCTGACATGGGGCGCGGCTTCTCTGATAGGCGCCGGCAAGATTGAGAACAGCGACGATAACCTCGCCATGCTGAAAGAACAGGTGATGAAAGAGCTGAGCACCGATTGATTCGGGCACTCTGCCGTTTTCCTATGGGTTGAGGCAGGCGGTCAGCGCTGGCTTTACTTTATCGATTCGCCCATGTCCACTGCCAAACGCTTTATTATACCACAGAACAAGTCCAGCAGCGGTGATTCAATGAACCCTTCCTTGCGGCAACGCCGAACAATACGATTTTGGGTTCATTATACCACAAAGTAAGTCCAGCAGCGGTGATTCAATGAACCCTTCATTGCGGCAACGCCGAACAATACGATTTTGGGTTCATTATAAAGCCCTCCAGTGATCCGAACGGCGTTTCAATGAACCCCACCTTGCGGTGAAGCTGAACAATATGATTATTGCGTTTATTGTAACCGCCCACCAATCAGGCTAACGGCGTTTCAATGTCCTCTTCCTCTCCTGCGTTAGCCGTGATGTTGTATAATCCGCTGATTTTATATAATTATACAACATTTTTGCAACTTGAAGCAGCCTTTGCGGTGGGAAAACGTCCAATGTTGTAGATTTTTTTAATTTATCAAAATATTACAACATG
>OLRF01002718.1_pt1 | contig 15081 bp, 12 predicted proteins | sample 1672061 | NCBI WGS metagenome assembly OLRF01 (sample SAMEA3136641, study PRJEB25190) | human gut metagenome | reverse complement strand
CGGGCCAAGTCGCACACCTGGTAGGCGATCGACTCCAGAGCCGCCCGCACGATGTGGGCACGCCCGGCGCCGCGGGTGAGACCCAAAATGGCACCGCGGGCGTCGGCATCCCACCAGGGGGCGCCCAGGCCCGTGAACGCGGGCACGACGAAGACGCCGTCGGTCGTGGCCACACTGCGAGCGATGGCGTCGGTTTCGGCGACGCTGTCGATGATGCCGAGCTCGTCGCGGAGCCACTGGATGAGGGCGCCGGCCATGAACACACTGCCCTCGAGCGCGTACTCGGTGTCCCCCGCGTTGGGGGCCAAGGCCGCCACCGTGGTCACGAGCCCGTGCTCGCTCGCGCAGGCCTCGTGCCCGGTGTGCATGAGCAGAAAGCAGCCGGTGCCGTAGGTGTTCTTCGCCTGGCCCGCATGGAAGCAGCACTGGCCGAAGAGCGCCGCCTGCTGGTCGCCCGCCACGCCGCAGATGGGGATGCCCTGGACGAGCCCCGGGTTCGCCGTTATGCCGAAGCTGCCGGAAGAGGGGCGCACCTCGGGAAGAATGGCCTCGGGAATGCCGAAGAGCTTAAGCAGGAAGGGATCCCAGCGCCTCTCGTGGATGTTGTAGAGCATGGTCCGGCTCGCATTGGTCACGTCCGTGGCGTGCACGGCCCCGTCGGTGAGCTTCCAAATGAGCCAGCTGTCCACGGTGCCGAAGCAGAGCTCCCCCGCCTCGGCGCGGGCACGGGCGCCGGGCACCTCACCCAAGATCCAGGCGAGCTTGCTGGCGGAGAAGTAGGCGTCGGGCACGAGGCCCGTGCGCGCGGTGATCTCGGCCGCGGTCGCCGGGTCGCTCGCGATGGCCTCCACCATGGGCGCCGTGCGGCGGCACTGCCAGACGATGGCGTTCATGATGGGCTCGCCGGTGGCGCGGTCCCACACGATGGTGGTCTCGCGCTGGTTGGTGATGCCGATGGAATCGATCTCGGCGGTGTCCACATTCGAGGACATGATGAGCTCGGTGAGCGCGCCCAGCTGCGAGGAGAGAATGTCTTGCGGGTCGTGCTCGACCCAGCCGGGCTGCGGGTATATCTGCGGGAACGGGCGCTGAACCGAGGCGACGGGGCGGCCGGCGCGGTCGATGAGCATGGCGCGGGAAGAGGTGGTGCCCGCATCGAGCGCTATGACGTATTTTTTCATGTTCGTTTCTCCTCTTCTCGCTTTCTTGCTGTGGCTCTTCGGGGGCGGGCTGCGGGGTACCGCTCAGTCGCTCAGACAGTCCTCGTTGGTATCGAAGGCACCAAGGATTACTCCTCCCCGTATCATTGCGCCTTCGATACCACCTGCGGAACTCGCTTGGTGAGCGGCACCCCGCATCCCGCTTCGCTCAACTTTAGCCGAAGCACCCCGTTCCAGCAACGAGGTGCGAAGGGTATGGACTGACCAGTGCGTCCAACAGCCCTTCTGGCGCACGGTATGATACGATAACGGAAAAAGAGATCGGCTAGAGAGGCGATTACATGGCGGAAGAACTCTACACATGGGTTCCTTTTTACACCGAGCTGGCAAACAAGCTATTGCCTTACAAGAACGACCGCGCTGCCTTGATCGACAAGCTGCAAGCGATGTACGAGAGCATCGACACGAAGCTTCCTAAGCTTGATGACGGCGGCGTCCCTAACGATATTGACCCCTTTACGATATTCGGACTCTTCAACAAAGGTATCTCAAGTCAGAACAGACGAAAGATCGTTGCCGCTCTCGCAGACGTATTCTGCATCACCGCTGAACTACCAAACGATTTCGCTGGAACCCCCTTGCTCAACAACTTGAATGCCACCTTCTACGCTTTCATTGGGGACAGCAGGCGCGGCGAATCCGATATCGACAATCTCTGGGATTTGTTCGAAGCGGAACTTGCTCTAGCTGACGCAGACAACCCCGAAAATCGCAATGCCTTTGCGGCCGCCTTCGATAAAACAGTTGGGCAGTTCGGCCTGGGCTGGAAACTCACTATGGGGCTTTATTGGGCCAGACCGCTCGCGTTCATCAATCTAGACTCGCGCAATAGGTGGTTCATGGGCGATACCGCAAAGGCCGGTGTCCCTATAGCAAGCATCATGCCAAAAGAAAAAGACGCGCCTATTCACGATGGCAAACATTATCTTGCCATCTGTGACACTATCCGAGCAGAGCTTAACAGCGCCGACTGCCCATACAATGGCTTTCCTTCACTCTCTAATGCGGCATTTATCGAATCGGAACGAGTCAATAGAGAGAGAAAGGCAGCAGCCAAGGCCGCTGAACAAGAAGCAGAGGAGAACGCACTTGGCGACGCGGGGGTGGAAGTCGTCCATTATTGGCTCTATGCACCCGGCGAAGGCGCAAGCATGTGGGAGGACTTCTACACCCGTGGCGTCATGGGCCTCGGTTGGCACGAACTCGGCGACCTGCGCGAGTATTCGACCAAAGAAGACATGAGGCTCGCTCTTCAGCAGATACGTGGTAATGAAACCTCGTAGAAAAACTCGGCACACGCAGTGTGGCAGTTTACCCACGACATCAAACCTGGCGATATCGTCTTTGTTAAGCGGGGGCGTACGGAAATCCTTGGTCGCGGAGTGGTTGTAGGGGGCTACGCATACGATGCGGATGCTGGCCACTACCCCAACCTACGCGAAGTAAAGTGGACCCACAAGGGTCACTGGACCCATGACGACCAGTTCGCGATGAAGACCCTCACTGACGTCACCGACTATACCGACTTCGTGGAGAAGGTAAACGGCTATTTCGAGGAGGATGCCGAGGAAACCCTCGGGGGGACGCTCCCCGCAGACCTCCCTTACGACCGCGAGCAATTCCTCTCCGAGGCATACATGGACGAGGAAACTTACGACACGCTCGTCGGTGTGCTTCGTTCAAAAAAGAACATCATCTTGCAAGGCGCTCCCGGCGTGGGAAAAACTTTCGTTGCAAAGCGCTTGGCCTATTCGATGATGGGCGCAAAAGATCGCGATCGCGTGATGATGGTGCAGTTCCATCAAAGTTATAGCTACGAGGATTTCATCGAAGGCTTTCGTCCTTCCGCATCGGGCTTCGACCTCATCAAGGGAAGCTTCTACACGTTCTGCAAGAAGGCGCAAGACGATACCGACAATGATTACTTCTTCATCGTCGACGAGATCAACCGAGGCAACTTATCGAAGATCTTCGGCGAGCTCTTCATGCTCATCGAGAACGACAAGCGAGGGCCCAATAACAAGTTGCAGCTACTCTATTCACGCGAACGCTTCTACGTGCCAAGCAATGTGTATCTCATCGGCATGATGAATACCGCTGACCGCTCGCTCGCAATGCTCGATTATGCGCTACGTCGACGGTTCGCATTTTTCGACCTGCGTCCTGGATTCGATTCCAAGGGGTTCATTGCCTACCGCGATAGCCTGGGCAACCCGAAGCTTAACAACCTTCTCGCATGCACAGTAAAGCTGAACGCCGCCATCTCCGACGATGACACTTTGGGCGATGGCTTTTGCATCGGGCATAGCTATTTCTGCGGCATGAAAGCTGCCGACGTAACAGACGCAAAACTCTCGGCCATCGTGGAATACGAACTTGCACCAATGCTGCGCGAGTACTGGTTCGACGAGCCATCGAAGGTTCGCGAGTGGACCGACGCTCTGCGCAAGTCCATCAAATGATCCGCATCCAGAACATCTATCATATGCTCGCCTACGCCTTCCAGGTGCTGTGCGAGCAAGGGTATCGCGAGATGGCTACCGAAGAGTTCGACAACGCGGCGGAGCTCTGCGCTGCTATTTTGATACGCGGCACAAACTCTCAAGTCAAACGCGGCCTCGGACGGGAGTACATAGACCATACCGATGCACTCTCGACTTTACGAGGAAAATTCGAGATTACCGATTCGGTGAAAACAAGATCCGTACTGCGACGACAAATGGTGTGCAGCTACGACGAGTTCTCAATCGACACACCCATGAATCGCATCCTCAAGGCAACGATGATGCTGCTGGTACGCTCGAACCTAAGCAAAGAGCGCAAGCGGGAGATCAAGCGACTGCTCGCATACTTCGACGACGTGAGCGACATCGATCTGGCAACCGCGAACTGGCAGATGCGCTTCAATCGAAATAACCAGACCTACCGCATGCTGATAAATGTGTGCTGGCTCATTGCCAAAGGGCTGCTGCAGACCCAAGAAGACGGATCAACCAAACTCATGGACTTTCTAGACGAACAGCGCATGAGCCGATTGTAAGAACGGTTCATCCTAGAATACTTCAAGCGCGAGCATCCCAAGCTACATGTTGGCGCTCCTCACATCAGCTGGACGCTTGACGACGACTTCGACGATATGCTGCCTGTCATGAAGAGCGACGTTGTGCTCTCACTCGGCCACACGACGCTCATCATCGACGCGAAATATTACTCGCATGCTACGCAGCATCAGTACAACACGCATAGCGTCCATTCGCACAATCTATACCAGATTTTCACCTATGTGAAAAATAAGGAGGCGGAACTCGCACGCGCCGACGTGCCCCACGAGGTGTCGGGGATGTTGCTGTACGCGCAAACCGACGAGGAAATACAGCCAGATGGCGTTTACAGAATGAGCGGGAACCAGATTAGCGTGAAGACGCTTGATCTCGATACGCCCTTCGAGGACATCAAAGTGCAGCTCGACGAGATTGTCGAGTTGCACTTTGGCCTATTCGTGTAGGTTTATCCAGTTCAGGATGAAATCGTAGACTTCTTCTTTGCCGAATTCGTTGAGAATTTCATGGCGCATGCCGGGAAACAGGCGCAAGGTGAGGTCCTCGACGCCGGCGGCCTCCATGGACTCGGCGGCGGCAGCGACAGCGCGGCCGCATTTGCCGACGGGGTCGGCGTCGCCGGCCACGTAGAGCAGGGGCAAGTCGTGGGGCGTGGCGGCCAAGGTCGCCGGCGCGGCGGCGCGCCAGGCCAGCTCGGTTAGGGTGGCGTAGGCGCCGGCACCGAACATGAAGCCGCAAGCCTCATCGGCCATAAACGCGTCGGGCACGGCCGGGTCGCGGGAAAGCCAGTCGAAGGGGGTGCGGGCGTCCTTGATGGCGCGGCTGTAGGCGCCGTCGGCGAGCGCGTGCAGAAGGCCGCTGCGGTAGCCGTCGCCTCGCACGGCCGCGATAGCCCGGGCAGCCAGGTTGCCGGCGCGGGAGACGGCGGTGGCCTCGTTGGCCGTGCCGCAGATGACAGCGCCGGCAAGGCCCTGCCCGTAGCGCGGCAGATAGCTGCGCAGCACGAGCGAGCCCATGGAATGCCCGAAGATGAAGTACGGCGTGCCAGGCGCCACCTGCTGGGAGACGAGCAGGCGCAGCTGTTCCACGTCGTCGATCATGGCGTCGGCACCGCCCTCGGCACCGATCACGCCGCGGCATTCGGGCGCGGCGGCCGTGTCCCCGTGGCCGATATGGTCGTGACCGGCCACAAGGTAGCCTGCGTCGGCGAGGAAACGGGCGAAATCATCGTAACGGTCGATATGCTCGGCCATGCCGTGGACGAGCTGCACGACGCCGCGCGGCTTGAAGCAGCCAAGCGACGGCTCGCCGGCAGCCGCATCGGCCCGCTCCATGGCCAGGGGCACCCAGAGCACGGCGCGGACTTGGCTTTTTCCGTCGGCGGAATCGAAGGAGAATTCGGTGCGGCCAGTGGTCGCGAAGGCATCGTTTGCGGCGCTCATGAGAGGCATCCTTTCATATCTTCCAAGGTGAGGGCGCCCGCGCGCAGGACACGGGGGACGTCGCCAGTGCAGTCGAGCACGGTGGAGGCGATGCCCGCAGAAGGGGCATCAGAATCGCCGGCGGTTCCTGCCGCGACGTCGGCGCGGACGCGAGCGCTCGACGACATGAGCGCGGCGGCGCCCTCGGCTGCTTCGGCTGCTTCGCCAGCTTCGACAGCTTCAGCTGCTTCGGCGACGCCGGACGCGATCGAGTACGGCGGGAGATCATCGGGAAGGTACACACCGGCGGTGCGCGCCATGAGAGCCCCATCGAGATCTTCGATCCGGGCCGTATCGGGCGCTCCCGAGAGGTTGGCCGAGGTGACGGCCAAGGGACAGCCGACGGCACGGATGAGGGCGAGAGCCGCCTCGCTGTCGGGCATGCGCAGCCCGATAGTACCCGCGGGCGACCGGAAGGCAGCGGGAACGGCCGCCGACGCGCGCACCACCAAGGTGAGGGCACCGGGCCAGAAGGTCTCGGCGAGGCGCCGGGCGTAGGCGGGAACATCCCTGCCGTAAACGTCCAGCGTCTCGGGGCCTTCCACGAGCCACGCCACGGGTTTGCCAGCGTCACGGTGCTTCAGGTCGTAGAGGAGACGGGGGCCTGCGGCCGCCTTCACGGAGACACCCAAGCCGAAAACGGTGTCCGTCGGAAAGACGACAGCCTCGCCGGCGGCCAGGGCACAGGCGGCCTCGCCGAGCGAGAGCGGACAGCAGGCGCCATCGAAGGGGCAGTTGCTCATCGGCCCTCCTTCTCGCAGAAAGCAGTTTCGCCAGATACTGGTTGCGCCGACGCGATCCCCTCGCAGATCACGGGCGCTGCGGTTTCTGAAAGCCGTTCGGTCACGATGGCCTCGGCGACGCGCAGGCCGTCCACGGCGGCGCTCGTGATGCCGCCGGCGTAGCCCGCGCCCTCGCCGCAAGGGTACAGGCCGCCGATATTCGACTGAAAGCGGTCGTCGCGGACGATGCGCACGGGGCTCGAGCTGCGGGCCTCTACGGCAGTCATGACAGCACCGGCATCGGAGAAGCCATGCAGCTTGCGGTTCAGGGTCGGCAGCGCCTCGGCGAGGGCGTCGGCCACAAACGGTGGCAGGCAATCGCGTAGGTCGCGCCAGGCCACGCCACGCGGGTAGGTGGGCGCCACCGTGGCACTCGGAACGTCCGCGGCTTTCGCGAGGAAGCCGCCGACGGTCTGGGCTGGGGCGGTATACGGCGGGCAAAGTGCGCCGACAGATTCCGAAGAAGCGTCGGCACCTTCCGCGTCGTCAGCCATCAACCCGCGCCCGAGAAGGTAGGCATCCCGTTCCAGCTGACGCTGGAAGGCGACCCCTTCCAGGGGGTCGTCGCCGGGCAAATCGTCGGGGCGCACCTCCACGAGCAGCGCCGCGTTAGCATTGGTCCCGGCGCGGGCGTGGCGGCTCATGCCGTTCACGCAGAGCAGCCCCTCCTCGCTGGCGGCCGCCACCACCTCCCCGCCCGGACACATGCAGAAACTGTAGACGCCCCGGCCGTCGTCGGTCTTCACCGCCAGCTTGTAGTCGGCCGCCCCGAGGGCCGCATGACCAGCGGCTGGCCCGTACTGGGCCTCGTTCACGAGAGCCTGGGGATGTTCAATGCGCACGCCCACGGCGAAGGGCTTGCGGGCCATGTCCGCCCCGGCCTCGCAAACCATTTGGAAGGTGTCACGCGCGGAGTGCCCGCAGGCCAGCACGACGCAATCGGTGGCGAAGACTTCCGCCGCTCCCGTGCGCTCATCGACGAGGCGAACGGCAGTGACGCGCGCTTCGCCATCTTCGCCGCCAACCTCATCCACAGCATCAGCGACGCCCGGACGATCAGCAGCTCCGCCCTCAAGCACAAGGCCGTCGAGGCGCGTAAGGAACCGTACCTCTCCCCCCGCCTCCTCGATGGCCCGACGCAGGTTGCGCACGACGCCGACGAGCAGGTCGGTGCCAATGTGCGGCTTGGCGTCCACGAGAATGTCCTCCGGGGCGCCGGCTTCCACGAAGGCCTCCAGCACATGGCGGATATGGGGCGACTTGATACCGGTGTTCAGCTTGCCGTCTGAGAATGTGCCCGCCCCGCCCTCGCCGAACTGGATGTTCGTGCGCGTATCGAGCGGCGCGCCGGCGTTGAAGGCCTCGACGATCTCCACGCGCTCGTCCACGGAAGCGCCCCGCTCCACCACCAGCGGACGCAACCCAGCCCGCGCCAGATACAGCGCGCAGAACAGCCCCGCCGGCCCCGCCCCGACCACGACGGGCCGCAGCCCAGTCGGTTCCACGTGCGGTATCGAAAGAGGCTCAGGGGGCTCGTAGGCCTTGACCGCCACGCCCTTCACCGGCCGCGGATCAGCGCCTTCCGCAAGCTCGACCGCCACGGTCACGACACCATGCACGTTCGACTTCTTCCGCGCATCGATCGACCGCTTCAGCAGCTTCACCTCAGTGATAGCGCTCGTCTTAACCCCGAGCGTCCGCGTGATTTCTCGGCGGAAGAGCGATTCGTTTTCTGGCAGGAGAGCATCAAGAGAAACCGGAACATTGGAAGCCTGAATCATGCACGTAACCTTTCAGCCGCCGACCAGCCCGCGAGCAGCCCCGAGGCCCAGGCCCAGTGCAGGTTGAAGCCGCCGCACGCCGCATCCACGTCCAGCGCCTCGCCGACGACGTAGAGCCCCGGCACGCGGCGCACCTCGCACGTGCGGTCGTCCACCGCCCGGACGCTCACGCCCCCGCGGTGCACCTGGCACTGTCGCACGTCACCGAGGCCCGTCACAGGAAGCCGCAGCCCCTTGAGCACCGGCGCTATGACGGTCGTCTCCCCTTTGGCCACAGGGCGCGCACCGTCCAGCGCCGCCGCCTCCAGCAGCACGTCGGCCACGGGCACGAGCACCATGCCGCGCAGCATATCGCTCCACGTCACATCGCGCCCGAGCGAGGCGCGCAGCAGCTTGCGGCGACGGTTGAGGAACGCCTCCATGTCGCAAAGGCGCACCCAGGGCACGAAGTCCACGGCGAGCACGTCGCCGGGCTCGGCCAAGCGGCTCAGGTTGAAAGCGGCGATCCCCGAGACGCCGTACTTGCGGAACATCGCCTCGCCCACCTCGCGGGCCACTAAGCGCTCGCCTTCGTGGGTGCCCATCGGGAAGCCGTGGCGGTTGAGCTCTTGGGGCGTCATCTTCTCGCCGGGGCGCCACAGCTCGAGCGCCCCGCGCACGCGGATGTTGTCGAGGCGACGCGGCATGCGCGGATCGGTGGCCAACGGCCCCAGCGTCGGCTCCGGCTCGCGGAAGAAAAGGCCCTTGGGCAAAAGCTCGCGCGCGACGGTGCCTCCCACGGCCACGATAACCACACCGGCCCGCTCGAAGCGCCCGTCGGCCAAGCGCAGCGTGAACGGGGCGCCCTCGGCGCGCGGCGGCTCCACGGCCACGACCTCGCATTCCACGCGCTCTTCCACCCCCGCCGCAGCGCAGGCCGCTCTCAGGCAATCGAGCACTGATGCGGCCTTGTTAGCCAAGGGGTACAGCCGCCCCTCCCCTTCCTCGCGCCACATCAGCCCGTGATCGGAGAAGAAGCCGAGCACACCGTTCGGATAAGCGGTGCTCGTCTTGGCCTGGGACAGCACATAGCGGCTCGCCCGGCATTCGAACTCGAAAAGCGCGCGCCTGACGAACGCGGCGTTGCGATAATCACCCTCGTCGGGCCGCGCGTTCGAGAAGTTGCAGCGCCCGTTGCCCGTGGCCAGAATGGAGCGTCCCACGCGGTCGGAGGCCTCATACACCACGACCCGCGCCGCGCCTGCGTCACCTTCTACGACCTCACCGGCCGCACCTCCGGCACCTTCCAAATCCCGTAGAGCCTCCCCGGCCGCCACGGCCGAAGCCAGCCCCGAGGCCCCGCCGCCTATGACTGCAATCGTCTTCGCTTCGCCCATGCTGCTTCCATCCGCTCGCTTCCCAATGCAATATATGCTAGAATACGACCAACGGACCAGCCTGAGGTGGATGCAGGCGGCACCGTCGTTTAGTCGGGACCGCTAGTTGGCGCTAGCGGTCCTTCCTATGTCGGCCCCTCCTGAGCGTCTCGGAGAACGCAACCGCCTCCCTCAGCAACCCGACGACCGCAGTCGCCAGGCGCACGACGAAAACGAAGACGTCCAAGCGATTCACCTCCTTTCGCAAAAGAAGGCACCGCCTGGCGCTCAGGACTTACGGCCCGTCGGCCATCTGGCCATTCTAACACGAGCGCCCCGCATGGCAGGGCGCTCGCTCATGACACACTATGTCACTAGAACTTACTTGCTGTCCAGCTGCGGAATGGGAGCCTCGTCGCGCTCGTCGAGGTTGCCCTCGTAGACGTAATGCTTCGTCTCCTTCGCGATGAGCCCGGAGAGCAGCAGCACCATGATGATGTTCGGGATGGCCATAAGAGCGTTGGTGATGTCGGAGACCGTCCAGACCACCTCGCCCACGCCGATGGCGCCGAGGAAGGCCACCACCACGTAGAGCACCTGGTAGGGGCGGATGGCGCGCTTGCCGAACAGGTAGGTGACGCAGCGGTTGCCGTAGTAGGACCAACCCAGGATGGTGGAGTAGGCGAACAGAATCATGCCGAAGATGAGAATGGGCGTGCCGATGTAGGGAATGCTCGCGAAGGCCGCGGAGGACAGCGCCGCACCGGCGGTGATGTTGCCGGCCATGATCTCGGACTGCAAATCGGCGTTGCCGAGCATCGTGGACACGAGCACGAGACCGGTGAGCAGGCAGATGATGACCGTGTCCCAGAAGGTGCCGGTCATGGAGACGAGCGCCTGACGGGCCGGGTTGCGGGTCGCGGCCGCCGAGGCCACGATGGGCGCGGAGCCGAGGCCCGCCTCGTTGGAGAACAGGCCGCGCGCGCAGCCGAACTGCAGGGCCAGCATGAGGCCGGACCCCAGCGCGCCGCCGAAGGCCGCCTTGGCGGTGAAGGCGCTCTCCACGATGAGCAGAACGCGGGCCAGACGAGCTCCCAGTTCATGCCGAGGATGACAACGCAGCCCCAGATGTAGGCGATGGCCATGAAGGGCACGAGCTTCTCGCACACGTTCGAGATGACCTTCACGCCGCCGAAGATGACGACCGACACCATGATGACGATGGCCAATCCGATGCCCCAGGCAGGCACGCCGGGCAGATTCGTGGAGATGACCTCGGTCATGGCGGAGGACTGCACGGCCGAGCCGATGCCGAAGGACGCGATGGCCGCGAACAGGGCAAAAGCCCCGGCGCCGAGCAGCGCCCACCAGGGCGTGTTGCCGTTCTTGTCAGTGAAGCCGCGCTTCCACGCGTACATGGCGCCGCCGAGCATGTCGCCGTTGTGATCCTTCACGCGGTACTTAACGGCAGCGAAGGTCTCGGAGTACTTCGTGGCGATGCCGAACACGCCGGTGATCCACATCCAGAACACCGCGCCCGGGCCGCCCGCGATGATGGCCGTGCCCACGCCGACGATGTTGCCGGTGCCGATAGTGGCGGAAAGAGCCGTGCACAAGGCGCCGAACTGGCTGATGTCGCCGGGGGCGTCCGGATCTTTGGTGACCGACAGCTTGATGGCCGTGGGCAGCTTGCGCTGGATGAAGCCGGTGCGGAACGTCAGAAAGATGTGCGACCCCAGAAGCAGCACGAGCATCGGCGGCCCCCAAACGAAGGCGTCGATGCTGTTGATGACGTCAACAATCATGTCCATGTAGCGGTTCTCCTCTCAGCGAGCGCAGCATGCGGCGGGACTTTAAAGCCAGCGGCTCGGCGCGGCGGCCCCGGCGAGGCAAGGCGCGCTCATCGGGCCTTCGCACTTTAACGTGCTAAAGTAGCCGCATTATAGAGGGAGAAGTTGAGCGTCTTTGTTAACAATGGAAGAATTCCCCGTAAGCGGCGGCTGCAGCAGCACCGGGCCGGGCGGTGCGGGCCGCCAGAGGAAGCGATCGGCCTGGGCGACACCTTCTTACAGCTGCGCCTTGTCCACACGGGGCACGGGCTCGGCATACTCTTCGTCGAGATGCCCGTCGTAGACGTAGTGCTTGGTCTCCCGGGCGATCATACCCGACAACAGCAGGATGACGATAATGTTGGGAATGGCCATCAGCGCGTTGCCGATGTCCGAGATGGTCCACACCACGTCCCCCACCCCGATGGCGCCGAAGAAGGCCACGGCCACGTAGATCACCTGGTACGGCTTGATGCCGCGGGGCCCGAACAGATAGGCCACGCAGCGGTTGCCGTAATAGGACCAGCCGAGGATGGTGGAATAGGCGAAGGCGCACATGCCGAGCACGAGCACCGGCGTCCCGAACACGGGGATCTCGGCGAAGGCGGCGCTCGCGAGGGCGGCCCCGGTGAAGATGGAGGGGTTGGCCAAGATGTCCTCGCCGATCTCGGGGTGCACGATCATGGTGGACACGAGCACGAGCCCCGTGAGCAGGCAGATGACGCCCGTGGACCAAAACGCGCCGGTCATGGAGATGAGCGCCTGGTCGGCGGGGTTCTTCGTCTTGGCCGCAGCCGCCACGATGGGGGCGGTGCCCAGGCCGGACTCGTTGGAGAAGAGCCCTCGCGCGCAACCGAACTGCAGGGCCATAATCAGGCCCGAGCCCACGGCGCCCCCAAAGGCCGCCTTCGGCGTGAAGGCGCACTCCAGGATGAGCCCCACCGCCTCTCCCAGCACCGGCGCGTTCATGCCCATGATAACGAGGCAGCCGAGCGCATAAGCGCCGGCCATGATAGGCACGAGCCACTCGCACACCCGTGCGATGGAGTTCACGCCGCCGAAGATGACCGCCGCCACGGCCACGACGATCACAACGCCCACGGCCACGGCCGGAATGGCGGGCACCGACGAGGTGACGATGCCGGAGATGGCCGCCGCCTGCACCGCCGAGCCGGTCCCGATGGTGGCGATAATGGCAAAGGCGGCGAAGGACACGGCACCCAGCGTCGCCCACCACGGCACGCTACCGTCCGGCCGCGCGAAGGCGCGCTTCCACACGAACATGGCGCCGCCCAGCATGGCGCCGGACTTATCGCGCACGCGGTACTTCACGGCGGCGTAGGTCTCGACGTACTTGGTGGCGATGCCGAAGAGGCCCGCGATCCACATCCAGAAGATGGCGCCGGGGCCGCCGGCGAGGAGCGCCGTCGCCACACCCACGATGGAGCCGGTGCCGATGGTGGCGGCGAGCGCCGTAGCCAGCGCCCCGAAGCTTGAGATGTCTCCCTTGCCTGACGGGTCGCGGCGCACCGACATGCGAATGGCCTGGGGCAGCTTGCGCTGGATGAACCCCGTGCGGAACGTCAGATAGATATGCGTGCCGAGCAACAGCGCGATCATCGCCGGGCCCCACACGACAGAGTCGATGGTTGTAAGAAGTTCAATCATGGGTGCGATTGTACTGCATCGAGGGGCCTTCCGCGCGCAATGCGCCGAATGTCAACAAAGTGATGGGCAAGACCTCTACAGCTCAATGGGGTTCCAGGAGCCGTCGATGTCGCAGAGCCAGGCCTCGGCGTCGTCGATGGTGAAGAAGGTGAGGCGCGGGTCTGCCGGATCGTCCCAGTCCTCGCCGAGGGCGACCATGTGTTTGAAGCCTTCCTCGCGCACGGTCGCGTTGGCGCGGTCTTCCAGGTTCGCGCGGCCCCGCAGGATGATCCAACCGCGGCCGGGCTTCCAGGCGGTCAGCTCCACGCGGGGGTTGGCCTGCATTTCGCGGTAGCAGTCCTTGGTGGTGGCGGTGCAGAACTGGATCTCGCCGTCCTGCAGTGCGGCGAAGCTGAAGGGGCGCACGTGGGGCCGGGCGCCCTCCAGGGTATCCTCCACCGTGGCGAGGTACCAGGCGGGGACGCTCGTGAGATAGTCGACGATGAGCTCGTTTCCGGTCATTTCGGGTTCCTTTCTTGAAATTCTGGCTTGTCCGCGGGAGGTCGGAGGCGGAAGTGCCGTGCTCAAACAGCATTCAATGGCAGGGCTCGATGAGGGCCGCATCGTTCTACCCATGCCATTGAATGAACTGCGCGCGGCACCACCGCCTCCGACCTCCCGCTGCTCAACTCTTTATGACAAGGGAACATAGTTGGTGGCAATGACGGCGGCGATCATGAGGACGAGGGCACCGGTGCCGACAGCGTCGCGCCAGGTGAGGCGCAACGGGTCGAGACGCGTGGTGCCGACGCCACCGTGGTAGCAGCGGGCCTCCATGGCGGCGCTTAGGGTCTCGGCATGGCGGAAGGCGCTCGTGAACAGCGGGATGAGCAGAGCTGTGAGCGACTGGATGCCGCCGCGGAAGGGGTTCGCGCTGAAGTGGGCGCCGCGACTCCTCTGGGCGCGGTAGATGATGCCGAGCTCGGTCATGAACTGCGGCAGGAAGCGCAGCGCGATGCCGAGGATCATGCCCAGCTCGTGGGCGGGAACGCCGATGCGCGCAAGCGGCGCCATCAGACGCTCGAAGGCCGCCGTGATGTCGAGGGTCGTGGTCGTCAAGGTGAGCAGGCTCATCCCCATGAGCAGAAGCAGCAGGCGACAGCCGATGAAGATGGCCGACTGGATGCCCTTCTCGCTGATGCAGATGATGCCGAACTCGAAGTAGACGTGGCCGCCCTGGACGAAGAGCACGTTCAGGAGCGCCGTCAGCACTACGAGCACAAGCAAGGGGCCGATGGCCCGGACGGCCTGGAGCAGCGGGATGCGGCTCGCCGCGTAGAAGCCCACGATGAACAGGGCCGCCACCGCCAGCGACAAGGGCGTCGCCGCGCAGAACACCGCAGCCATGAGCACGAAGGACAGGATGAACTTCACCCGGGGATCCATGGCGTGAACCAGCGAGTCCTCGGGCCAGTACTGGCCGATGATGGCGCGATCAGGCATCGTCATCACCGCCCTCGGCGACGGCGTCGGCAGCTTGCCGCGCCGCGAAGTCGGGCGCCGCACCGAGCATGGCAGCCGCCGGAGCGCCCTCAAGCTGAGCGGCGATGTCGGCGGCCAGGGTGCGCTCGTCGTAGAGGTCGCGACCCAGCGTAAAGCCGGCCTCGCGCAGGGAGGCAGCGAAGGCCTCGGGCGCCGGAGCCCCCAGGCCCACGGCCTTCAGCGCCGCCGCGTCGGCGAACACCTCGGCCGGCGTCCCCAGGCGGAACACGCGTCCCTCGGACAGCACGAGGATGCGGTCGCTTAGGGCCGCCAAATCCTCCATGGAATGGGACACCATGACGATGGTGCGGCCGCCGGCGTGCAGCTCGCGGATGAGCCCCAGGAACTCCTCGCGGGAGAGCGGGTCGAGGCCGGCCACCGGCTC
>OLRF01002713.1_pt1 | contig 15099 bp, 15 predicted proteins | sample 1672061 | NCBI WGS metagenome assembly OLRF01 (sample SAMEA3136641, study PRJEB25190) | human gut metagenome | reverse complement strand
TGGCCATGCGCTCCATGAGGCTGAGCAGCTCGCGGATGTTGCCGGGCCAAGGATGGCGCAGCAGGGGCCGCTCAAGCTGGGAAACGAGCAGGCTTTCCGCCGGAGGTTCGTCGAGGAGTCCCCTCAGATGGGAAACGGCGAGATCCACAATGTCTTCAAGGCGTTCCCGGAGCGGCGGGAGGCGCAGGGAAAGGACGTTGAGGCGGTAAAAGAGGTCTGCCCGGAACCGTTCCTGAGCCACGAGCTGGCGGAGATCCTGATGTGTGGCGCACAGGACGCGCACGTCGAGGGGGATCACCTGCGTCCCGCCCACGCGGACAAGCTCCCGCTCCTGAAGCACGCGCAGCAGCCGCCCCTGAAGGGTGAGCGGCAAATCCCCGATTTCGTCGAGGAACAGGGTTCCGGTGTGGGCGAGCTCGAACATGCCCGCCTTGCCCTGCCGCCTCGCGCCGGTAAACGCGCCTTCCTCATAGCCGAAAAGCTCGCTTTCCAGCAGCCCTTCGGGGATGGCGGCACAGTTCACGGCCACGAAAGGCTTGTCCTTGCGCTGGCTGGCGGCGTGGATGCTCTGGGCGAACAGCTCCTTGCCGGTGCCGGATTCCCCGCAGATGAGCAGGTTGGCGTCCGTGGAGGCGTAGAGTACGCCGAGTTCTTTGAGATGCCGTACGTGCGGGGAGCGGGTACGGATGTCCCCAAACGAGTAGCGCGTGGTAAACCCTTTTGATTTGAGTTTGTTGCGGAGCTTCGCCTCCGCTTTGTAGATGCGCCGGGCGTCGGAGATGGAGCAGACCGTCCCCACGTTCTGCCCTTGGAAAAGGATGGGCACGCGGTTGATGACGAGGGTGTTCCCCCGGATGTCATGGACGCGCCCGTGCTCCGCCTTGTCGCCCGCCAGCGTATCAGGGGAAAAGACGCCGGGCATGACGGTTCGGATATGTTTGCCGAGGGCTTCTTTTTTCGCACAGTTGAGGAGGGATTCCGCCGATGGGGTGATCAGGTTCACCTCGCCCTGCGCATCGTACACCACGATCCCCTCGTCAATGGCGTCGAGGATGGCGCCGAAGCGTGCGGTGCGCTTGCGTTCGGCCCGGCGTGCGCGGGCGACGTTGACCGCTTCGAGGAGCGTCCGCCTGGCGGATATTTCTCCGTCGATGATCTCAAGCGTGGGGAACCCCGCTGCGGTGGCCCATTGGCACACGAGCGTCCCGCGCGCGACGAAAAGCTCCACGTCGGCGGGGTTCAACTGGATGAGTCTGAGGTGCATCTCGTTTTTGGAGCCGTAGAGGTGTTCCGTAATGCGCATCCCAAGGGCTTTTTCCACGCTGGAAAGGCCGGGCAGCGGGGTGGAATAGCGGAAGAACGCGACGTTGCGGACATGCCCCGCATAGGGCTGGAGCGCCTGCAGGAGATCCCATGCGGAGAAGTCGATGGGCACGACGGGGATGGAGGAATGTTGTTTGGCGACGTCCACGGTCACGCCGCGGCTGAGGACGACGTCGCAGGTATCCGGGGAGAGGCGTTCCGCCGCTTCGATGGCATCGTCGAAGGCCAGATCGATGAATTTGATGCGGCAGCGCAGATCCTTGGCGACCTGTCTGAAAACCCGTGCATCAAGGCCCTTGTAGGGCGCGATAACCGTCATTTGGAATTCATACTGTGGGAGCATGTACTTTCCCCGTGCGGCCTGCCGCTGTTCCCCGGCATCGGGGAATGAAGGAACAGGAACGCTTTTTGCTTACGGACGGGCAGCATCCGGGCCGGGGCCCGGTTTACAACATTCAACCCAAAGGAACCTATTATGCGATTCAAGACACTGTTTGCAGTATGCGCGCTTTTCGGCAGCCTGTTTCAGTCGTCGCCCTCCTTGTCCGAAACCCTCCGTACGGCATGGCTCGGCGAGCACGAGGCGTTTCTGACATGGTACGCAAAGGAAAAAGGCTGGGACAAGGAAGCCGGATTGGACATCGTCATGCTTCGGTTCGATTCCGGCAAGAGCCTCATCGAAAACGTCAGGGCCTATGACTGGGCCATTGCCGGCTGCGGGGCCGTCCCCGCCATGCAGGCCACCATGAGCGATCAGGTGGAAGTGATTGCCATCGCCAACGACGAATCTTCGGCCAACATGATCCTGACCCGCCCCGACAGCCCCATCCTTGCGGAGAAGGGATTCAATCCCGATTTTCCGAATGTCTTCGGGACGCCCGAATCCGTCAAGGGCAAGCTCATCCTGTGCCCCAAAAAAACATCGGCCCGCTACCTGCTCGACAAATGGCTCGCCGCGCTTGGGCTTGAGGAGAAGGACGTCAAGATCGAGGAACTGGAACCGACGCCCGCCCTCGGCGCGTTCAAGAGCGGGTATGGCGACATCCTCGCCGTCTGGTCGCCGTTCACCCGCGAAGCCGAGGCGCTTGGGTTCAAGGCTGCGGCGCGTTCACAGGATTGCGGCGCGACGCAGCCCGTGCTCCTCGTGGCGGATCGCGCGTTCACGGAAAAGAACCCGGATGCCGTGCGTGCGTTTTTGAAAGTGTACCTGCGGGTTGTGGATGAGATCAAGGCACAGGGCCCGGAAACGTTGGCTCCCGCCTATGTCCGCTTTGCAGAGGCATGGATGGGCAAAAAGTTTTCCGAGGCCGACGCCGTTGCCGAACTGCGGGATCACCCCGTATTTTCGCTGGAAGAACAGCTTGTTCTGTTCGGGGAAGATGGGAAAAGCCCGCTGAAGGCATGGCTGGCCGAGATCGCTGGCTTTTCCGAGAAGATGAACCCGGACACGGCGCACCGCCACGCCACGCCTGAGGCCGTTACGGGCAGCTTCCTCAGGTCGCTCAAGTAGGCGGCAAGGGGATATTTGCCTTTTTGATGGTTTTATAAAAAATCATCTAAAATTTCATATGGTTGAACACAAAATTCATTGAAAGCGCGAATGTCCCGCGTCAAGGCGTGGAGGCCCCTGCGGGGGCTTCCAACGCGGCGTTTGCAGCACCCCCCTTTTCATCCGGGAATGAGGGGAAACGGCGGCCAACCGTGTGGAATTCCTGATTCCTCCCGGCGAGGCATTGCTGGCCGGAATAGCCGCACAAGAAGGCTTCCCTCCGATGCTGGCGGGAGGCCTTTTGCGTGGCGTTTTCCCCTTTGGGAAGGGGCACAGCCGTCCCTGAGGCTGGGCAGGAAGCAAATGAAGGGGGCGCGCGGGGCTGGCGTTTTCAAAGAAAAAATGTTCGTATGCTGACGGTTGCGGATGCGCCCGGAGAGGCGAGCCGCAGCCCTGCGAACAACGCTTTCCGGCGCCCCGCGAAGGCCGCCGCACACGCATCAGGAGGGCAGGATGCCGTCTTACGAAGAAGTCCGTTACCATTTCAACCATTATGATCCGTTCGCCCGGCACATGGGGATTGAGCTCCTCGAAGTCGGGCCTGAGCATGGCGTGGCGATCATGCCGCTGGACGAGCGCCACCGCAACGGCATGGGCCACGCGCACGGCGGGGCCATTTTCGCGCTGGTGGACATGACGTTCGCCACGGTTTCCAACGCCGCCGGGCTTTACTGCGTCAACGCCCAGACGAACATTTCCTATCTCGAACCGGGGCGCATCGGCCCCCTGCGCGGCGAAGCCCGCAAAATCCGTTTGGGCAGGAATCTGGGGACGTACGATGTCCGCATCACCGATTCGGACGGGACGCTGGTCGCCGTCGCCACCGTCACCGGGTTTATGACCAAATATCCCATTCAGCCGAAAGACGCGTAGCGCCGCATGGCGTGCGCCGGAAATGGAACAGCCCGTTCCCGATAGGCGGGACGGGGTTTGTCGTATCCGGCCCCAGGAAATGGAAAAGGCGGGGGATGCCCCGCCTTTTTCGGTTGTATGGAAAGAAACCTTCCCGTTAGAGCGTTTTCACGTTGAAAATACTCTTCCGGTTGCGGGGAGCAGGTGGTCGCTGCGAAGGCATAAGCACAATATATTTGTGCCATTTAATGCCGGATCGAGCGTGTCTTAACTTTAAACGATGTAAAATTTTAAAGTTAATTGGTTCTAGGTCGTGTTGTCATTTTGTATGCAACTATTTGAAAATATTTTAAGGGGATGTCCTAGCTAAGGGAAAATAGTTAGGATAGCTCATGTGTGAACGGCAAAGCAGATTAAGTTTGCGTCAACAGTCTGGATTGATAAAACTATTAGTGGCAGGGGCAACAGCCCGCACTGCCGGGGAACTTGTGGGCGTTCACCGTAACACAGCGGTTTCCTACTTTATGCGTCTCAGGCACCTGATTGCCGCTCATTTGCCCAGTTATCGCCTGTCAGGAGAGGTTGAAGCCGATGAAAGCTATTTGGGCGGGGTCAGGAAAGGAAAACGCGGGCGCGGGGCAGCGGGAAAAATAACGGTTTTTGGCTTGTTAAAACGCAGTGGCAAGGTTTACACGGCCATAATCCCTGACGCCCGCACAGAAACGCTGATGCCTATCATTGAGGAGCAGGCTGAGCCGGACAGCATCGTCTGCACAGACACTTTCAAGGCGTATAATGCGTTGGACGTAAGCTGTTTTCATCATCACCGAATCAATCATAACAGGCTGTTTGCTAAACGAGGGAATTATATCAATGGGATAGATAATCTTTGGAACCAGGCAAAACGGCATTTGCGTCGCTTTAACGGCATCAAGCCAGAACATTTCTACTGGTTCCTGAAAGAGTGTGAATGACGATTCAACGGTGGCAACCATAAAGAGCTCTTAACCCAGTTAAAGTGTTGGGTAAAAGAATCTAAACATTAGCCTTAGCTAGGACAGACCCTATTTTAAATAATCTTTTTGTGATTTGAAAATAATTAAGTAATTTTAATATATTGTATCTGATTGACGATACGGCATAGCAGATGGGATATTGATACTGGCAGCGCTCACGATTTTGTCGGAGGACGGCAGACACTGTTACCCTGCACCTTGTCCGGGTGAATGTGTTCCGCTATGCATGCAATAACATCCATTGAGGTGTCGTCGCTAACATCTGAGGTGCATCACCCAAGTCAAAGTTGGCCGAGGAGTTTGTTCCGTAATATTATATCGTTGACGATATTTTCAAAGAAGAGAGGTGACTCCGGTCGGTTTACCTTGTCAAGCAGGGGTGCATTCCCGCCGTCTAGTGAGGGCTCACTATGTCGGCGGCGTGGAGATCGGCCTTGGCTTCGGGCTTTCAAAGCAGGAAATCGTTGGTGGAGACTACCGCACATCGGTCGATATGACGATGGAACCGCCCCCTGTTCCCCGAAGCTCAGGGGGGGAACTGTGTGTTCTGGGGTAGGCAGCAGATGCATTTCTGCTTTCTGGACTTGGGATGCTCCCTTCACAGAGCCGAGGTTTCGTGGGTGGTCCGCTGAAGGGCGCTCCTTCCGCAACTGTTTTAGGAAGATATCTTATTCTTTCAGAGGGATGTGTTGAGAATATCACAAGGGAGGCGCGGGATCGCAACAGGCCCCTTCCGGCGTGTGCCGGAAGGGAATCCCTATGGAGAAATGGTTATCGGGCAAAGGCCCGCGCCGCCTGAAGGGCGGTCAGGGCAATGAGCTTACAGCGTGGGACGAGGGTGGAGGGGATCATGAATTCGTCTACGGAATGGATGTTGTCGCCTTCCGGGCCCATGCAGCAGATGGTAGGAATGCCGAGTTCGCTGGAACAGAAGCCGGATTCAGCGGCGCTTTCGTAGTGCTGCCCGGTGATGTCCATGCCGAGGGCGCGCCCCCCTTCGCGCACGAGCTCGAATAGTCGGTCGCCTTCAGGGGTGCGTTCCAGCGGGTAGAGGCGCAGGCCACCGCTGACCGTCGCCGTGGTACCGGGGACGAAGGAACGGGCCGCCAGATCCCGGATACCCGTGACTACACGTTTGCCGTCCTCAAGGGAGCGGTAGGTCAGGTGGATGCGGGATTCGGCCCATGGAGCCACAGAGTTTGCGGAGGTGCCGCCGCCGACCAGCCCGGTATTGACGGTTATGCCTCTGGAGAGATCGAGGAAATCGTTGATCGCGAGGGTCTTGTGGGCGAGTTCGAGGATGGCGGAAGCGCCGTCCGCGTAGCAGCGCCCGGCATGGGCGGCCTTGCCCGTGATCTTGAGGTGCATGTGCCCGGAACCTTTTCGGGAGACGGTGACGACTTGCCCAACCCCGCCGGGTTCGGCACAGATGACTGCCCGTGCCCCCGGAAGCTGCGCAGCGAGGGCCTTGGAGGAAGTGGGGGAGCCAAGCTCCTCGTCGGCGGAGAACATCAGGGTCATGGGGCAGTCGAAGCCCATGCGCTTGAGCGCGCGGGCAGCGAAGAGGCTGGCGACGAGCCCGGCCTTCATGTCCGCAACGCCCGGCCCGGTGACGCGGTCGGCCGTTCGGTCGAGGCGGAAGGGGCGGGAGGCCGCCGTGCCTGTGGGGAAGACCGTATCCATGTGCCCGATGAAGCCGATGCCCGGCCCATGGGCGGCGTCGTGGGTGCGGGCCATAAAAACGTCGCCGAGGTCGGCCTGCCACGGTTCATCTTTGGGGATCGCCGGTTTGGGTAATCGGAACGTGGCGAAGCCCTCTTGGGCCAGCCAGCCCGTGAGTGTTTCGCCGACGCGGTTTACGCCCGCTGCGTCGGCGGTGGGGGAGTCGATGCCCACCAGCGTTTCCAGCAAGGCCAGCATGTCGGCTTCCTGTCCGTCCAGCAGCGTATCCAGTTCGCGTTTCCATTCCGTCAGCGGCATGGGGATGCTCCTTGAGCCGGCGCGGGGCCGGTGAATGGGGGAAAACTCCCGGTGACGCCCGGCGTCCCCTGCGGAACGGGCCGCAGGGGACGGTAGCCGTCGTGTTTGAGGCGTCGGCGGGCGGCATGTGCCCGGAGGCGGTCAGCGCAGGGCCTTGAGATAGACGTCAGTAACGGCGTTCATGCGTTCAAGGCGGGGACGGTCTTCCTGCCGCACCATGCCGATGCCGTCAAAGAAGGCGGCAATGTCGGCGAGCCATGTGCGGAGCTGTCCTTTCCCATCCGCGTCGTCGAACAGGGCGAGCTGTTCATCAAGGGTGAATACGGGATGGTTGCGGAGGTCTTGTACGGCGAGTTCTGGGGTGAGCTTGCGGCCTGTCCAGCTTTCATAGAAGCGGATGTAGTCCGGGGCGAGGGTTTCCGGTGGGGTTTCGCGCAGGGTGGCAACGGCACGCAAGTACATTTTGAGGAAGGCCTCAATCTGGTTGGGGTGCTTCACGGCGTAGTCATGGTTGGCGACAATAAGCACAGGCTGGGAGACGCCGCAGTCGCGGGACAGGGCGGCGGGCTTGAAGCCCTTGGCGTCGGCGTCGTAGGTGAGCGGGGCCCATAGGGCCACGGCGTCGCCGAGGCCCCCGGCGAATGCGCCGAGTGCTTGTGTGGCTGTCATATCTTTGAGGTGGACATCCTGTTCGGTGAGGCCGAGGGCATTGAGCCACATGGCGGTCATGTAGTGCGCGGAGGTTCCCTTTGGACAGAGGATTTCCTTGCCCCTGACGCTTTCCTTGCCGCCGTGCACGGCGGGATAGGCCGGGTTGGCCCCCTCCGTGGCGAGGATCGGACTGTCGGCACGCACGTACAGGGCGTTGGCGGCGGACTCGTCGTTGGCAACGGCGATGATGTCGATGCGGTCGCTCAGGGCGGCGGTCAGGGTGGGGACGGCCCCACATCCGGCCACGGCCCAGTCGTAGGCGAGGATGCCCTCAACGATGGCCTTTCCCGAATCGAAGCGGAGCATGGAGATATCCAGCCCGGCTTCCTTGTCCCAGCCCTTTTCCTTTGCGTACCAGACGGCGAAGGTTTCATGTTCACCGAGCCATGCGGTCTTCATGGGGACGGGTTCCGCCCCGGCTGCGGAGGCGCAAAGCAGAGCCGCCATACAGACGCCTGCGAGAGTTCTTGTGAATCCCATAGATTCTCCGGGGTGCGTGGCCCCCTTGTGGGGGCCGCCGCGTTTAGTTGAACTTGTTTTCCTTCATGATGTCGCCGATGATCTTCCACATGTCGTTGACGGCGGTCTGGAACTGGTCGGCGGGCAGGTAGTCGGTGGTCAGCCCGGCCTTGGCGAACTTGGCCTGCACGTCGGGATCGGCGAGGGCTTCCTTGAGCAGGTTCTGCATGGTTTCGATGCGGTCGTTGGGCACGCGCTTGGGGGCGACAAGGCCGTGGGAGGAAGCGAAGGTGTATTCATCGCCGATCTGTTCCGCGAAGGTGGGCACGTCGGGGAAGTCGGGCAGACGCTGCGGGCTGGATACGCCGATCATGGTGAAGTCGCCGGATTCCACATAGGGCTTCTGGTTGGTGGTCACGCCGAAGGCGCTGGTGATGTGGCGGCCCAGCAGGGCGGTGGAGACTTCATGTCCGCTGGTGTAGCCGACGTGGGGCAGGCTCACGTCCGGGAAAGCCTTGAGCAGCCGGGTCATGAACAGGCGCTGCGTGGAGAGCGCGCCGTGGGTGGCGAAGTTGACCTTGCCGGGGTTGGCCTTGGCGGCTTCCATGAGGCCCTTGATGTCCTTGATGCCGGAGTCGCCGTTGACGGCGAGGCTCAGCCACATGACGGTGACCTGCGCTACGGCGCGGAAGTCCTTCAGGGTGTAGCCGGTGTTCTTGATTTGCGGGGTGGTGGAGAAGGTGGCGATGGCCGGAAAGCCGAAGGTGTAACCGTCCGGGCGGGCCTTGGCTACATCGAGCATGGCGGGGGCGCCCGCTCCGCCAGCCTTGCACACGATGTTTAACGTGATGTTGTGCTTGGTCTGGAAGTATTCGGCGAGGATACGCGCGGCGATGTCCACCGCTCCGCCGGGGCCAAACGGGATGATGATGGTGACAGGACGGTCAGGATAGGCTGCGGAGGCGTTGGGCGTGCCGGAGAAGAGCAGGGCACAGGCAAGCAGGGCACAGGTCAGAATCTTCTTCATGACGGTTTCCTTGAAGCGTAATGGGTTGACGATTGACCCGGATGGCCGGGAAAACGGGCCAGCGTGGAACGGCGGAGTGGCCTTCGGAGGATGAGCCTTTGGAAAGGGCTTCCGCCATCCTTCTAGAGTTCAACCCGCGGGGCGGGGCTGAAGGTTTCGGCAGCCTGAAGCGCGGCAAGGGCCGCGAGCTTGCAGCGCGGGACGAAGGTGGAGGGAATCATGTATTCGTCGGCGGAGTGCAGGTTGGAACCTTCGGGGCCCATGCTGCATACGGATGGGACGCCGAGCACGCTGGAGGTGTAGCCGGATTCCGCCGTGCCCTTGGAGCGTTCGGAGCGGACAGGGTAACCGATGAGGTCGCCCGCGCGCTTGATGAGTTCATAGAAGCGCAGCACATCGGCGGTGGGGACCAGCGGGGGCAAGCGCACGCCGCCGCTCAGGTGCGATGAGGTGCCGGGGATGACGGCCTTTGCCGTTTCAGTGCGTAGGGCGTCTGCGAGCCTACGCCCGGTTTCCAGCGTCTTGAAGGTGATGTGGATGCGGGCCGAGGCCCACGGAGCCACAGAGTTCGCGGAGGTGCCGCCGCTGACGAGGCCGGTGTTGACCGTGGTTTCGTTCGGTAGATCCACATAGCGGTCGAAGGCGAGCACCTTATGGGCGAGTTCGAGGATGGCGGACGCGCCATCCTCGTAGCAGCGGCCCGCATGGGCGGCCTTGCCTTTGATTTCAAGGAGCATATGCCCCGATCCCTTGCGTTCGAGGGTCACGCCGCCGTTGGCGTAGCCGGGTTCGGAACAGATCGCCGCAACGGCCCCGTTGAGCTGTTCGCCGAGGACAGGCGTGGTGGAAGGGGAGCCGAGCTCTTCATCCGGCGAGAAGGTCAAGGTCATGGGCACGCGGATCAGGTCAAGTTCCTTGAGGGCGCGGGCTACGAACATGTTCTGGACCAGCCCAGCCTTCATGTCGGTGACGCCGGGGCCGGTGGCACGGTCGGCGGCGCGGTCGAGGCGGAAGGGACGGGCCGCCGCTGTCCCGGCGGGGAACACGGTGTCCATGTGCGAGAGAAAGGCAATGCCGGGCCCGGCCTCAATGGGATGGGTGCGTGCCGTGAACACGTTGCCGAGCGCGGCCATCCACGGTTCGTCGGCGGGGATAGGCGCCTTGGCGATCTTCGCCGTATGGAATCCGGTATTCCGCATCCACTCACTGATCACTTCACCGACGCGGTTCACGTCGTCGCCGTCGCTGGTGAAGGAATCCATGTTCACCAGCCGCTCCAGCAGGGCGAGCATTTCTGGTTCTTTGTCAGCGAACCAGCCGTCAATCCGTTCTTTCCACAGCGCGAGTTCCATTTTCGGGCTCCTTTGGGTTACGCGGCGGCCTTGCGGCTGGCGCGGAAGTCGTCGTAGATGGGCTTGAGTAGTACGAGCAGGCTGACGCCGAGGATGATGCAGGCCACCGGGCTCGTGTAGAAGATGCTGTAGTCGTTCTGGGAAATGCTCAGGGCGCGGCGGAAATTGGACTCCGCGATGGGTTCGAGGATCATGGCGAGCAGCAAGGGCGGCTGCGGGAAGTCGCACTTAATCATAAGGTAACCAACCGTGCCGAAGATGGCGACGACGAGCAGGTCAAAGGTGGAGCTGTTTACCGCGTAGCCGCCGACCACACACAGGGTGATCACGATGGGCATGAGGACCGCGCCGGGGATGGCGATGATCTTGCCCGCGCCGCGGACTGCGATGAGGCCGCAAACCAGCATCAGGACGTTGGCGATGATGAAGGCGGCAAAAATGCCGTACACCGTCACCGGATGCTCCACGAACAGCAGGGGGCCGGGGGTGAGGCCCTGAATCATGAGCGCACCGAGCATGATGGCAGTGATGATGTCACCGGGCACGCCGAGGGTGAGCAAGGGGATCAACGCACCGCCACACACCGCGTTGTTGGAGGATTCGGTGGCGGCAATGCCTTCAAGACAGCCCTTGCCGTACTTTTCCGGGGTCTTGGAGAAACGCTTGGCTTCTGAGTAAGCGAGGAAGGTAGCCGCCGATACGCCCGTCGCCGGGATGATCCCGATGAGTGTGCCGATCACGGAGGAACGGATGAAGTTGACGGTGTTGGAGGTGAGATCCCTGAGCGAGAGGCCGCGCTTGGATACGGTGCCTTCCTTGAGCGATACGCCCCGGATGACGTCCTCGACGGTCACGAGTACCTGAGACATGGCGAAAAGGCCCACCAGCACGGGCACCAGCGACAGGCCGTTGAACAAATTGGGGTTGTCGAAGGTATTGCGCATGTCGCCGGTCACGGGGTCGATGCCGATGGTGGCGAGGAACAGGCCGACCAGTGCAGAGATGAGGCCTTTCACGAGCTTGCCGGAGGAAAGGGAGGCCACCACGGTGAGGCCGAACACGGCGACCGCGAAATATTCTGCGGCGCCGAACGACATGGCGGCCTTGGCGAGCAGCGGGGCCACGCTTACCAGCGCCAGAGCGCTGACGGAACCGCCGATGAAGGACGCCCACGTTGCCATGTCCAGCGCTCGCCGGGACTCGCCGCGTGCGGTCAGGGCCGGGCCTTCGAGCATGGTGGCGGCGGCAGAGACAGTGCCGGGCGTGCCGACGAGGATGGCGGTGATGCACCCGCCGTAGATGGCGCCCACGTACATGCCGAGCAGAGCCGAGAACGCCTCAACCGGGGGCATGCCGAAGGTTAGCGGGATGAGCAGGGCCACGCCCATCGCGGCGGTCAGGCCGGGCAGCGCGCCAAAGATGATTCCGAGAACCACACCCATGAGGTTGGCGAACAGGGAACCCATCGAAATGGCGTTCATGATGCCGTCAAAAATATTCGCGAACATATCCCCTCCGAAACAGATGGCTTTTGTATCTGCTTGCGACCCGTTGCCGTGTCGCTGTAACCAGTTGGGAAATCCGCCCTGCGGGACGGTGCGTCAGGGCAGGAGGACTTGGAAGAATCCGGCGAAGACGCCCACCAGCACGCCCGTGGTGATGCCCGCCACGGCGACAATTTCCACGAGCTTGCGCCGTCCGAGCAGTGGCAGCGCGATGAGCAGGAAGAGCGCGGTGCTGATGCTGAACGCGCCATTGGCGTTGAAGGGCGGATTTTCCATGTTGAGGAACAGGTCTCCTAGTTCGGTGAACGTGATGAGATAGAAGTAGAACAGCCCGATGAAGAGGAGTATCTTTTTAAAGACCTTGGCCTCGGGCCAGTAGGACTTCGCCGGGGCCTTGCGGAATCCCTGCACGATCAGGATGAAGCTCAGAATGACCAGAGGCACAAGGATCATTTTGGGAAAAGCGCCGGGGCCGAGCTGTTCCATCCCGGATTCGGGAAGGGTGCTCACGCTCCAGGCCCCGATTCCGCATAGGATGAGCAGGATGATTCCACTGATGACGTCGGTAAGGCTCTTCATGACACGTTCCTCTCTGATTTGGTTTCCGCCTACAGGGCGTTGACGAGCATCCGGACGCCGACCACGCTGAGCAGGCCGGCGAAGGCACCGGCGACGGCTCCGAGAACGCAGTAGACGAGAATGGAAAGCAACATGTTAATCTCTCGCAGTGGCGAAAAGGTGTTTTGAAACGACGTGATCGATGTGGACTTCGGCGGCCTTGCGGGCCTCTTCAGGGGATTGGCGTTCGAGCGCATCAATGATCTGTAGGTGGGAGGAAACGGAGAACTGCCGCCATGTCGCATCGCGTAGTTCGGGCATACGTCCTCCGGCATACAGGGCGTTGAGCTGGGTGATGGTTTCGGCGAGGAGTCGGTTGCCCGCGCATTCTGCGAGTTGCTGGTGGAATCGGGCGTCGAGAGCACCGTCATCCTCGCCGAGGAGGAGACACCGCTGCTGGTCGCAGGTGATGATCTTGAGCTGATCGAGTTGGTTAAGGGTACGCCGCAGGGCGGCGAGTTCGGCGATGGCGGGTTCCACGATACGGCGGTATTCAGTCACTTCGTCGAACAGCACACCCTCGGAATGCACGGCTTCGATGATGGCTTTGCGCAGCGGCTCCATATCCGGCACCCTGACGTAGGTGCCGTCGCCGTGGCGGCTTTCGAGGAGCCCTTTTTCCGCTAGTGTGCGGATGGCTTCGCGGACACTGCTACGGGAAACGCCGAAGGACTCGGCGAGTGAGCGCTCCGGGGGGAGCCTATCGCCGTCGTGGAAGTGCCCGTCGGCCATGAACTGCCGGAGGCGCTCCGAGAGCTTCTGGTAACTCCGGAGGGGGCGTGCGGTGGGTGTGGCGGCTCCGGTCTTGACCATGAGGCATTCCTTTTAAAATAAATTGGTAAGTCCAATATGTCTGTTTGTATTTTTCTTGTCAACCATTTTTGCACCAATCGTAACCACTTTTTGATTCTTTTATAATATAAGAAAAACAATATGCTTTGTTTTATAGTTACCTAAAATCTGTAAGGAAGTATCCAAATAAAGTTCCCACTTTTCGTCTCCGTAAGATATGGATGGTCTTACAATGGTATGTCAAATAAGACCATTTGGCAGATTAATCGTCATTTTTTTGATGTGTTTTTGAGTATAATCCATAAGATACATATGCTTAAAAAGCTGGTGGTGTTTCCAAATTGGTATGATTTTACGGGGGAGGAAGTGGGCGGAATGGGAATTGGGTGCATTCTCTTGTCTCCCGTACGGCGTTACAGAGCGTTCTTATTCTGTAGAGTCCAGGTATGGCACGCAATTGGTTCGGCCTGTGTTTCCACAACTCCCTGTATAAAGAAGGCAGTAAGCCTGTGGAAACACGTAGGGGTGGTTGCGTTGTCCCAGTTTCGGAAGACGCCGCACGCCTAAGTGAAAGGTCAGAGTGGCCCTAAAGAAATGGATACTGTGGGGGGAACGCCGTTGGAGGCTTCATCAGGTGCGGACAGGGCGATTCACTGGAGTCGGTTCTGGTGATGCTTGGGGGATGATGTCTGCAAGAGACTGCGTGGTCACGAGAGGACGGTGGACGTTCTCGAAGCCGTGCCTAGGCAGGGAACCGAAAAAGGCATTCATACAGTTGATTGTTTCGATCCTAGCCGTGAAGTAGAGATGGAAGATCGCCTTCTGGATCCGGATGGCATTCTTTTTAATCTTGTTCCGATCCTCGTCCATGAGCACGATGATGCTAGACAGTGTAGTCACGAGATTGTGTAGAATCCAATTTTATGTCGTGTTGCTCTATACAGAGGTGAAATATGACAACCTGCCTGGCTTCGGCGGATGGGGCAATCACATCGGCGTCTTATCCGTCGGCGAGACAAGGGCATTTGGGAAAAATTCCTCGAAATTTTGATTGATGAACCTGATTACGAGTAGCTGATGATTGACGCAAGCCATTGTAAGGTCCATCCACATGCGGCGGGAGCACGAGGCGGCAATCAGGATATGGGCTGCACAAAATGGGGTTCAACATAAAACTGCATTTGACCGTGATCCGCATGGTATGCCGCTCAGGGCAATTGCTGCACAAGGTGCTGACTGCAAAAGGAAGCTGCTCTGATTGATGGTTTTGCAGCGCAATGCCTGTTGGCGGACCAGGGAAATGATTCCAATGCAATTCCGGATCAGGCACAAGGATAAGGGATGACGGCGGTTATTTCGCCTAAAAAGAATCGTAGAAAGCAACGGGCATACGACAAGGAACTCTATAAGGCGCACTGCTTGGTGGAAAATATTGAAACAATGGCGTGACATTGCAACGCGATATGCAAAAATATAGCCTTGTTTCTGGCGGCAGTACACATTAGATGTATTTTCTTTTGGGCATCTAGCGATTGTCCAGGGCGGGTTTATCGAAACTTTGGAAGTTTTTTTCTGGCGCACAAGCGGAGCCTTTTCAAACTGGCGGGTGTAGAGCCTGTTCGAGAACTTAGGAGGATAGACGTTGAGCCAACGGCTATCGGTACGCTTTATAGATCTTGACTGTAGTGAGCAGTTTTTCGATTGGGGGCAGTTGCCCTGCGCGTCTATCGTCGGATGAGATGCGTAGAGCAATCTGCCGATTGCGGGGCATGGCCTAGGTCGCGGTTTGGGGTCATGCCAGCCACAGTTGCTCGAACTTATATGACACGACTGGGCGGTGTAGTACGCAGGGTGCGTGTATCGTCACATTCGTTTGAGACAAAGATGAAAATCCCTCTTCCCTTGTACCCTCTGG
>OLRF01002694.1_pt1 | contig 15158 bp, 9 predicted proteins | sample 1672061 | NCBI WGS metagenome assembly OLRF01 (sample SAMEA3136641, study PRJEB25190) | human gut metagenome | reverse complement strand
ACACCCCAGCGCTTCCGGGCCACCATGACGACGACATCCGTCCCGCCGCTGGACGCCCCCACGCGGAAAAGCATCCCGAAGCCCACCCCGCCCACCGCCCCGGCCAGCAGCGCAGCGAGGATGGTATTGCCGATAACCGGATACTGGAACAGCTCGAAGGCAGGGATAGCCACACTGGTCAGGGCCGTCACGTACAACGTCCAGAGCGCGAACCGGAGGGACAGCGCCTTCCAGCCCCACAGCAACAGGACGGCGTTGCCGATACTGAGCACCCATGCCGGGGATATCCCCCACGCATAATTGCTGATCAAAGCAAGCCCAAGCACACCGCCGCCCGCGAACTGATACGGCACCGTCAGCCCGACGACCGCGAAACACGTCAACAAGGTGCCGAGGGTGGCGGCCAACAGGGTATGCCACTCACGCCGTAACGACAGGTGTGGGTTCCGCAGCACATGCCCCTTCAAAAGCCCCATATCTATATCCTGTAAAAAAGCTATGCTGTCCAAAGAGTTAGAGAGCTGCCTCTCCTTCCTTAAGCCATCCCCAAAGCCTTGGCAATCCGCCCTGAAAGCGTATCCCACGGCCCGGACAAGAGCCACTCCCCTCTCGCCCCCTTTCCCGCTCCAGCCTTCACAACGCCCTTTATTACTCTTTATTTCACTATTAAAAGCAACATTTTTTGAAAGAGGTAACATAGCTTTTTTCCTAGGCTATTGACCTGTTATCCTGCGTGGGTTATGCTCAAATCAAACCTAACGGCGGATCTCATGACGTTGTTCCCCTTTGCCAAGAACAGGCTCTTTATCAAGAGCTTATTGAGCATACTGATGCTGCTCACGCTGTTCTGCACGCCTGACGTGCCGAGGGCAAATGCTTCTTTTGACACTCTCATCACAATGAGCCTCTCCCCCAGTGAATACCTGCCCCTCGAAACGGAGCAGGCTGCCGCCATTATCCGAACAAATAAGGTTCTTCTCCCTGAGCGGGGACTCAACAGGGAAACAGGGTTCCCACTCCTTGCCCTGCTTTTCCTCCTGCTCTATCCGCTCTGCACGCGCTCGCTCAGGACGCTCTCATGGTCGGATCTCCTCCTACCCAGGCTTGCTGAAATCCGGGGCATGCTGCCACTCCCCGGCGCGCCGCCCTTCCATCGGATCTCCTTCGTTTCCACTATCAAGGCTTGCGGATAACGCACATTTCCCACGGTCAGGGACGCCGCCAAAAGGGCGTGCCGGAGCCGCGAGGCGGCTAGCCCCGCCTTGACGGGACACTTCGCCCTTCCCTGAAAAACGACAAGGAGTTCTTATGGATCTCGGATTGAAGGTTATCCTCATTTGCGCCGCTTTCATGCTTCTTAGCACGGTTCTCGGACTCATCGGCAAGAAGCTCGCCGACTAGCCCGCCCTGCAACGTCATATCCTCGGAATCCGGGAGGCTGTCGCTTCGGCGGCGTGCTTCCCGGTTTTCCCTCAACAAGCGATAACGGCACGCTTTTTCCTCCCTTTCTCCCCTTTCCAGCCTTGAAGCCGCTTTTTAAAGAGAAAGGCTCTGTCTCTGTTAGAATGTGGCTGTTTTATCTCCACAGTATGGTAAAAAGAGAGACTTTTTCTCCAAGCTTTCCGTTGGCGGATTCTCTGGTTGGGGGATTTTATTGGTTATTCCCTTGGAATTTCAAGGAAAAAAGTATCAACCGTTTTCTATGACACAGCCTTTCTTTTCAAGGCTGCGCACATTGCCCTGTGCTTTTCCGGCACAGGGTTTTCTTTCATGAAGTTTTCTTTTGGGTAACATGGCGGGGCAGATGCCGACAGTCCCTCTCCTCAAAGGCTTTGGCTTCCGCAAGCCAGCAGCAACGGTTCCCTGCGGCCTTTTTGCAGAGCCCTGCTTGCCGCCGGGGAAATGGACATTGCGGCCTTTTAGAGAAGGCCGTGCCATAGAAAACGGTCGATATTTTATTTTTTGAAATTCCAAAGGAATAACCAATAAAATAGGCTGCGCCATAGAAAATGGCTGATGTCTTTTTCCTTGAAGTTCCAAGGGAATAACCAACAAAATGCCTCAGCCATGAAGCCCGCCAAGGGGAAAGCTGGAGAAAAGGCTGTATTTTCACCGTACTGTAGAGATGAAACAACCACGTACTATGACAGAGCCTTCAAAATAAACAGCAAGCCTTCGCGCCGTAAGGCCGCCTATCAAAAACATAAGGGGGCTATCCGCCGAGCTTTTTCTTTGGTGATTTTCCTAGGCTGTGTTGTTGTCTTATGTATAATTATTTGAAAAATAATCAATGGTTTTAATGGATTATAAAATTGACGACACGACCTAAGTGGGAAAATAAGAGCCCCGTTCCAGTCAGGATAAACATAAATCCCGCAGCCGGGTGCACCGGCTGCGGGATTTATGCTTGATCCGTTTGGCCCCTCAAAGGGATTGCTCCCCTGAGGGGCCAAATTGTTTTTGCTAGTCCAGATCGGCAATGATCGGGTTGCCGCTGAGCTCGTCAAGGAAGCGGTCGGGGCGTTCCTTCTGATCCGGGACAGTGATGTCCTGATCCACGTATTCGCGGTAGCCCGTCCCGGCGGGGATGAGGCGGCCGACGATGACGTTTTCCTTGAGGCCGCGCAGGTAGTCCATCTTGCCCTTGAGGGCCGCCTCGGTGAGCACCTTGGTGGTTTCCTGGAAGGAGGCCGCCGAGATGAAGGACGAGGTGGTCAAAGACGCCTGCGTGATGCCGAGAACCAGCGGTTCGGCGGTGGCGGGGGAACGTCCCTCGGCCATGGCCTTCTGGTTTTCGGCCTTGAACTCGGCCTTGTCGACCTGTTCGCCCACGAGGAAGCTCGTGCCGCCCGGCTCGGTGACGGTCACCTTGCGGAGCATCTGGCGTACGATGACTTCGATGTGCTTGTCGTCGATGCCCACGCCCTGGAAGCGGTACACTTCCTGGATTTCGTCCACCAGATAGGCGGCGAGGTACTTTTCACCCTTGGTGCGCAGGATGTCGTGCAGTTCGGGGTTGCCTTCGGTCAGCAGGTCGCCGCATTCGACGAAGTCGCCGTCGGACACGGTGATGTGCTTGCCCTTGGGCACCAGGTATTCCTTGGATTCGCCCACTTCCGGCGTGACGATGAGCTTGCGCTTGCCCTTGGCTTCGCCCGCGAAGGAGACGGTGCCCGCGATTTCGGAAACCACGGCCATATCCTTGGGCTTGCGGACTTCAAACAGCTCGGCGACTCGCGGAAGACCACCCACGATGTCGCGGGTCTTGGAGGTTTCGCGGGGCTTACGGGCGATGATGTCGCCCGCGAGCACCTGCTCGCCGTCCTTGACCATGATGATCGCGCCGACGGGGAGGCTGTAGACCGCGGGGAGCTGGCCCGCGCCGCGCAGCTTGGGATCGCCGTTTTCATCGCAGACCGAAATGGACGGGCGGAAGCTCGTCGTACGGTATTCGATGATGGTCATGGAAGCCTGGTGCGTGGCTTCGTCCAGCTTTTCCTGATAGGTCTTGCCGTCCACGAGGTCGGTGAACTTGATGAAGCCGTCGACTTCCGAGACGAAGGGTTCGTTGAACGGATCCCATTCGGCAAGGATCTGGCCGTTGCTGACGGACTGCCCGTCCGTGACGTGCAGGCGCGCGCCGTTGGGAAGCGTGTAGCGTTCCACTTCGCGGCCCTGCTCGTCGATGATGGCAATCTGCCCGCTCTTGCCGAGCACCTGGGCGATGCCTTCACGGTTCTTGATTTCCTTCACGCGGGTGAGCACCACGCGGCCGTCATGCTGCGCCTCGAAATTCGAGCGTTCGATTTCCTTGGACGCCGTACCGCCGATGTGGAAGGTACGCATGGTGAGCTGCGTGCCGGGCTCGCCGATGGACTGCGCCGCGATGATGCCGACCGTCTCGCCGATGTTGACGAGGTGGCGGCGGGCAAGGTCGCGCCCGTAGCACAGCGAGCAGATGCCGCGTTCGGACTGGCAGGTCAGCGCGGAGCGGATCATCACGGAGTTGATGCCCTTCTGATCCAGCACCTTGGCGACGGGTTCGTCGATCAGGGTGTTTTCGGGATAGAGCAGGTCGCCCGTGGCGGGATCATACACCGGGTAGAGCAGCACACGGCCGAGCGCGCGCTCGGACAGCTTCTGCTTGACTTCGCCGCCGTCCTTGATGGCGCGGATTTCGATGCCGTCGACGGTGCCGCAGTCGTGCTCGGAGACGATGACGTCCTGCACCACGTCCACGAGGCGGCGGGTCAGGTAACCGGAGTTCGCCGTTTTGAGGGCGGTGTCCGCGAGGCCCTTACGGGCGCCGTGCGTGGAGGTGAAGTACTGGAGCACCGTCAGGCCTTCACGGAAGCTCGCGGTGATCGGGGTTTCGATGATTTCGCCGGAGGGCTTGGCCATAAGGCCGCGCATGCCGGCGAGCTGGCGCATCTGGTCGGCGTTGCCTCGGGCGCCCGAATTGGACATCATGAAGATCGGGTTGAAGCTGAGGTTGGCCTCCTGCTTGCCGGTCTTCGGGTCGGTCAGGATATCCGTGGAGATTTCCTTGTTCATTTCCGCGGACACGTCCTGCGTGGCCTTGGTCCAAACGTCAACGACCTTGTTGTATTTTTCCGTACGGGTGATGATGCCGTCGCGGTACTGGCTTTCGATGTTGTCCACTTCGGCGGAAGCGGCATCAATGATGCGCTTCTTGGAGTCGGGGATCAGCATGTCCTTCACGCCGATGCTGATGCCGGAACGGGTCGCGTATTCGTACCCGATGGCCTTGATGCGGTCGCAGAGGATGACGCACGCCTTGACCCCGGCGTCGCGGTAGGCGCTGTCCACCAGCTTGGCGATGTTCTTCTTGGTCAACACGAGGTTGACGTTTTCAAACTTGATGCCGGCGGGCAGGCCGCGCCACACGAGGATGCGGCCGGGCGTGGTGTCGGTGAGCTTGCCGTCTTCCATGCGCACCTTGATGCGGGCGTGCATGCTGACCTGATTGGCGTCGAGGGCGGCTTCCACTTCCCACGGGGCGCAGAAGATCATGCCTTCGCCCTTTTCAAAGGAACGTTCCACGGTCATGTAATACAGGCCGAGAACCATGTCCTGGGAAGGCACGATGACGGGCGTCCCGTTGGCGGGCGACAGGATGTTGTTGGTGCTCATCATGAGCACGCGGCATTCGATCTGCGCTTCCACCGACAGCGGGATGTGCACGGCCATCTGGTCGCCGTCGAAGTCCGCGTTGTAGGCGGAGCAGACGAGCGGATGAAGCTGGATGGCCTTGCCTTCGACGAGCAGCGGCTCGAAGGCCTGGATGCCGAGGCGGTGCAGCGTAGGTGCGCGGTTCAGAAGAACCGGGTATTCCTTGACCACGTCGGCCAGGATATCCCACACGACCAGCTCTTCGCGCTCCACCATCTTTTTCGCGCTCTTGATGGTGGAGGCGTGGCCTCTTTTCTCAAGTTCGGAATAGATGAAGGGCTTGAAGAGCTCAAGCGCCATCTTCTTGGGCAGGCCGCACTGATGGAGCTTCAGGTACGGGCCCACGACGATGACGGAACGGCCGGAGTAGTCGACGCGCTTGCCGAGCAGGTTCTGGCGGAAACGGCCCTGCTTGCCCTTGATCATGTCGGACAAGGACTTCAGGGGGCGTCCGTTGGTGCCGGCGATGGCGCGCCCGCGGCGGCCGTTGTCGAACAGGGCGTCCACGGCTTCCTGCAGCATACGCTTTTCGTTGCGGATGATGATGTCGGGGGCCCCGAGCTCCATCAGGCGCTTCAGGCGGTTGTTGCGGTTGATCACGCGGCGGTAGAGGTCGTTCAGGTCGGAGGTGGCGAAACGGCCGCCGTCGAGCGGGACGAGGGGGCGCAGTTCCGGCGGAATGACCGGGATGACTTCGAGGATCATCCATTCGGGGCGGTTGCCGGATTCGAGGAACGCTTCCACGACCTTGAGGCGCTTGGTGAGCTTCTTCTTTTTGGTCTGGGACTTGGTGGTCTGCGACTCTTCGCGCAGCATCACCTTGATTTCCTCAAGGTTCAGCTCTTCGAGCAGGCCGCGGATGGATTCCGCGCCCATGCCCACGGTGAGGGCGTCCTCACCGAAATGGTCGATGATCTGGAGGTACTGATCCTCGGAGATGACCTGCATCTTCTGGAGGTTGGTGCTGCCGGGATCGAGCACGATGTACGAGTCGAAATAGAGCACCTTTTCCAGATCGGCCATGGTCATGTCGAGCAGGGTGCCGATCTTGGAGGGCAGGGTCTTGAGGAACCAGATATGGGCGACGGGCGCGGCCAGTTCGATATGGCCCATGCGTTCGCGGCGCACCTTGGAGGCAATGACTTCAACGCCGCACTTTTCGCAGACGATGCCGCGGTGCTTCATGCGTTTGTACTTGCCGCAGTTGCATTCGTAGTCCTTCACGGGGCCGAAGATCTTCGCGCAGAACAGGCCGTCGCGTTCGGGCTTGAACGTGCGGTAGTTGATGGTCTCCGGCTTCTTGACTTCGCCGTAGGACCATTCGCGGATATTCTCCGGCGAGGCGATGGAAATCTGAATGGCTTTCAGATTGCGGATTTGGCTCGCATTGGCGGCAGCCGAGCTGCGAACCGAGAAGAGATCGTCAAGACTCATATATATGTACTCCCTTTTGCGGGCCAGGCTTCGGAGAAATGGCGATCCGTAACGAACCCCCGTTTCCGAACCCTACCCCCATCCCCTCAAAACCGCTGTCTTGAGGGTTGGACGTAATGAAGGGTCTCTTAACTGGGAGGGCCTCCGCTTTCTTCCTTCTTCCGTTCCGGGGGCTGGCCCGGCACAAAAAATTCAGGAGAGAAAGGGGAGGGGTGCGGGGAAAGGAAAGGCTTTCTTCATGAAAGGGCTCTCCCTTCCCCGCGATGGTATCTATTCGTCAGCCATGTCCTGCTGCTGTTGCAGGTACTGCTGGTGTTCCTCTTCGGCGAAGCCGACGCGCTTGGGCCTCTTCTTGCCTTCCTCCTGATGGAGGGTGACGTTGAGGCCGAGGGACATGAGTTCCTTGACCAGAACGTTGAAGGACTCAGGGAGCCCGGCTTCAAGGAAGTTGTCGCCCTTGACGATCTTCTCGTACATCTTCACGCGCCCCGTCACGTCGTCCGACTTGACGGTGAGGAATTCCTGCAGCAGGTAGGAAGCGCCGTAGGCTTCGAGGGCCCACACTTCCATTTCCCCAAGGCGCTGGCCGCCGAACTGCGCCTTGCCGCCCAGCGGCTGCTGGGTGACGAGGGAGTAGGGGCCGGTGGAGCGGGCGTGGATCTTTTCGTCAACGAGGTGGTGCAGCTTGAGGTAGTACATGACGCCGGTGGTCACGCGGTTCTCCAGCTTCTCACCCGTGCGCCCGTCATAGAGGACGGACTTGCCGTCGTCGTCGAGGCCGGCGCGGGACAGCCAGTTCCAGATTTCCGATTCTTCGGCGCCGTCGAACACCGGGGTGTACGTGATGATGCCGTTGCGCAGCTTCAGGACGGACTTGCGGAATTCCTCGTCGTCCATCGCATCCACTTCGGCGGAGATTTCCGGCGAAGCGAAGATGTCCTTCACCTCGTCGCGCACGGACTGGAGGGCGGTGCCCTTGTCGACCATTTCCGCGAGCTGGCGGCCCAGTTCGCGGGCGGCCCAGCCGAGATGCACTTCCATGATCTGGCCGATGTTCATACGGGAAGGCACGCCCAGGGGGTTCAGCACGATGTCCACGGGGCGGCCGTCGGCGAAGAAGGGCATGTCCTCTTCCGGCAGGATGCGGGAGACGACACCCTTGTTCCCGTGGCGGCCGGCCATCTTGTCGCCCACGGACAGCTTGCGCTTGATGGCGATGTGAACCTTGACCATCTTGATCACGCCGGGGGGCAGGTCGTCCCCTTCCGTGACCTTTTCGCGCTTGGAGTCGTAGATCGACTTGATGTATTCGATCTGGTGATCGTACTGCGCCAGCAGTTCGCCGACGTTTTCGTTGACTTCCTTGCTCTGGAACAGATCGGCCAGCTTCTTGATCGGCAGGGCCATGAGCAGCTCTTCGGTCATGGCGGCGCCGGCTTCGGCCAGCACTTCGCCCTTCTTGTCACCGAGGAGGCTTGTGGCGATCTGCTTGCCGCCGACGATGGGGAGCAGGCGCTCACGCATCCGGCGCGTGATGGCGCGGATGTGATCCTGTTCCTTGGCGTCGAGGCGGCTGATTTCATAGTCCTCAATGTTCTTGGTGCGTTCGTCCTTTTCGCCGGAGCGGCGGTTGAACACCTTCACATCGATGACCGTGCCTTCAACTCCCGGCGGAACCTTGAGGGACGTGTTCTTCACGTCGCGGGCCTTGTCGCCGAAGATGGCGCGCAGGAGCTTTTCTTCCGGGGTAAGCTGCGTTTCGCCCTTGGGGGTGATCTTGCCGACGAGGATGTCCTCAGGCTTCACGGGCGCGCCGATGCGGATGATGCCGCTCTCGTCGAGGTTGCGCAGCATTTCTTCGCCCACGTTGGGAATGTCGCGGGTGATTTCTTCCGGCCCCAGCTTGGTGTCACGGGCTACGACTTCAAACTCTTCGATGTGGACGGAAGTGTAGATGTCTTCCTTCACCACACGTTCGGAGATGAGGACGGAGTCTTCGTAGTTGTAGCCGCACCACGGCATGAAGGCGATGAGCATGTTCTTGCCGAGGGCGAGCCCGCCGTCATGGATGGCGGGGCCGTCGGCGAGCACGTCGCCCTTCTTCACGATCTGGCCGGGCACGCAGGAGGGCACCTGCCCGAAGCAGGAGTTCTGGTTCGACTTGTGGAACTTCAGTAGATCATAGGCGCGCACGCCGCCCATATTGGGGTACAGCGCGGGATCGTCATAGGCCACGATGATGCGGTTGGCGTCGGCATAGTGAACCACACCGGAGCCTTCCGCGAGGATGCACGCGCCGGAGTCGCGGGCCACGTCCACTTCCATGCCGGTGCCCACGAGGGGGCGTTCGGAACGGAGCAGGGGCACGGCCTGACGCTGCATGTTCGAGCCCATGAGCGCGCGGTTGGCGTCGTCGTGTTCGAGGAACGGGATCAGCGCGGCGGAGATGGACACCATCTGGCTCGGCGAAATGTCCATGAGGGTGATTTCCTCACGGGCGGCCATGAGCACGTCGTCGCCCACGCGGGCGGTGACGTAGTCGTCCACAAGACGGCGGTCGGCATCGACGGCGGCGTTGGCCTGCGCAATGACATGGCCCGTTTCGCGGGAAGCGTCGAGATGCACGAACTCGTCGGTCATGTAGCCGTCGCGGATGACGCGGTACGGCGTCTCGATGAAGCCGTAGTCGTTCACCTTGGCGTAGGTCGTCAGGGAGACGATCAGGCCGATGTTCGGGCCTTCGGGCGTTTCGATGGGGCAGATGCGGCCATAGTGCGACACATGGACGTCTCGGACTTCAAACCCGGCGCGTTCGCGGGTCAGACCGCCGGGGCCCAGAGCGGAAAGGCGGCGCTTGTGCGTGACTTCCGAGAGGGAGTTGGTCTGGTCCATGAACTGCGACAGCTGCGAGGTGCCGAAGAATTCCTTGAGCACGGCGGCCACGGGCTTCGGATTGATCAGGTCGTGGGGCATGAGCGTCGCCACTTCCTGAATGCTCATCCGTTCCTTGATGGCGCGTTCCATGCGCACGAGGCCGATGCGGTACTGGTTTTCCACCAGCTCGCCCACGAGACGCACGCGGCGGTTGCCGAGGTGGTCGATGTCGTCGGCGGGGCCGTGGCTGTCCTTCAACTGGACAAGCACCTTGATGGCGTCAAGGATGTCGTCGTCGGCAAGGGTGCGCAGGTCGGCGTGAGCGGTCTTGTTGAGGCGCTGGTTGAGCTTGTAGCGGCCCACGGGCGACAGGTCGTAGTAGTCGCCGTTGCGGAACAGGTTGTCGAAGAACGACGCGGCGATTTCCGGGGTCGGCGGGGAGCTCGGACGCAGGCGGCGGTAGATTTCTTCCTGCGCCTTTTCCATGGTGGGCGTCTTGTCCTGCACCAGGGTGTCGCGGATGGAGGAAGAGGTGTCGGTGCCGCGGGTATGCAGCGCAGAAATGGTCGTGAGCCCGGCTTCACGGCACGCATCAAGGAGGCCGGCGGTGATTTCGTCGGCGGCTTCGGCGAGGATTTCACCGGTGGCGTTATCGACCAGATCTTCGGCAAGGAACAGGCCGAGCGGCGTTTCGGGGGCCACTTCGATCTTTTCGATGCCGGCGGCTTCCATCTGGCGCCACGCGCGCTTGGTGATGGGCTTGCCGGCCTTCACCAGCACGTTGCCCTCCTTGTCGACGATGTCGGCAAAGGCGGGTTCCTTGCGGTGCAGCTCAGGATTGAAGTGCCACGAGACGCGGCCGTCATCCTCAAGCTCGTAGATTTCTTTCTTGTAGAAGCAGTCCAGGATTTCGGTCTTGCTCATGCCCATGGCTTTGAGCAGGATCGTGGCGGGCATCTTGCGGCGGCGGTCGATGCGCACGTAGAGGATGTCCTTGTGGTCGAAGTCGAAGTCGAGCCACGAGCCGCGCATGGGGATGACGCGGCAGGAGTAGAGCACCTTGCGGCTGGTATGCGTCTTGCCGCCGTCGTGCTCGAAGATGATGCCGGGGGAACGCTGCAGCTGGTTGACGATGACGCGCTCGGTCCCGTTGATGATGAAGGTTCCCTTTTCGGTCATCAGGGGCAGGGTGCCGAAATAGATGTCCTGTTCCTTGATATCGCGGACAGTACGCGCCTCGGTCTCGTCATCGACGTCATAGACGACGAGGCGAACCTTGATGCGTACCGGGGATTCGTAGGTAAGACCTTTGGAGATGCATTCCGCCTGATCGTACTTGGGCTCACCGACTTCGTAGCTGACGAATTCGAGGCTGGCGGTACGGTTGAAGTCTTCGATTGGGAAGACAGAACGGAAGACCCCTTCCAGACCTTCATCAGGAAGACGTTCCGTGCGTCCCTCCTGCATGAACTTCCGGTAGGAGTCCACCTGCAGGTTGAGCAGGTGGGGAATCTCCACCTCAACCTTGATCTTGCCAAATTGTTTGGTAAGCTGACCCATCATTTCACCTCTGAGAAGGTTGGTCGGCAAAAGCCGGAGCGAGCCCGGGTTGCGCGCTCTCGGAATCAATCATGTATAAAAAACGCAACAAGGTCGACAACATAGTTACCCTCCAGAAGATCCGGAGGGCTGCTGTCGACTGATGATACCCGCGTTAGTTCAAAAAATTGGAACAGATACCACCTCTGGTTCGTGTCGCGTGAATTCAAAAAGATAAAAAGGAATCGTCACAAAGGCAAGCTTTTTTTCTTGCAAAGCAAAAAATCTTCATTTGGGGCATGGTTTTTGAATAGTAGAAAGGCGGCAAACCAAGGGGAAGAGAGGAAGGAATTCCTTGCCGGGAGCCTGTCCCTCCCTTTCTTCGAGGCTTCTCCGCTCATCCTGTAAGGACTTTGACACGGACGGGCGACAGGCTGCTTCCGTCTAGTGCTGGAGGCCCAAAGGCGGCATCATGCGGCTCCCTCTTCCTTCCGCGTTGCCGCGAGGAGGCTTTCACCATAGAGGAAAAGGAACGATCTTGGAATAGGTACATGGGGGACAGTTCCAAGATGTGAGCGGACGACAGCGGGCGGAAAGCGTCCTCCTCCTCCTCCTCCTCATCATCATCATCATCATCTTCTTCTTCTTCTTCTTCTTCTTCTTTTTTTTCTTCTTCCCTTTCCCGCGAATGCTCTGGAACGACCAGAGAGATACGCATGGACGGCCCGGTCATCGTTTTTTCCTCGCACTGAGGGGGCCGCTTGCTTTCGGAGCCTCCATCAATGCCGTATTCAGAAGACGTTCCGGCGGGGAAGATTGGGGAGCTGCATTTTTGCGATCGGCTTGCAGGCCTGCTTTGCGGAGGTTTGGCCTTCACGGTATGCCGTGAAGGTTACGGGCTGCTCGCATGGGTGCTGTTGATTCTGATGGCGGGGGGGCTGTTTCGGAGGCGGGGGTGGCTGCGCGCCGAAAGAGGCGGAGTGGGGAAGAGCTTCCGTGGGACTGGCGGAAGCGCTGAACTGTGCGCCGGCTTGCCTCTGTTTCTTCAACCGCAACACATGGGATTTCAAGCGCCGGGCCAACCCGTGCAATGCAAAAGGCGGCGAGGGACAAGCCCTCACCGCCTTTGAAAGCGCGTATAAAGTGAACTTACTTCACTTCAACTTCAGCGCCGGCTTCAACCAGCTGCTTCTTGGCTTCTTCGGCTTCTTCCTTGGACACGGCTTCCTTCAGGGTGGAGGGAGCGCCGTCAACCTTGTCCTTGGCTTCCTTCAGGCCGAGGCCGGTCAGAGCGCGGACGACCTTGATGACGCCGATCTTGTTGGCGCCGGCGGACTTCAGGATGACGTCGAATTCGGTCTTTTCTTCAACGGGAGCAGCGGCTTCAGCGGGAGCGGCCACCATCATGGCAGCGGCGGGAGCGGCAGCGGACACGCCGAACTTTTCTTCGAGTTCCTTGATGAATTCGGAGAGTTCGAGCACGGTCATGTTAGCGATAAATTCAACAACTTCTTCTTTGGTAACGGCCATGGGATTGCTCCTTTGAGACTTTGGCTTGGGTGTTTAACGGGCTGCCTAGGCAGCCTTTTTCTCTTCGATCGCCTTGAGGGCGTACATGAGAGGACGAACCATGTTGGCGAACAGGGAGACGAAATTGGTAGGCACGGCGTTCATGGTGCCGAGGACCTGACCAAGGAGTTCCTGCTTTCCGGGCAGCTTGGCGAGGGCGTCCACCTGGGCGGCGGAGAGCACCTTGCCTTCAAGGCTGGCATGGCGAACAGTAAACAGCTTGCTGGTCTTGGCAAATTCGGAAACCGCCTTGGCGACCGCCACCGGATCCTGAGTGGCTAGGGCGATGCCGCAGTTTTCCTTGAACATGTCCTTAACGGAATCATGCATACCATCGGTGAGGGCGATGCGGGCCAACGTGTTCTTGACGACGAGATATTCGCCGCCGCACTCATAGAGTTTCGCACGGAGCCGCGTCAGCTCTTCCACCGTCATCCCCTTGAAATCTGTCACTACCACAAAAGAGGCAGCGTCGGCTTTCGCCTTAATCTGCGCAATCAGGGCAGCTTTTTCAGATCTATTCACGTGAATCTCCTTCACGTTAGGGGTTGCTTGAAGATTTGTCCAAAATCTTCGCAGTGGAAAGCCGAGCCAAAGAAAGCGTCTGAGCAGGCATCATTGAGGGTTTCCCCACCTGCCGTCTTCGACTCGAATTCCCAATCCATTGCCAAAAACGGCCCTGACGAGCCGTTTTTGTTCCCAAAGGGTGTTAGCCTTCGATGAACTTTTTGATCAAGGTCATGTCCACCTTAAAGCCGGGGCCCATAGTGGTGGAAATGGCCATGTTCTTCATGTAGGTGCCCTTGGCCGCGGAAGGCTTCAGGCGGTTCACGGTCTCGACGAGCGCCTTGAGGTTGTCAAGGATCTTTTCGGGGCCGAAGGAAACCTTGCCGAGGGGGGCGTGGAGCACGCCGGCCTTGTCGACCTTGAAGTCAACACGCCCGGCCTTGAGTTCCTTGACGGCGGTGGCGACGTCGAAAGTCACGGTGCCGGTCTTGGCGTTGGGCATCAGACCGCGGGGGCCGAGCACACGGCCGACCTGGCCGACGAGGGCCATGACATCGGGGGTAGCGACGGCGGCGTCAAATTCCAGCCAGCCTTCCTTGATTTTCGCGACGAGCTCTTCAGCGCCGGCGATGTCGGCACCGGCGGCACGGGCTTCGGCTTCCTTTTCGCCCTTACAGAATACGGCCACACGAACGGTCTTGCCCAAACCGTGAGGCAGGGAGACGGCGCCGCGAACCATCTGGTCGGAATATTTGGGGTCAACGCCGAGGCCGATGGCCACGTCCACAGTTTCGTCAAACTTGGCGAAAGAAGCGCCGAGGGACTTCTCCACGGCTTCCTCTACAGAGAAGCGCTGGGAGAGGTCGAGGCCTTCTACCGCCTTACGATATTTTTTCCCGAAGGGCATTGCTCTATCCTTTCAAAAGCTGGTCTTCCAACATCTCCTGCCGAATCCTTGATGCAAGGAAGGGCAGTACGACTGACGCGGCGGAGATCCTTACTTGATCTCGATGCCCATGCTGCGGGCGGTACCCATGATGGACTTGACGGCGGCTTCCAAGCCGTTGGCGTTGAGATCGGGGAGCTTCAGCTTGGCGATCTCTTCAACCTGCTGCATGGTGATGCTGCCCACCTTGGTACGGTTGGGTTCGCCCGAACCCTTTTCCACCTTGGCCGCTTTCATCACCAGCACGGCGGCCGGCGGGGTCTTGGTGATAAAGGTGAAGGAACGGTCAGCATAAGCGGTGATGACCACGGGAATGATCATACCCTTCTGTTCCATAGTACGGGCGTTGAACTCCTTGCAGAACTGCATGATGTTCAGGCCGTGCTGACCGAGGGCGGGACCCACCGGCGGCGAAGGGTTCGCAGCGCCAGCGGGAATCTGCAACTTGATTTTGGCAACTTCTTTCTTGGCCATTGTCTTTCAACCTCTATTAATACGGCACATGGGGCCGCAGACTGCAAGCAATCGTTATCCCTTGGAAACCTGAATGAAGTCCAGTTCCACGGGAGTCTGTCTGCCGAAGATGGACACGGACACCCGAAGCTTGCCCTTGTCGTAGTTCACGTCTTCAACAACGCCGTTGAAGCCGCCGAAAGGCCCGTCGATGACGCGCACGTCGTCGCCCCGCTCGAAGCTGAACTTGGGACGGGGTTGTTCCTGGCGGGTTTCCATGAGGGAAAGGATACGGGACGCCTCCTCATCCTTCATGGGGGCGGGACGATTTTTGCCGCCCACAAATCCCGTCACTTTGGGAATGCTTTGCACGAGGTGCCATGAAAAATCGGTCATGGTCATGCGAAGCATAATGTAACCGGGATAAAACTTACGCGTGGTGGTACGCTTGGCACCGCCTTTACCCAGTTCGATGACCTTTTCGGTCGGAACCACAACCTCGTGGATGAGGCCGTTGTCCTGGGCGTTGCGCATCATTTCCTTGATGGTGGCCTCTACGCGCTGTTCAAAGCCGGAGTAGGTATGCACGATGTACCAGCGGGATTTCCCCGTATCCTGATTCCCCGCGCTCAGCTCGGTCTGA
>OLRF01002686.1_pt1 | contig 15181 bp, 8 predicted proteins | sample 1672061 | NCBI WGS metagenome assembly OLRF01 (sample SAMEA3136641, study PRJEB25190) | human gut metagenome | reverse complement strand
CTTCTTTGGATTCTTTTGATTGATTAGCCCTGTTTTTGGTATGCTCTTCCACCATCTCGGTGAAATCACGGCTCATACGCAGTTCCGGAACGTTCCGGTTGTTCAGAGCCAGATTGATGGTACCGTCATCGTATGTATCTACAATGAAGTCGGGGATGATCTGTTGCATGTTCCGGCCGATGGCTTCACCCAGAGAGGCACCCGGACGCGGATTGAGTTTGCAGATCTCTTTGATAGCCTGTTCAAAAGCATCTTCTTCCAGTCCGAGCTTCTGCTGTATCTTGTCCCAATGCTTACGGGTAAATTCTTCGTAACATTCGGAGATGATCGCTTCTTCTATATAAAGTAGAGGGTTCGGGGTGAAGTGCTGTTGCTCTATCTTGCGATGAATCTGAATGAGCAGGCATTCTTGCAGGTTGCGTGCACCGAGTCCGGCGGGATCAAAGTCCTGGATGATCTTCAGTGCCTCTTCCAATTCTTCCTGGGTGCATTCGATGCCGGCGTAGATGGCGAGTTCATCACAGATGCTATCCAGAGACTTACGTAACAGGCCGTCGTCATCTAATGATCCGATCAGATATTCCGCCAGTTCACGCTGATGCTCGGTCAGGTCACGTTCGCTTAGTTGCTCCTTCAGGGTTTCGTAAAAAGAAGTGGCGTCGGAGAAAGGTATTTCTTCGGCCTGTTCACCTTTGCTACGGTTGTTTTCCTGCAATTTGTAGTCGGGGATATCGTCTTCGCTCAAATAGTCGCTTAATGAATCATATTCATTGGCTCCGCTGTCTTCTGCGGAATCTTCCGTATCGGAATTTTCAGAAAAGTCGTCACTTGCCGTATCTTCCTTTCCTTCTTCCAGAGCCGGATTTTCCAGAAGTTCCGCATGTATACGGTCTTCCAGTTCTACAGCGGGCAATTCCAATAGCTTCACTACCAGAATCTGCTGGGGCGACAGTGTCTGTACCTGTTGCTGCGCTTGAGTTTGTACTTGTCTGGAACCTTGTGCCATACTTATTCTTTTCTTTTACTCGCCGCAAAGATAATGCAAACGAGACAGAATAAAATGAACTCGTTCATTTTTTATGCCGAGGCGCAACTTATCTTCACACTTTTTGCAAAAATAGTGAATAGTTCGGGAACGCGAAATGTTCTCGGCATAAGTTTTTCATGCAAGCATGAAAGATTGGCGCCTAATTTACATTATCTTTGCTAAAAGTGAAGATAAGCTGTACATCAGCAATAAAAATAGGCAAGCTTATTTTGTGCTGCTTTCGGTTTGCATTATCTTTGTGCGTATCAACTTAAAAAATTGCAACGTTATGTTTGATAAAGAAACTTATGTGCAGCGCAGAGCCCTGCTGAAAAAAAATATTGGCTCCGGAGTGTTATTATTCTTGGGAAATGACGAACAAGGACTGAATTATGAAGATAATGCTTTCCGTTATCGTCAGGATTCTACTTTCCTCTACTATTTCGGCTTGTCGTTTGCCGGACTTTCCGCTATCATTGACATCGATGAGGACAAAGAAATCATTTTCGGAGACGAACTGACTATCGATCATATTGTATGGATGGGTACGCAGCCGACTCTGAAAGAGAAGAGTGAACGGGTAGGCATTCGGGAGACGCTTCCTTCCGTCGCGATTATCAGCTATCTGCACAAAGCCGTACAAAAAGGTCAGACAGTGCATTATCTTCCGCCTTACCGTCCCGAACATAAGCTGAAACTCATGGATTGGCTGGGTATTCCGCCTGCACGCCAGGAAGGTTCCGTACCGTTTATCCGTGCGGTGGTGGCACAGCGTAATTATAAATCTGCCGAAGAAATTGCAGAAATAGAAAAAGCATGTGATGTGACTGCCGACATGCATATCAAGGCGATGGAAGTGATTCGTCCGGGTATGTACGAATATGAAGTTGTGGCAGAGATGAACCGTGTAGCCGAAATGAATAATTGTGAACTTTCTTTCCCTACAATTGCCACAATCAACGGACAGACTTTGCATAATCATTATTATGGTAATAAAATTAAATCGGGTGACTTGTTTCTGATCGATGCCGGTGCGGAACTTCCATCGGGCTATTGTGGTGATATGTCGTCTACTGTACCTGCCGATAAAACGTTTACTTCGAAGCAACGTGCCGTTTACGAAATTCAAAATGCTATGCATCTGGAATCTGTAAAGGCTCTCCGTCCGGGTATTCCTTATATGGAAGTGTACGACTTATCTGCCCGCGTAATGGTAGAAGGTTTGAAAGGACTGGGTCTGATGAAAGGAAATGCGGATGATGCAGTGCGGGAAGGTGCTCATGCATTGTTCTATCCCCACGGTCTGGGACACATGATGGGACTGGATGTGCATGATATGGAAAATCTGGGCGAAGTGTGGGTAGGCTATAACGGTCAACCCAAGAGCACACAGTTCGGACGTAAGTCTCAACGTCTTGCCATTCCTTTGGAACCGGCTACAAAACGTGGAGACTTTGGAACCGGGCTTTGTACATACCGTTGAACCGGGTATCTACTTCATTCCCGAATTGATTGACATGTGGAAAGAAGGTAAGAAATTCACTGACTTTATCAATTATGACAAATTGGAAGAATATCGTGACTTCGGTGGTATTCGCAATGAAGAAGATTATCTTATTACAGAAACCGGTGCCCGCCGCTTAGGCAAAAAGATACCATTGACTCCGGAAGAAGTGGAAGCTTTGCGATAGTATCAATTTAAGAATGAGTCTAATGAAAAAACTACTATTCTTATTGTGTCTTTTGTCTTGGAGTGCATTGAATGCACAGAAGACGATTAATCGCCCTCCGTTTATAGCAAAGGCAACGGAAACCATTGAGATAGCTGCCGTTCATTTATCGGATACAGCTACCGTGATTGATGTGGATGCAAAATTTACTCCAAAGTACTGGATACGTATTGCCCCTGCTACTTGTCTGGTGGCAGATAATGGTGAACGTTATCAGGTGCGGCAGGGAGTAGGTATTGAGTTGGGACAGGAATTTTGGATGCCAGAATCCGGAGAGGCCACTTTCTCTTTGATATTTCCACCTTTGCCACCATCTGTAAAATCATTCGATTTTGTGGAAGGGGAAGGTGAGAGAGATTTTAATCTTTTCGGTATCAGCCTGACTGGAAAGTTGCCTAAGCTCCAATTGCCTAAAGGTCTAGAGAAAGCAGGAAAAATGACTGCTGTAGCTTTGCCGACTCCTGAAATCAAAGAGGGAACAGCTATCATTAGTGGTCGTATTTTGGATTATAAGCCTTCATTCCGGATGAAAGCTGAATTACATTCTGCTGATTTCTTATCTGCCTATGGACAAAAGAATACAGAGTTAGAGTTGGATGAAGTGGGAAATTTCCATACGGAAATATCAGTTTCACACCCTTCTGTCGCCTATTTAAGTGTGGGTGGATCTGTTGTTTCTTTTTTGTTGTCTCCGGGTGGAGAAACCAAGGTTACCGTAAATCTTCGTGAAATGACGCGTGCTTCCAGTCGTTTACAGAAAGACACGAAGGCTGAAGGGAAGAAGGTTTATTTTGAAGGACTGAATGCAGGATTGAATACGGAAATGAATTCCGGACTGGAAATTCCTCTTTGTTCTGTTGAGCTGAAAGACTTATATGACATGACTCCGGATCAGTATAAAGCATATTGCATGCGGAAATATGAAGAAGCGGACAATGTGATCCGTGCCAATAAGAAAATAAGTGCAGCTTATGCGGAATTGTTGACGGTGCTGAATAAAGATGCATTGTATGGACTGTTATGTGGATATGATTATCAGCTATTGCAGGCTTATGCTCAGCAAAAAGGACTGTCGTTGCGTGATGCCGGTAAGGAGTATCTCTCAAAAGAGCCGTCAGATGGCTATTTTGACTTTTTAAGTAAACTGGATTACATCAATTCACCCAAGTCTGTGTATTGCTTCAATTATTCCGGTATGGTAAGAAATACTGCATACATCCATTTGCCGTCTGTTAAGACCGTCGGTATCTTTGATTACCTGCTTGACTCATCCAAGGTAAGTCCGGAGGATAAGGAAGCAATGAAGAAATACCGTGATAATCCTTCGTCGCAGGATGCTTCTATAATGAGGGTGCTGAGAGATAAGTATGACAACCTCTTTCAGGAGTGTGGAAAAGTGGCTTTGGAAGCTAATCAGAAGGCGGTTGGAGAGCTAATAGGAGGTAAAGGTATCTATCATGATGTGCAGACAGCAATACAATGTGCTTCAAAACTGGAAGATTTTATGCCTTTGTCTGAAGACGATTTTGCTACATTACGCACGATTGAGAATCCCTATTTCATGAACCAATTGACTGCAATGAATACGGAGCTGCTTCAGAAGATAGAAGAAAATAAGAAGAAGCGCAGTTTTATGGTTCGTACTCTGCCCGAAGATGTGAAGGACGATGCCCTTTTTGAAGCTATTGTCGATCCGTTCAAGGGTAAAGTAGTGCTTGTTGATTTCTGGGCCACCTGGTGCGGACCTTGTAAGATGGCTATGAAGATGATGAAACCCATGAAGGAGGAGCTGATAGATAAAGATATCGTGTATGTCTTTATTGCCGGTGAAAATTCTCCGGAGACAACATGGAACAATATGATACCCGATATTCATGGTGAGCATTACCGGTTGACCAATGCTCAGTGGGCAGCTATTTGTGATAAATTCGAAGTCCGTGGCGTACCTACTTATCTGGTGCTCGACCGTGCAGGGAAACAAAAGTACCGGTCGGTAGGTTTTCCGGGAACGGATACGGTGAAAGGTGAGCTATTGAAAGCATTAAATTCTTCCGCTGATTGATCATATACTAACGTCAGTTCTAAAAGATTTCAAGTTGCCCGTCATTGATAAGGTTGACATCAATGGCGGGTTTACTTATCAGGGAGTTTCTCATATTGTTTTTGATCTTGGTGATGAGTGGTATACCGAATTTCTGAAATTCACTTTGCCTGTGTTCCTCACGTTCAACCAAGTAAAGGAGGAAGAGGTGAACATTACGAGGGCTTACTTACAGATCAAGGTCAATCACTATCCCTCCTATGTTAGAATAGTGTCTTTATCATAATTGTGTTTTTTATGCGATGATTCCCTGATATTCAATTTGGCATCCAGTACAATTTTTTTATTGAGCAATCTATTTGTACGAATCTTGTCCAGCATGCAGCTTGCTGCAATCTCTCCGATTTCGATACGCGGCTGTTCTATAGACGTCAAATAAGGTTCGACGACAGTGGCCATATCCGATTCTGAAAAGCCGACAAAAGCGACATCATACGGTATCCTCAATCCGTGCCGTTTCAAGGCTTTCATCGCTCCGATAGCAACAGGATCGTTAAATGCAAATATAGCATCCGGTTTTTCACCGTTTCCGGACAGTATATCTTCCATAGTCTGTTCTCCATCACGAATAAAAATACCGGAATGAATGATGGTAGAGTCTGAAATAGGGAGATTGGCATCCTGCATGGCCTCTATATATCCGTTCATACGATCTTTCGTTATATCCAGTTTTTCTGGACCCGCAAAATGAAATATTTTCCGGTATCCCTCACCTATAAGATGAGCCACTGCCGAATAGGCCATTTTCTTATCGTCAATAATAATTTTTGTAGTATCAATGTTGGAAGGCACCCTGTTGAAAAACACAAGTGGAATCCCATTATCCTGTAGGCTTTGATACATATCAGAGTTGACGAAACTGTCAGATGTCGTGGATATTATTATACCGTCTACCATGTGTTGTTCTAAAAGACTCAGATTGGTACGCTCTGTTTCAGCGGATTCGTTGGATTGAGTAATGAGGATCTGATAGCCCTCGTGCATTAGTATTTTTTGTATTCCGGATATAATCATAGGAAAAAAAGATGTGACCAATTCCGGCACAACGATTCCGATAGTATAACTTTTCTTTGTGACCAACCCTTTTGCCTGCGTGTTCGGATGATAGTTCAGTTCTGCAGCAGTCTTGATAACCAGCTCCTTGGTTTCTTTCTTTATTTCCCAACTGTCCGATAAAGCTCTGGAAACTGTGGAGGTGGATAACCCGAGTTTTTTTGCTATGTCTTTTATTGTAATTGGCTTTTCCATAACATGAATGATTGTAGGTTTGTCTGCAAACTTACAACTTTTTAGACATTCTGCAAAATCCAAACGTTCCCGGGAACGTTTCCGTTGATTTTTGAGGCATTATGCTATTAAAATTGATTGTACTTATATAAATTTGCTTGCGTTAAAAGCTATTATAATAGCCCAGATCGAAACATTTCTCAATATATTAATTCTAATCATTTTTATAATGCCAAAGTATGTTAACATTAAATCGTATTCAATCAAGATCAGGAAAACAAATTGTTTTTTTTCTGATGTGCCTGCTGGTTTCATTTGCAGGCATCATGCCAGTCCGATCACAGGAAAAAACTAAGATGGTTACCGTTGAAGGAACTGTCGTTGATGAAACCGAAACTCCTGTCATAGGAGCTAACGTCTATATCAAAGGCAGTACCAAAGGTGTATCCACAAATGTAAATGGGAATTTCATTTTTACAGGAGTACCTGTCGGACAGACTGTCACTGTCTCTTTCATTGGTTACAAAGATTATCAGGTGCGGGTTACAAAAGGGGGAGAGAAATTGAGAATCTCTCTTGAACCTGATGCGAAAATGCTCGAGGAAGTGGTGGTGGTTCCATACGGAGGTCCGGTAGCAAGAAAGGATCTTACCGGTTCCGTTGTTTCTGTCAACGTTGAGGATATGAAGGCGCTTCAGGCAGTGACGTTTGAAAATGCTATTGCCGGCAAGGTCGCCGGTGTACAGGTCAATGTCGGGGATGGACAGCCTGGAGGTCTTCCGGACATTCTGATTAGGGGTAGCAATTCTGTAACCCAGAGCAATGCTCCTCTTTATGTGGTAGACGGTATTCCACTAGAGTCTCCCGATAACTCGTCAATTCCTACTCAGAATATTAAAAGTATCGAGATACTTAAAGATGCATCGGCGACAGCCATATATGGTGCACGCGGTGCTAATGGTGTGATTGTTATTACTACCGATTCCGGTTCAAAGGGCGCTCCGAAAATTAATTTCGAGTACCGTTATAGCTTGTCGAAAGACTATAATAGGTATGAAATGATGTCACCTTATGAATTTGTCAGACTTCAGAATGAACTTGATGCGGCTTATGGCTCTATGTATCTCGATGGTAGGGATCCTCATCCGGATGGAACTCCATGGACACTCGATGACTATAAGAATGTGAGACCTATTGACTGGCAAGATGAGATCAGTCAGCTCGGACAGATGCACGAATACAGCGTAAGCGCATCTGGCGGTACTGAGAAGACCACATATATGGCTTCATTCAATTATGCCAATCAGAAGGGTATCATTCTCAATACCGGTATGAAGAACTATGTTGGCAGCATGAACATCACCCAGAAGATAGGCAATCGTATGCAGCTTGTCATGAGAGCGAATTATGCGGAGAAGGAAAGAACTGGTATGCAAGTTAACTATGGACAGGGATCTTCTGCTTATATGTATAAAGTGTGGTCATACAGACCTATTTCCACAAACGGTGTGGACTTGACCCATGAACTTGAAGATCCTGAAAGGCCGGAAAGTGGAGTGCCGATGTTCAACCCATTGCTCCAGACGCAAAATACTGATCAGAAATATATCACAAGACAGTTGAGAACCAGTGCCATGTTCAATTGGAATATTCTCAAATGTCTGAAATTTACTACTTCGATTTCTTATACGAGTACTGAATCCCAGACTGATATATTCAATAATTCCAAGACAGAAGCCGGAAGTACACTTCCAGGAAGAAATGACGGAATTAACGGTTCGAGAAGAGTAACAAGAACTAACAATGTCTTGAATGAGAACACTTTGAACTTCAACAAAAAGTTCGATAATATTCATGACCTTGCCGTAACTGTCGGTTGTACTCAGCAGAAAAATGTTTCGGATATCTTCGAAGCAAAAGCTACACAGATTCCTATTACATCAGAATGGAGAGGAATAGAGGCACTTGATGAAGGGCTGTCTCAGAAAATCATGTCCAAGAAGTTGACAGAATGGGCAATACAATCTTTCATTTTTAGGTCGAATTACAACTATGACAGAAAATACTATCTGACGTTTACGATGCGTGCGGACGGTTCTTCAAAATTTGCACGTGACAATAGGTGGGGCAAGTTCTATTCAGGAGCCGTTCGGTGGAGATTCTCAGATGAGAATTTTGTCAAGAACAATATCGGATCATGGTTTAGCGAAGGATCGCTTAACTTGAGCTATGGGTCTACCGGCAATAATGGTATCGGAGAATACGCTTATCTTCCGCAGATGGGATTTTCTTCCGGAGGGACATATTATGACTATTCATTCAATGATGAATATCCTACAACGGGAGCGATTGTCTCATCGATAGGTAATTCTAAATTGAAATGGGAGACTACATATACCTTTAATGCTAGAATGGATTTGGGCTTCTTCGACAATAGAATATACTTGACCGCCGAGTATTATAAGAAAGATACTAAAGATCTTCTGATCAATGCCACATTGCCTGCCCATATCGGCTATGGTTCAGCATATAGGAATATAGGCCGGGTGGAGAACAAAGGTTTCGAACTGTCTCTAAACACTGTTAATATGAAGAGAAGACATTTTAACTGGACTACCGATTTCAATATTTCATTCAACAGGAACAAAGTGCTTGCACTTGCCAACAACCAGAGTGTGCTTCCTGCTGATAATCTGAAGATTCCGAATGGGGCTGCATTGTATATTGCGAAGGTGGGCCAGCCTATCGGTATGATGTACGGAGCCCTTACAGACGGTCTTTATCAATATGAAGATTTCCGTAAGGGAAGCGATGGCAGCTGGATATTGAGAGATGATGTAGTTTCACAGTCAACTCATGCAAATAGAAAGGGAGTCTTTCCCGGATATCAGAAATTCAAGGATTTGAATGGCGATCTTCAGATTACTCAAGAAGACTTGACGATTATAGGTAATCCGAATCCTGATTTTACGGGCGGTATAACAAATACTTTCAGATTCTATAATTTTGATATGTCATTGTTCTTTACATTCAGCTACGGCAATGATATCCTTAATATGAACCGTTATTATTTAGAAGAAGGCAGATCATTGAGTTCCAATCAGTTTGCTTCGTATGCCGACAGATGGACCGTGGACAATCCTAACGGAAAACTTCCGCGTGCAAGATCTGCAAACAATACGGCTTGGGGCAGTGACCGTTATGTAGAGGACGGCTCATATTTGAGACTGAAAAATTTGAATATAGGATATACTCTGCCTGTTCAGGTGAGCCAGAGGTTTTTTGTTAGCAACATGAGGATTTATTTCTCTGCCCAGAATTTGTTTACGGTGACGGGATATTCGGGACAGGACCCTACCGTCAGCACGATGTCGAATGCAAGAACTCCAGGTTATGACTATTCGGCATACCCTGTACCACGTACATTCATATTTGGTGCACAAATTTCGTTTTAATGTGATATAATAATTTATATGGATATGAATAAGGTTATTAAAAGTATATTGTTCGGAATTGCATTTTTTCCTCTTACAGGCTGTTTGTCTAATTTGGATTTGCATCCGATAGATTCGGACACTCCGAATACATTTTTCAAAGATAGTGCGGCATGCGCAAAGGTTTTAGTGGGTTGTTATGACGCTCTTAGCGTACCGGGAGGAGGACTTTTTGATGGAAGCATGAACTCTCAGTTCGTCATCTGGAATGTGACGGATGAAATGTATAATGCAGCAGCCGGAACAGGTCCTAAGGTGTATAGCTATACTTCCGGATATGCTCCTAATGCTACTATGTACAAGAATCTTTATGCGGCGATTCAGCGTTGCTGTCAGTTCCTTCATTATCTTCCTGATGCCAAGATGACAACAGAAACAAAGCTCGCCATGGAAGGTGAAGTGCAATTTATAAGGGCATTCTGTTATTTCAATCTTGTACAAAATTATGGAAGGGTTCCTCTTGTAACGGAGGCATCTTCGGATGTTAATAGTACTTCTGCAAAGCAGGCAGAGGAGGCTGATATATACGATTTTGTAATTCGCGAGATGGAAGAGGCAGAGAGTAAGGTCTTTCCGATTACCAAATTTAACTTTGGAGGAAGAATCAATAAGTCTGCTGTCAGGGGAGTGCTGGCAAGGGTCTGCCTTTTCAATGCCGGATTCCCTTGCTACAACACTGAAAGGTACAAAGATGCATACAAATGGGCAAAGATGGTCATCGACGATCCTGCTCACAGCTTGATTCCTAATTTTGCAGAAGCATTCATTCCGCTTATTCAGGACAAGTATGATATACGTGAAAATCTATGGGAGATAGAAGCGTATTGTAAAAGTACGTCTGACGGACTGAAAGAATATTTTCCTTCATTGTCGACCTCGCTTGGTACCAATTGCAGCAAAGCTGTAGCAAATGTGTCCTTTATGGTTAATAATACAATGAAGATCACCAAAAGAATGTTTTCATATTATGAGCAGGATACTGAGGCATTGTTAGGCTCTTATGATGAAAGACGTAACTGGGCTATCGCTCCGTTTACCAATGCCCCTACGAAGCTTGATGGTGCCGATCGTCTTGTTCTTACTTATTTCGGCTCGCATAAGGATCCTGATAATGACAGATTGGTTTATGATCGTCAGGTCAACAAGTTCAACCGTCAGTATGCAAAGATTTGGCCTGCATATCAGAGTAATACAGGAACCAACCTCTGTATAGTACGCTATTCCGATGTATTGCTTATGGCAGCCGAAGCATTGTGTCAGATAAATAATGGTTCGACACCTGAGGCTATAGGCTATGTCAACGCGGTGAGAAAAAGGGCATACGGACAGATGGACGGTCGCAAGTTTATTGATCATATTGAACTTACCAATCCGGGAGAAAATTATACCATTGATGAAGTTTGTGTGGAAATTGTAGATGTTACCGACAATACTGCATCTGTCACATGCACAACGGAAGAGAACAAATCTCCCAAGGCATATCGTGTCGGAGACGTTAAAGGTCCTCTTACAATTGCTACTGCCAAGTTGCCTGAGATTCTTGGTTCTGACGGGAAACCGGACACTAAAGCCACCAGACCTATTGAGTCAATAGTATTGCTCGACAGGGGACATGCCTACAGTGAAACTCCGAAGGTGGTGATCAGGTCACTCGAGGGCGGGAAAGGTCCTAAGGGTAGCGGTGCTACGGCAATCGCAGTGATGAAGGATGAGAGTCCGTCTTATGAATTGCCTGCTGAAGCTACAGACTCAAAGGAGGCATTCCTTCAGACTATTATGGATGAAAGAGCAAGGGAGCTATGCTTTGAAGGCTGGAGACGTTTAGACCTCAAACGTTGGCACAATCTTGTGGAGGTGCTTCAGGCTACGAGGGATGATGGCAGGAATGCAAAAGGAGTCAATGGAGCGCAACTTGATTATATCATGACTCCTGGCAACAATGTGTCCGATGTTCATTATTACCTTCCGATCCCTTCCGGAGAAATAATGCTTAATCCTGAATTGAAACAGAATGAAGGCTGGTAATTGTATATTTAACATTATTAAAAGTATGAGACAATGAAAAGAAATATAATTAGAAACCTGTTTCCCGCTTTAGTCGCCGCTTTAGTCGTTGTGTCCTGCCAAGTTGACACCGTGACCGAATCAACTGTTGTGACTAGGCTTGAAAAGAATGTATACGAAGTTGGAGAGAATGTTCGCTTCCACTTCTCAGGAGAAGCTGATTTCGTGACGATTTTTACCGGAGTTGATAATTATAATGGCGGAACGATGGGAGGAACTATAAAAGGGTCGCGTTATATCTATAGAAATCGCGGAAGGGAGAATGGTTCTCCAGTCCTGTCTTTCAATTGTAAAAAAGATGGAGATAACTTGGAGGAGTATGCCGAAATCAAGCTTCTTCTTTCTACTGACTTTGACGGTGACATCACCATGGAGGGAATAAAACGTGCCACTTGGCTGGATATTTCTGAAAAAGCGAAATGGCCTGTTGAGGGGACTAAAAAAGGTGTTAATGTTAATTCCGGAGCAATAGATTTGTCAGAATGGAACGGACGGGATATCTATCTTGCTTTCCGTTATACTGCGAAAAAGGGACAGAAACAGGAAGGATATACAATCTCTTCATTCAATCTTAATAATACAGTTGAAACGGATGCTCTTCCTTATACGATATGGACAAATGCTTCTTTTGCAAAATGTGGTACAACTACGAATAAACTGCAGGAAGATCAGACCGGTGCTATTTTCCCCGCTTATCAGTGGACACTTGGAACATCGCTTACTTGTGCAGGCATGCCTGACGGTAAGGAGGATTTTGAAAGCTGGGTAATTACTTCTCCTGTCGATCCGAGCCAAGTGATTCCTGATTATGGTACGCTTATTAAGTCGTACAGCGAGGTTGTTCCGGGGTTCTATGATTACACATATTACAAACCGGGTAAGTTTACGGTGACCGTAGTGTCGCGTAATGCTACCGCTTTTGGAACTGAAGAATCTGTGCAAAATATAGAAATAGAAATAGTTGAAAAATAATTTTCTGAAAAATACATTTATGAAATATTTGTTTTCTACGTTACTCATTGCTTGTGTGAGTGTTTTGATGTCCGCTCAGCCCAAACTGAATCTTAATACGGGCAGTATTGATTTTGAATGGCAACAGGAGGAGGATGGCTGGCATATCTCGTGTATTAAAATCGACGGGAAGCAGATTCCTGCCCCCAAGGGATATTACACGGTTTTGTATATAGATCGTAATCCGGCAAAGGATTTGGTCGATCAGGATCTTGAGGGAAAGGATTTTACGTTCTATCCGTCAAAAGCAGAAATGCTTCCCGATGGTACTCTGAAATTTTCTCACAGTCTCCGTTTCGGAGACGTTGAAGCAATATGGAAGGTAGATCCATTATTTCCGTCTGATATAAAGGTCGATATGAAGGTCAGACTGTCGACGAACGGTTCCGTATCCATCGCCACCCCTACGATTACCGTCTTCGAAGAGAACAATATATCATGGGCGATGATTCCGGGTAATTGGTATGGCAATGAAATCCAGTATAATCTGAATATGGCAAAAACTTACAGCATGGGCATTCCTTGTGTTCCGATGCTTGCCCAAGAACGTAATACGATGACTCTGTGTCCGCTGTATTCGTCGAAGGATGGCTATACCTTAGCTGTTATTCCAGATCCGGGGACGGAAACCGACCCGATAGCCGGCAAAGCTCCGGATAAGAGTCCTAATTCCTTGGGATTGAGTTTAGCGAACAGGCATAATGAACTTACTCCCGTGGTTTATCATCCGGTACTCGGACAGGTGGGAGCTAAGCACAAAGCCGGAGATGAAGTGGTATTTGGATTCCGTTATACCTTGAAGAACTCGGGCTGGTTCGATGTATTCCAGCATGCAGTGAACGATGTTTTCGCCTTACCATCATCCTTGGATTTGCTTACCAACAAGGTGTCTTTGTCCGAGCGCGTGAGCCGGCTTCAGAAATTCCTGCGTAAAGATAAAGAGTCGAGCTGGAAAACATGGCAGAGCAGAGGTGAGACAATAGGTGCTAATGGCTCCAAGATTGCTGACGCTGGTACCATGTTTATGATTGCACGAAACGGGCAGGATTCCGTAATGAGCAGCCGTCTTCACTATGTGAGGAATTATAAAATGATTCAGCAGCAGACAGAACCGGGGTATTTCTGCGGTGCCGCTCTCGGAGAATATGCGGATATAGACGGTGTGGAGTCGGAAAGGGGCAATTGGATAGAACCTTTGCATACGACCTACTATACTATGGTCGATTTCGGAAATATGCTTCTATTCAATCCTGATGACAAGGAATTGCTTGAAAGGTTGAGGATGGCAGGTGACAGATTGCTTGCATGGCAGAAAGATGATGGAAGTTTTGAGGTCGGCTATGACAGATTTTCTATGAAACCGTCTTTCCCGGATCTTAAGGATTACAGGCCAACCTGGTATGGATTGTACATAGCATATAAGCACTTGAAAGACAAGAAATACCTTGACGCAGCCTGCAAAGGTGCAGACTGGCAGCAGGAAAACGGAGTGGATAAAGGATATTATCTCGGAGTATGCGGTGATGGACGCAATATCTGGGATTTCTGTACGGCACAGACATCTCGTGCCTATATGGACTTGTATGAAATAACGGGTAACAAGGCATATAAACAGGCGTCTATAGATGCCGCCATGATTTACGCGACGTCTATATTCACCAATCCGGTAATGACTGATGAAACGAAATACATCGGCGAGCAAGCATATAAAGATTGGGAGCTGAATCAGACTGGTCTTGGTGTGGAGCATATACGAGGTACGGCAGTAAACGGACCGATTTTGATATCAAGTTATGCAGGTTTGTTCGTGAAAATGTATGAATGGACGGAGGAACCGGTTTTCCTTACTATGGCAAGAGCTGCGTCAATCGGAAGAAATGCTTTTGTCGATCAGAAAAGCGGATGCGCAGTCTATTACTGGCACGGAATGAATGAGTTGAAAAAATATTCCACAATGTTCCCGTGGCATGCGTACTGGCAGATTGGCTGGATTGTGGATTATCTGATTGCGGAGGCTGGTTTGCGTTCGGACAGTAATATTTCGTTTCCATATGGCTACATGACTCCTAAGGTTGGCCCACATGTCACATATGGATTTGCACCCGGTAATATTTACGGTAAGAAAGCGGATCTTCTGTTCAGACCGGATATGGTCGGTTGCGATAACCCGGAGATTGAATTCCTTACCGCTTTGTCAGAGAACGGCACGAAGTTATACTTGATTGCAATGTGTCAGTCTAATGACAGTCAGTCATGCACTGTAACTCTGGATTTGTCGCAGTTAGTTGCGAATAAGACAGGTTTCCGTTCTGCTAAGGCTCTTCAGGGTAAAATTATTAGATCGGCGGGAAAGAAAGGGCAGATCAATCTTGATTTTGCTCCATGGGGTATGAATGTCATTGAAATTTCACTATAAACGATTTTATGGAACGATTTTTTATATTGTTGATTTTAGCGGGGCTGTCCGTTTCGGGAGTTGCCGTAATGCTGACGGACGTTGTGCTGCTGGACGTCTTCAACACAATGG
>OLRF01002681.1_pt1 | contig 15202 bp, 8 predicted proteins | sample 1672061 | NCBI WGS metagenome assembly OLRF01 (sample SAMEA3136641, study PRJEB25190) | human gut metagenome | reverse complement strand
ACAAAAATCCAGGTACTTTTGCAACTTTTTTGCGATTGGCAACTCTCTTTCGCCCCATACAAAGCAAGAATCGGATGCTTCATGGCAGATCACCTGCGCTTTTGCGCCCTGATCCGTGATTCGACGGCTCGGAACAATTGCCAACCGCAAAAAAGTTGCAGCCAGGACTGGTTTTTTGTTTTTGGGCTCCCGGGATGGCTTTCGAGACTGCGTTATAGGCGGGATGAACATTGATGTGACGCTATGGGTGAGATGGGCACGGGCGCGGCGTTGGGCGGAATGAGCTCGGATGTGCTGCTGGGTGGACTTTGGGGATGGGTCGATGGGGGGGTGGCAACATGGAATGACGCGGCGTGGCAAGTCGATATCTGGAATCACGTTATGGTTGTATTTGCCCGAGCCGCATGCTTACCCATATCCCGCACTTCTAGAAGAGTGCGTGGCTTTCAGCGCCGCCTGCGACGCAGCCCATTGCTTCGCGAATCCCGCTCGTTGCCTCGATCCGCCCATCGCGAGTGATAAACACGGCTTCGAGGTCGGGGTGCCCTTCTGCGTAGTTTTTTGCCCAATAACTTCCCATGATCAAAAGTGCTGTTGAGAAGCCGTCGCCGTCTATCGACTGTTTCGATACCACCGTTGCGCTTGCGAGGTCGCTGTTCGAGGGGCGTCCGGTGCGTGGGTCGACAATATGATGGTGGATGTTTCCATGTTCATCGGTAAAGCAGCGCTCATAGATGCTACTGGTAACTATGGAACAGTCGCTCAGTTCAAGGACGCAAGCAGGTTCTTCGTTGAATGGTGTGCAGTTTCTGAGTGCTCGAAGGTCGGTTCCGTGGGGGCTGCGCGCTATGGCAGCGGCGCGTTCTTCCGCGGCTTTTCTTCGCGAGGCATGTTTTGGGGACCGAATGCCAATGCGCCAGTACCGCTGTGGGGTTTCGGCTAAGAAGGCGCTCCCTTTTACCACGATATTTCCTCCAAGGTTGATGAGAGCATCATGGATGCTGCAATCTTTCAGGAATTCGCTAACGCGATCGGCGACGTATCCTTTTGCGATGCCTCCCAGGGAAACCTTGCTTTCTGCAATAGGGAGCTGGGCGTGGTCTTCCATAATGCGGGGGTGTCCAGTTTTTGCAATTTCAAGAGCATGTGCAATTTCGGCGGGCTTGGGAACTTGGGCTTTACGGAAGTTCCAGAGCTCTGCAACGGGAGCCATGGAAACATCGAACAGCCCCGCGGTTTCCTCGCAGTAGTGCCTGGAAAGCTGCAGAATCTTCGCGGTTTCGGCATCGATGGGCACGGCTTTTCCTTGTGCGTGATTCAAGCGCCAGATATCGCTTCCTTTTTGGGTGTGGCTCCAGAGCTTTTCGTATCGGTAGCAGAGACCCGCCGCATTATCGAGAATCTTTTCCAGCAATTGCCCAGATGAGAGCTGCGCTCCATCGGTTACGATCGCTGCCTTTATGCAGCAGTTCGTGTTGAAGGCAAAGAAGCTTCTGCTCCTTATCTCGAGCTCGGCGTTTTCGCTCGTGGCTGTTTCGAGGGGGCATGTTCCCGACTGAGTGTTTCTTATGTTCACGGGTCCTTCTTCGCGATAGGGCGGGGAGGCGCTGAAGCCTATAGATGGCCGAAAGCCGCATCCCCGATAATTTGTCTGCAGCTAAATTGTTACCTATGGTAAACTCCCGCATGTGAATTAGTCACGGCTAACTTTAAATGTGCAGAAATAAGTTCGGAAAGGGAGAATATGAAAGATTCTCAGTCACTTCGTACACCCGCTGCCTCTGCGGCGAAGGTAGGCATGGCGGCTGCCTTGGCTGCTGGCATGGCCATGGCCACTCCGACTGCCGCATTTGCGGCAGGGGAAGATCAGGACGTGAGCGTCGCCTCTGAAAACGCAAGCGATAGCTACTACTACATCGGCGACAGCTCCTACGGGCTGAGTACCTATCTTTCTGAAGCTGTTGCCCAAGGGTCCACCAAAATACACGTGGGAACCAGCTTTACCGATAAGGGCACGGTAACCATTCCCTCGTCTATCACTGAGCTTTCGGGGTATTCCGAAGGTTGGTTCAGCTCTGGCCCGAAAACGGTTGATTTCGGCTATTCCTATAAAATGACGGTCGTGTTCCCTTCCGGCTCGGACATCGCGGTCGATCGCATTAACTTCTACAAGCGCAATAGTTCAGACGCTGAAGGCGCCTATGTTGAGGTGCAGAAAGGCGCTGTGGTCCATTTTTCAAATTGCTCGTTTTCCAATACGCCTGTTGTGAACGGCACAGCGGTGTTCGAAAACTGCACCTTTGCGACGGGGCAGATCGAAAACAATGGCTCCGTAACGTATGCCGGCAGCACGAAAGAGCCCGAGAACATTGGCGAGCCTGCCGAATCCTACCAGGGCCTTGCATTCAGCTTCGCATCAGGCAAGGAGTTTCCTGCTGCTGTTCAGGGTAGCCAGGTCAGTCAAACGCTGCCCTTTGAGTTGAAGGGAACGAAGGCTGCCGACGCCAAAGTTGCCGCCAAGGTTCTTGGTCAGGATGGTGCGGAGGTTGAAGGCTTGAGCGCTTCTGTTTCGGACGGGAAAGTCTCTCTGGCTGGAACGGCACCTACCGCTGGTTCGTATTCCGTTGCGGTTTCCGCTTCCGCAGCCAAGGAGGACGGCTCGACAGATTCGACAAGCGAAACGTTGAACTTTGTGGTGCAGGAGCAGATCCGGGTTAGGCTTTCGGGCGATCTTCAGTGCTTCGTTGTGAACGGCACGTCTGCTCAGAGCAGCGAATACGAGGTGATGGCAACCTCGACAGGCGGTGGCGGATCATCGAGCACGAGCCAGTCGAATCGTCTGAAGCCCGAGGTTAAAGAGGGAACTGGCGAATGGGAGGACTGGAACACCTTTGCAACCAGGAATTCTGACGCCGAAATTAGCTTTTCCATCAGCCCTGAAGGAAGCGGCATGGAAGTAAGCCCTGTTGCCTACGACACCGTCTATGTTACGGGAACGCCGCAGACGCCAGGCACCTATCACATAACGGCAACGGTAACTTCTGGCGCGCGTAACCAACAAAGTAGTTCGGTGGAAATGCGCATCTACGCAGACGATCAAACCCTTCAGCAGCGGATGGACGCACTTTCTGAAGGAACCAGCTCATGGGATATGGAGCCATACGAGATCTCCGAGACGGGAAATGCGGTTGTACCGGTTGGCCTGCATGACATTTACGGCTCGCACGAATCGGGCGTGTACGGCATTATCGGCAAAGGCGAAAATGGCAATTTCGGCACCGAAACACTCACTATTCCCGCAGGTGCAGATGTCACCCTTCACAACATGAAGATCTATTCGAGCGTGAAGATCGTCGTGGAAAAGGGCGGCAAGCTGACCCTCGACGATTCGGTTGCCTATGGCGCTGTGGAAGTAAACGGGGGTACTTTGAGTGCCCGAAACAGCTCTTCGTTTGTTAATCAGATCACACTGAATGACGGGTCTGCCCTTGAAAATGCCGAAATCAGATCTCATGCTAACTACCTTACCGACGGAAACTACAAGGTCGAAGCGCCGACGGCTCCCGTGCAAACGAATGGTACGGTGACGGTTAAGGGCACGTGCTCCATTGAAGGTGAAGGCATCGTGTCTAGCAAAGATGCCCAAACCGGCATGATCGTCAATGGGGGCAAGTTGGTTATCGATCAGGGTGCCACGTTGAAAGCGACCGGCGGCAGCGTTGACCTTGACAACGGAAACGGCGGTGCGGGCATCATGCTTAACGGTGGCTCTATTATCGGCGACGGTCAGCTTGAGGCACAGGGTGGCTCTGTCGGCATGGGCGGAGGAAACGGTGGCGCAGGTATTGCCGGTGAAGGCATAGTTGCAGTTTCCACGCTGAAGGCAACTGGCGGAAATACGGTTGGCGAAAACGACGCAGCCATGGGCGCACCGGGCAATGCGGGTAATGGCATCGATCCGAAGGTCCTGGTTTCAAAGGCTACTCAGGTTGAATCAAAGGGCGGAACGGGAGTGAACCCAGGAAGCAGTGAATACAGCGTTTACGAAGAAAATGCTGGCGGCGGATCGGGCTCTGATGGCGATAAGGGACCTGGTTCCGACAGCGGTTCTGAAAACGGTTCGGGAACGGGTTCCGGCAACAATGGAGGAGCTGGCTCCGATAGCGGTTCTGACAGCGGATCGGGTTCGAACGGCGGTTCTAATAGCGGTTCGAATGGCGGCTCCAACTCTGGTTCCGGCTCTGGCGCAGGTTCGGATAGCGGATCCTCCAACAACGGTTCCGACGATGGCTCCAATGCAAACGGCGAAGGCGAAAATGCCAGCGGCAATGAAGACTCTTCGCAAACCGCCAATCTCCCTGCAACGGGCGATGCAGCTCCCCTTGGGGCGGCTGCTGCGCTTGCCGTAATGGCGGCGAGTGGGGCGGCGGTTGCACGCAGGAAGTTCGACAGATAGTTTCGGGAAGTATCTCCCCATACGATGCGACTGACAGGGAAGGCGCCGAGAGGGCGCCTTCCCTTTGTCGCGCTCAGGGCGATTCTCTTCACCGAAAGTAGCCGCTTCGTTTCGGATAGCACGTCGTTCATCGGAGCGTGCTATCCTTTCCTGCGATAAACAAGTTTCCGTGAAAGGTGGTTTTCTTGGAACGCAAGAACGCATGGGAAGGCTACAGCACCGACCAGCTCGAAGAGCTCGACAGTTTGGCTTCCCGCTATATCGACTACATCTCTAACAACAAAACCGAGCGCCGTTGCTTTGCGGCCGCCGTTAAGCAGGCAGAAGCTGCGGGCTATGAATCGCTTGAGAATGTGGTTCGCGAGGGCCGCACGCTCGAAGCGGGCAGCAAAGTATGGGCTGGCGTGCATGGTAAGTCGCTCATTTTGGCTCATATCGGTACCGAGCCGCTTGAAGCGGGCCTGAACATCCTGGGTGCCCATATCGACAGCCCCCGCCTGGACTTGAAGCAGAATCCGGTATACGAGAACAACGGCTTCGCCTTCCTGGATACGCATTACTACGGCGGCATCAAGCACTACCAGTGGGTAACGCTGCCGTTGGCGCTTCACGGTGTGGTGGCGAAAACCGACGGCACCGTGGTTGACGTGAATGTGGGCGACGATGCCGGCGATCCCGTATTCTGCGTAACCGATCTTCTGCCCCATTTGGGCAACCAGCAGATGGCCAAGAAGGGCAGCGAAGTGGTTGAGGGCGAAAACCTCGATGTGCTTATCGGCAATCGTCCCCTGGTGGTCGAGCCTGCCGACGACGCCTCCGACGAGGAGAAAGCCGCCGCAAAGGAGCCGGTAAAGGCTTTCGCCCTTAAGCTGCTGGAAGAAAAGTACGGCATTGCGGAAGAAGACTTCCTTTCCGCCGAAATCGAGGTAGTGCCTGCAGGCCGCGCCCGCGAACTGGGCTTCGACCGCAGTATGGTTATCGGCTACGGCCAGGACGACCGCGTGTGCGCCTACACTTCGCTCGAGGCTCAGCTCGCTATCGAAACGCCGAAGAAAACCGCTGTTACCGTGCTGGTTGACAAGGAGGAAATCGGCAGCGTCGGCGCAACGGGCATGGGCTCTCTGTTCTTCGAGAACACCATCGCAGAAATTGCTGCATGTACCGGGTTGGAAAGCCCCTTGGCGCTGCGCCGCATTTTGGCCGCATCGCGCATGCTTTCCTCTGACGTGTCCGCTGGCTTCGACCCTGCGTATGCTTCGGTGTTCGAAACGAAGAACGCTGCATACCTTGGCAAGGGCCTGGTGTTCAACAAGTACACGGGAGCGCGCGGAAAAAGCGGCTCCAACGATGCGCGTGCCGAATACGTGGCATACGTACGCCGCGTGATGGACGACGCCGAGGTTTCCTTCCAGACCGCCGAACTTGGCAAGGTTGACGCGGGCGGCGGCGGAACCATCGCCTACATTCCCGCAAAGTACGGCATGGACGTCATCGATTCCGGCGTTGCCGTGCTTTCGATGCACGCTCCGTGGGAAGTTACCTCCAAGGCCGATATCTTCGAGGCGTATCGCGGATATCGCGCCTTCCTCGAGGCCTAGAGCAAGAATGCGAAGCATCCCTTTGCGGAGCGCCTTCGGCATTGAAGCAAGGGATTCAAAGGGGCTGGGTTTTTATCCAGCTGGAGCGTTCGGAAACGAGCCGTAAAACCTAAGATTTTCAGCATTTACGTGTGCACCAAGTGACAAAAAGGAGCCTCGCTCCTTTTTGTCACTTTTTTGTCGCGCACGTGTCTATAATGAATTAACCTCGCGGAAACCCTCCGGGCACGAAAGGGAACCGGCAAGGAGCGGGGGATCGGGAAATGAGACTCAATTCAAGGAGCGCTACATGGCACATTATTTCGACGAACCCTCTCGTACTTTCAATGAGTACCTGCTTGTACCGGGTTACTCTTCTTCGGAGTGCATCCCCGAAAAGGTTGACCTTTCCACTCCGCTTGTACGATACAAGAAGGGTGAAGAGCCTGCTCTGAAGCTTTCTATCCCCATGGTTTCTGCAATCATGCAGGCCGTTTCCGACGACGGCATGGCTGTTGCCTTGGCTCAGCAGGGTGGCGTTTCTTTTATCTACGGCTCTCAGTCCATCGAAGACCAGGCCGCAATGGTTCGCCGCGTAAAGGACCACAAGGCCGGTTTCGTACGTAGCGATTCCAACCTTACCCCCAACGCAACGCTTCGCGATGTTGTTGCGCTGAAGGAAAAGAGCGGCCATACCACTATGCCCGTTACCGAAAACGGTCAGGGCCAGGGCAAGCTGCTGGGCATTGTTACCGGCCGCGACTATCGCCTTTCCCGCATGGATCTCGACACGCCCGTATCTGAGTTCATGACCCCCCGTGAAAAGCTCATCGTTGGCACCGCAAGCACCACGCTGAAGGAAGCCAACGACATTATTTGGGACAACAAACTGAATTCGCTGCCCATCGTTGACGACAACGACAACCTTATGTACATGGTATTCCGCAAGGACTACGAGCAGCACAAGTCCAATCCGCACGAACTGCTCGACGCTCACAAGCGTTACATCGTTGGTGCTGGCATCAACACGCGTGATTTCGCAGAGCGCGTTCCTGCTCTGATTGAAGCTGGCGCAGATGTTCTGTGTATCGACTCTTCTGAAGGTTTCTCCGAGTGGCAGTCCCGCACCATTGCATGGATTCGCGCTCACTACGGCGATTCCGTAAAGGTTGGCGCTGGTAACGTAGTAGACACCGAGGGCTTCCGTTTCCTGGCTGAAGCTGGCGCTGACTTCATCAAGGTTGGCATCGGCGGCGGTTCCATCTGCATTACGCGTGAAACCAAGGGCATCGGCCGTGGCCAGGCAACCGCACTTATCGAGGTTGCAAAGGCTCGTGACGAATACTTCCGCGAAACGGGTGTGTATGTTCCCGTTTGCTCCGATGGCGGTACGGTATACGACCATCACATCACCCTGGCACTTGCCATGGGTGCCGACTTCATCATGTTGGGTCGCTATTTCGCTCGTTTCGACGAGGCTCCCAACAACAAGGTTGTGGTAAATGGCCAGCACATGAAGGAATACTGGGGCGAAGGTTCCAGCCGTGCACGCAACTGGCAGCGCTATGACCTGGGCGGCAGCAAGAAGGGCATGACTTTCGAAGAGGGCGTAGATTCCTACGTTCCCTACGCTGGTCCCTTGAAGGACAACGTTGATCTTACGCTTTCCAAGGTTCGTTCCACTATGTGCAACTGTGGCGCGCTCACCATTCCCGAGCTGCAGGACAAGGCAAAGCTTACGGTTATCAGCTCCACTTCCATTGTCGAGGGCGGCGCGCACGATGTTCTGCTGAAGGACAAGACTCCTTTCGTTAGCAACACGCGCTAGAGTTTATACGGCGCAAACGAAAACGTTTCGTTTGGCTTATCATTTACGGCTCTTCATAAAATCTCCCCGTTTCGCCCTGTGCGAATAGGGGAGATTTTTTATATTTGAACTGGCATAACAGTGTTCACAGGTAAAACGTGTTCCAATCCGAGAAAGTGGACGATTAGGTCAAAACTGACGGGTACGCTAAACTTCTTGCTATGGCTACACGAGTACATAAAGCGCTTACCGCAGTTCCCGTTAGCTTGGCATTGGCTCTTTCTATGGCCTTGCCGGCAACTGGCGCTGTGCGCGAAGCGCACGCAGACGAGCTTTCCGACGCCCAGGCAGTACTGTCCCAGGCTTCGGCTGAGCTTGATTCCCTTAATAAAGAATACGATGCCCTGCAGGCACAGTTGAGTGGTCTTGATTCTCAAATCAACGAAACCACCCAGAAGGTGCAGGACGCTCAGCAGAAGATGCTCGAGGGTCGCGAAACACTTTCCGGCAGCATTCTTTCCCAGTACAAGGGAGATGGTTCCCTTTCGCTGGTGAACATCGTCCTTTCATCGGAAGATATCTCAGAGTTCACGAAGAACCTGACGTACTACTCTTCCATTCAAGAAGACCAGGCGCAGAAGGTTGCCGAACAAGAGCAGCTGCGCGATACGTTTTCTTCGGCTCTCGGTGAGCTCGACACCCAGCGCGACGAGCAGCAGAAGCTGATCGACGAGGCTGAGCAGAAGAAGAGCCAGGCTGAAAAGGTGGTGTCTGACGCTTCCGCTAAGGTTTCTTCCATTAAGGAAGAACAGGCACAGGCTCAGCTGGCGGCCCTGCAAGCACAGGCAACGGAAATGCAGAAGAAAGAAGAGGGCAAGCAGCAAGCTGCCTCGAATGCATCGCAGCCCAATTCCAATTGGAATACCAATACCGACCGCAACCCGTCGGCTAATACCAATTCTTCCAGCAGCAACAATTCCTCGAATTCCAATTCTGGTAGCGTAAGCGCTGGTTGGAAGACGGGCGTTGCTTCTGCTTATGGCGGCAGCAGCGACGCAAGCACCCCGAATCCGGGAACCACCGCAACGGGTGCAATCTGCAACGATTCCTCCATGGGCGTTGCTGTTCCCATGTCCTGGCCGAATTACCGCTCATACCTTGGGCGTGCTGTCGAAATCAAATATGGTGGTAAGACGGTAATTGCTACCGTCAACGACTGCGGTTCCATGGGCGGCGGATCGCGCGCGCTCGACCTGCAGCCGGGTGTCTTCAAGGCTTTCGGGTTCAGCACCTGCCAAGCCTGGGGCGTCCGCACCGTAAGCTACCGCTTCCTGTAAGTGGGAACATAATGCGCATCATTTTTCCGCTTGCGCCATAGAGCAAAAACAGGGCCTCGTTTGCGAATTTTGAACTATTTCCCAGTTCATCCATCGCGAGCGAGGCCATTTTTGTTGGGGGGGGATATAGGAGCAGGTGCCAGACCCCCGTCTGGCGAGCGGGGTTTCGTTTGCAAAGCTGTTTGTGCGCGAAGCTTCGGCCCTAGTTGCTATAGCGCAAAGCGGAAATCCGGTACCTATTCCCATATTCCCAGCAACCGCTTAGAGGAAATTGTGCGCGGAAACACAGGCGCAACGCCAACACGATATAATGTCAAACCATATGTATATTCAGTGCTCGAAGGTTCGTTTACTTGAATCAACGGGTTCTGCGCGCATGAAGTATCGGAAAAGGATTATGCCTCATGAAAGAATACAATCCTCACGAGATTGAGCCTCGTTGGCAAAAGGTGTGGGCCGAAACAGGCGCACATAAGGCAACGGAGGATACCAGCAAGCCGAAGCGCTATGTGCTCGAGATGTTCCCGTACCCTTCGGGCGACATTCACATGGGCCATGTTCGCAATTACACTATCGGCGACGTAACGGCTCGCTATTACGCTATGCGTGGTTACGACGTGCTGCATCCAATGGGCTGGGATGCGTTTGGTCTGCCTGCAGAAAACGCTGCCATCAAGCACAATTCCCATCCTGCTAAGTGGACGTATGCCAACATCGAAACGCAGAAGGCCAGTTTCAAGCGCATGGGCTTTTCCTATGACTGGGATCGCACCGTTGTTGCCTGCGACCCTGAGTACTATCGCTGGGGTCAGTGGATCTTCCTGCAGATGTACAAGCGCGGTTTGGTAGAGCGCCGCAATAGCCCTGTCAACTGGTGCCCCAACTGCAAAACGGTTTTGGCAAACGAGCAGGTAACCGAAGGCGAATGCTGGCGCTGCCATGGTGCCGTTGAAAAGCGCGATCTTACCCAGTGGTACTACAAAATCACCGATTACGCCCAGGAGCTGCTGGACGATCTTGACCAGCTGGAAGGCTGGCCTGAACCTGTTAAGCAGATGCAGGCAAACTGGATCGGTCGCTCCGAAGGTGCCGAAGTCGATTTCGAGCTGATTCCTGCCGAAGGCAAGGACGACGAGACGATCACGGTGTTCACCACCCGTGCCGATACGCTGTTCGGCTGCAGCTTCTTCTTGCTGGCTCCCGAAAGCCCGCTGGTGCACGACCTGGTATGCGGTACCGAATACGAAGCCGAGGTCATGGCCCTGGTCGAGGGCGCTGCCAAAGTAAGTGCTGTGGAACGCGCCCAGGGCGACCGCGAAAAGCATGGCGCCTTCACCGGTCGCTACGTTATCAATCCCGTTAACGGCGAAAAGGTTCCCGTATGGGTTGCCGACTACATCGTTGCCGATTACGGCACCGGTGCCGTAATGGCGGTTCCCTGCGGCGACCAGCGCGATTTCGAGTTTGCTCGCAAGTACGACTTGCCCATCATCCCCATTATCTTGGGTGAAGATGATCCGCTGTATCCCGAGCTCAACGGCGTGCAGGAACGCAAGGTTACCACCGTCGATTGGGAAAAATCCTACGAGGCCGAGGGTGTGCTGGTTCAGTCCGGCAAGTACACCGGCATGGTGGGCGGCAAGCATTCTCCTGCCGTCGACGCCATCATCGGCGACCTGGAGGCTCAAGGTAAGGGCAAGAAGTCGGTTCAGTTCCGTTTGCGCGACTGGCTCATTTCCCGTCAGCGCTATTGGGGTAATCCTATCCCGATTGTTTACTGTGATGACTGCGGCATCGTGCCCGTTCCCGAGGACCAGCTGCCTGTTACGCTGCCCAAGGATATCGATTTGGCTGCTGGCGAAACGCTTGCAACGCATGAGCAGTTCGCTCAGTGCACGTGCCCGAAGTGCGGCAAGCCTGCGCGTCGCGAAACCGACACCATGGACACCTTCACGTGCTCCAGCTGGTACTACATGCGCTATACCGACCCGCACAACACCGAGCTGCCTTTCTCTCCCGACCGCGTAAACCGCTGGATGCCAGTCGACCAGTATATTGGCGGTATTGAGCACGCTATCCTGCATCTGCTGTATAGCCGCTTCTTCACGAAGGTACTGCGCGATATGGGTATGCTCAACTTCGACGAGCCCTTCACGAACCTATTGTGCCAGGGCATGGTTCTCGATGAAAACGGCGAGGTAATGTCGAAGTCGAAGGGCAACGTTATCAGCCCCGAAGACATGATCGCTGGATACGGCGCCGATGCAGTGCGTGCTTATATCCTGTTCATGGCTCCGCCTGACAAGGAGCTGCAGTGGAATGAAGACGGCCTGGCTGGCATGTACAAGTTCCTGAATCGTGCTTGGCGTATGGTGAACGATCTTGCAGGGAAGGCCGGGGAGGAAACTTCCTTCCAAGCTGGCGCGAAGGCGGAAGAAGCAAAGAAGGCTCATGATGAGCTTCTGCGCGAGCGCCATCGCGTGGTTGGCAAGGTCATCGACGATTTCGCTCGCAACAATTTCAATACGGCTATTGCAGCCATCATGGAATTGGTAAATGCTACAGGCGATTACCTGCGCAAAAACTCCGCCGAAGATCGTGCCGCCAACGCCGAGCTTGTTGCCTTCGATAAGGAAATTGCCGAGGTTATCGTGAAGCTGTTGGCTCCGATGGCTCCCCATTGGGCCGAAGAGCTGTGGCAGGATGTTTTGGACAACGAAACTTCTGTGCACAAGGAAGCTTGGCCTGAGTTCGACCCGAATGCCGCTAAGGCTTCCGAGGTTGAGCTGGCAGTGCAGGTTAACGGCAAGGTGAAGGCCAAGATCACCGTTGCTTCCGATGCTGCGGAGGACGCCATTCGCGAAACGGCCTTGGAGGCCATCGCTGACGCAACCGCTGGTAAGGACATCAAGAAGGTTATTGTTATCCCGGGCCGCCTGGTCAATGTGGTAGCAAAATAGCCAGAATGTGCTTTTAGGGGCCAGATCTGCTTGTGAACTGCCTCCCATTTCTTGGAAGCGAGAAATGGGAGGCTTTCTTATGTGTGCGGATTTCAGAGTGAAGTGCGAGGTCGAGGTGAGAGGGCTGACAGCCCTCTTTCTTTATGCCGCATACCGAAGGCGCGCCGTATCTCCGGCTCCTCGCAGGGGCATCTGTGAAAAGCCCCGGGCAATATTGCCGAGAGCGCTGTCTTGGTGTATCCCCGTTTTCCGTGCGGGGGCAAAGCATCACGGTATTCACCACGCGTCCCGACGACCCACGGCAGTCCCTCTCCTTCGTGTGGGAAGAGAGGGGCAGAAGAGCAGGCCGCGTACGAACAAAACGCGCGGACAACGTGGAGGTTCCGAAACTCTTACGTACGTTTGCTATGATCGAAGCCTATGGGAACTAAACGAAAAAAAGGATGCCTCCGCCGCTTAATCGAAGCCGTTATCGGCTTCGTGCTGTTTGTTGCGCTTGTTGTGGTGGGCGTTCCTCTGGGGATCAATGCTTGGGTTTGCGCAAGCACGCGCCCTGCTTTTGAATCTCAGGCTCAGGCAGCCGCTAATGCGGATGCCTTCGAAGCTGACGCCATTGTGGTGTTGGGCGCAGGCATCAACTGGGACGGCAGCCCCTCAGCTGTTCTGAAAGATCGTCTTGATGTTGCCGACGACCTATACAACGCTAGGGTTGCCCCGAAAATCATCATGAGCGGCGACAATAGCGACTCTTCATACAACGAGGTCATGGCCATGGCGAAGTACGCAAAGGCCAACGGGATTCCCGCCGAAGATATTTTCTGTGATCATGCGGGCCTTTCCACATACGACAGCATGTATCGCTTGAAGAATGTATTCAACGTGCAGCGCTGCGTTATCGTTACGCAGGAGTACCATTTGTATCGTGCTGTGTACGATGCGCGCGGTTTCGGCATCGACGCACGTGGTGTTGCAAGCGATCTGAGCGACTACTCCAATAAGGATTCTTACGAGCAACGGGAATTCTTTGCGCGCATCAAAGATTTCTTCGGCATCATCACCAAGATGGAGCCGCAAACGAAGAGCGAGCCGGTTTCCCTCAACCAATCGGGGACCGTTACCCAATGGTGGTAGAAAGGGGCAGCAATGCCGAAAATCGTTATTGTTGACACCGACTTCGAAAATAACGACTTTGAAGTGCGTATGGCGAAGGATGCAGGTGTTGACATTGCCCTGTTCAACGAGCGTGAGCCCGAAGCTATCATCCGCAATGCTGCCGATGCCGATGGTGTGGTTACTTCCTATGGCAAGTTTCCGCCCAAGGTGTTTGAGGCGCTTCCAAATCTGCGCGTGGTAAGCCGAACGGGCATCGGATACGACGATATCGATGTGCCTGCGGCAACGAAGAACGGCACTGCGGTATGCGTAGTGCCTGGTTATGGTACTGAAGTGGTATCCGACCATGCTATTACGTTGGCGCTTTGCGTGCTGCGTCGCTTGAACGAAACTGATGCCGATATGCGCGCCGGCATTTGGGACTACACGCGCCATCGTCCGTATGGTCAGGTGTTCGGCCGCGTATTTGGCGTGGTGGGAATGGGCGAAATCGGTCGTGCTGCTGCCCGCAAGGCTGCCGGCCTGGGCTTCAAGGTGGTGTGTTGTTCGCGCTCTCTTACGCCGGGCCGCCGCACGCCCGAAGGTTACGACATCCTGGAGTACGAAGAGCTACTGAAGTGTGCCGATGTGGTTAGCTTCCATACGGCTCTCACCCCTGACACCCATCATCTGCTTGATGCCCGCTGCATTTCGCTCATGAAGGATAGCGCGGTAGTGGTGAACACTTCACGCGGCGCGGTTATCGACACGCTTGCTTTGGCGGAAGCTCTCCAGGCGGATAAACTGTGGGGTGCTGGCATTGACGTGTTCGAAGGCGAGCCTGTCGACCCGGATCATCCGCTGATGAAAGCTCCTCATACGGTGCTCAGTCCGCATGTGGCGTATTGGTCTGAGGAATCGGGCATCGAGCTGCGTACGCGTGCCATGCAGGCCGCAATCGATGTGGTTACGGGTGTGCGTCCGAAGGACTGCCTGAATCCTGAGGCCCTGTAAAGGGCGGAGCCTCGCTCGCTTGTTTTGTCTTGCGCTTGCCGCGCTGTCCCACACCTCGGACTTTGTCCTGAAGGTTGGCAACTGCGGTCCTGCCAGCGGCAACTGCAATCCAATTCGCGGCGCGGCAATTGCGATCCTGTCTGCGACGCGGTCTTATGCGCTGGTAGCTGCATCGTGGTCGAGTTGTTTCTTGCCCCGTCTTCTTCTCATCCCGTCCAGGGCGGGTGCTTTCATTCTCGTCAAAACGAAGGAGCTGAATATGCTTGTTGGCGTGATTTCGGATATTCATGGCCATTTGAGCGAGCAGGCCTACGATGCCTTGCAGCCGTGTGACATGATTCTGTGCGCGGGTGACGTTGAGCGTCCGACTATTCTTATGGAGCTTGACGCCATCGCTCCAACGGTTGCGGTGCTGGGCAATTGCGATTCCAGTCTGCGGGGGATGGATATTCCCTTCACGGCGTCTCCCCGTATTGGTGGGGTGCGCTTTTTCATGACGCATCGCTCCGAAGATATTGGCACCGTTGCCGAAGATGTGCGTGTGGTAGTGCATGGCCACACTCACATTCCCCGCGAAGAGCTTATCGACGGGGTCCTGTATTTGAACCCGGGAAGCGCTAGCAAGCCGCGTGGTGGCAGTAAGCGGGGCATTGCCCGTCTTGCTATCGACTCGGGTAAGGTTGCAGGCGTCGAATTTGTGACGTGGGAATAGGCGGGGCGGCCCGCCTGCGTGGTTGGGGAAGCGGCAAAAATAGGCGAAATAGCTAAAAGAGGTACGCTTAAAAAATGGCAAGTTGACCCAGAGGGACTTGCCCGTTAGAATACATACTTGCATTTTATGCATGTGCGCCGTTAGCTCAGCTGGTAGAGCAGGGGACTTTTAATCCCAAGGCCGCGGGTTCGATTCCCTCACGGCGCACCACTTCGCAACTAAGGCCCGCCATACGGCGGGCCTTTTG
>OLRF01002678.1_pt1 | contig 15222 bp, 12 predicted proteins | sample 1672061 | NCBI WGS metagenome assembly OLRF01 (sample SAMEA3136641, study PRJEB25190) | human gut metagenome | reverse complement strand
GGTTAAAGGATATTATAAATACAAACCCGGAGAAAAGTACTATTATTGTAAAGACCCGAAAAATAATTCCAACAAAGCCGAATTAGACCCGGAAAAAACCGACCAAGGCGCTTTGAGTGCTGTTTTATACGAAGTAGATAATTACACAGAATTCCTCAATGGTGAAACCATTTTCAATTCAGATAAAATAGTCGCTATTGCTCAGCTGATCACCGGCCAGCAAGATAGTTTCAAGGAATTTGATTTAACCCTGGACTACAAACAGCAGTATAATCCTGCCAAAAAATATCGTTTTGCGGTTATTTTCTCCTCGAGTAAAGATGGAGACAAGTTCTGCGGAGCAGGAGGAAGCGAGTTGATCGTCGACGAAGTTGAAGTTATCAACGAATAATTTAATGATATTATCCCCAAAAGTTTATTGTAAAACTTTTGGGGATTCGTATTTCTTTCAGTCAAGCCCCCCGGTATTAAAAAATAGAATTATTAATATCCGTCGTAAACCGTTCCAAAGTTTCCATACCGATAAGTGAATTTCCATGCCGGTTCAATTCGGGACTCCACACCGTAATGGCTAAATTACCCGGAATATAGGCAGCCACTCCTCCCCCGACTCCACTTTTCCCAGGTAGTCCTGCCCGAAAAGCAAAATCTCCCGATTCGTCGTAGAAACCACAAGTCAACATTAAGGCCCCCAGACGTTTGGATTGACTGACCGTCAGAATTTTTTCCTGATTAAAAGGATTCACTCCATGGTTTGCTAAAAATAAAAAAGCTCTGGTCAGCTCCTTGCAACTCATAGCAATGGCGCATTGATGGCAGTATACATCCACCACATCTTCCACATCATTTTCCATATTGCCGAAGCTTTTCATCAGATAGCCCAAAGCCATGTTCCGGTCCGCATGTTCACGTTCCGAGCGGGCAATGTGTTTATCATAGTAGATATCGTCATTGCCACATATACTTCTGACAAATTGGAGAATAGCATCTTTAGGCTGTTCATAAAGACTCATCAGACGATCGGTGACCACCAGAGCCCCGGCATTGATAAAAGGATTACGCGGAATACCATGTTCATATTCCAACTGTACAAGCGAATTAAAAGGGTTCCCCGAAGGCTCACGTCCGACGAACTTCCAGATACGATCACCCAAATGGCGGGTTACCATGGCTAATGCGAATACTTTAGAGATACTCTGAATAGAAAAACGAATATCCGCATCTCCTACCTGAAAAGAGTGTCCGTCCAATGTCTCGATAGCTATTCCATATCGTTTCGGCTCTACTTCCGCTAAAGCCGGTATATAATCCGCCACCTTTCCTTTTCCCCAATAGGCTTTCAATTCCTGGTGTATTTTTTCAATGACAATCCCGTAATCCATAAGTATTTTTTTAGGCGCACAAAGATACACCAAAAAACGTTTAAAACGTTTTCATAAGTAAAAAAATGATTCTTCATATAAAAAATTGTCCTGAAAGTTCGAGGTAGAACCTTTCAGGACAATTCTTTGCTTATCGAGCCTATTCGGATAGGACTAAACCAAGGCAGTACCTTCTTTTTGAGGAGCTTCTTCTTTCAGAAATTCACCGGCCTCATTGAAATAAACGGTCAATGTGGAATCTCCTTTTTCTATAATCAGTTTATAACTGTTATCAGAACCTTTTGCTGCCTCTTTGGTCGTATAACCTTCATATTTTGCCGTTACTGCAGCAGCCACTTTTTCAGGTACTTCAGCTACCTCTATTTTCGTATAAGTCACTTTTTCCTGAGCCAATAGCATCGGAGCTTCTTCTTTCACCACGGTATCCTTTTTCACCACAGTATCCTGTACATTTACGGGAGCGATCATCAGACTTTCAGCAGATGCCGGAATAGCAAATACACATACAACCAATGCTACAAATGCGCTTTTTACTAAATTTTTCATGACATTCAAATTTAATTGTTAATAATTATGTTGTCGAACTCTTATTTCTAACCGCGTTCGTAAAACAATATGAAAAACTTATGCCGAAAATTTCGCAGCAAAAGGGAGCGTAAAACAAATCATTATTAATCAATTACTTAAAAATCATAAAACAGAATAGTTATACTCTATTTACATTTATTATATGGAAAATCCCCCTATTCGTTCTACAGATTTGGGTAAAATCTCCACACCCAAAAACAATTGTCACCGGGATACCGACAAAAAAGCGGTCACCTTTCCGGATAACCACTTTTTCCTGTAGATTTAATAAAATCTAATCTATTGTTTTGGGCAGTTATATACATATTTACACTTATAAACGTACAGTCAGGGTAACATATATAAACACTTCTATTTATATTCTAAAACATCCCAAATAGGTGACAAAAAACAGAAGAAAATTTACCAAACAGGGTGAAGACAGGCAATACAAACGTTACATCTCCTATTCATAGCCTATTCACTCCTTATTCCCGACGTTGTTGTATAGGAGGTGAATCGGAGATGAATAAGGGTTAATCCCTATCCTGAGAGGTTCCAGACCTGCAAATCACCTGCAATAGGTGGCATGAATAGTGGCCGCCCCGACAAGCCGAATAGTCAGAAAAGACAGCAAAAAACAAGAAATAGAATTTTTGAAATCTTCAAAATAGCGTTTTCCGGCCTCCCTCATGGTTTTAAGTGCCGCTCCGCCCCGAAAAGACAGGCTTCCAAAGAAGCCGATGATAACTACGGAATAAAATGCCCATCGCTTCTTCGTCGCCTTTCGCCAATAAACGGATAATATTTTTTTCCTGTTCTTCTGCCATCGGTCCGTTTATTCTACCTCCAACCGTCTGTCTTTCGGATATTTCACCTTATAACGCAGGATAAGATCGCGCTGTTCGCCGGGTTGCAAGGTCAACGGCCAGGTAACGATACCGGTATCGCCGTCCACTTTGCCACCGCTCACCTCTTCGGCAGTCACGGTAATGCTGCTGTTGGCGGAGACGGGCAACTGATCGTAAAGAGTCAGATCAACCGCCTGCGGACGATTATTCCGAACGGATATTTTCCAACCTATCGTCTGTGTCTGCATAGCTCCCATCAGTTTCCGCGAGGTATATTCATGCTCTTTCGTGCGCTGTACGGCAATCTGCCGGTCGCGTCCGAGAGAAAACGAAAGCGTATCCCCGGCCGTATTCACATCGAGCACCGATTTACCGATGAACGTGCCTTCGAAATAAATGTTGGCTTCTCCCTCCAACAGGTTAAGCTTGCTCCAATCGGTAACCTGTGCCATCAGAAAGGCATCTTTATCGATTTTCGGAGTACACCGGTAGACATAAGAGACCGGCAGTTCATAGCGGCCTATCTCTGCCACAATAGGCTTATTGTCCGATAAAACCGTATAGGGCATCTTAATCCCGAACTCATAACCTGTCGGTTGCCGGGTTTGTTCTACTTCAATCGGTATGCTCCCCGCCTCCTCTTCGGCAACTACCTCTTCCACAGGCGCGGTAGCCCTAAGAGCCAGAGTGTTTTTCCGGACTTTCCGGGGAGAGCCATGACCGGCAACCACCACTTCCTCCAAACTTTGCGTATCAGGATCCAAGACAACATGCAACGTATTGCTACGCACATCAACCGTCCGCGAAGTATAGCCGATATACGCAAATTCCAACCGGTGTTGTCCCTCGGGCATCGTCAACGAATAACGGCCGTCGACATCCGTAGCGCAACCGATAGTAGTACCCGGAATTTTAACCGTAGCTCCGATCAAGGGTTCATGGGTAATGGCATCCGAAACAATACCCGATACGTTATTTCCATTCATTTCATCGCGATAGACCGGTGCCGCCCATCCATAATTCAGCCGATAAGGCAACAGCCGGGGAGCCACATTCCCCGTTGAGGGACTGGAGGAAGAGAGCGACAAAGCGACATTTTTCCATGCTTCGCCCGTATGTTGAAAGATATTCGCTTTATAAGTAATGGAAAGTGGTTCGGTCAGGCTCTCCGAACGAATGTCGTAGGAAGGAAACCAACCGGCATTTTTAACATAATAGCTCAAGGTAAAGGTTACGGTACAGGCAGCCGGAGCATGAATACCCACCAGGATTTCCCCGGTACGTTTCAAGTCCTTCCCTTTCACCTGGGCCAATTCCCGGGACACCTGCCGATGCCGCCCGGACAGTTCTTCCAGCTGCCCGCCAATAGTCAATTCTTCGGCAGTGAGCGCTTTCATCCGTTCGGTGAAATAAGCGGTCGCTTCCCGGACAGTCGCCATAGTCAACGCATTGCTTTTACCACCTATCGTACAATTGTTTTTCAATACCTCCTGCCCCGCCTTCACGACAGCAAGAGCCGCTTTCCGTTCTTCCTGTTGTTTTTCTATTTTTTTCAAAGTCTGCTGCAACTGCTCCTGCTTACGCCCTACCGCCACACTGTCCAGGAAATTATATTGCAGATTCACATTCGTGATCGTCAGTTTTCCCTTCGCACTCACCTGCATACTCCGGGCATCGAGATAAGGTGAAAGACCGGTAAACAGTAAAGCCGAATTGCCAGCCGGGATGTCCACCCGTTTAGTACGGGTTACCTGTGCTCCGTCGATAAACAGCATGACTTTCTCTGCCACCGTTTCCACTTTGCGCTGCGCCGTCGACACCGTGGTCACTATACACAGACAAAGAACCAGCCCTACATAATTCCTGAACTTTTCCATAATCCCAATTAAAATAAGGTATCTATAATTCCTCTGACCTTTGTTTCAGTATACAAATATAGTGAAAGGTGAGAGCAAAAACAACAAACTGGTTTGATTGATTTTACCGAACCGAAAACAACAGGAGCCATGATAATACAAAACGGCCGCCGGAACCCCGGCAGCCGTTTCTTTATCATCGGATAATATTTTTACTTCCTGGCCAGTTGAAGCAAAATTTCCATGACCTGGATAGCGCTCTTCGATACTTTCGTACCGGGTCCGAATACGGCAATTGCACCGGCATCGAACAGGAATTGATAATCCTGGTGAGGAATTACACCACCCACATATACGAGGATATCTTCCCGGCCTAATTTTTTCAATTCGGCGATAACGGCTGGTACCAGCGTTTTGTGTCCGGCAGCCAGAGAAGAAACACCAACGACATGCACATCGTTTTCAACAGCTTGTTTAGCCGTTTCTTCCGGTGTCTGGAACAAAGGTCCCATATCGACATCGAAGCCCATATCGGCATAACCGGTGGCAACCACTTTGGCTCCCCGGTCGTGACCGTCCTGGCCCATTTTAGCGATCATGATACGTGGACGACGTCCGGTCAGTTCGGCAAACTCATCGGTCATTGCCTTTGCTTTCTCGAAGTCGGCATCTTCGCCGGCAACACTTGAATATACTCCACTCACGGTTCTGATAACAGCTTTATAACGTCCGACAACTTTTTCACATGCATAGGAGATTTCTCCCAGAGAAGCGCGTTTCTTAGCAGCATCTACAGCCAATTCCAGCAAATTACCTTCGCCGGTTTCGACACATTTGGTGATAGCGTCCAGAGCAGCGTCTACTTCAGCCTGATTACGTTCGGCTTTCAGTTTTTTCAGACGGGCGATCTGAGCTTCACGAACTGCAGTATTATCAATTTCAAGAATATCGATCGGATCCTCTTTGTCTAAACGGTATTTATTCACTCCTACAATTGTCTGTTCGCCACTATCGATACGGGCCTGTGTACGGGCAGCAGCTTCTTCAATACGCAGTTTTGGCAAACCGGATTCTATAGCCGCAGCCATACCTCCCAGTTTCTCAATTTCCTGAATATGTTCCCAAGCCTTATGTACCAATTCGTTGGTCAGGTTTTCTACATAGTAAGAACCGGCCCATGGGTCGACTGCCTTACAAATGGTAGATTCTTCCTGGATATAAATCTGAGTATTACGGGCAATACGGGCGGAAAAGTCGGTCGGCAATGCAATAGCCTCATCCAATGCATTGGTATGCAATGACTGTGTATGTCCCAGAGCAGCTCCCATAGCCTCGATACAGGTACGTCCTACGTTATTGAACGGATCCTGTTCGGTCAGTGACCAACCGGAAGTCTGGGAGTGTGTACGCAAAGCTAGGGATTTCGGATTTTTCGGATTGAATTGTTTAACAATCTTAGCCCACAACAGACGACCGGCACGCATTTTAGCAATTTCCATAAAATGGTTGGTACCGATAGCCCAGAAGAAGGACAGACGCGGAGCGAAAGCATCGATATCCATTCCGGCGTTTACTCCGGCACGCAGATATTCCAAACCGTCGGCCAGGGTATATGCCAACTCGATATCGGCGGTAGCACCTGCTTCCTGCATGTGATAACCGGAAATAGAGATAGAGTTGAACTTCGGCATATTCTTGGACGTATATTCGAAGATATCGGCGATGATCTTCATCGAGAATTTCGGCGGGTAAATATAGGTATTACGCACCATAAATTCTTTCAGGATATCGTTCTGAATGGTTCCGGACAGCTGCTCCAGGGTAGCTCCTTGTTCCAATCCGGCAACAATATAGAAAGCCAGCACCGGAAGCACGGCCCCGTTCATGGTCATAGATACGGACATCTTATCCAAAGGAATCTGGTCGAACAGAATCTTCATATCCAGGATAGAATCGACAGCCACACCGGCTTTCCCGACATCACCGATCACACGCGGGTGGTCGGAGTCGTATCCACGGTGAGTAGCCAGGTCGAACGCTACAGACAAACCTTTCTGTCCGGCAGCCAGATTGCGGCGATAGAAAGCATTCGATTCTTCAGCGGTAGAGAATCCGGCATACTGACGGATCGTCCAGGGACGCAAAGGATACATGGCAGAATACGGTCCACGCAAATAAGGAGGAATACCGGCAACATAATCCAGATGTTCCATACCTTTCAAATCATCGGCAGTATATACCGGTTTCACCGGAATCAACTCAGGGGTCGTCCAGTTTTTAGCGATGTGGTTGGCTTTTTCCCATTCAGCGGCGCTCATGGAAGCCTTTTCAGACGCTTTAATATTTATATCTTTAAAATTCGGTTTCATGTTTCAATAGTTAAAAAGTTACAGAGTTACCCGTTACTTTATTTAATACCTAATTTTACCTGGTAGCCTTTCAGTTCTTCCAGTACATTGTTCTTCACGTGGATATAGTTCATCAATCCTTTGGCTTCCAGTTCCGGACGGCTTTCAGGATTACCGGCAACCACAACAATAGCCTTGTCTTTCAGTTTTTCGAAAGCTTCGGGTGCAAATCCGGCATATTCATCGTCGGAGCTACACAGCACAACGATAGCGGCTTTATTGTCCAGACACGCCTGAACCCCTTCATCGACCGTCTTGAAGCCATTGTTATCTTTTACTTCAAATCCGGCACAAGCGAAGAAGTTACATGCAAACTGAGCCCGTGCTTTACGCATAGCCAGATTACCCATCGGAAACATATAGACAACCGGACGACCGTTTTTAGCCGAGAAAGCATCGGTTTTCAGGCGCATCGCCTCGAATGCAGCCGGTCCGCGGTAAGGTTTCAGGGTTTCGATTTCAGCGCCTTCGGCAGTTTCGTCTTCGGGTTCGAAGATGCAGGCACACAGCTGACGATCGATCTTTTCGTTGAAGTTAGGGAACTGGTTAACACCCACAAAGTTTTCTTTACGCTGAGCGATAGCCAGGTCACGAGCCTGGGCGGTAGCTTTCACAGCAGCCTGAACAAATCCTTTCTTCAATGCTTCGATATACCCTCCCTGCTCCTGAGTTTCCAGGAATAATTTCCAGGCAGCTTCAGCAATATTCTGGGTCAGTTCCTCGATATAATATGAACCGCCGGCAACATCGACGATCTTGGCAAAGTGCGACTCTTCTTTCAGCAACAACTGCTGGTTGCGGGCAACACGTTCCGCCACGTCGGAGGGATGACATTCGAAGGTATCGTCGAACGGATGAACGGTGAACGAATCGACACCGCCCAATACGGCCGACATCGTTTCGGTCTGAGTACGCAGCATATTTACGTTCGGATCGTATACGGTTTTATTCCACTCAGAAGTTTCTGCATGGATATTCATCTTACATTTGCAATCGCAAGACGGATTGTAGGCTTTCACGATGTGAGCCCACAAGTAACGGGCAGCCCGCAATTTAGCGATCTCCATGAAATACTTGGAACCGGTAGCGAAGTGGAAACGGATTTTCGGAGCCACTTCATCGATCTTCATTCCTGCATCCGTCAGTTTGTCCAGATATTCAACACCGGCAGCCAGTGAGAATCCCAACTCCTGAACGATAGAAGATCCTGAGTTATTGAAAACATATCCACCTACTTCAATGGTCTTGAAGTTTTTGTAGGCAGCCATTTTTTCAAGATTTACTTTTACGTTTTCGAAAGGTTTGTCGCAACAGTTCTTTCCTTTCCGGGTGAGAGCGGTCAACGGATCGACATTGATTCCCCCCTGTATTTTTTCAGGTGCAATACCTCTTTCTTCCACAACAGCCTTAAATGCATCCAGGATACTTCCTTTTTTACATCCGGCGACAAAGTTGATTTCCACACATTCCAGGCAGATGTCTTTCAGGAGGACTTCCATATCTGCTTTGGTAAATTCCTGGCATCCATTCAGTACAAAACCCAGTGAGTCCACACCGCGATTCAATACATCCAATGCTTTTTTATTTGCTTCAGCCAGATCTTCCACAACGATGTCCTGACGTACATACCAATCGTTGTTATCTTTTTTGTTACCTCTCACAAACGGGAATTCGCCGGGTAGACAATCCAGATTTTTCAGATCCTGCATATTCTCCAACCGGTACATCGGCTGAACATTAAAACCCTCATTGGTTCTCCATACAAGCTTTTTATTGAAATCGGCCCCTTTCAGGTCGACAGTGACTTTGTCGATCCACTCTTGCATTGTGTTCGGCGCAAACTCACTGAAAAGCTTACAATTTTCTTTTTCTGCCATAATTTATATATTTAACTGTAACTGTTTGTTTGAAAAAACGAACAAATTTAACCCTTTCAAAGGATTAAAAAAATTATTTAGTGCCTTTTTTCCGTATTTAGAACGTTTGTACCCCCGTCACTTTTATCCTTCCTCATTCAGGCGCCGATAAATACGTACGGTTCCGGCTTCTTCCGGATTACCGTTATCCCATATCTTTATCCGCAATTCATTTTGATCTACCGATTGCCATTCCCCGATCCCCAATTCATTTTGCCGGGTATCCAACTCTTCGCTAATCAGCTTATCGCCTTCTTTTTTCATCCGGAAACGTGTAACTCCACACCACAACTCATTTCCAAGCGTATCTTTCACGGAATAAAAACACAGGTTATAAATTCCGGCAGTCACCTCCATCTCATAATACAGCTGATTCGCTTCGTATCTCCACCGACCGACGAAAGGAGCCGCCAACCCGGGGGTCGCTTCGTCATCGGCAGGAGTCGTGTTTATTTTCCGGACCGGCAACTTCAACGCTTTTTCTGCAAGAGCGATCGTATCCCCGGAAACACCCGACCAACGTAAGACAGAGAAGTCCTTTACCAACTCTTTTTCATACGGCAGGGAGGTATCTTCCAGCAAAGTGGCATACTCGTTTATCGCCTGTTGAAACGATCCCGTCATCAATAAAGCATGTGCATAATTTATGCGTAAAGCGGAATTGGCCTCCAAATCATATTGCACGGTATCGTACAATTGCTTTACAAACCCGAACATTCCGACTTTTTCAGCAGCCCAAATCATCGGGACATCGATTTCATTCAACGTATGTCCCTCCGTTCGCATCAGGCCATCTTTATACCTGTCCAGCAATAATTCAACCAATCCGGTATTGCCGAGTTCGCTATAAGTTAAAATCCCCAACCGCATATCTGTAAAGTAATCGAAATCCAGATTCCCGATCACCCGATCCGGACGGGCCAGGTTATATTGGCACAGCGCATACTGATAATCACGCCGGTCCTGGATTGTATCCATTAATTCATCTCTGAAATTCTCCCATAGATAATTCAATCGTTTATTATTGACGTAAATCACATCACTGGAGGTGAGTTTTCCCTGCAGATTATTCAGTCCATCGAACAATTCATCGATAATCTCATACGATTGAACCAATTTTTCCTGTTTCTCATTAATCATCATCCCCCAAATCGCCATAGCACCGATTATCAGACAACTGACCAGCATATAAGAGAAAAAGGCAGTTACTTTCCGGATAATCCGCGATGTCTTCACAGACTTGCTAAATATTCTTTTTTTCCAATTTTCCACATTCCGGAAATCAAAAAAGACCTGTAAAAAATAGGAAAAGACCACGATGGGAAGTAATAAATAACTCCCTTCCCCAATGGCCTCCACCACATCCTGCCGATCGGTCAACGCCAGAGTCATATTATAAATAATCCGGATCGTTTCGATGAGAGCCAGAAGGACCATTAAAAATAAAATTGTTTGATTATAAAGATGAAAAACAAAATGAAAAGAATAGAAAAATATTTTTGAAAAAAATAAAAGAACTTGGAATTAACGATGAAATATCAAAGTTAGATTCTTATAAAACAATGGAAGTATATTCATTAAAATGTAACGATATAAATAAAATAAAGCAATTATCCAAATATCAAGGGATAAGATCTATAGATATGTTTCAAAAATATTCTATAGTAAATCCAAAAATAAAAAAGTTAGATAAGATGGATTATTCTTTTCCAAAGCCAATTGAAGGAAGACAATATCCAATAGTAGGATTAATTGATTCAGGAATTTCAGAAGACAATAAAGAGATTTTGCCATGGATATATAAAAAAGAAGAACTAATTCCTAAAGAATATCAAAATAATTCTCATGCAACATTTATTGCTGGAGTAATGTTATTTGGAGAAAAATTAAATTTTGATGTAGCTGATATCAAAGAACCAAATTTTAAAATTTTAGATGTAGTTGCAATTCCAAATACGGATGAAGAATATGGGCCTACAGATGTAATGACTGAAGATTTATTTCTTGAGGGACTGGAAAGCATAATGAAAAAATACTCTGACAAGGTAAAAGTTTGGAATTTATCATTGGGAACAGATATGGAAGTACGAGATGTTATTTCTGATTTTGCAATAGAATTAGATAGAATTCAAGATGAATATCAAGTACAAATTTTTATTGCAGCAGGAAATTTTGAAGATACAATAAGAGAATGGCCAACTGATACCCAATATAATGACAGAATTACTACTCCAGCAGATTCTATTAGAGGTATTACAGTAGGATCAATTGCTTTAGATAAAGGTATAGTTGATATTAATGAGCCATCTCCTTTTTCACGAAAGGGACCAGGAGCGAATTATATAAATAAACCAGATATTGTAGATTATGGTGGAAATATTAATGAAGATGGAAGTATAGGTGGATGTGGAATTGTGTCATTTGATACAAAAGGAGATTACATTGAAGGAGTAGGTACAAGTTATTCAACACCATTTGCCACAATAAAATATCAAAATATAATAAATACAATAAATAATGAAAATAGTTTAGAATTATCAAAGGCTTTATTAATACATTCATGTGTAAATCCAATTACCAAAGGACAGGAAATTAAAAACGAAGAAATGAAGTATTTTGGATTTGGAATTCCTGAAAAAGACCTGGATGAAGTACTGAAATGTGATAATAGCAAAGTAACAATTATTATTCAAGGCAAAATAAGAACACGGAGAACACATAGAAATTGAAGATATACCATATCCAGAGTCATTACATAAAAAACGGAAAATGGTATGGAAAAATATCCGCTACTTTAACATATAATCCTCAATTAGATCCTTCTGAAGGGCAAGAATATTGCAGATCAAATATTGATTTTAGCATGGGATTACATAGACTTAATAAAAAGACAGGAGAGCTGGAATATAAAGGGCAAGTTCCATTAGAAAAGAGATGGGATGAAAAATTTGAATCTTCAAGAGTAGAAAATGGTTCAAAATGGGCACCAATGAAAAGACATTATAGAGAAATAAAAGGTGGTATTTCTGGACAAGATTGGAAAATAAGATTAGACTGCACTAATAGAAATAATATGAAGAATATAGAACAGACATATACATTAATTGTAACTATTGATAGTGAAAATGAAGAAAGTGATATTTATACAGAAATGGTAAATGGTTTAAAAAGTAGAGGTTTTGCTATAAATAATTTACAATTAAGAAATGATGTACAATTAAGAAACTAATTTTGTTATATATTAAGAAAATAGGGATACTTTTAAATATTCCTATTTTCTTTCATCCATTCGAGCAATTCATCTTCAGAAATTTCATTATTATTAAATTCTTTAAATTTAACTTTAGCAAGTGTTTTCCAATTTTTAAAAGCTAGTTTAACTTGTTCATTATCAGATCTTTTGGCTTGCATTAATCTTCTTTGATAGTTATTTCTATAAAATCTTATTCCTTCTACAGTTTTTCTTTTTTTAGAATAAGAGTTATTAGCGCCAATTATTTTACAAATAGTCTCATTTTCATAATAAGAAATATCACAATATTTTTCTGTATTCTTAATAGGAATAAAGTATTTTCCACAATTTTTACAAGTCTTAATTTTTATATCCTTATTTGATGCAACTTCTAACAATGATACATATAGGATATTAGATAAATAAGATGTATGAAAAACTGGACTATCATTTACATCTATTATTCCATTTTCTAAATGTTCTCTTACTATTTTAGGTGTGATAGATTCAACAGCTATATTTAAAGTATCATGTGCAAATTGTTGAAAATAAAATACATCAATATTTGTTGAATATCTAAAAAGATTATTCTTTATTACATATGTTAAATATTTTTCAAATGAAGAATAATTTTTATCCTCCAAATTGTTATTTAGATTATACATATAATCAATACATCTTCTTATTAAATATTGTAATTCTTTTAATTTATGTTTAATATCTATAAAAATTGGTTCATAAGTCTTTAAAAAGTCATCTTCTGATTTAAATAATCGTACTTTAGGAATGTTCTTATAAAACTCTTCTAATATTGAAAATCCATAAAAACAAAAGAAAGTATCATAAGCAGTTTCAAAAGATGAAAAATTTGCATTAAGAAACTTAATTAGTAATGAACCATAGCTTTCTTCAAAAGGAGCATTAAAATTAGCTGAAGTAAAGTAAATTTCGTTAGTAGCTTTATTTGTTTTAAGAATAATGTCAGAAAATTTATTATTAGGATTATGATTAAAAGCGGTTCTATACAAAATTATAGAAGTTGTATAAAACTCTTTTCTTTTTTCTCTATTAAACCATATATTAAAACTGTTCTTAACTGGAATGTTATTTTCTCTTAACACTAAAGTTTCCTCCCATAAATATAAATTGCAATATAATAGCTAAAATAAAATTGCTAACAAATTAACTAAATTATACAAAAAACTGACACAAAATGCAATAAGTTTAATAAAAAATAATCCTTAAAACTATTGAAAACACTAAGAAAATAAAATTAACCCCAAAAATATAAAAAAATTTCTGAAAAGGGGCTTATTTTTAAGGTGATTTGTGGGCTATTAAATAGAAGGGAAGGAAAGATAAAAATCTCTTCTAGAAAAATATGAAGGAGGGAAAGGCTATGGAATTACAAAAAGTTCAAAGAACAACGCTAACAATGAAAGAAGCAGCAGAGTATTTAGGAATATCTTATTGGTTAATCAATCAATTAGTAAGAAGAAAGCAAATACCATGCTCAAAAGTTGGTGGAAAATATTTATTTAGAGTACAAGCACTAGATGAATATTTAAAAAAAATGGAACAACAATCTATTAGCTAGATTGTAAGGAAAGTGAGGAAAGGAGGATATGTATAATTTACAATGGTTAAAAATTGAAATTAAAATATTTTCAAACAGAAAAATTCAAATATTACTAAAAGAACAAGATGGAGATACATATTTTAGAGTATGGATTCAATTATTGACTATTGCTATAGAATGTAATTGCGATGGTAAATTAGTAATAGGAGATAATAAACCAATGACAATAGAAGATTTTTTTAAGATTATGGGAAAGTCTAAGAAAAAGATTGAGAAAATTATTAAAAAATTTCAAGAATTAAATATGATAATTGTAGAAGAAGGAGCATACAAAATTAAGAATTGGGATGAATACCAAAGTATTGAATCATCCGAAAAATATAAAGAACAAAATATAAAGTCAAAAGAATATAACAACAAGTTATTAAACAGATGTAATAAATTACTTTGTGATATAGATAATTGGCCTATAATTGCAATTATCTTTTCAATACCACTTATAGCCATTCTTGTATGTATATTAGTGTTGTTTGGTCAAAGACCAGATGAAGCAATAAAAGCATTTTTAGAAACAAGTGATTGGACATTATCAACAAAAGTATCTCCACCATCAATTACTTATGATGGACATTATTTGTGTACTGTTTCTTTAAGAGGACATAAAAGCATTGTCAAACCTATAAGAATGGGAATAAGGAGAGGAGAGAAAATTGTAGTTAATAGACAATTATGTGTTGCAAATGCGTTTGAAGATTTAATACAAGAGAGAATACCTAAATTTCATCATTTTGTAAGATATATATATGATAAATATGGCTATCCGCTATCTAAACATATAAATACTGCATTTCAAGCAGATATTACATATATATTAATGAAACCTTTGGAATGGATTTTTTTATTAGTTTTATATATATTCGATGAAAAGCCAGAAAATAGAATTGCAACACAATATATTGGAAAAAATCATATAAAATAATTGATATAGTTAATACCATAAAGATAGGAAGATATTAGAGAATTTTAGTATCTTTTTATGTTTTTTTACAAAAGTATGGTATAATCATCTCGAATAATAGTAATTTGTTAAGGAGGTAAAAATGAACAATGAACAAAAAGACAAGAAAGAAAAGATAGACTTTATATGCTTTCTGGTTGCTTCAATAATTTTTTATATTGTATCTATCATAAACTTTATTGATAAAAATACTAGTACAGGAGTAGTGTTTTTATGTCTAGGATCAGCATACTTATGCTTATCATCTACTCATAGAAATAACGATAAAAACAATAAAAAATCATAAAATTACAATTTAGTAATTAGTTAGGAAAATAGTAATTTGTAGAGGAGATATGTAATGATTTATTGGTTGGCACTATTGATATGGATAATTAGTGTATTGACACTTATAATTTTTTTGAAATATAATT
>OLRF01002673.1_pt1 | contig 15230 bp, 10 predicted proteins | sample 1672061 | NCBI WGS metagenome assembly OLRF01 (sample SAMEA3136641, study PRJEB25190) | human gut metagenome | reverse complement strand
CTAAATCCGGCTCCGGGAAATAACGGTAATCCTGTGCATCCTCTTTGCTTCTCATCGCATAGGAATACTCTTTGTTGTCATCCCAGCGTCTGGTCTCCTGAATAACCTGTTTGCCTTCTTCTAACAGTTCGATCTGTCTTGCACGCTCGCCTTCGATGGCACGGGCAATTGCTTTGAATGAGTTCAGGTTTTTCATCTCGGTACGCGTTCCAAATTCTGTTGCTCCCACCTCTCTGACTGACAGGTTGACATCGGCACGCATCGAACCTTCATTTAATTTGCAGTCTGAAGCACCCAGATACTGGATGATCAGTCTTAACTTCTCTAAGTATGCAATGACTTCTTCTGCAGAACGCATATCCGGTTCTGATACGATCTCGATCAGCGGCACACCGGAACGGTTATAATCTACGATCGAGCAGTCTTCCCACTCGTCATGTACCAGTTTTCCGGCATCTTCTTCCATGTGGATTTCATGGATGCCGATACTTTTCTTTCCGCCTGCGGTCTCGATCTCTACGCTTCCATTCCTGCAGATTGGCAGATAGAGCTGGGAAATCTGGTAGTTCTGTGGATTGTCCGGATAAAAATAATTCTTTCTGTCAAATTTGCAATACTGGGTAATCGTACAATTGGTTGCAAGTCCGACTGCCACGGCATACTCTACGACCTGTTTGTTTAAAACCGGTAAAGATCCCGGCATTCCGGTGCAGACCGGGCAGGTATGTGTATTCGGTGCTCCTCCAAACGCTGTGGAGCAGGAGCAGAAAATTTTTGTCTTGGTCGCAAGTTCCACATGAACTTCCAATCCGATCACGGTTTCATATTGTTTGCTCATTTTCTCCTCCTCCTATTCTGCTAACGGGCTTTTGTGATATGCTCTGGTCTGTTCAAAACTATATGCTGCACGAATGATATTTTTTTCTTCAAAACAATCTCCGATCAACTGCAATCCGATCGGCAGTCCCTTCGAATCGATCCCGCATGGAAGTGTCATGCCCGGAAGTCCTGCTAAGTTGACGGATATCGTATAAATATCTCCTAAATACATTTTGATCGGGTCTTCTAAGGAAGAACCTAACTTCGGTGCTGTTGTCGGTGCTGCCGGTCCTAAGATCACGTCGTATTTTTCAAAGGCTTTATCAAATGCCTGCTTGATCAGTGCTTTTGTCCGGAGTGCCTTTAAATAATATGCATCATAATAGCCGGAACTTAATACGAAAGAGCCTAACATGATACGGCGTTTTGCTTCTGCTCCAAATCCTTCGGAACGTGTCTTTTTGTACATATTATGAAGTCCTTCATATTCTTTTGTACGGTAGCCGTATTTTACACCGTCAAAACGGGCTAAGTTCGAACTTGCCTCGGCACTGGCTATGACATAATAAGCAGGGATCGCATACTCGACAAGGCTTAGATCAAATTCCTCGACAATGGCTCCTTTTTCCTCTAATGTCTTTGCTGCTGCTAAAACTGCTGTTTTCACTTCTTCGTTCAAGCCCTCGCCAAAATAATCTTTTGGGATTCCGATCTTCATTCCTTTTACATCATCCACTAATGCAGATGTAAAATCTGTATCTTTTCTTTCAACTGATGTTGAATCTTTCTTATCATGTGATGCGATTACTTCCATGATAGTTGCACAGTCCGTAACGTCTTTACAAAGAGGTCCGATCTGGTCAAGAGATGAACCGTATGCGATAAGTCCGTAACGTGAAACTGTTCCGTATGTCGGTTTCATGCCGACAACACCGCAGTATGATGCAGGCTGTCGTATAGAACCTCCTGTGTCAGAACCAAGTGCACAGAAACACTCATTTGCTGCAACTGCCGCAGCCGAACCGCCTGAAGAACCGCCCGGTACATGCTCTGTGTTCCACGGATTCTTAGTCGGACCGTAAGCTGATGTCTCGGTTGTAGAACCCATGGCAAATTCGTCCATGTTTGTCTTTCCGATGACAACAGCTCCCGCTTCTTCTATTCTTTTTACAGCTTCACTTGAAAACTGTGGTATAAAGTTTCCTAATATTTTTGATGAACATGTTGTAAGAACACCCTCTGTACACATGTTATCTTTTATTGCAATCGGCACACCTGCAAGAGGTCCTGTAAGTTCCCCTGCCTCAATCTTTTTCTGGGCTTCTTTTGCTGCCGAAAGTGCTGCTTCCCTGTCAAATGTAACATAACAGTTAAGCTCTTCTTCTTTGCTGTCAATGTTTGCAATAACAGCTTCCATTGCCTCTACCGCTGTGGTTTTTCCCGACTTAATCTGCCCGGCAAGTTCCACTGCTGTCAAATCCAACAATCCCATGGCTGCTCCTTTCTATTCAACAGTTTTTGGTACAACAAATGTCTTGTCTTTTCTTTCAGGTGCGTTGAAAAGTGTTTTTTCGCTTTCATCACCGTTAGTAACAACATCTTCACGCATTACATTTTCAATAGGAAATACGTGTGACATAGGCTCAACGCCTGTTGTATCAAGCTCATTAAGCTGGTCAATATAATCAAGCATGCTCGCCATATCTTTCTTAGCCTGTTCTTTTTCTTCGTCAGAAAGTTCAAGCTTGGCAAGGATACCTACATAATCAATCGTTGCGTCATCAATTACGTTTGCCATATAATCCTCCTTGTTTTGCGAAGCAAAATCCGAGCCCCTCACGGCGAGGAGAGGATTTGTCCTCCTTGTTTTGCGAAGCAAAATCCCAATGTGCGGCACTGCCGCACATTGCTCTCATGCGTATTTTAATCACGGACTTTTATGTGAACTTCTCTAAGCTGCTGCTCTGTTACCTCATTAGGAGCACCACACATAAGATCCTGTGCAGTACCGCTCATTGGGAATGCGATAACTTCACGGATATTTTCCTCATTTGTAAGAAGCATAATCATTCTGTCGATACCAGGTGCCATACCTGCGTGTGGCGGTGCACCGAATTGGAATGCGTTATACAACGCTCCGAACTTCTCCTTTAATACTTCTTCATCATATCCTGCAATTTCAAATGCCTTAACCATTATCTGCATATCATGGTTTCTTACGGCACCTGAAGAAAGTTCTACACCGTTACAAACAATATCATACTGATAAGCAAGAATATCAAGCGGGTCTTTTGTATTTAATGCTTCAAGACCACCCTGTGGCATTGAGAAAGGATTATGTGTAAATCCAATCTTCTTTGTCTCCGGGTCTCTTTCAAACATTGGGAAATCGTTGACATAACAGAAACGGTAAGCATCTTTTTCAATAAGGTCGAGTCTTTCACCGAGTTCTGTTCTAATCTGTCCTGCATAATATGCAGCTCTGTCTTCTTTGTCAGCCATGAAGAAAATTGTATCTCCTGCCTGAAGTCCTGCAAGTTCTCTGATTTCACCCTTTAACTCATCTGGAATAAACTTATCAATTGGTCCCTTATATGAAAGGTCATCTAATACTTCAAGATAACCGAGACCACCCATTCCGAGACCTGTAGCAAACTTGAGGAGCTTTTCATGCTGTCCCTTTGAAAGCTTTGCATGAACATTGATAGCTCTTACAGTCTTATTCTGGAACGGCTTGAAAGTACATTTATTAAAAAATTCAGAAAGGTCTATAATTCTTAACGGATTTCTGAGGTCAGGCTTGTCTGAACCAAACTCAAGCATAGCCTGCTTGTAGCTTATGATTGGATAAGGAGCCTGTGTAACCTTGAATCCCTTTGGTGCAAATTTTTCAAATGTTTCTGAGAGAACTTCCTCACCTACACGGAAAACATCTTCCTGTGTTGCAAAGCTCATCTCAAAGTCAAGCTGATAGAATTCTCCCGGTGAACGGTCAGCTCTTGCATCTTCATCCCTGAAACATGGTGCAACCTGAAAATATTTATCAAAACCGGATACCATAAGAAGCTGCTTATACTGCTGTGGTGCCTGTGGAAGTGCATAGAATTTTCCCTTATATTTTCTTGAAGGAACGATATAATCTCTTGCACCTTCAGGAGAAGAGGCACAAAGAATAGGCGGCTGAATCTCCAAAAATCCCATATCTGTCATTTTCTGTCGAAGGAATGAAATTACCTTTGAACGGAAAATGATATTGTCTTTTACTTTCTGATTTCTAAGGTCAAGATAACGATATTTGAGACGAACATCTTCTCTGACCTCTTTTGACGTCATAACTTCAAACGGAAGTGTCTGATAAACCTGTCCGAGCATGGTAATTTTCTTTGCTTCAAGTTCGATTGTACCTGAAGGAATCTTTGGATTGTATGTCTCCTCATCTCTCTTTTCCATGATACCTTCTATACTGATACATTCTTCTTTTTTGATTCCCTTTAAAAGTTCTGCATCTCTGATAACTACCTGAAGCACACCATACATATCTCTTAAATCGATAAATGATACACCGCCGTGGTCACGGATATTCTCTACCCAGCCCGCTACTCTTAAATTGCTGTCAATATCCTGTTCACTGACCTGATTTAATGTTCTGTCTCTGTAAATGTTTGACATCGTAATCTCCTTTCTTAACTACGCTCTTTTTGAAAAAGCCTTATGTGCGGCAAAATATGTTTTTAATTTTGTCACACACAAAAGCCCCGGAATACATTAATTGTATCCCGGGGCGAATAAACTTATTATCCGCGGTACCACCCGCATCAGATATGCACTTACAAAAATTACATATCTCTCATTAGCACTTAACGCGTGCAACGAAATAACCTAGCCGCCAAATTCAAATCATATCCGTCGGTTCAGCTATCCAACTCCGGAGTGTTCCCTCAATCAATTCCCTGCGGGTGCTCTCAGCCGACGACACCGCTTTCCTGTCAGGTTCCATGAAAAAGAGTCTCTTTCACAGTCTTTATAATATATTCTGTTATTGCCTTACAGAGCTGTCCGCCCACTAAAGACATTTTGATATTGGTATCATAACATACGAAAATATTTTATTCAAGGACTATTTGAAAAATTTCAACGCTGCCGTCGTTATAAATGCCTGTATAGGAACCGTCAGTATCACGCCGATTGTACCGCAGAGTCCGCAGACTATTTCTGTTATTATGGAATTGTAACCCATAATCTGAAGGAAAGGCATCTCATAAGAATATATCGTAAGAAGTGTTCCCGTTGCCGAACCCGTGTATGCAAGAATGAGCGTATTTGACATGGTTCCCATCATATCGTGTCCGACGTGCATACCTGACATAAACAGCTCTTTTGCTTTCAAATCAGGTGCCTTTTCGTGAATCTCGGTTATAGCGGCAACTATAGATACGCTTACGTCCATCACCGCACCGAGTGACGATATTAATATTCCCGCATACAAAATATCCGAAACATGCAGTTTTGAACTGTTGGCTATATATATCATTGATTCCGCATCAGACATGTTATATCCGTTGAGATTTGAAAGGTTGCCCGCAATCATTGCAAGGCCTCCCGACAAAACTATGCCTACTGTTGTTCCGATTATTGCACAGACCGTCTTTGAAGAAACTCCGTTTAATATATATATCGACGCCGCAAGAATCACAACCGATGTGAGAAGTGCCGCAAATATCCCGTTCAGACCGATATAAAGAAGCGGAACATACATACATATTACACATATAAATGTAAATATCAGTGCGTAGAGTGCCGCTGCTCCTTTTTTGCCTCCGACAAGCACAAGACAAAGCGAAAACAGCCCAAGCAGAACATATACCATCATTGTCCTGTCATAATTGTACACAGAACCCGTAATCACACCATCTATATCTTTTACTACCGCAATAACCTTTGTTCCTGTCGTGCAGAATGCACCTCTTTGAAATGAATTTGAGTTATCAAGTTCACAATTCTGCCCCTTATACTGACCGCCGGTAATCTTTGCGGATACTTTCTGTGCACCGCCGAATGGCTGTCCGCCCGAATTATCTTCTATAATTTGTGTGACCTTTGCTTTTACATATACAACATTATTATTTGCTTTGATATGAGTTCTCTTAATTTGACAACTTCCGATGATAATCCCCGCAAGAATCACCATCGGAAGAAGTACACGGAGAACTCTTTTATATAAATTTCTCCTGTTATCCATTAAATTATGCCTCTTTTTTCTTTATAACGGTAACTGCCCCGATACCTGACGCTGACAGTCCAAGAAGCACAAACAGCCATATCTTTGCCCTGTCACCTGTTTCAATCGAACCAATAAGCTTATCAGAATTTGTATTTTCCTGATTATCTGAATCGCTGCCGCCCGTATTGACTCTTTCATTTTTCTTTGCTGTCGTAAATTCATATACACTGCTCTTTTCAATATCCGACGCTGTATTGGTTACAACCGCATACCACGCATAATCTGTATTTTCTTTAAGATTTGTCAATTCAAGTACAGCTTTTCCTGTTGCACCGTCTGCTTCCGCATTTACGTTTCCAAGCTTCTCATTTGTATACACGTAAGCTGAAAAGCTCTTTTCAAGAATTGTCTGCTCTTTCGTATTGAAATTAACGTCGAGAACCATCTGGTCAACGCCCGTTGCCGATGCACCTTCTGTATTCAATGTGTGAAGTTCTGTATCATAATAGTTAAAATCGTCCATGCAAGGAGAATATGAATTCATATAAATCTTGTTATTATCAAGGTCAAAATACAGGAACTTAATATATTCGTTACCGCCTTCAAATCCTGACTGATAATCGGTACAAATCTGATATACTGTTCTGTCGTTCCTGCCGTCGCCATCATCATCAAACATTACAGTCTCATATGATGAGCCGTGATAATGACCGTTTAATACCGCAAATACATTAGGATTCTTTTCAACAACATATTTCTGTACAAGCTGTCCATAATAATCAAGATAAGTTCCGCCGCTCTGCTTTACATTTGTGTATGTATGGAAGCAAAGGATTGCCTTTCTGTCACTGTACTGTGAAAGGACATGATTCATCCAGTCAATTTCGTCCTGATAAATATTCCAGCTCATGTATACAATGATAAAATCCTGTCCTCCCTCACTTATCAAATCATAATGGCCTTTATTGTTCTGATATGTTCCACCATATGTAGGCTGTGTCTTAAATCTGTTTTCACCGAAATATTTGTAATAATTTTCATAATCTGCAAGACCTGCCGCAACATCGTGATTTCCGCCAAGAACACCATAAGGCATGCCTGCTTTGTCAAGAATACCCATTGCTTCGTCTGCATTTTCCCACTCATAGGTCATATCGACATCATCTACAATATCGCCTGTATGAATAACATATTTAATTTTACGTTCATCCGCATTATTTACAATCCAGTTATTGATATTAGTAAAATGATGCTGCCATTCCTCCGCATAATACTGTGTATCCGTCTCCCACGCGAAACAGAAATCGTAATCGTCCGGAACATTTGTACCGTCCCAGTCTGCATTATTATTTACTTTTTTATCAGTAACTGTATCAAGTTCCGGAAGTGATGAATCAGCAGTACACTGGACAATAATCGTCGCATTTCCGTCTTTTACATGATTTGCAGCTGTAAATCCGGCTTCTTTTATTGTTCCGTTTTCGTCGGCTTTTGCAATTTCATCCCATTCATTTGTAGCTGTATTTAACACATACATTGTACTTGCATGCGTATCGTTACTGTTTGAAGCTTCACCGTCCCAGTTTGCGGCAATTATTTCATCATCTTTTACATCAGGTACATTTACCGTGTACTGTATATACGGAAGAATACCTTCTGATGTATCTGTTTTTATACTGTCGGCTTTTATCTTTTCAGCCCTGTAAAATGTTGCCGTTGTATCTGACTTGACATTTTCAAGGTTAAGATAAAGAGAAGCACTGTTATCCGTAATATCCGATGTTAAACCGTCCTTAATTGTTACCTTTGCACTGTCTGCCATAAATACCGCTGTCTTTGTTGTCTCATTTCCTGCAGCATCTTTTGCAAATGCTGTAATTATATGCTGTCCGTCGCCCAAAGCAAAAGAGGTTGTTTCATATGTATCATTAATCTGCTCGCCGTCAAGAGTCACAACGAATTCTTCCAGTGTATTTGCTTCTGTAACTTTAGGACTGAGTGTAATATTTCCACCCAAAATGTCACCATCTTTTACACCAAGCTCAATCTCAGGAGCTTTGTTATCCACAATAAAAGTAACTTCTTTTGTATTTATGCCGTCAGTTACCTTTAAAGTATGTTCACCTTCTGAAAGCTTTGTTGTATCCACCTGTGTACCAACTGCAGTAACTTCTGTAGCCGGAACTGTAAAACTCACATCCATATATGGACACATACCAGCTGAATCACCAATATAATGAACTGTTTCATAATCTGTGCTAAGATTTGTCTTTGCACTTGTAGCTGCATCATCCGGTCCGATTGACACCGGATAGTAAACGTTTCCATTAATAAGTTTTAATGCAAGATTTTTAACTGTAAAATCTTCTCTGTTCGCATCCGGCATAAGATATTCGTCACCTGTCGTGCCATATGTACCAGCCCAGAAACGGAGTGTTACATCATATGATGAATTTTCCTCATTATAAGTAAAATATTTATTATCAATATGTAGTGCCTGACCATCAAGTATTTGGTACTGCCACTTTCCTATTGAAGCAATTGTTTCGTTATCCGTTGTTGTAACCGCATTTCTAAAATAGCTGTCCCTGCCGTCAGCATGGAATGTAAAATACGCTCCGTCTTCAAGCATTGGCGTTGTTGTGCGTTCAATACCATCAATATATATCTTTGATGATAAATTATTACCTCCGTCATTGGCTGTCATTGTTACAATTCCACTGACTTCCTCTTTATCACCTATATTTGTTCTGATTCCGTCAGTTTCATTTAATTTGTTAATTTCCACCTTGTAAATATTACTTAATGTGCTGCGGTATCTGTTATCCGCACTCACGTAAAATTCAACATAATTATGTGAAAATAATTCATCCGCTGGAATCAATACTTCATAAAGATTAGGAACTCTCCTGTTTACTTCTGTTGTTTTATTCCAGTTTCCTGTTCCGTCAAATCTGTAATATGTACTGATACCTGTTCTTGCAAGATTTCCTGTCTGCTCAAACTGGAAATCAACTCTTAACTCATCACCCTGCATAATAGATTTTGGAACAGTATCATTAAGCTGTAAAGTCAATGCTGAACCATCATCTTTTGCATATGTATACTGTTCTGTGCTTGCAGTTCCCATTGAAGTTGCTGCATTTGCTGTTTTAAGAAGCATTTCAGGTCCTTCTGGATTTACCATAAGTTCAGCCGATTTGTTATCCTTGCAGTCAGAATTACCAACATAGCAGTAATTTGACACAAGTTTTCTTGTTCCGTCAGAATTTTTCTTATAAATCTCAACTGCACGGTTTGTATTGTTCATACCATTCTGACCCGTAACAATGTACACTGGAACATCTTCACTTATTTTATAAGCATCACGGAATTCTTTCTCTGTAGGAAAACTTGTATGATTTTTCAGAAAATTAATTCTGTAAAACCATATTACCGCTGTTTTTCCTGCCGGAATAACGCAGTTATCAGATGAACCTATACCCGACTCTGTATTTTCATCATAACGGCTTACATCAAGAATTTTTCTGCTGCCCTCTTTAACTTCATATCCAAACTGATATTCGTTATTCAAATCAACATCATGGTCTGTTGTATTGACAACTTCGACACATTCCATCAAATCATCACTGATTCCATATACACTGCTTCTGTTTATATCATTCGGTCTTACTTCCGTAATAAACACACCGTTGGCAATCTGTGAATCAGGAACTTTAGCCTTTACAATACCATTAAGCTGTCCTGAGTATACATATCCCGGTGAAGGCTCACACATATCGCGGTATACTTCCATTTCATTTCCAATATCAGGAATTGAAAGCTCAACCGAAAATCCATCCATTGTATTAACCTTATCCGTAGCCGTAAATGTTGAAACCACATTATTGCCAGCTTTTGTTTTTAATGAAAATGTTGATGTAACGCCCCAGTTCACACCACTTGTAACTTTAAGAACAACTGCATCGTCAGGAATTCTCATCTCTTCCCTGAATTCTGCTTCTGTAGGAATCGTAGTTGTGACATCACTTCTATAATTCCACAGTACAACCTTCTCTTCCGGCTGTATTACAACATCAGCATTATCATCCATTGTTGTAACTTTTTGAACTGTATCGTTATATACAAACTCATATGTATCGTTAAAATTAACAGGATTTTCATATGTACTTGTAATCTCGACAAATTCCATCAAATCGGTTGTACTTTTATATAACCTGATACTTTCGTAACCACTTTTTTCTCTTGAATTATTCTTCACACTCCGGTCTACGTCATTCTGATAAATCTCCGTAAGCCAAAGTCCCTCTTTGTTAAAACTCTCATTTACCGAAACATCTGCACCGCCTGTCTCGCTCGCAATAAGCGGTGAAATATTACCTAAGATACTGCCTGCTATCATAACAGCAGCCACAGTTCCCGCTACAATCCGTTTTTTTCTCCTTTTCATGACGTTCTCCTTATTAGTATAATTGCTCAAACATTTGAAAACGTCATAATTATAGTAATGTCATGTAAAATCCAATATCACAATTTGAAGAAATTTATGTAAAACTTTGTAAAATTTTTCAAAATATAATAATAGATTATCACTGCTTATTTTCTTCTTTTAATTCTTTCTCCTTAAACTCCCACTCTCTTAATGTATAATCCCAATCTCTATATGCCCATCTTTTTATACATATATAATATTTGTCATCTAGATTTTTATATATAAGTATAAAATTCTTTGGCACAATATCTATATCTTCCCCGTCTTCAAAATCTTCTGCAAACAGCTTGGTTCCTGTCACATAATATCCTATAATTTTCCCATTTTTATCCATCATGTTTTTTTCACCCTGTTCCCAGACGTCACATGCAAAACTGCTAATTGCACTGTCATAACTATAAAGCCTTGTAAGATTATATACTTTCGTTGTCTTTTTTAATTGTTCTCTTGCTTCATCACCGACGCCTTTGCTGTTTTCAACCGCCGTTAAATATCTTTGTCTGTCACTATTTAACTGATTCACCATATTGGCAGCCTGTTTTTTGCTTACTTCAAATTGACCATCATATAATCCAATATCATACAACTGTTTGAATTTTACCGTCTTACAAAATACTGGTATTGTAAAATCTTTTTCATACCACATTGCGGTATTTTTTATAACTGTTCTCGGACAATATATGTATGTTAATATTCCTGCAACCATCAGCACATACGCCGCTATCGCTAATGTTAATTTTTTCTTAATTTGATTCTCCTAATATTTATGCACCCAATTACAAAAACCCCTATTTTTTGCTGATACTGCTTTGATTTGTGACTGTCAAATGCACCTGCACAAGTGCATGTATTTTCATAACAGCATAGCAAAAAACAGCTATCCCTGTACTGTTTGTGCATAAATAACATATTTTTGTATTTATGCAGGTACAAGTATAGCTGTTTTTATTTTTCTGACTACAATTTTTATATTAATTGTTAAATATTTTTTCTGAGAGTTCAATTACAATTTTCTCATCTTCGCCGCACGAAGAAGATGCTTTGCAAGAACTGAAGTTGTTACTGAACCAACACCACCAGGTACTGGTGTTATAACAGATGTCTTTTGTGCAACATTGTCAAAATCCACATCACCACACAGATTTCCGCTTTCGTCCACATTGATTCCGACATCTATTACAACCGCATCATCAGCGACATAATCAGGCTTTATCATTTTTGCAGAACCCGCCGCCGCAACAAGCACTTCTGCATTACGGCATGTTCCTGCCATATCTATTGTCTTAGTGTGGCATACAGTAACAGTCCCATTTTTTTTCATAAGCATCATTGCAACAGGTTTTCCGATTACAAGGCTTCTTCCGACTACCGTAACTCTCTTTCCTGTCAGGTCAATCCCGGCATAATCAAGCATTTCAATTACTGCTTCCGCCGTACACGGTGCAAAACCGTTTACATCGCCTGCGTATACTTTTGCAAGATTAACCGGAGATATTCCATCAAGGTCTTTTACCGGGTTGATTCTTTCTTCTATTGCTTTTTCATTGATATGCTTAGGAAGCGGTCTTAAAAGAAGAATTCCGTCTATATTGTCATCTTTATTAATCTTGTCAAATTCTTTCTGGAATTCCTCATCTGTTATATCCTGAGGAAATACATATGATGTGCAGTCAAATCCGACCTTATCCATCTTTTTTGTCGCACCGCGTTCATACGAACAATCGTCGGGACGCTCTCCCACACGGATAATCGCAAGATGCGGCTTGATACCAGCCTCCTGTGATTCTTTTATAAGTTCTTCATTAATAGCCTGTGCAACAGGCAGACCCTTTAAAATTTCCATTTTCATACTCCCTTGTACTTTTATGCTCAACCTATGCCAAAAATCCCGTACATTTATGCCAATATTATTGTTATTTACCTTACCTTGTCCATTACAGTCTCATAAATGCTGTCCGCAAGCTCATTTCCCTGTACCAGCATTTCATCAGCACGCATATTCATATCATCTGCAACAACCATATTTTTCATAAGCTTTGTATTAATAAATACGTTAAGAGACGCACCGTTTAAAGCAGCTTTTGCCATCTGTATGCCTACACCGACATCACTTATTGCAAGTGTACTTCCTATAACAGAAAGTCTTTCAAGAATTTTCATTGATTCAAGAATTTTCTCCATTAATTCAAGAGGTGTTTCGCTTGCTGCCACAAGACACTTTTCAAGGACTTCTTCTCTGTGTGTTTTCTCTTCTTCTGTATCTTTTGGAAGTCCGTATGCTTTTGACAATGGTTCAAATGCAACTGCATCTTTTTGCATATAATCGGCAAGTTCATCTGTGAGCTTCCCTGCTTTTTCGATTATCTGCTCAATTTCTTCCTGATACTCGGCATATTTTTTCTTGCCTGTTGTAAGATTGGCAACCATTGAGCCAAGCGACATGCCAACTGCTGCCACATATGCACTCGCACCTCCGCCGCCGGGAACAGGTGCCGAACTTGATAATGTTTTTAAAAATGTATCCATACTCTGCTGTGTCATAATAATACGCCAATCCTTTCTTTATTTACATCTACTCATCAATCTCTCCCGTGCAGATTGTCACTGCCGGACCTTCAAGATATACTGTGTTATTTTCTCTGTCCCAGTTAATTTTCAAATCGCCGCCGAGAAGGTGAAGTGCCGCTTCGTCATCGCACATTCCATTTAAAACGGTTGCTACAAGACTTGCACATGCTCCCGTGCCGCATGCAAGTGTCTCTCCTGAGCCACGCTCCCATACACGCATGTTAAGATTCTTTCTGTCAACTACCTGAATAAATTCAGTATTTACCTGCTCTGGAAATGCTTCATGCTTTTCAAAACCCGGTCCGATTTTTTCAAGTTCAAACTTCTTTATATCTATATCGTCAAGATAAACTATCGCATGCGGATTACCCATTGAAACACATGTCACATTGTATGACTTTCCATCAACTACAAGAGGCTGATTAATAACTGCAGTCTCTCCGTCTGCCGGCTTCAAAACAGCTGTATTTACAGGTACTTTTTCTGCCTCAAGAATAGGTGCTCCCATATCAACTTTTACAGATTCAACCTTACCGTCATCCCCAAGCTTTAATTCAAGAGTCTTTACACCTGACAGTGTATCAACTTTTACTGTAGTTTTATCGGTAAGCTTATTGTCATATACATATTTTCCGACGCAGCGTATTCCGTTACCGCACATCTTTCCCTGCGAACCGTCCGCATTGTACATTTCCATGAAAAAATCAGCCTTGTCTGATGATTTTATAAGAATCATTCCGTCAGAACCGATTCCGAAATGTCTTTCACTTACCTTAATTGCCGTCTTTGACGGATTTTTTAACAACTTCTTGGTGCAGTCAACATAAATGTAATCGTTTCCCGCTCCCTGCATCTTTGTAAACTTCATAAATTTTTAGCCTCCTTGTTTTGCGAAGCAAAATGCGACTGCCCTTGCAGGAGCAGAGGATTTAGCCACCATCATATATGCTTATCACCATCTGTGCAGATTCTACCATAGTATTTCCGCTGTCCATGCTGCACTTCTGTATGTATCTGAATGCTTCCGGCTCTGACATGTTATTTCGTTCCATCAATATCGCCTTTGCATCATCTATTATTTTTTGTTCCTGCGGGCTTCTCCTTCTTGGCTGGCTGCGAAGCTTTCTTCTTCTCCTGACCTGTGCCTGAAGCATCATCTCTATTGTGGAACATAAATCATTTACTTTTATAGGCATTGCAGCACAGACAATATCATTATCCTGACAATCTCCCCAGAGGTTTCTTGATGCCACAAGAAGCATCTCAAAACTTTTTGGCTTATATTCGTTTAATTCCGTGTAAATCATGTTGTCAGACAGCTTATAACCACAGATAATAATTCCATCTGAAAGATTATCTGCCTGATTGATAACCTGTGCCCCCGTTATACACGGAATTGCAACATCATATCCTTTTCGTACCAGAAGATTGCGGACTGCTTTCGCCTCCTCAATCTTTGGAAATGCCACAATTAAAGTTGACATTAATTACACTTCCTCCAAATTAGAATTTCGCAAGATATTCTTCAATTTCCCACTGGGAAACTCTTGTACGGTAATCTTCCCATTCTTTTAACTTGGCTTCGGTATATTTTTCTACTATATGATCACCTAAAACATCACATACAAACTTATCATTTTTCATACACTGGACTGCTTCATAAAGATTTTCAGGAAGTGTCGCAATACCGGATGCTGCTCTCTCTTCATCTGTCATCTCAAATATATTGCAGTCAACACTTGCAGGAATCTTTAACTTTCTCTTAATTCCGTCAAGCCCTGCTGCAAGGCAGAGTGCAAGCACAAGATATGGATTAGCCGATGGATCAGGATTTCTAAGTTCAACCCTTGTTCCATTTCCTCTTGATGCCGGAATTCTTATAAGCGGACTTCTGTTTGTTGCAGACCATGCAATGTATACAGGAGCTTCATATCCCGGAACAAGTCTCTTGTAAGAGTTTACAAGTGGATTAGTTACTGCTGCCATTCCCTTTGCATGCTCTAAAATACCGGCAATAAAGTGGTACGCATCTTCTGAAAGTCCCAATTTATCTGAATCGTCAGCAAAAATATTCTTTCCGGCCATTGTGGCAAGAGACATATTAACATGCATACCGGAACCATTAATTCC
>OLRF01002671.1_pt1 | contig 15231 bp, 17 predicted proteins | sample 1672061 | NCBI WGS metagenome assembly OLRF01 (sample SAMEA3136641, study PRJEB25190) | human gut metagenome | reverse complement strand
GCCGCAAGGAAGCGGCCATTGAAACGCCGTTTGGCTGACTGGAGGGCGTTTCAGTGAGGCTAGATCTCTTTAGCTCGGCATATTGAGCTGAAAGGGATGATGATGCAAAATGCAAAATGATTTGTTCAGCTTTTGGCATGATGTTGGCAAAAATTAAATATGTTGATGAAATGACAACATTTTAAAAAAGGATCTCATGATTTTAGAAGTTTCAGTGAGTCGAATTGTGTCGATGTTGTACATTTTTCGGATTTATGGCAAATTTGCCAACACATTTTTTAAAAAATGTTGTCAAAAATCAGCCAAAACAAAAAATTGCACAACATTTCCCATAATATTACAAATGGCGCAGCATTATAAACCAAACATTATATTATTCGGCGTGCCGAAAGGCATGAAAGGATAGCGCTCATTGAAACGCCGTTTGCTTGACTGGATGACGTCAGTATGAGTCCGATGTTGCAGAATTTTTTAATAACCACTATATTTTACAACATTGCAGCCACGATACAGCTCTAAATCAACAGAGAAATAGAGTGATGTTGTAAATTTTATAAAAAAATTAAAAAAATACAACAGAATTTCGGATTCATGTTGTAGAATTCTGAGAAATTGAGAAATTTTACAACATTGGCCGTTTTCACGCCATAAAGAATTTTAAAAATAGCAGAAATGTTGTAATATTTCAGGAAATATTTAAATTATGCAACATTGAGCTGGCAGGCAGACACCGGCAGGCAGATACCATTAAGCGCATGGCGGACACTGCCAAGCGATATGATGGATTTTTTAAACTCGCGACCAAGGCTAGTTTGGAGGAAAGGAGCAAAATGACAGCAGTAAAAATAATATTTGCAGTTCTGATCTGCGTTCCTTTGGCGGTCGTATGCTACCATTTTCTCAAGAAGCTGGTTGATGAGCTTGGCAGGAAATAGCAGAAAGCAGTAAAAACAAATAATCAATGTTCGAGCGGCTCAATGCTCGCGCAGTTAAATGCTCGTACGACGACAAAATTGTGCGGCGGAAGGCTTTCAGCTTGCGCAGAAGCGAGAACGCCCGGCCGCAAACTGGCGCAGAAGGGAAAACATGCTGACAGGGCGTCATGCCGGGCAGGGCGTGCCGCTGTGTTGGGTGAAAGCCCAGGTATTCTGAACAGGATACCAAGATACAATATTATAAACACGGAGTAAGCGATGAGAAAGGGTTTGTTCATTTCCATAGAGGGATCTGACGGTTCGGGAAAATCTACGCAGATAGAGAATATAAAAAGATTTTTTGAGGAAAAGGGAATAGATATCGTCTTTACGAGAGAACCGGGAGGAACGCCGATAGGCGAAAAACTCAGGGAAATAATTCTTGACAGAAATCTCAGAGAAATGTCGGATATGACGGAAGCACTGCTTTACGCGGCTGCAAGAGCGCAGCATGTCGCCCAGGTCATAAGACCGGCACTCGCGGAAGGCAAGATAGTCGTATGCGACAGATTTGTCGACTCCAGCATAGCGTATCAGGGATACGGAAGAGGGCTGGGCGAGCCAGTAGCTGTGATCAATGGATTCGCCATAGAAGGCTGCATGCCCGACGTCACTTTTCTCATGAAGATGGATCCGAGAGTAGGCCGGAGAAGAATCAAAGAAGATCAGCAGGACAGGCTGGAAATGGAAGAAGACGATTTTCATGTCAGAACCTTTGAAGGGTACTTGGAACTTGAAAAACGATATCCTGACAGGATCGTGAGTATAGACGCCAGCCGCAGCATAGAAGAAATAAAACTTGACATTTACAGGAAACTGGAGGAATTGTTAAAAGGTGTCTCTTGGTAAATATCAGTCCAATAAAAGGCTGGCAGAAAAGATAGGAGAAAGCATAAGGAACGGCAGAGTTTTCCACGCACATATAATCGAGGGAGACAGCTTTTCCGATAAAGAGGGCTTTGCCAGGGAACTGTGCAAGGCGATAATGTGCCTGGAAAAACCGGGAGAAGGATGCGACAGGTGTGTAAACTGCCGTAAAATAGACCATGATAATTATGAAGACCTGCATGTGGTGGAATCAGACGGTCTGTCTGTCAAGGACGAACAGATTTCCAAGCTTCAGGACGAGCTGAAGAAGAAGCCTATAGGCGAAAGAAATCTGGCGATAATCAAGGACGCGGATACCATGACGGCAAGAGCACAGAACAGGCTGCTGAAAACGCTGGAGGAGCCCTTCACAGGTACGGTTATCATTCTGCTTTCCGAAAACAGAGAAAATCTCTTGGACACTATAAAATCGAGGTGTGTCATATATTGTCTGGAAGAGGTCAGCAGGCTGACGGGTTCAAATGGCAGAGGCGGCTCGACTGACCCAATCGGCACGGGCGACTCGCTGAACGAGAGAATACGCGATTCAGCAAGGCTTGCCCAAACAGCGGAAGAAATATTTGAGGCTGTTTCAGAGGAAAAATCTTTCTGGGAAATCAAACAGACATTGTCGGCAGGCATGAAAAGCAGAGAGGACGCTTTCATGCTGCTGGACGGACTGGAAAGAATCTACGAAGGACTCCTTGTCGGCAGGGACGAGAGGAGAAAGCTAAAACGCAGAGAGGAAATAATCAGGAGTATTGAGTTGATTGAAGAAGCAAGGCGCGATTTGATCGCCAAAGTCAATTATCAGTACGCCGTTAAAAATCTAATATTAAAAATCGGAGGATTATAATGGTAAAAGTAGCTGGCGTAAGGTTTAAAACCGCCGGAAAAGTATATTATTTCGACCCTGGAGATCTGGAAGTAAAGATGGGCGACAACGTCATAGTCGAGACGGCTAGGGGCATGGAATTCGGTACCGTGACGATGGATATCGCGGAAATTCACGAAAACGACGTCGTGGCTCCGCTCAAGAAGATCGTCAGGATTGCCAATGAACAGGACAGAAAGCAGCATATAGAAAACGTAAAGAAGAAAGAAAGAGCCATGAAGCTGTGCCAGGAAAAGGTGGATAAGCACGGCCTGGTGATGAAGCTGATAGACGTTGAATACACCTTCGACAACAGCAAAATAGTATTTTACTTCACCGCCGACGGCAGAGTGGACTTCAGAGAACTGGTAAAGGACCTGGCCGGGGTTTTCAAGATGCGCATAGAGCTGAGGCAGATAGGAGTAAGGGACGAGGCTAAGATGCTGGGCGGCATAGGAAGCTGCGGCAGAGCGCTTTGCTGTCACAGCTGGCTGGCTGATTTTGAGCCGGTATCAATAAAGATGGCGAAAGTGCAGAATCTTTCTCTGAATCCATCGAAGATTTCCGGGATATGCGGAAGGCTGATGTGCTGTTTAAAATATGAAAACGACATATATATGGAATTCCGCAGAGGCATGCCTGACGTGGGAGAAAAGATAAAAACTCCCGATGGCATGGCCAAGGTAGTTGAAACCAATCTTCTCGAAAATACCATAAAAGTAAGGCTTTATACCGACGAAAAACCGAAAGGTAAAAAAGGAGAAGAAGCTCAGGACGAGCAGGATGAAAAGCTGTCATCCGACATTTATACTTATAAAAAGCAGGAAATAAAGCGCTTTGAAAAGCGCAGGGACAGCAGCAAAAATATGGACATCTTTGAGGGCGTCGACGAAGATACCATGAAAGAAATCGAAGAACTCATCAAGGATTGATTTTATGGATAAAATGAACTTTTCAGGAAACGAAGCCAGCATCGTCGGGAGCTGCGATGTCGTCGGGAGCTGCGATGTCGCCGGGAAACGCCGTGACATGCCGGAGCTGTTTGAGGGCGAGCGCATAGACGATACAGGTTTCGGTGGAAGAATGCTGATTCAAAAGCCTGAAGATTTCTGCTACGGCATAGACGCTGTACTCCTCGCCGATTTTGCCGCCAAAAGACGCAAAGGCAGAGAAAAACCAGCTACCGTGGTGGATCTTGGAACCGGTACCGGGGTAATCCCTATCATATTGGATTATAAGATTTGTCCTGAAAAAATCTATGGCATAGAGTTTCAACGGGATTCCTGGGAGAGAGCCTGCAGAAACGCTGATGCCAACGGACTGGAAGAACGCATATCGTTTATAAACGATGATGTTGGAAATTTCGGTGATTTGGAGTGCGAGTGGGGCAGAAAGCTCAAGGGAAAAGCAGACATGGTTGTCTCAAATCCGCCGTATTTTCAGCGGGGCAGCGGACTGACCAATGACAAAACGCCTAAGATGCTGGCAAGGCATGAGACCTCTGCCGGTCTGGGGGAGTTTATGGCCTGCGCCTCTCATCTGCTCAAGCCTAAGGGAGAATTTTTTATGATTCACAGGCCTTTCAGGTTGGCGGATATCTGCTGCTTCGGCAGGGAAAACGGTCTGGAGCCGAAAGAAATCCGCTTCATAAGCCCTAAAAAAGACGCGGAGCCGAACATGCTATTAGTCCATATGATCAAGGGCGGAGGCAGTGAGCTGAAATTTCCCAGCAATATCTGGGTCTACGACGATGAGGGCAAGTATACGCCGGAAATTTTGAAAGCGTACGAGCGATAGGCACGCCGCCGCATGGCTATGCTGCGGTGCCGCATTGCAGCACGCCGCCGCAGGTGTGCACGATGCCGTACTATTACATGAATCTGCATATAATTATAGAAACTATCATACCTGTTATGTAACCTATGAGGCCACCTTTAAAAGCGTGCCTCATTTGCTTTACCTTTGTAACGCCAAAGTAGAGCGCCAGCACGTATATGACGGTTTCACAGCCTCCGGCCATTACGCAGGCCACACGGCCGGCATAGGAATCGGGGCCGACGTTTTCCAGTATGTCCTGGAGGATTATCATGGAACCGCTTCCGGAGATGGCTCTGAGGAACATCAGAGGCAGGAGCTGGGCCGGGACTTCGAGGGCGGTGAGCACGGGAGCCAGCAGCACGTCTATCAGGTTGAGTATGCCGGATGAGGTCAGGCTGTTTATGGCGATGAATATGCCTATGAGAAAAGGCATTATTTCTACAGCCGTTTTCAAGCCATTTTTTGCACCTTCTATGAATAGATCGTATATGGGTGCCCGCTTCCAGAGACCGTACCCTATGATGACAGCGCTCATCACAGGCAGAAAGCCGACTGAAAGAAAAGTGAAGACCTGTGACATTTAGCTTCTCCTTTCAAAAAATTTGCATGCCAGCACGGATACGAGAATGGTTATACCGGCTGTTATGATGGACGGCAGGACTATGGAATAAGGGTCCTGAGAACCGCAGTCGCTGCGGATCTGAATGGCCATTATGGGAAATATGGGGGCAAAAGCCATATTCACTACCGCGAAAGTGCACATGTCATTGCTGGCGATAGGACTGTGCCTGTTGGCTTCGTCCAGCTTTTCCATGGTACGCAGGGCAAAGACGGTTGAACTGTTGCCTGCACCGAAAATGTTAGCCATGAAGCTCATTATTATGGACGAAATGGTTTCCGGGTCTTTCTGGGAGGGGAAAAGAAGTTTGGTGAAAGGCAGGAGAAGGCGAGACAGCTTGTTTATGAGGCCGGTTCTTTCCGCGATTTCCATCAGGCCGCTCCACATGGCCATTATGCCGGCAAGACCTAGGATAAACTCCACAGCCTCAGTTGAACCCTCCGTAAGAGCGTCGTTGAGACTGGCAAGATTTCCGGAAAAACAGGCATATATGAAAGAGGCGATAAATATGACAGCCCAGATTAAATTCATCATCACAAAATCTCCTTTCACAAGACCATTGCATAAGCACACAATCTGTAATAAAATGTATGCGTAAAATCCAAAAAAATGTTGAAGCAATTTCCAGTTTTGGGGTATAATAAAATGAGTTGCCAATGAGGAGGGATTTTATGACAGTAACAATAACCTGGGAAGGAGTTCTGCTGACATTGCTGGCAGCGCTCGCTATCGTTTTATTGATATATTTGATCGCACTTACGAGAAAGGCTATCATCACGCTTACAAAGGTCAATTCCGTATTGGACGATGCCAAAATTGTTTCCGAAGTCGCTGCTGACAAAGCACAGAAGATAGACAAAATAGTTGACGGAGTAAGTGATTCGGTTGGAACGGTTGTAAATTCAATTAAGGGAAATCAGAGCATAGTTGCAGCTATTACCAGTATAGTCAATGCAGCGAGCAGCTTTGCCGGAATTGTAAGAAAACCGACTAATAAAGATAAATAACACACACACCTAAAAGAAACAAGAGGAGGACGAAAAAATGAAAGCAACAGGAATTGTCAGACCGGTAGATCCATTGGGAAGAGTAGTTATCCCTGTGGAACTGAGAAGAAATTTGGGGATAAAGACCGAGGACTCTTTGGAAGTATTTGTAGACGGAGAATATATAATGCTGAAAAAATACGAGCCGGCATGCGTATTCTGCGGAAATGTAAAAGACGTGGTTTCAATTCACGGGAAAAACGTCTGCAAAACATGCATTGAAGAAATGAAAAAATTATAGTCTTGCGGAGGCTTTTGAATTGGCTAAGTATATTGTGAAACAAAGCGGCCCTCTCAAAGGGGAGGTGCATATTAGTGGTGCAAAAAACGCGGTATTGCCGCTGATGGCTGCGGCTCTTCTTTCCGATGATGTATGCATCATTGACGCGGTACCGTGCCTCAGGGATGTAAGTCTGATGAAAGAAATCCTTTCATCCCTTGGTTCAGATATAGAGGAAATAGGTGAAAATACCATTTCCATACACACTGAAGACATATATTCAACGGAAGTTGAAAAAGACTTGGTCAGCAAGATGAGGGCTTCAATACTGGTTATGGGTCCTCTGCTTGCGCGAAAAGGCAGGGTGAGGATACCGCTGCCCGGCGGATGCGCCATAGGGGCCAGGCCGATAGAACTTCATCTCAAGGGCTTTGAAATCCTCGGAGCTGTGATAAGCGAGGATGAAAACGGCGAATACGTAGAAGCCGTAGCCGGAGGACAAGGCCTGATAGGCGATCAAATATACTTGGACTTTCCCAGCGTAGGAGCGACGGAAAATATAATGATGGCGGCTGTTCTGGCAGAGGGGACAACCTATATAGAAAATGCCGCAGAAGAGCCTGAAATCGTCGATCTTGCTAACTTTTTGAATAAGATGGGCGCTAAGATCAAAGGCGCAGGCACAGATACGATAAGGATAGAGGGCGTCAAGAAGCTCCACGGCGCGAAGCACACTGTGATTCCCGACAGGATAGAGGCGGGAACCTTTATGCTGGCCGCCGCCATAACGAAAGGTGCGGTCCACGTATGCAACGTGGAACCTGATCACCTCAAGCCGATTATAGCCAAGCTCCGCGAGTGCGGAGTCAGGATCGAAGTAGGCGATGAGGATATAATCGTCAGAGGCGATCTGGGGCCGCAGATTTCGACGGATATAAAGACCCTGCCTTATCCCGGATTTCCTACAGATATCCAGTCTCCGTTCATGGCTTATCTGACCACTGTAGACGGCACGAGCACAGTCATAGAGACAGTATTCGAGAACCGGTTCATGCACGTATCCCAGCTGGGAAAGATGGGCGCCAGCATTGAGACGGCTGGCAACAGGGCTTCGATAAAAGGAAATACCAAGCTTAGAGGCTGCAGCGTTATAGCGACAGACCTCAGAGCCGGAGCCGCGATGGTACTTGCCGGGCTTGTAGCTGAAGGGCAGACTGAAATATCAGAAATCTATCATATTGAAAGAGGCTATGAAAAATTCATAGAAAAATTTGCCGAACTCGGGGCAGACATTAAAAAAGTAGATGATTGAAAAACGATATAGAAAATCGTCATATTAAAAGCAAACGATGAAAATCGACAGACTAAGCGGTGATAATTCACCGCTTTTTACATATAATGAGGGTATATAGGAGGCAAAATAATGAGAAAAGTTATACCGGCAGTGCTCTTGGCCCTCTTTTTTATTGTAGGTATTCCTCTTGTTTTGGGGCTGTTTGCCGGGCAGGAAGAGAGCAAACCTGAGGAAGATGTTTTTTCAGGCAAGGTAGATACGCCTGAAACGGTCAGCGTGTGGATTTCGGGGGAGGGAAAGGCAGAGGAAATAGACTTTGAGGAATACGTAGCCTGTGTCACCGCCAGCGAGATGCCGTCGACATTCGACGAAGAGGCTCTGAAAGCTCAGTCAGTAGCGGCCAGAACTTACGCCATGGCTAAAATACTCAAATATGACGAAAAAAGGCCCGAGTCTCACCCGGACGCGCCCCTGTGCGATACGACCCACTGTCAGGCATATAAAAGCGAAGATAAGCTGATAGAAATACATGAGGACGGCTGGGAGGAGAGCGGATTTAAAAAAGTCAGAAAAGCGTGTGAGGCGACCGAGGGAGAACTTCTGTATTACGACGGAGAACTGGTCACTCAGCCGCTTTTTTTCAGTTCCAGCGGCGGACAAACAGAAAATTCCGAAGACGTGTTTACAGGAGCTTATCCTTATCTTGTGAGCGTTTCCAGCCCATATGAGGAAAACGCCAGCCACCAGAACGAGGAAAAAGAGTTTTCTCTCGAAGAGATAAAGACTCTGCTTGCCAAAGCATATCCGGACAGAACTTTAGTCAGCGTCTCTGCCTCGTCGATAGAGATAATTTCACGCACCGACGGCGGCAGAGTGGAGAAGATGCAGGTCGGCGAAGCATCGTTCAAAGGCACTGAAATAAGAAATGCCCTCGGTCTCAGTTCCGCTTTGTTTTCCATAAGTTTCAGCGGCGACGGGAGCAGGATAATCTTTACTTCCGACGGATTCGGCCACGGCGTGGGGCTGAGCCAATACGGAGCGGACGGCATGGCGAAAGAGGGCAGCGGATATAAGGAAATACTGAGTCACTATTATACAGGAACCGAAGTTCACTGACGGCCGCAGGTAGATGTGAGTTGACAGCCGCAGGTAGATGTGAGCTGGCAGCCGAGAGATGCGTGCTGGCAGCTGCGGAAAAAATCAACAAGGCACGCGGCGTATAATCATATTTCACCTTGATTTTGCCATGAGCTCTATTGTATTATAAAAGAGATGAAAGGCGTGCTTTCAGCAGACGGCCGCTTTTCGGGAAAGGAAAAAATATGGCAGATATCAAATATTTAAAGCGCCTGGCGAAAGACTATCCAAACATAGAGGCCGCGTCGGCGGAAATCATAAACCTGAAAGCGATACTGGCGCTGCCAAAGGGCACAGAATATTTTCTCAGCGATTTGCACGGAGAACATGAAGCTTTTATTCACATGCTTAAGAGCGCGTCGGGAACCATCAAGATGAAGATAGACGAGCATTACGGCTCCGTACTGAGTGAGAAAGACCGGGACGATCTGGCTTCCCTGATATACAATGCGGAAGCCGAAATCAAGAGACGTAAAAAAAGCGAGAAAGATTTCGACGATTGGTGCGCCACGGCAATTTATCGTTTAATTACTATATGCAAATCCGTGTCGACCAAATATACTCGTTCCCGGGTAAGACAGCGGCTTCCAAAGTACATGGACTACAGCATAGACGAGCTGCTCCACGCGGACGACGAAGCCAACAGAGCATATTATTACAGCGAGATCATAAATTCCGTGGTTGAGTGCGGACTGGCGGAAACATACATAATAGAGCTTACGGAAGCCATCAGCAGGCTGGCCGTAGACAAGCTGCACATCATCGGCGACATATTTGACAGAGGCGCGCATCCCGACACCATTATGGATTTTCTGATGAATTATCACGATGTGGATTTTCAGTGGGGAAACCACGATATAGTATGGATGGGAGCTGCTACAGGAAACTGGGCCTGCATAGCCAACGTCCTGAGGATGAATATAAGCTACAACAATTTCGATATGCTGGAGGTGGGATACGGCATAAATCTGCGGCCTCTGGCGACCTTTGCGGAAAAAGTCTATGGAGATGATCCATGTGAATTTTTCAGGCCTCACATGCTTGACAGAAACGAATTCGACCCGGTGCCTGAGGATTTGGCTGCCAGGATGCACAAGGCCATAGCCGTTTGCCAGTTCAAGATAGAAGGCCAGAGAATAAAATCCCATCCTGAATACAAGCTGGAAAAACGTCTGCTCCTCGATAAGATAAACCTTGAAGAGGGCACCGTTGAAGTGGAGGGGGTAAAGTGGCCTCTGAGAGATGCCAATCTTCCTACCCTTGATGAAAACAATCCTTATGAGCTGACTGAAGAAGAGACTGAAGTCATGAGAGCGATTTCGGCTTCTTTCGTCAATTCGGAAAAACTCCAAAATCATATTAAATTCCTCTACAGCCATGGAGCGTTATATACTAAAGTAAACGGCAACCTGCTTTACCACGGCTGTATCCCTATGGACGAGGAGGGGAATTTTCAGGAAGTAGATCTGGGCAGCGCCAAGCTGAAAGGAAAGGCTCTTATGGACTATCTGGACGATCAGGTGCGCAAAGCCTATTATTCTCCTGACAAGGCCGACGAGACCGTATATCCTGGCGATCTGATGTGGTATCTGTGGCTGGGTGGTGATTCGCCTCTCTTCGGCAAAGAGAAGATGACTACTTTCGAGAGACTGTTTATAGCCGACAAGAGCACGCATAAGGAATTCACACGACCTTATTATAAGCTGATAAATAATCGTGAGACGTGCGAGAAGATCATACGTGAATTCGGCCTTGATCCGAGCAACGCCAAGATCCTCAACGGCCACGTACCTGTCAAGATAAAGGACGGAGAATCGCCGATAAAAGGCGGCGGACTTCTGTATGTCATAGACGGCGGCATTTCCAAAGCTTATCAGAAGCAGACGGGAATTGCCGGATATACGTTTATATTCAATTCACGTTTCATGGCTCTGGCTGAACACAAGCCTTTCAGCCCGCTAAAGCCCGACGGTACTCAGGAATTCCACTCGCCTGTCATGATGACAGTAGAAACCATGCCTGAACGTCTCTTGATTCTGGACACTGATCAAGGCGCTCAGCTGGTGGAAAAAGTCGAGGACTTGAGAAGTCTGGTGGAAGCGTTCAAACACGGCGAAATAAAAGAAAGTTATTAAAATATAAGCTGAGGTGAGATATGAGAGAGATAAAAGCCACGGAGATCACATCGGCTGTCAGGGATTTGTGCATAGAAGCAAACTGCGCTTTGCCTGAAGACGTAAGAAAAGCCATAGAAGAAAGCCGCAGCAGAGAGGCTTTTGACATAGCCTGCAGCGTGCTTGAAAAGATAGAAGAAAATTACCGCATAGCGGCGGATGAAAATGTTCCTGTATGTCAGGATACAGGGCTGGCCTGCGTTTTCCTTGAAATCGGACAGGACGTCCATATAGACGGCGATATAAAAGAAGCTGTGGACGAGGGCGTAAGGCAGGGCTACGAACAAGGCTATCTCAGAAAATCATGCGTAGCCGATCCTTTAAGAAGAGTAAATACAGGCGACAATACGCCTGCAATGCTTTACTTTGACGTCGTGAAAGGCGAGGAACTCAAGATCACCGTAGCGCCTAAAGGCTTCGGCAGTGAAAACATGAGCCGGATAAAGATGCTCAAGCCGTCGGAGGGAATCGACGGCGTCAAAGAGTTCATTCTCAAAACCGTCGAGGAGGCAGGACCCAATCCGTGCCCGCCGATAGTCGTAGGAGTAGGCATAGGAGGAACATTTGACAAAGCGGCTCTCATGGCGAAAAAAGCTCTTCTTAGGCCTCTTGACCAGCATAGCGGAGATGAGTTTTACCGTCAAATGGAAGAGGAAATGCTGGAGAAGATCAACGCTCTCGGCATCGGGCCTCAGGGCTTCGGAGGAAAGACTACGGCGCTTGCCGTAAACATAGAGACTATGCCGACGCACATTGCCGGACTTCCATGCGCTGTCAACATCAACTGTCATGTGACGAGGCACAAGAGCAAAACGCTGTAGATGCGGCGTACTTGCGGCAGGGGACGGCCATAAGCACGGCTAGGCCGACCGCCGCTGAATTTTAAGGAGGCATGAACCAATGGAAAAGCGCATCACAGTTCCGTTTACACGCGAACAGGCTGAAGAGCTGAAATGCGGAGATAACGTGCTGATAAGCGGAGTGATATATACGGGCAGGGACGCAGCTCATAAAAGGCTTATAGAGCTGCTCGACGGGAGCAAAGAACTCCCGATAGATGTAAAAGACGCGATAATATATTATGTAGGTCCTGCGCCGGCAAAACCGGGACAGGCGATAGGCTCGGCGGGACCTACCACCAGTTACCGCATGGATTCATATACGCCGCAGCTTCTCGACCTTGGCCTCAGAGGAATGATAGGCAAAGGGAAGCGTTCGCAGGAAGTCATTGACTCGATGGTAAAAAACAAGGCCGTATATTTCGGCGCGATAGGCGGAGCAGGGGCCTTGCTTTCCCGCTGTATTAAAAAAGCAGAAATCGTAGCCTATGATGACTTGGGAGCTGAGGCTATAAGACGGCTGGAGGTGGAAGATCTGCCCGCAGTGGTCGTAATAGACAGCAGAGGACATAATCTTTATGAAGAGGGCAGACAGAGATATCTGGATATGAAAAAGGAATAGATGACAGACGGCCTTGGAGCCGTCTGTTTTTTGAAATCGACGTGCCGGCCTGTGGAACCGATATGGCGGCCTATGACGTTGATTGCCGCACGCTGTTTTATATAGGCCGCGGCCTTATTGTCATAGCCTCCGGCTCCGTCAGCAGAAATTGCAATATTTTCTTTTCGCCTTTCAGCTCATTAAGATTTACTTTTCTCAGCTCGGGATTATCGTAGGTGGCCCAATAAAAGCTGAGGGATTCAGAGCACATGACAGCCGTATAGATAGTGTAATCGTAGGCAGTAACGCCGACATCGTATTCTGAAAGATTTTCGTCCGGCGCAACGCTTACAAGACCCAGAGGAAATGAGACGTTTTGCAGAATTCTGAACATCCTCGACGTTCCTTCGATTTCAGTTTTTCCTCTCTCACATAAATGCTTCAGATACGCCAGTCTGACGAAACGGGCAGGCGACGTGCATCCGCCCGGCAGCCATGACGAGCCGCTCCCGGAAAAGCATTGTTCTATTCTTGTTCCGTTGATTTTAAGGTCATCAAAGTCCGGCTTTCTTATGCCGGGATAATTCAGCATGCTTTCCAGATGCCACGGATAGCCGGGGCTGTTGGTGAGGACGCCCATGCTGTTTCTGTATATATTCAGACCACTCTTGTCGGATTCAATGATTATGGATTCTCCCGAACGGTCGCTGAACATCCAGTGAATGGGAGGAACGGCGCCCAGGATAGGAGCCTTCACCAGACATACTTTGTTTTTTAGATGAAAGACCACATCCTCTACGGAGCGGCACTGAGCCAAAAAATAAGTCATTGCGAACGCAGGCTGCAGCGGCAGAAGTTCCTGCTTGACTTGTTCCGGGAACTCAGCAAATTTACGGTAATAAAGCTGTCCGCCCATGAGGCCTTTTTCGTTAATTCCCTCGAAAAGAGTGGGAGTAGACTGGAGGACAAGAGATCCAGTCCCAAGAACGGCGTATTTAGAATACAGCTGCGAGCTTTCGTCTAAGTTGCCCTCAAGGCTTGTGCCTATAGTATAGAAAGAGGTGTTTTCAGGCAGATAGGTGATCCTGCTGCCATCGGCTATCCTGTTAAAATCGAAATTTCTGCCCCATAGATGCAGTCCGTTTTCCGTTTCCCACGTCAGAGCGCTGCAGCCGCCGCCAAGCTGCGCTAAGAGTTCCTTAGCTATTCCATAAGTCATATTTTTTCACCTGCCATTTTGTTGATTTATAGAAATATTATTTATATTTTTTTGAGAATTATAAATTTTTTCGGCAGGAAATTATGGAGTAGATTGAGCTGGCTTCTGAACACGTATATAAAAAATATAACCGACGGATGAATCTCCACCGGTTATATTTTTGATTGATTTAGTTGGTGCGGCCAACGGGACTCGAACCCGTACACCCGTTCGGACACAAGCACCTCAAGCTTGCCTGTCTGCCAATTCCAGCACAGCCGCAAAACGCAAGTTAATTTTGACCTGCGTATCAATTATACTTTTTTGAGAGCCGTTTGTCAACGATTATTTTATATTTTGGCAATAATATGTTATTTTGGATTTTTATGAAACTATTGCCTGCGTTTAATAAAATCGTCAATGAGTTCCTCCGGCGGCTCGGCGGTTATTTAAACGAGCGCGGTTATTTGAACGAGCATGGTTATTTAAACGAGCATGGAAGTCCGACTACACATTTTCCACATGCGCTGGCGGCAGGGTAAATTTCTTCATTGATGTTGCACTGATCCAGGCATTTGAGCCTTTTAAATTCCTTTTCCGTGAGGGCTTCAGCTACGCATCTCTTTACGCAGAGTTTGCAGCCGCCGTTTCGCTTATAAAGGCATCTCTCTTCCGTGACCACCGGGTCAGTTTCGATTGGAAGTGCGGTGATTATTGAATAATATCTGCCGACGCAGCCTCTGTCTGAAATAAGCATATTGTTGAGGCCGAAAGTTCCGTGACCGCACACGTATGCCACATGGCGCTGAGACCATTTGCTCCTCGGAAATCCATCGTTGATCATCCCTATATCGCTGGGCGGACATGCGTCATACCCAAGATCGTTTATGAAACGGCAGAGATTTTCGTTTATATATGAGGCCATTTTATTGGAATGTTCATAGGCCAGAGCCCAAAGGTCAGAAATCAAAGTTCCCTCTATATTGCTTTCCATGACTTCTCTTTTAAAAGGCAGGAAATATGACAGCACAGCCGTGGCCTGAGGAAGATAGTCCAGCGGATGGTAGTGGTTCGGATCGACCAGTTCCTTTAATTTGTCAAACAGAGGACTTTTGACGTCGCCGTATTTTACGACCGGTTCCCGCCAAAGGCTCTCTATTCCAGCATCGGCACAGTATTCTTCCATAAGTCTTTGAATTTCAGCTTGTATTTTTCCTTTCATGATTTGCCACCCTCCTAGCGTCAATTAAGATTATACTACATTTTCAGCGAAAAGCAAGGAGCGAAAGCATGCATGCTTCGAACCACCGGAATGTAGTGTCACTAGGGAACTGCGCGGCTCCCTGCGCCCTGCTTTCTGCGGAAATTTTAAATTAAGCCCGAGAAAAAGATATATCTGATTGACTTTTGTTTTATAATTGTATATAATACTTAAGTATAGCGCATAAAATTCATGATACGCGCCATTAGCTCAATTGGATAGAGTCGCGCACTACGAATGCGAAGGTTGGGGGTTCGAGTCCCTCATGGCGCACCATCGGGAAAGAGATGTCAGTTGACATCTCTTTTT